>Ga0302325_10009336_pt1 | contig 21424 bp, 20 predicted proteins | sample Palsa_T0_2_FD_201948 | JGI IMG/M metagenome (GOLD analysis project Ga0302325, IMG submission 201948) | Peat permafrost microbial communities from Stordalen Mire near Abisko, Sweden - Palsa_T0_2 | ecosystem: Environmental > Terrestrial > Soil > Palsa > Peat permafrost | place: Sweden: Abisko...
GAGGAACGGAAAGAGCTATGAGCACTCTGGAACAGGATTACACGCAACCGCTGGGGCTGGACGTTGGCACCAGCCGTGTTGTGGTGGCGCGCCCCACGGACAAGAAACAAGATATCGTCGTGCCCGATTACGATTCCCAACTTAATGCCTTCCTGACGTTCCCCTATTCGAAACTTGCGGAAAGCCTTCTGCAACAGGAGAACGTTTTCCACGAGGTCCAGGGAGCGGACATCGTGGTAGCGGGCAACGACGCGGAAAAATTCGCCGAAGTTTTTCACGTCGAAATGCGGCGGCCCATGGCCAATGGCGTGCTCAATCCCGAAGAGCCGTACAGCCTCGCGGTCGTGCGGCGGATCGTCACGAAGTTGGTTGGCCGGGCGGCTGTCAAGGGCCAGAAGGTCTTCTTCAGCGTGCCGGCGCAAGGGGACGGGCTGCACGGCGCGATTCGATACCATGAAGCGTCGATCCGGCAGATCCTCACGGAACTGGGCTACGAGGCCGCTCCCATCGAGGAGGGGTTGGCGGTGGTATATGGCGAGTTAGCCGCATCGAATTTCAGCGGTGTTGGCATTTCGTGCGGCGGCGGTTTGTGCAACATCTGCCTGGCATGGCGGTCGGTGCCGGTTATCAGTTTCAGCGTGCCCAAAGCCGGCGATTTTATCGACGCCAATGCCGCCCTGGTGACCGGGGAGCGCGCCAACCGGTTGCGCATCTCGAAGGAAAAGAACTTCAAATTGAACGGCTTTACCGGAGACCGGGCGCACAATGCGCTGACGGTCTACTACCAGGAGGTGATCGCCGACCTGCTTGGGTCGTTGCGCGCCCGCATCACATCCGCCCAGAAACTGCCGAAGCTGGAACAATCGGTGCCACTGGTGCTCAGCGGCGGCACTGCGATGCCCAAAGGCTTTCTGGATCACTTCATGAGGATCCTGCAAGCCGAGGAATTTCCGTTGCAGTTGTCGGAGGTCCGGGTATCCGGCGACCCTCTGCATGCGACGGCCCGCGGGGCGCTGATGGCCGCGCTGTGCTAGGGATGGCCGCGGAGCTTCGCCTCTTGAAATCCCCGGGGAGGCCGTGCAACAACGCCACATCGGCCCCGCTTACGCCCCAAAATTTGAGAGATGGATTCTCAAACTTGGTGTGGATAGGAATCTAAACCAACGGTCCAAAAGGACCGAGTTAGAAACACTCAGTGGTAGCTATGTTCTATGAGAACGGCAGTCAGTCCTCGTCCCCCAAGAGCCTCGCGTTGCCATTTGGCGATGGTCTTTTGGCACAAGGACCTTCTAAATCGCTGGAGGATGAAATGACAGACCTTGTTCCCTTGGCGGAAAGGCTGAGAAAAGTGGAAGACCCCACACAGACGATCGACAAAGACGCCCTGGCGAAGTTCGGCGAGGGACTGGACGGACGGGTACTCGAGAAGGTGGTTGTGGCGTTGGAAGCCCGCCTGACCGAGCACGTCGGGCAAGTGGGCCGGCGCTTGGCTGAAATCGATGCCCAAGTCGCCCTGGATTTGAAAGCTGTGGATACGCACACGGCGGCCCAGACCAACGCCGTCGAAAAAGCCATTCAACAGATCGAAGCCCAGGTCTGGGACTATGTGGCGGAGGTTCAGAAAGCCAGCGACGAGCAGATTTCCGGAGTAGACCAGAAGCTTTCGGCGCTGCAGGAGGCCCTGCCGGCCAAGTTCCGCGAGATCATCGAGGCCGTGCAGCAATCCATGGAGGCGCGCATCGCGCTGGAATTGACGGAACTGGAAAACCGTGTGTCGTCTGGCGGCATCACTTCCGATCAATTTCAAGAGCTCCGGGCGAATCTGCATGGCGAGGTTGAGGCGCTGTCGGGCAGGCTCTCCACGGAGCTGCGCGACCGGGCGGAACATCAACAGAACCGGACCGCGCCCCTAAAGCAAGCGCTGCGGCAACTCGAAACCAAATTGACCACGCTACGCGAGGAATTGGCGCCCAAGATCCGGCAAATCGTGGAGGCGGTGGAAGCTTCGATGGACGCGCGGATCTCCGCCTGCGAACAACAGACGGCCGGCCAGGTTACGGCTCTGGGGCAGGCACTGGCCGCGCTGCGCGCGGAGATGCCCAGCGCCGGCAGCTTCCAGCAGGCGGTCGATGAGAATCTACAGCGGCACACCGAGCAAGTCGGCGCGCTGGACCAGAAGCTGACGGTATTGCAGGAGGAGTTGCCGCCCAAGATCAAGGCCATCGTGGACGCCGTGCGGGAGTCCCTGGATACCCGCATGGCGCGCGAGATGCAGGGGATTGAGGAACGTCACAGCGCGCGGGTCCGGCAGGCTGAGGGCCACTTCAGCGAGGCGCAGGAGCAGTTCCGCCGACAACTGGCCGCCGAATCCAAAACGCCGGCTCTGGAGCAGAGCGTGGCGAAGTTGCGAGCGGACCTGGCCGCCGTGGACGCCCGCCTCGAACAGCACGCTGCCCAGTCCACCGCAAATGTGGCCGCGGAACTGGAATCGCTGCAAGCGCAGCACCGCACGCAGATGGAGCAGATCGAAGTCCGGTTACGCGCGGACCGGGCGGCGGAAAACGTTCCCGCCAAGATCGATTCGGCCGTGGCCGGGCTGCGGCAGTCCCTGGAGGCCAAACTCGCCGCGGAAATCCACGATCTGGAAGCTCGCACACCGGACCGATATCCCGACCGCTCTTCCGAGATGGAGAAGGTCTTGCAGTATGCGTCTCTTCTGGAAGCTCGCGTACAAGCGCTGGAACAGAAGCCGCAGCACAGCGCGGAGGAGACCGTTGACCGGGCTGTGGAGCGCGTCTGGCAGTCCCTTGAGAGCCGCTTGCAACAGCGCGAATCGCGCGCGCCGGCGGCGGTAGTCCAACCGCTCGAAACCATCGGCGGCTTGCATCAAGAATCGACCAACGCCGAACAGAACGTGCTGGACCTGATCGCCGGCATCGGGCAACTGTTCGAGAAACCGGCGCCGCGCATCCTGCGGGCGCATGTCGAACCGGAACCGATGGTGGCGGAGCGTGTCGAGCCGGAACCCGCCGGGTTCGCGCATGTCGGACCGGAACCGGTCACGGCGTTCGCAGAACTGGGGCCCGCGGCGGCGTCGCCCACGGTGCCCGCGCCTGAACCTGAACCTGAGACCCGCGCTGAAGCCAACGCCGAGCCAGAGCCGGAAGCCCCCGTTATCGCCAAGCCCGAGATCGTAGCGGAGGCGCCGCCGGCCCAGCATGAAACCGCAGCGGCGTCCGCAACGGCAGCCACGGCTGTGGAAGAAGCCGCTGAAAAAGAAATCGCGGAACGCAAGCTGGAAGTGAAGCCATCGGTCATCCTTTTTAGACCAAAGGATTACGGCCGCAAGTGGCGCATCCCGTTCGTTTCGCCGTTCCTACTGATGGCGGTTGCCGTCGTCCGGCTGCGGTCTATGTAAATTCGCGGGCGGATACCGCTCCCTAACGGTCGGGCTCGGTAGCAGTTTGCTATCCTGGTGTGCTGGATTCGATGATCATCTCCAGCGTGCGATCCTTTCTGCTCTCCTATCCGTTCCCCGAACCGGTGCGGCTGCCGTTCCATGGCGGCGAACGCACCATTATGAAACGCGACGCCATGCTGATCCGCATCGAGTCGGATGGCGGACTGGTGGGATACGCCCCCGGGCCCGGCAGCCAGCGCGCCCAAGACATCATCGAAAACTTGGTGCGGCCGTTTCTGGAAGGCCGGACGCTGGCGGATCCGGACGCGCTGCGCATCCGGTTTATGGAACGGCCGGAAGTGGATGCAGCCGCGGCCAAGACTTACTGCGCCGTGGAAGTGGGCCTTTTCGACCTGTGCGCGAAGGCCATGGGCGTGCCGCTCTCCGAGGTGCTCGGCGGCCGCGTGCGCGGCGTCATCCGGCTCTATGGCAGCGCCGGGATGTACATGCCGTCCGAGCGCTACGCGGTCGAGGCGGCAGCCATCGCGGACCTGGGTTTTCGCGCCTACAAGATGCGTCCGGCGGGCGGCCCCGAAGCGGACCTGGAGACCGTCCGGCAAATGCGCCGCGCTGTCGGTCCGGACTTCGACCTGATGGTGGATGCGCACACCTGGTGGCGCATGGGCGACCGCAGCTACAGCTTCGAAACCGTCGCGCAACTGGCCCGCGAGATGGCGGAGTACGATATCGCGTGGCTGGAAGAGCCTTTGCCGCCGGACGATCACGAAGCTTATTTGCGCCTGAAGGAGCGTCTTGAAGAAAAGGATCTGCCTTTGGCTAGCGGCGAGCACGAACCCAGCGAGGAGCGTTATCACGACTTGATCCTGCGGCAGGCCGTCGATTACGTGCAAATGGACCTCTTCTGCCAGGGCGGCTTCGCCATGGGCAGGCGACTGCTGGGCGAGATCGAGCGCGCCGGCCTGGGATTCGCCTTCCATAGCTGGGGGACCGCGCTGGAGGTGATCGCCGCCGCGCATCTGGGCATCTGCTGGCCGGAAACCGTGGTCGAGTGGCTGGAGTATCCTTGTTATTCGACGCTGGCGCGCGAAGGGATGTACCCGTTCCCGCTGGCGGCCGAGATCCTGAAGGAGCCGCTCGAAATCGATCATGGCGACCTGATCGTGCCGCGCGCGCCGGGGTTGGGCGTCACGGTGGATGAGTCCGTGATAGATCGCTATCCGTGGATCCCCGGTCCGTGGTCGTATTTCCGTACGGATTCGCCGGCCGAGACCCGCGCCGTCACGTCGGATCACTCCGTTCAATGGGAGCGGCGGTCTTCCGGATAAAACCGGCATGCGCTATGAACGCTTCCGCTATTACGACGTTCTGGTCTACACGTTCGTAGTGATCCTGCTGATCTCCAACCTGGTGGGCCAGAAGATCACCGCCGTGGGTCCTTTCCGCTTCAGCGGCGCGATGTTGTTCTTTCCGATCACGTATATCTTCGGCGACATCTTCACCGAAGTCTATGGATACGGCGCTTCGCGGCGCGCCATCTGGGTGGGCTTCTTCGCGGCGGCCTTGCTGGCGGTAATGGGACTAGTCACGGTGTGGCTGCCGGCCGCGCCGGGATGGGATGGCCAAGCGGCCTTCGCGCGGGTCTTCAACTTCGTGCCGCGGCTGATCGCTTCCAGCCTGGCGGCCTTTTGGTGCGGCGAGTTCGCCAACTCCTTCGTGATGGCGAAAATGAAGCTGCTGACCAAGGGGCGCTACCTGTGGACGCGCACGGTCGGATCGACGGTAGTGGGCCAGGCGGTGGATACCTTTGTGGTGACGGTGCTCACGTTTGGAGGCAGCCTGAGCGTCGGGCTGATCGCCACCTTGATACTTTCGGGCTATTTGGCCAAGGTGTTGTATGAAGTGGCCGCCACGCCTGTGACGTATTGGATTGTGAATTTCCTGAAGCGGCGGGAGGGGGTGGATGTGTTCGATACGAACACGGATTTCAACCCGTTTCATGCTGAGGGATGATGTAGTGGCTTGACTCGGCCTTACAGAGTATGGCGATCCGGATTGAGCCATTGGACGCCGGTGTGCAGCAACATGACGGTGAAGTGACGGCGGGGCAAAATACGCGTCGTCACGGCGTACGAGATGACGAAACGGGAGCAATAATCGTATTTCAAAGGGAGATGAACGTGTCCAAAGAGCAGGTTACCATTCCGAAGTTCAAGACCGAAGCCGAAGAGGCCGCCCAGGATCTCGCAAGTCAAAAGGGACTTCCGTACCAAACGTACATCAAAATGGTCTTGCATGAGGCTCTGCAAAAGGAGTGCCGGTCCGCTTGAACCCGAGTGCACCGTCCTACAATGGAGGCATGTCCGACACCTTGACAATCGCCGGTCGCACGTTTCAGTCCCGCCTCATCGTGGGCACGGGAAAATATCGCAGCTTCCAGGAGATGGCCCGCTGTCACGCGGCCACCGGCGCCGAAATGGTGACTGTCGCCGTGCGGCGCGTGAATCTGACCGATCGCTCCAAGGAATCTCTGCTCGACTACATCGACCGGTCCAAGATCTTCATCCTTCCCAACACGGCTGGCTGCTATACCCCGGACGATGCTATCCGCACCGCTCGCCTGGCCCGCGAGGTGGGCCTTTCCAATTGGATCAAGCTGGAAGTTATCGGCGACGAAAAGACGCTCTTCCCGGATAACGAGGGCCTGCTGGAAGCCACCCGCGTGCTGGTCAAAGAAGGCTTCGTGGTGCTGCCTTACACTAATGACGATGTCGTGAACGCGCGCAAGCTGGTGGATGCGGGCGCCGCCGCCGTTATGCCGCTGGCTGCTCCGATCGGGTCCGGTCTGGGAGTGCAGAACAGTGCCAACCTGCGCATCATGCGGGAAGTCATCACAGCCGTGCCGCTCGTCGTAGATGCCGGTGTGGGTACCGCGTCGGACGCCGCCATCGCCATGGAGTTGGGCGCGGATGGCGTGCTCATGAATACCGCCATCGCCGCCGCGGAGGACTCCGTCAGCATGGCCAAAGCTATGAAACTGGCGGTCGAGGCCGGGCGCCTGGCCTACCTCGCGGGACGCATGCCGAAGAAGCTGTATGCCAGCGCCAGCAGTCCGTTGGTTGGAGTGGTGGGGCAGGTTTCGTAGCCGCTGTACCTATCCCAGCAGGGTGTCGAGACGAGTCTCGACACGGCACGCAGGGTGCGTGCGCCACATCAAGCTGCCGCCTTAACCACCCAGCCATCCGCCAAATTGATAATCCGGTTCCCGTATTCGGCATTGGCCTCCGAATGCGTCACCTGGATAATGGTGGTGCCTTCGTCGTTCAATTTCTTGAACAGCTCCATGATCTCCTTGCCCTGGCTGGAATGCAGGTTGCCTGTGGGCTCATCGGCCAAAATCAGTTTCGGGCTGGCGATTACCGCACGCGCCACCGCCACAAGCTGCTGCTGGCCGCCGGAAAGCTGGTTGGGATACAGGTCGCGCTTGCCCACGATATGAAACCGGTCCAGCGCATCGCACACCAGGCTGGCCCGCTCGGACGACTTGACGTTCCGGTATGACAGCGGAATGTCCAGGTTCTCGTATACCGTCAGGTTGTCGATCAAATGGTAGCTCTGGAACACGAAGCCGATGTACTTCTTGTTCAATTCCACGCGATCCTTGGGCTTCATCTTGTGAACGGCATGGTCCAGAAAATAGAACTCGCCGGTCCAGGCGCCGTCCAGCATGCCGAAGATGCTGAGCAGCGTGGATTTGCCGGCGCCCGAAGGGCCCATGATGGTCACAAACTCGCCTTCCTTGATGTCCACTTCGATGCGCCGCAGGACGTAGGTTCGACCGTAGCCCGCTTCGTAGAATTTATCCAGATTCGCGGTTCTGATCATGTGCTTCTATTCTACTTGACGGACGAGGGCTGGATGCGTCCCGATCAGAGGGCCGCCGCGAAAACGGGCGGCAGATTCGGCACTTGCGCGCCAGCCGCAACTTCAACAGTAACCGCCACGGCGGCAGTGCCGGCCACGTCCACCGAACCCGCCAGCACGTGTATCGCGGTTCCGTCCGCCGCCGACTGGAACAAGCCCGCCGGCACCGGTTTTCCGGCCTTGGGAATGACCCACATTTCGTAGATCTTGCCGGATGGCGCGGGCGGCAGGTTGGAGGCCAGCAGCAGCACGCCACGCTTCGGATCGAGGAACACGCGCCCGCGCGGAGGCTGCGGTGTGCCGCCGCCAAACACGACCTGCTTTACATCCGGCTGGTTCAGGATGGCAAACGCCTGATTCAGCCGCGCCAACTCGGTGTTCTGGGCCGCCGATTCGGCTTGCACCTGCGTCAATTCGGCGCCAGCCTGCGCCAGTTCCGCAAACGCGCGATGCGCCCGGATATTGAAGACCACCGCCGCGATCAATGCGCCGGCTGCCACGGCGGCCCACACGGGCGACCAGTTCCAGATAGAGGCAGGCTGGCCGCCCACCGCCGCCAGCACCCGCTTCCGCAACCGCGCAGGCGGCTCCGCCGCCGGCGCAGTAGCGCCTATCAGGGCGATCAGCTCCCGCGCGTCCCGCACGCCCGGCACGCAAGTGGAGCAAGCCCGCTCCAGGTGCGCGCGGATCTCGCTCAGTTCGGGATCCTCCGCGATGCCCAGCGTATATAGCTCGTAATGGTCGCGCAGATCGTCGCAATTCATGCGGTCGCCGCCGTTCCGAGCTCGTCGCGCAGGCTCTTCAATGCCGTTCGCACCCAGGTCTTGACGGTGCCCAGCGGCTCACCCATTCTCTCCGCCATTTCGGCTTGCGAAAGGCCTTCGAAGTAGGCCAGCTCAATCACCGCGCGATGGTTCTGGGAAAGCTTCTCCAACGCTTCCCGCACGCGCCGTACTCTATCCGAATTGAGCAACTCCTTTTCCATGTCCGCGAACAGCGCCGGATGTTCCGTCTCCGGCAATTCCACCGCGTTGCGCATACGGCCCGCGGCCGAGCGCAGATAGTCGATGGCCCGATTACGCGCCACGGCCAGCAGCCACGGGGCGAGGCCGCCTCTATCGGCGTCGAATCCCTGGACCCGATTCCAAACACGCAGGAAGGTTTCCTGGACCAGATCCTCGGCGATCCCGCCATCCCGCACCACGCGCAAAATGAGCGCGTAAACCAAGCGTCCATAGCGGTCGTACAACTCCGCCATGGCGCGCGGATCGCGTCGTTGCAAACGCCTGACCAGATCGGCGTCGCTTTCTCCGAATTCGACCGCCAGCAACAGGGGTAGCAGCATCAGGTACCGGATACGATTAAACCATGCTGCCAGGGTACACAATTATTCATACGGTGGAAGCCGGCCGCTTGGATGAGGTTGGATGAGTGGCCAATCGTGCATTATACTGCGGAGACATGCCAGTAGGAAGTCGTACGATTTTGACACTCTTCGCCGCCGCGGCGCTGCTTGCGGCGCGCGCCCGTCAATTGGGCGTTCCGTTCGACGGCACACCTGGGCCGCTGAATGCCATCACCGATGTCGCGGGGCTTGAAGTGGGCCACGCCACGCTCATTTCGGGCGACGGGGAACAGGCCGTGCGCACCGGAGTCACCGCCATCTGGCCACGCGGAAAGCAATCCGGCGCGTCCGTTTTTGGCGGATGGTTCTCGCTGAACGGCAACGGCGAAATGACCGGCACCACGTGGCTGGAGGAGTCCGGGCTGCTGGATGGACCCGTGACGATCACCAACACGCACAGCGTGGGGACGGTGCGCGATTCCTACATCAAATGGCGCGTCGCGCGGGCACGCAAAGCCGGCATCGACTTGAGCGATGAATGGTCGCTGCCGGTGGTGGCCGAGACCTGGGACGGATTTCTGAACGACATCAACGGATTCCACGTGCGGGAAGCCGATGCGTTCGCGGCGCTGGAGGCGTCCAAGGGCGGGCCGGTTGCGGAGGGCAACGTGGGCGGCGGCACGGGCATGGTCTGCTATGGATTCAAGGGCGGCATCGGCACCAGTTCCCGCAAGGCGGGCGCTTACACGGTGGGGTGTTGGTGCAGTGCAACTGCGGCCGGCGCGCGCAGCTCCGCATTGCGGGCGTGCCGGTGGGGCAGGAGATCACGGGCAACGAGCCGTATGCGCTGAACTACCGGCACGCGGGCGGGGACGTCGGCTCGATCATCATCGTGGTGGCCACCGATGCTCCGCTGCTGCCGCACCAGATGAAGCGGCTGGCGCGGCGGGCGGCGCTGGGCCTGGCGCGCACCGGATCGATTTCCGGCAACGGATCGGGCGACATCTTCATCGCCTTTTCGACGGCGAATGCGGACGCCGGCCGGACATCGGGCGTCGTGAATCTGACCATGCTGCCCAACGATGAGATGAACAAGTTGTTCGAAGCCACCGCGCAGGCCACCGAGGAAGCCATCGTCAATGCCATGGTGGGCGCCGAGACGATGACGGGCTTCGAGGGGCACACGGTGATCGCGCTGCCGCACGACCGGCTGCAGGAGGTTTTGAAGAAGTACAACCGGCTGGCGCCGTGACCAGTGGAATGGGCGTAATTGTGTGTTTTTGTGCGTGGGTCGCTGGCTGGGCGCGGCGCGGAAAATCAGACAAACGAAGCCAATTCTCTCAATGTCTACTTCGGATGCGCCTGTTTTGTTGTGGTTGCCGGGTTTAGTTAATGTTTCGCTTGTGAATCGCCTCAGGCCGGAATTGGGTTCGCTTCGTAAAATGCGGTTGCGGGATTCCGGCCGGCGCTGATTCAAGGCGACGATATCCGGGCAGGCGCTGCACGGCGATTTTCTTGGTTTCGTGTTGCATTTCGTTGCATCGGAGTTTGGGGGCATGGCAGGCTTATGTTCCGTCGCGGCCGGGTGGAATTTGGCTTTCGTTTTGAGATCTTGTTGAAAATAAGGGTCAAATTGGGTTCGTTTCGTTATTCGGTTTTGGGTTCGCCCCGGTGCAGAGCTGCGTAATTAGTGCGGATCGTGTTGCATCGGGTTACATGGGAGTGCAGCGGGGGAGTCCCCGGGGGCGGCGGAGGGCCGGATCGCTGGCGGGGGTTGCAACTTCCTCGAAAATTGCAAAGAGTGTTGCACTCTGTCGCATTTTGTTGCGGATCAACCGTTAGACTGAGCCGGCGCGGATCGCATACGGCGGCGGGTGAAATTGTCAAAGAACGAGGAGATTCCCGACAGAACACCTTGCGGCGAGTGCGGGGAGCCTTGCGCGGGGCGTGGACCTATCTTTGCCGATCTTTGCCGACACAAGATTAGCACGAGGTTTGGCGGAAAGAGGAGGGGCCGGACGTGCTTGCCGATTGCTTTCAGCCAGTTCGGGTGGGTGAACTTCGGTGACTTGGATTGGGCTAATCGGCGGAAGGACCGGTAAATTCCTGGGCAAAGATGCCGTGCTCGCTATCGGCGTCTGCCCCACTAACCGGCGAAGCCGCACTCTTTCCAGCGTGTGCCCCACTCCCACATCCCGAAGGTGGCTTGCTTCGGGAGTGTATAGCCCAACTGGCGCGCCAACGTGCAGATCTGTCCGCGGTGGTGCGCGTCGTGCGAAATCAGATAGCCGAACATCCCTACTACATCCGGGCGGAATCCTTTGACCTTGCCTTCGGGGTGGTCGAGCGCTTCGGCCAGAAGCTGCGCGCAGCACTTCGCGCTTTCGGCGAGCGCCTGCATGGCTTCCGTCTTCGTGACTGTCGCGCGATCGAGTTTGTCGGGCAGTGGCTTGCCTTTGGCCGCAGCCACCAGCCACATGTGGCGCACGTTGTGCATGTGCGCGGCGATGGCGGCGATGGTACGGCCCTTGCCGCCGGGCGGTTCGGCGTTCCAGGCGGCGTCGGGCAAATTTTCGAGCAGGTATTGGTTGATGCGCTCGTTGACGGCGTAGGATTCGATCAGTGCACGCTTCAGACCGAGCGGTTTCGGCTTGCCAGTCATTTGTCTAACCAATCTAACGCATCGCGCGTAGACGGCAGAACGGGGAAGAGGCTTGCGCCGATTGGCAATCGGCGCGCAGGATGCCATCCTGCCCCACAACGTCTACTCTACTACCTTGGCTTGGTTGGTCAACTCGCCGATTTCGGGGATGCGAATAGACACTACGTCGCCGGGGGCCAGCGCGGCGTCCTCCGGCACGATGATACCGGTGCCAGTGAGCAGCACGGTCCCGGCGGGCGTTGGGTTGGCGCGCCGCAGGTATTCGATCAGGGTCTCGAACTTACGGTGCAGCTTGGCCGTGGATACGCTGCCCGAGAAGCGCGGCTGGCCGTCGCGCGTCACAGTGCAGGTCATTTCGAGGCTATAAGGATCGGGCAGATCCTCCGCCGTCACGATCACCGGGCCCAGCGCGCAGCATGCCGTATAGATTTTCGACTGCGGCAGGTAAAGCGCGTTTTCGCGCTCGATATCCCAGGCCGAGACATCGTTCGCCAGCGTGTATCCCACAATATTGCCCTTGCTGCCAAGCACCAGCGCCAGCTCGGGCTCGGGCGCCGTGAAGCGCGAATCCGGGCGGATGCCGATCGGCTGGCCGGGGCCTACGCACACGCGCGCCGTCCCCTTGAAGAAGACCTCGGGGCGCGGCTCATTGTACACGTAGGCGTACATGCCTTCGCGCGCGCCGTGCTCGGCATCGCGGAACGACGCGCTGCGTTCGTAGGTGCAGCCGCAGGCCCAGACTTCCGGCGGCACGATGGGCAGCGCGGGCGGGTGACTTTCGGCATGGTGACTGGCGAGGCGCGCGGTAGTCTTGCTCAGCGAGACCCCCTGCACTTCCGAGCGGCGAATCAGGTCGGCGACGGTGTAACCTGGAACCGGACGAGCCAGGTCTTGTTCGAATACGGCGGCGAGATAGCCGCCATCGGCTTTGATTTGTCCGAGACGCATTAGTATTTCAAGTAAACGGTTTTGTAGTCGCTATAAAAGTCGAGCGCGGCGGGTCCCTGTTCCTTGGGCCCGAAGCTGGACTCCTTGGTCCCGCCGAAGGGCAACTGGTATTCGACGCCGGCGCTGGGAAGGTTCACGGTCAGCAGGCCGGCTTCCATCCGGTAGACGAACTCGAAGACGCGCGAGAGGTTGGTGGTTTGGATGGAGGCTGAAAGCCCGAACGGAATATCGTTGGCGATGCGCATGGCGTCCTCGAAATCGCGCGCGCGCATCACGGCCAGCACGGGTCCGAAGATTTCTTCGCGGGCGATGGTCATCTCCGGCGTCACATCGGCGAACACGGTGGGCTCCACAAAACAGCCTTTGCCGTGGTATTCGCCAGTAAGCCGGTGGCCGCCGATTTTGGGCGCGCCCGCCTCGCTCCGGCCGATTTCGATATAACGCAGCACGGTATCCAGTTGCGCCCGATCGATGCAGGGCCCGATATCCGTAGTATTTACCATCCCGTCGCCGATCTTGAGTTTGCGGGTGCGTTCCACCACGGCATCCAGGAAGCGGTCGTAGATGGCATCCTCCACGATGACGCGGCTGGTGGCGGTGCATTTCTGGCCGGTGGAAAAGAACGCGGCATTCACGGTGTTCTCGACGGCGGCGTTAAAGTCGGCGTCGGCCAGCACGATGGTGGGATTCTTGCCGCCCATTTCCAGTTGAATGCGCAAGCGGCGTTTGGAGGCTTCGGCATGCAGCCAGTTGCCGATCTGGCAGGAGCCCGTGAAGGAGATAGCCTTCAGCGGCGGGGCTTCCACCAGCGCCTGGCCGAGCTCGCCGCCGGGCCCAGCCACGAAATTGACTACGCCCTTCGGCAGACCGGCTTCTTCCAAGGCCTTCACCAGCCTCCATGCGCTGAGCGGCGCGGCGCTGGCGGGCTTCAGCACCACGGTGTTGCCGCAGATCAGCGCAGGCGCCAGTTTCCACGCCGGGATGGCGCTGGGAAAATTCCACGGCGTGACCATGCCCACCACGCCAATCGGCTTGCGAATGGCGAACATGTGTACGCGGTCGCGCTCGGAAGGCACCAGCAGACCCTCCAGCCGGGATCCCTCGCCGCCGAAATAGCGGAAGATGTTGACCGCGCGGCGGACTTCGCCCTTCGCCTCCGCGATGGTCTTGCCTTCCTCGCGGGTCATATCTTCCGCGACTGATTGGAGGCTCCGTTCCAGGAGTTCAGCGGCCTTGAAGAGAATAGCGCCGCGCGCCGGGGCATTCAGATTCGCCCAAGCGGGCAGGGCCGTGGCGGCGGCCGTGGCGGCGGCCGCGATGTCGCCGGCCGTGCCCTTCGCGAACAGGCCCACAATGTGGTCCGTATCGGCCGGATTGCGGTTTTCGAAATGCGTACCGCTATCGATCCACTGGCCATCGATGTAGTTGGGGAAAATCGGAATGTCCATCATGAAGTTAAATTGCGGGCGTCTTGAAATAAGCGTCGATCCTGCCGAGCCGCGTTACCGAGGCCACAATGTTGTTCGGAAACACTTCGATGCCCGCATTGTAATGCTCTACGGCTTCGTTGTACTTGCGGCGGGCGACCGCGATCCGATCCTCGGCGCCCTTGAGCGCCTCCAGCAGATCGCCGTATTTCTCGCTGCCGTCAAGTTTGGGGTAGCCCTCCACCACCAACATCAGGCGCGCCAGAGCGTTATCCAGACCCGCATTGGACTGGATCTTTTCCTGCTGGTTATGCGCGAGGCTAAGCAGTTTACGGGCATCGTCGAGCGCCAGGATGGCGCCGGCTTCGGCGGGCGCTTCGGCCTGCACTAAACTTGTCAACCCCGGCACGATGTTGCCGCGAGCTTCCAGGGCGGCTTCCGCCTGGGCCCAATCGGCGTCGATGGCTTGACGCTGGGTGACCAGATCTTTGCGAATGGTCATGCACCGGGCGCCCAAGGCGCCAAACAGCAGGGCCACGGCCACCAAAGCCAGAACCAGGAACTTCATGGCTCAGCACACCAGGTCTTCGCGGCCGAGCTTGAACCCATCCAGATTGCCGAGGATGGTGACGGCAATCTGTTTCGGATCGAAGAACGCCTGCGCGATGCGCTGCACTTCGGCGGCGCTGACCTGCTCGATGCTTTCCACCAGCTCGTCGAGGGTAAAGAAGCGGCCGAAGTACATCTCCTGGCGCGCCAGATTGGACATGCGGCTGGAAGTGGATTCCAGGCTGAGCATCAGGGACCCCTTCAAGTGGTCCTTGGCGCGCCGCAACTCTTCATCGCTCGCGCCATCCTGCTTGAGCTGCCGGAATTCCTTGGTAATGGACTCGACCACCTTGCCGGCGGATTCGATGGATGTGCCGGCGTATATGGACAGGCAGCCGGTGTCGCGGTAAGGACTCAGTTCCGAGAAGACCGCATAGGCCAGGCCCTGCCGCTCACGGATATTCTGAAAGAGGCGCGAACTCATGCCGCCGCCCAGCAGCGTGTTCAGCAGGTAACAGGCGAAGCGCGCCTCGTGGGACAGCGGATACGAAGGCACCCCCAGGCACAGGTGCACCTGCTCCAGCGATTTCTTATTGCGCAAGGCGATGCGCGCGTGCGTGACGGGAACCTGGTCTGGGGGGGGCGCGGCATTGGGCGGCAGCGACGCGAAGTGCTGGCTCACCAGCGCGACCGTCGCCGCATGCGTCAGATTCCCCGCCGCGGTGATCAGCAGGTTGTAGGGCGCGTAGACGGCCCGGTAATAATCGTCGACCATCTGGCGGTCGAAGCGCTTCACGGTTTCGCGCGTGCCCAGGATGGGCTTGCCCAGCGGGTGGTCCCTCCAGAAATTGGAGGAGAAGATTTCGTGGACCAGGTAATCCGGGCTGTCCGCCTCCATCTTGATCTCTTCCAGGATGACGCCCTTTTCCTTGTCGATGTCTTCGTCGCGAAACAGCGGATGCAGCACCAGGTCGGCGAGGACTTCGAAGGCCAGCGGCAGGTGCTGGTCGAGCACCTTGGTGTTGAAGCAGACCAGCTCCTTGGCGGTGAAGGCGTCCAGATTGCCGCCCACCGAATCCACCGAACGGGCGATATCTTCGGCGGAGCGGCTGGTGGTGCCTTTGAACAGCATGTGCTCGATGAAGTGCGAGATGCCGTTCTGCTCCGCGTTTTCGCGGCGCGAGCCGGTGCCGATCCAGATGCCCACGGAAATGGAGCGCACGTGCGGCATGACCTCGGTGATCACGCGCACGCCATTTGGCAGGCGGGTCATTTCAATGTCGCGCACGGGGGTTGCGGTGGTGGGCATGGTGGATGGGGGCTGAGGGGCTGCCGCTCTTTCTTAGGATACAACTTGGGGGATTGCGTTTGCGCGGCTGCTGCCGCCGACCTCCGTGTCCCCTTTTTCCGATTTGTTACGCTTTATATAATCGGAGGGTGAAATGAGAGGCTACAGAAAGACGATTCTGACGCTGGCCTTCGCGATCGCGCCGCTTAGCGCGCAGCAGGCTAATAAGGCCCCCGTTTGCAATCCACCCGGAAAAGACGAGGTCTGTTTCGACGCGCGCACGACCGGGAGCTTGGGACAGATGCACGTGCGCAAGAGCAAGAAATTAGTCGTCACGCACTTGAACCGCATCAAGAACGACTATCAGCTCCAGCGTGGCATAACCGTGCAGACGGCGCAGACGGACTTGCTCTCGGGGCTGAGCTTCATTCCTACCGCTCCGGCCAATCCGCCGTCCACAACGTCGGCTACCACCCCGCAGGCGGGCACCGGCGCCGCGACGCCGCCGGACCAGAGCAAGGCGCAGGACACTGCTGCGAAGGCGGACGCAAAGCAGTTTAAGGCCTCTCTGGGCAAACATCCCGTGGCCTCGGGAGCGCCGGGCGCCCGTGCGGTGCGCGCCCTTTCGTCGACGGCCACGGTTTACTCGGCCGACGACGCTACGCAGTATCTGAACAGGTACTCCGAGACTGCCGCCGACAATATCGTGGTGTCGCTGGCGTCTGGCGGGTTCTCCGCGGCAGACTTGAAAACGATCAGGACCGCCATGACGGACGCGGCCTCCGCGATCGTAAAGCAGATGAAACCGGAACAGGTAGCGCCGGCCATGCAAAACAACACGGAGCAGCCATTCCTGGATGCTATTGGCAAAGCCGAAGCGGCGGCATACGTAGCATCGGCGCCGTACATCCAACACGTGCAGTTCCCACCACTGACTGCGGAGTTGGACGCCCTTTCGGTCCGGCTCACGGCGTTGCAACAGGACCTTTTCGATCTGAAAGACAAAGTCGCCAAAGCCGATCGGGATCTCGCCGACGCATTAGCGAGCGCCCAATCCTTCGCGGTGGCCTCCGACTCTCTCGATCCCACTACCATGGTGGACCATCTCAACGACCCAAACGGCCAGATCATGACGCTCGCCGCAGTCGCCAACTGGCCCTTTGCCGCCAGAACGGCGTGCAACGCGGAAACGCTTAAGTTGAAGCAGGATTTTGCCGGCCTCGCGAGCCTGCCGGGCTATGCCGACTGGAAGGGAACCGACACCGTGAAGGACCGGCTTACCGCCTTCTCCAGCGCTCTCGACGCGGACACGGCGTACATCAACGGGTTGAATCCCGACAACAACGACCGGGTGACCGCGTTGGGCAAAGCCAAAGCCGTTCTGGCGCACTTCCAATGGATATATAGCCTGAAGGGCACGCCGGATCTGACCCAGATCGAAGACACGTTTGCCTGTAACGACGACACACAAAAGGCCGATTACACCCTGATCGTCAACGACCTGACCGACGGCAAAACGGCGGCCAGTGTGCCCGTGGCGACGTTCACCTGTTACGCTCCGCTGAGCCTGAGCGGCGGCATCGGGTTCAACTCGCTGGCGGAGCGGACTTATCAACTGGTGACGCCGGCGGGGTCCACCACTACCACATCCGGCACGACACCGCCGTCCCAGATTCAATACGACAAGAATTCGAGCTTCCAGATCGCGCCGTTGCTGCTGCTGAACGTGAGGCTCTGCAACCTGCAGGATTGGGGCGCGCTACACGCCAGCTTCGGCGCGGGTGTGACGATCCCGGCCTCGGGGAGCGGCACAACCAGCGGCACGGGATCGCAACCCACGTACCTCGGGGGACTCAGCGTATCGCTGCGCGACAAGCTCTATTTCACAGTGGGTCCGTTCTTCGGCCGCACCAACACCTTAGCCAACGGATATGCGATCGGATCGAGCCTGCCGAGCGGTGTCACCACCATCCCGCTGGAGACCAAATTCTCGGCGGGCATCGGGGTGGCGGTCACGTTTAAGCTCAAGTAGCGAGGGCATTTCAAACCCCGCGGTACGCTCTCCACGTGAACAAGCCGGGCGGCCAGGCGTGATAACTTGGGAGCCATGAAGCAAAAAGAGATCCTGGCTCAAATCACCGGGATCGGAATCGTGCCCGTGGTGCGCACGTCGAGCGCCGAGACCGCCATCCGGGCGATCGAAGCCATCTACCGCGGTGGTGTGCGCGCGGCTGAAATCACCATGACTGTTCCGGGTGCGGTGCGCGCGCTGGAGAAGGTCGCGGATCAGTTTGGCGATAGGATCGTGCTGGGCGCCGGAACGGTGCTGGACCCGGAGACGGCGCGCATCTGCATGCTGGCGGGGGCCGAGTTCTTCGTCACGCCCAGCTTGAAGCTGGCCACTATCGAGGCCGCCAAGCGCTATGGGAAGGTGATCTGCCCCGGCGCGCTGACTCCCACAGAGGTGCTGACAGCGTGGGAAGCCGGCGCCGACGTGGTCAAAATCTTTCCATGCGGCAATGTGGGCGGGCCGAAGTACATCAAGGCGCTGAAGGGCCCTTTCCCGCAAATCGAAATGATTCCGACGGGCGGCGTGAACCTGGAGACCGCCGGTGAATTCCTGAAGGCCGGCGCCTGCGCGGTGGCCGTCGGCGGCGAACTGGTGGACGGCAAGCTGATCCGGGAAGGCCGCTACGATTTGATTGAGGAGAAGGCGCGGCAATATTTGGAGGCGATTGGGAAGGCGCGCGCGGAGATGGGGGATTAGCACGGCGTCCGCAGGAGTGCGGACGCGGCACGCAGGGTGCGTGCGCTACGGTGATATCATAGGGACGCTATGGATCGCCGGGATTTTCTAAGAACTACGGCTACGGCAGCGGTGCTGGCCGGGCCTGCCGTTATCGGCGCGCGGGGCGCCAACGACAAGATCAACATTGGCTGGATCGGCGTGGGCACGCGCGGAAACGCGGGCATCGACTGGCTGAAGAAGGCCGCGCCGGACACCGTCGCCATCACCGCCATTTGCGATACGTTCCAGGGCTACCTGGCGCGCGGCAAGGACCGCGTGCAGACCATCTGGGGCAACACGCCCGCGACATACGAGAACTACCACGACCTGCTGGCCAACAGTTCCATCGATGCGGTCTTCATCATGACGCCGGAACATCTGCATCGCGACATGGCCATCGCCGCCTTGCGCGCGGGCAAGCACGTATATCTCGAAAAACCGCTGGCGCACACCATCGAAGAGGGCTTCGACATCGTGCGCGAGTGGAAGAAGTCCGGCAAGATCGTGCAGGTGGGCACGCAGAATCGTAGCTCGTCGCTTTACAAGAAGGCGAAGGAGATGGTGAAGCAGGGCATGATCGGCGACGTGCATTTCGTGCGCGCGTTCTGGTACCGCAACTCGACCGACGACGATCCTGCGTGGCGCTACGCGATTCCGAAGGACGCCAACGAGCAGAACACGGACTGGGCCAAGTTCCTGGGACCCGCGCCGCAGCGGGCCTGGGATCCGCACCGTTATTATCAATGGCGCTTGTACTGGGATTACTCGGGCGGCATTTCCACCGACCTGCTGGTGCACCAGACCGACATCGTCAACTTCATGCTGGACCGCACCGTGCCGCAATCCTGTATGGCCTCCGGAGGCATCTACCGCTGGACCGGCGCCGACGACGACCGCGACACTCCGGACACCTTCAGCGCCATCTACGAATACCCGGGCAAGCTGCAGATCAACTATTCCAGCTATTTCGGCAACAATGAATACGGCTACGGCGAACAGTTGTGCGGCAATGAAGGCACCATCGAAGTACTCAACCGCCTGGACCTGAATTTCACGCCGCAATTGCTTGGCGGCAAGGCGCCGGACCGCGTGAAGGCGCGCCAAGTGGTGCATTTGAATGGTCCCAAGGACTTCGGTGAGCGGGATGGCGCCATCAACCATTTCCGCAACTGGGTGGAAGCCATTCGCGGCAACGAGCAGGTGATCGCGTCGCCGGAAGTCGGCCAGCAGGCGGCCATTTCGGGCCACATGGCTACGCTGTCCTTTAAAAACAACCGGAAGATTCTCTGGGACGAGAAGGGCGAAAAGTATCACTTTGTGTGATCGGAGAGTTATGCACCGGCCGGTCGTGCCGCTGATGGCGGCTGCATTTGCGGTGGCGCAGGCGGCTGCGCAGCAACCGTCCGGCATGTGGGCTGTCGCCAAGCCTGTGGTCGATAGATGGGACGCCGCGTATCGGGAAGCCGGACGGACGATCGTTGCGCGCGACCAGATGCTCGCTGAAATCCGTAAGCTCTTGGAGCAGCACTCGTCCGATATCTGGGCCTACGAAGCCGCCGCTCTGGGGTACAACCATCCGGACCGCAGCGCGGAAGCACTGGATGTCCTGCGGGCGTATTTGCATCGTTTCCCGGACGATTCCTCGCTGGATGGCCGGGTGCTGTCCTTTTTCGGTAACTGGGGTACGGCGCGGGACTTGGAATCGCTTCCGGAGCGCTGGCATGGCAGCGTAGACTACTGGCGTTGGTTGTTGGGCGCGTACGCGCGGGAGAAGGCATCGCCGGATCTGTTGGAACGGGCGGGCAACGAATTCCTCAAACGGATTCCGAGAGTGAACGACCCGGGCGGGAACGAGCGCTACCCGGTTGCAGATCTGTGGCTCGCCAATGGCGTCGATCCGCTCGCCGCGGATCGGGTAGCGCGCGAGGCCGTAGCAATTTCCGAAGTTGGGGATTGCCCTGCCGTTACTTACACAGACGAGCGGCAACGCCGCATTCGGAACCGCCTGCTGATCCGGAATATCAACCGCAGCGCGCTGGGATGGTCTCTCTACCAGCAGGGAAAATACCCGGAAGCGCTCGCCGAACTGCAGCACGCCGCCCGGATAGCGGAGCAAGACAGTCTGCCCACGCGCGCCGTCTACTACCGGATGGGCCAGACACTCGAAAAACTGAACCGCCCTCAGGAAGCGCTCACCGCCTGCTGCAAAGAGCTGGCCTGGGGAGACTACGAAAAGCCAACCAAATCGGCAGTGGCGGTGGTCTACCGCCAGTTGCTCGGAAGTCCGGACGGGCAGGAGTCCGTTGAAAGGACGCAAGTCAACGAACTGGCAGCACAGCGGGCGGAACGCGATTCCGATTTGGTGAGCGAGGTGGACGAGGACCTGGGACGCGTCGATCTGCTCGACGAAAGTGGCGCCCCGCTGGATCTGAAGCGCTATCGCGGCAGGATCGTGGCGATCGATTTTTGGGCCACATGGTGCGGTATCTGCCGGCCTATGATGCAACAGACTGGCGAGTTGCAGCACAGGTTCGGCGATCGGGTCGCGGTGGTCGCTCCGGCGCTGGATCCCGAGGAGACGCACGCCCAAGCCGTCGAATTCCTGAAGAAGATGAACTATGGCTTCATGCTGGCTTCGACGACGAGCGGCGCCGCGACATTAAACTGCCGTTTATTCCCGCACGGCTGCTGCGGCCGCCTCCGCTTCATGGAGTTCGGCCATTCCATCGAAAGCGCCGCGCTATTCGAGAAGAAGCTGGCGGCTCTGGCCGCAGCCGGCTCACCACGATGACCCTACGGCCGCGTAATCGCCGCATTTGGCGAGCCGATCGCCACATGCCCGCAAAGCCCCCAAAAATATCTATAAATATCTGAAATACAAAGGCTTACAACGATTTCAGCGGAGTTACAGCTATACTATTGGCAGACCGTGTGCGATACTGATTATAAGATCAAAATCACGGTTGCGAATGTCCCAGTTAGACGACGCCATATCCCGGTACAACAGGCTACTGGAAAACGGCCCTTGCCGAGACCTTGCCTGGGTGGACGATCTCCACAAGCGCATGGAAGAGG
>Ga0302325_10009337_pt1 | contig 21422 bp, 18 predicted proteins | sample Palsa_T0_2_FD_201948 | JGI IMG/M metagenome (GOLD analysis project Ga0302325, IMG submission 201948) | Peat permafrost microbial communities from Stordalen Mire near Abisko, Sweden - Palsa_T0_2 | ecosystem: Environmental > Terrestrial > Soil > Palsa > Peat permafrost | place: Sweden: Abisko...
CAGTAGAATTTACGATCCCTTATGGCAGAAATAATTCCCCCGGCCGATCGGTTTGAAAACCTTCAGATCGAGCAGGAGCTTCAGGACAGTTATCTCACCTATGCGATGAGCACGATCATGGACCGGGCGCTGCCCGATGTCCGGGACGGGCTTAAACCCAGCCAGCGGCGAATCCTCGTCGCGATGAACGATTTGAACCTCGGGCCCGGCAGCAAACACCGCAAATGCGCCAAGATTGCCGGTGATACCAGCGGTAACTATCACCCGCACGGCGAGGCCGTCATTTATCCGACGCTGGTGCGGCTGGCGCAGGACTGGAACCTGCGGTATCCGCTGATCGACGGGCAGGGAAATTTCGGCAGCACGGACGGCGATCCGCCGGCGGCGATGCGTTATACCGAAGCGCGGATGGCTGCGCCGGCGATGCAACTGCTTGACGACCTGGAATTGGAAACGGTCGATTTCATTCCCAATTATGATGAGACACGCGAAGAGCCGACGGTTTTCCCCAGCAGGTTTCCCAATCTGCTGGTGAACGGATCGACCGGGATCGCGGTGGGGATGGCGTGCAATCTGCTTCCGCACAACCTGCGGGAAATCTGCGACGCGATCGTCCATGTGATCAACCATCCGGATTGCGAACTCGCCGAGCTTCTGGAAATTGTGCCCGGACCGGATTTCCCGACGGCGGGGATCATCCGCGGCAAGGACGGCATCGTCGAAGGCTACAAATCGGGCCGGGGAAGGCTCACGCTCCAGGCGAAAATATCGGTCGAAGAGCAAAAGAACGGCAAGAGCATCGTCGTGATTGAAGAAATCCCGTACGGCGTGATCCGCAAGTCGGTCGTGGAATCGGTGGCGGAATGCGTGAAGAAAGATCTGATCCAGGACATATCGGGAATCAATGATGAAAGCGGCCGGCAGTACAAATGCCGAATCGTGGTTGATCTGAAACGAGATGCCGATCCGAACGTGATTATCCGGCAGCTTTATGAATATACGCCGTGTCAGGTGACGGTGAGCATGATTAATATCGCGCTGGTGAACCGCCAGCCGCGGACGATGGGGCTGAAGGAGCTGATCCAGCATTTTATCGCTCATCGCAAGGAAGTGATCACGCGCCGGACGCGGTTCCTTCTTCGCAAAGCGCAGCAGCGCGGGCATATTCTGGAGGGATTGATTTTCGCGGTGGTTGACATCGACGAGGTGGTGAAACTGATCCGCGGGAGCAAGACGCGCGATGAAGCGATCACGAAGCTGCGCGAACGGGCGTTTCGGATTACGCGGAATCATCCCGCCGCGCCGCGAATTCCCGAGACGCTGCTGGCTCGGAGCGAGACCAAAGCCGTGCTGCTGACGCAGGCCCAGGCGGAGGCGATCGGGCGGTTGCAACTTATCCAGCTTGTGGGGCTGGAAATTGAAAAGCTCGTGGATGAGTACCGGTCTGTTGTCGAGGAGATCGAGGGATACGAAGCGATTCTGCGCGATGAATCGCGCGTGATGGACATCATTCGCGAGGACACGATCGAGATCAAGGAAAAATACGGCGACGAGCGGCGGACCACGGTGGAGGGCAGCGTCAGCGATTTCAACATGGAATCGCTGATCGCGCAGGAAGACGTGGTGGTGACGGTTTCACATGAGGGGTATGTGAAGCGCTTGCCGGTGGACACCTATCGCAGTCAGGGCCGCGGCGGGCGCGGGATTCGCGGCTCCGAAGCCAAGGAGGGGGATTTCGTCGAGCATCTGTTCGTCGCCAACACGCATGATTACCTTTTGTTTTTCACGAATCAGGGCCGGGTTTATGAGCGGCGGGTGTACGATGTTCCGGAGATGAGCCGGACCAGCCAGGGGCGGGCGGCGGCGAATCTGCTGGAATTTCAGCCGGGAGAGAAGATCGCCAACGTGCTGGCGATCAAGGATTTCACCGGGGGGGAGCAGTTTTTGCTGTTCGCGACGGCCAAGGGGACGGTTAAGAAAACGGCCCTGAGCGCTTACGGAAATATTCGATCCAACGGGATCATCGCCATCGGATTGGAAGAGGGCGATTCGCTGATCGATGTCTGCGTGACGGGCGGCAAGGACCACATCATTTTGGGCACAAAGAGCGGACTGGCCGTCCGGTTTGAGGAAACCGATGTTCGGGCGATGGGCCGGCCGGCGGGCGGCGTCACGGGGGCGCGGTTCAAGCGCGATGGCGATCAGGTGGTCGCGATGCTGGTGGTGACCAGCGGCGAGAATGCGGGGACCAAAGTCCTCACGGCATGTGTGAACGGCTACGGCAAACGAACGCCGCTGGAAGATTATCCGGTCAAGGGCCGGGGCACGCGCGGCGTCATCAACATCGACGCCAACGAACGTAACGGAGACGTCGTGGGCATGAAGCTGGTGACCGATGCCGATGAGGTCATGCTAATCACCGAACGGGGGATTCTGATCCGCACGGGTGTGCTGGAAATCCGCGAGACCGGACGAAACGCGGCGGGCGTGCGGCTCATCAAGCTCGATGAGGGAGACAAGCTTGTCGCCATGGCCAAGGTGGATAAGGAAGAGCAAGAAGATAAATCCGAAATTCGAAATCCGAATGACGAATCAAATTCGAAATCCGAATGAGCGGTCGGTTTTCATTCGGTTTATATTGCTGATCGTGGCATCGCTGGCGTCGTCGGCGGCGTGCTGGTGGGCGGCGGGGGATTCGCTGGGGCTTTTTTTCGGCGGACTATTTGCGGTGACTTTTTTGACTCCCGCGGGAGTGCTCGCACAGGAGAATCCGTGGCGAGCGGTCGGCGGATGGGCGGCGGTGGTCGGGCCGATCGCGGTCGTCTGGATTCTGCCCGTGCTGAAAGCATTGGATACTCCTGGGCAATGGATGCAGGCGGTGCTCGTTCTGGCCGCATATTCGATGGCGATCGGAGGGATCGCGCTGGTTTTGGCGCGGGCGGGATGCCCGGTGATTTTCGCGGCGGCGACAGCGGTGGTCCTTGGACTCGCGTGGCTGACGTGGCCGATCTGGCTGTCGCCGATCCTGGTCAGAGGCGGCCTCGGCGGAGTTGTCCAGAATCTGGTGAAAGTAAATCCACCGCTGACGATCAACGGAATCCTGACCAATGAACCGGCCTGGACCGAACGGTCGCTGGCGTACCATTTGACGGATTTGAATCAGGATGTTCCGATACAGTTGCCGGCCAATGCGAGGGCGTGCGCGGCGCTGCATGGAATCCTGGGATTGGTGCTCTGGTCGGCGGCGATGGTTCGCCGGCGCAAAAGTGCGAGCCGGGGGTTTTGAAAACACCGGCAACCCGTTTACAGTAATGCCCAATGCCTGAAACTCGACGCTCGGCCGCCCCCCTTCCAGTTGTGATCGTATGTGCCTGGTTGATTCCCGGCGGGGGATATTTCCTTATCGGTGAACGCACGCGGGCGATTACATCGGGCGTGGCGATCGTCGCGCTCTTCCTGGCGGGAATTCTGGTCGGCGGCATTCGAATCATGGATCCACCCGGCTGGGGACAATATGGATATATGACCCAATTGGTCCAGCGTTTCGATCGGCGTCATCAGCAACTGGCGGATGATTACAGCCGGATCGAGCCGTCCAGCGCGGATGAATCGCGCGAGCCGAGTGATGATGACCGCGATCAGCCGGCGGGGCCGGCGCTGCTTCGCCAGCCGATCGCGGAACTGGGCGACAAGCCGTGGTACGTCGGGCAGATTCTCTGCGGTCCGCTGACGCTGCTCGCATCGGCTGTGTCGGTCAGCGCGGCACATCCCGCGCCCGGATCGGGGCTGGAGACTTGGCCTTCGTCGCATTCCCGGTCCTGGGAGATCGGCGCGCTCTATACCGCGGTCGCGGGGATGCTCAATCTTTTGGTCATCATCGATTCGGCCCATCGCGCCGGGCAACTTCCAAAATAGGAGTGGAAATGTTCGCGATGACTCTCGCTTACACGATTTTCTTCGATCCGTTGCCGATCTGGGCGAGGCCGTGGATTTGGCCGCTGCTGCTTCTGCCGCTGTGTCTTGCGGTGGCGGTGGTTTACAAATGCGTGCGCTGCCGCGACATGTCGAGCGTGCCGCGCGAGGCGACGGGATTATTTATTACCATCGTGCTGGGGATGATCGTGACGGCTGCGGCGCTGGCAGGGCTGGCGGCGCTGATGGATTAGGCCGGGAATTCCGCGTTTATATGAGCCCAACTCGTTCCACCGCCTCGACAAATGCGGGACTGCGGCTTTTTGGGCTGTCGTTCGCCGCGTTGTTTCTGGAACTGATGATGATTCGCTGGGTGCCGGCCGTTGTTCGGCTCGTCGCCTATTACAGCAATCTCATGCTCATCAGCTCGTTCCTGGGCCTGGGCCTCGGCGCGATGGTGGCCAGCAGGAAGCGAAATCTGCTTTCGTTTTTCCCTCTTATCCTGCTGATCGATATTGGATTGCTGGTCTTTGGGAATAGTCAATTCATAATCCCCGCCGGGTCTTCGGAAGCGAGGTTCTTCAATGCGGGGAGGTCGTCATTTTTCAACTATGCGACTTTAATCGGCGTTTTCATTTTGAATACGGCGGTCTTCGTCCCGCTCGGGCAGGAAATCGGCAAGCTGTTCCGCGCTCAGCCGCCCCTGCGAGCGTATGCGTTTGATCTGGGCGGGAGCTTATGCGGAACACTTCTGTTTGGGTTATTTTCCCTGCTTCATTTCTCTCCCTTGCTTGGAGTCTTTGCCGTCGCGGTCATCTTCGTCTTGACGACGTGGCGGCGCGTTTCGTTTTGGAGCCTTTTGCTGTTTCCGCTGGTGATGATCATCGCGCCGATCGGGACCGATCCGAATGCAATCTGGTCGCCATATTATTACGTCACTGTCCACAAAGGCGACTACATAGCCTCGGTTGCCGAGCCGGTTTCAGGAATCCGCACCATGCACAACCCTCCAATTTATAACGTGCGGGTCAATAATGATTTTTACCAGGTCGACGGAACGATAAACCTGAATCGCTATACGTCCAACAGTCCCGATTTTGGCCATCTTCGTGATTTCACGTCCTGGCAGTACAAGATGCCATATATTTTGCGCCCCGATCCGCGGCAAGTGTGCGTCGTTGGATCCGGCGGGGGGATCGACGTCGAGGCCGCGCTGCTTTGCGGCGCTGCGGGCGTGGACGCGGTCGAAATTGATCCCGGCCTGGTGAAGATCGCCGGCCGCTTCAATGCCGCCGACGTTTATGACGACCCGCGCGTCAGGCTCCATGTGAACGATGCCCGGGCATTTTTCCAATCGGCGCATTCCGTGTACGACGCGGTGGTCTTCGGGTTGCTCGACTCGCAGGCACTGTTCAGCTATTCCGCCAACATCCGTCTCGATGGATTTATTTATACCGTTGAAAGTTTTCGCCGCGCTTATTTATTGCTGACGCCGGATGGCATCCTCGCGGTCTCTTTCGCGGTCGTGCGGCCATGGATGGTCGACAAACTCCGGGGAATGATCGAGCAGGCCACGGGAAGGAATCCGACCGTTTATTACAACGGCTTTAATTTCCTGTTCTTCGCATCACCCAATTCAGGGCTGCTCGCCTCAGCGCCGGCCAGTATCGGCCCATTCTCGCGTTTCGATCCACCCGCGGCGGCGGTCGATCTGTCCACGGATGACTGGCCCTACCTCATCTCGCATCGCTCCATTCCAAGAGACTACCTGCTGGTCATCGGTTCTCTCATCATCCTCTCGATCGGAGCGGTCTTCATCGTTCGTGGATCGCGCGGCCCGATCATTGCTCAATTCAACACTTTGGACGGCCACTTCTTTTTTCTGGGCCTGGCATTTCTTCTTCTGGAAACGACGAGCATCAGCAACTGCTCGCTCTACTTCGGCACCACCTGGCTGGTGACGATGATTGTCGTCGCGGGCATATTGCTCATGGTTCTTGCGGCCAATTTCGCGGCAATGCGGCTCTCCAGCAGTCCGCGATACCTTTATGTTCCGCTGTTTCTTTCACTCGCCCTCGTCTATTTTCTCCACCCGGATTTTATACTGGATCTCCCATTTACGGCCCGCCTGGCGTGGGCCTTGCTGGGGATGCCGCTGCCGATTTTTTTCGCGGGGCTGATCTTCTCAACCACGTTCCGACAAACCCACGATCCGTCGCTGTCGTTCTCGGCAAACCTGATCGGAGCCACCCTCGGCGGATTCCTGCAATACCTCGCGATGGCCGTCGGGATGCATGTGTTGCTCCTGGTGGTGATTGCAGCCTACGCCGCGAGTCTGGCCTGCAGGGAATTGGGCAACGCCAAGGCCTCATACGCGGTCAGCGGATTAATCGCCTGAGCGCAGCTTCGCGGGCAGGCGCAATCCTAATAACAGACACATGCCGGCGTAGGCTCCGCCGCCGACCAGCATCAGAATGGCCAGTTGTTCGGCGCTGGCGAGGTGGCCCGGGCCGTGGGGATATTGGCTGAGTTGTTGGATGCCCCAGCAGGCGGCGGCCATGGCGGCGCAGGCGAGCAGCATTTTGGCGACGTTGCGGGCGATTGAGCCGAGTCCGAGGGCGCCGATTTTGCGGTCGAGCATGATCAGCATGATGATCGCCTGGAGGCCGAAACTGGCCAGCGTTCCGGCGGCGATGCCGGCTTCGTGGAGACGGGTGAACGACAGGGGGATTTCCACGGCGGTGTTCACGGCGATGGTGATCATCGCCAGGACGAGTGGAGTCACCGTGTCGTGCAAGGCGTAGTACGCGCGGTTGAGGACCTGCTGCAGGCTGAAGGCCCAGATGGCGGCGGCGTAGAAGACAACCGACAGAGCCACCCATTGTGTGTCGGCGGGGGTGAAGCTGCCGTGCTGGAAGATGAGGCGAACGGTGGGGTAACGAACCAGAATCAGACCGAGGCTGGCGGGCAAACCCTCGAACATCGTGAACAGAATTCCCTGCCGGAGAACGCGTTTGAACTTTTCGCCGTCTTTGTCGTGGGCATCGATGCTGAGGCTGGGGAAAATCGCGGTGGCGACGGCGGTGGCGAAAACGCCCAAGGGGAACTGATAGAGCATCTGGGCCCAGTTGAGCCGCGCGGCAGCGCCGATGGCCAGGGGATAGTTCCAAGCCTGATGGAAGAGCTGCAATTTTTCGGCCGGGTTTTTGCCCGCGGTCAGGAAGAGCGTGATGCCTTTGTCGAGTAGGACTGAGATCTGCAGCACGCCCGCGCCCAGGGCGACGGGGATGGAGAGGGTCAGCAGCTTCTTCATGCCGGGGGTCCGGAAGTTTCCGATCCACATGAATCGGAATCCGATCCGGCGCAGGGCGGGCAGAAGCATCGTGATCTGCACAACTCCGGCAATCAGCACAAAGGCACAGAGCCAGTAGGCGAGGCGGGTCTGGAGGTGTTCGTCGGGATGGCCGGGCCTGAGCAGGAGAATTCGCGCGCCGATGATGATGACGGCGATGTGGATGATATTCAGCGGAGTTTGAGTCAGTGCGGGGATGCCGAACCGTTTGTGGACCTGAAGAATTCCGCTGAGGAACGCGGTGCCGCAGACAAGGATGACATAGGGGAACATGATGGCGGTGAACCTGATCACCAGAAGATTGTCGGGGCGGAGGTGAAACAGATGGACCGTAAGCCAAAGAATCAACTCGCCCGCCACGGTGACGGCCAGGAGCAGGATGGCCAGGAGATTGACGCTGGCGGCGGCGAAGCGGTTGGCTTCGGCCTCATCGCCGGATTTCAAAGTCTGGGCATACAGGGGGATGAAGGCGGCGGAAAGGGCCCCTTCGCCCAGCAGTTTGCGGAACAGATTGGGGATGGAAAAGGCGACGCTGAAAGCCTGCGCGACGACAGTAGCGCCGAAATAATTGGCAACGACGCTTTCGCGGACCATGCCCAGGATGCGGCTGAGGAGGGTCAGAACCGAAATGAGCTTGGCGTGTCCTACGAATCCGGTGGAGCGGGCGGCCGGACGGCGCGCCTGCGCGGAAACGGAAATGCCAATCGCCTGCTGGGACATCCTTGTCCTACTCCCTGCTATTCCAGCAGCATTTTTTTCAACTCGCGCGTCGCGGCGGCGGCATCCTCGCGGCCGGTGACGGCCGCGGCTACGGCCACCGCGGAAATCCCCACCGCCCGAACTTTATCGACATTTTCGGGTCCGATGCCCGCAATGCCGATTTTGGGGATGGCGATTTCACGAACCGCGGCGGCAGCATACTCCAATCCGGCCAGGAAGTCGCGGGGCTTGGTAGCGCTTTTGAAGATCGGACCAACGCCGATGTAATCCGCCCCGTCGGTCACGGCCCGATGGGCCTGGTCGAGATTGTGCGTGCTGATGCCGATGATTTTATCGTTTCCCATGGTCCGCCGGGCGGGTAGCGCCGGCATGTCATCCTGGCCGAGATGCACGCCGTCGGCATCGGCCGCCAAGGCGATGTCGGGGCGATTGTTGATGATGGAGAGCACCCCATTTTTGCGGCAAATCCGCACGAGTTGCACGGCGCGGTGGAAAAGCTCTGCGTCCGTCAGTTGATTTTCGCGGAGTTGGAGACAATCCGCCCCGCCGTCGATGGCCATCGCCGCGGTTTCCAGCCAGGGATTTCTGCAGGCGGATTCGGTGATGAGGACATATAGCCTGACCGTGGAGAATCGTGTGCGTGGGTGAAGCGTCAAGACGATCCGCTGCTCGACGTCGTAAAGCCGATAGCGAAGCGCTTCGATCTTGGCGGCGTTGGCGGGCTGGGATATTTTCAGGAATTCTTCGAGCGCCCGCATCGCTTCGCCGGTTCGTTTGCCGGCGGCGATCACGACGCCGGCGACATCATCGCGGGATTGTTCGCCCGTGGTTTTAATGGTTGTGCCGATATCGCCGGGCGTATCGCGATGAAAGATCGCCTCCCGGAGAAGGGGCCGGAGGGCCTGCGTCATTTCATGGCGCAGATTTTTTATTTCGCCGCTGAGGGGGTCACTGTTGAGAATAAAACGGGCATAGTCTTCCAGCACGCGGAGGGCTTCGCGGGCGCGGTTCGCATTGGCGTCGATTAACCGTAAAATCGGTCCGGAAGAAGAATTAGAGGAAGGATGATCGGCGGCCACGACGGCGGCGATTATAGACGCATCATGAGCAATCGACGAAAAGCGCATCGGTCGGCGTTGGATAAGCTGAATGGAAAGACCAAAAAAATGTTGCCAATGACCACAACATTTGGGGTGCGACGGCGACCTTTATACAATGGAAAGCGTATGCACAAGCCAGATCAGATCATTCAGGCGGATTGCATCGGTTTTTTGAACAGTGGGCCGGAGGCGTGGATCGACCTGGTGTTTGCGGATCCACCGTTCAATATTGGGTATCTCTATCACGGCTACGAAGACGAGCGGAAGCAGGAAGACTACCTGAAATTTTCGGAAGACTGGATGCGCGCGGTGCATCGGGCGCTCCGGCCGAACGGATCGTTTTATCTGGCAATCGGCGATGAATACGCGGCCGACTTGTGCGTTCTTGCGCGGAGAAAAATCGGGTTTCATCTTCGGAACTGGATCATCTGGCATTACACGTTCGGACAGCAGACCAAGAAAATGTTCGCCAAGAGCCACACGCATATTCTGTATTTCACGAAGGATGAAAAGAATTTCACGTTCAACCCGGATGCGGTTCGGGTGGCGAGCGCGCGGCAGACTACATACGGGGATGCGCGCGCCAATCCCAAGGGCAAGTTGCCGGATGATGTCTGGTTTCTGCGTCCGCAGGAGGCGACCGCGGAATTCTTCGCCGGTGAAAGCGATACCTGGAATTTCAGCCGGGTGTGCGGCACGTTCAAGGAGCGGGAGGGGTGGCACGGATGCCAGATGCCGGTCGGGGTGCTGAACCGGATCATTCGCGCCAGCAGCAATCAGGGGGATATGGTTGTCGATCCATTCAACGGCAGCGGAACAACGGTGGTATCAGCAGCGCTGCTGGACCGAAGATTTATCGGCATCGACCAGAGCGAGCAATACGTCGGCTTCGCGCGGCAACGGCTGGAACACGCGATGAAGCAGGCGAAGAAGCCGGATGCGAACGGGGACGAATTATTCGCGGCCGACCGCCAAAGCCGGATTCGGACCGCGACGGATGCGTTTGGCCGGCCGCGGGTTGAGCGCCGTTCACGGCGAAACGCGAAGAGGCCGGAGCTGGCAGCGGGTGCGTAAGCATGGCCGAGACGATAATGCGGCGGGCGATCGTCAGCCTGCTGGTTTTTCTCGCGGCGTTCGTTGCGGTGGTGATTCGTACGCCCGCTCCGGCGGTTTTCCTTTCCGATTCCGACGCGGGGCATCAGCTTGCCGGCGCGCAGCAGATCGAGTTCGGAGAGCATCCGTTTATCGATTTCCGAAGCACTTATGGGCCGCTGACATTTTATGCTTCTTATGCGGCCCAGCGCATCGGCGGGGGTACGATTGCCGCCGAACTGCTGCTCTGTGCGCTGGCTTATTCGACCGCGTTTTTGCTGATTTTCAGATGCGCGAGGGAGATGGGCGGAACGCCGATCGCACTGATGGTCACGACGGTGGCGATCGTACAGTTGCCGCGATTTTATAAATATTACATCTTTCTGGGGGCGGCGCTTGTGCTGATTTGCGTGTTTCGATATGTGCGGCAACCCAAGACGGGCCGGCTGCTGCTATTGGCGATCGCGGTGGCGGTTGCGGGATTGTATCGGCCGGATCAGGGGGCGTATGCGTTTATCACGGCCGTGGCGGCGGTGGTGATTACCGAACGATCGGCACTGCGGGCGCTGGTAACGTTGCCGGCGATGGTCGCGGCGGCGGCGTCGCCGTGGCTGATTTTTCTGGTCGCGCGCGGGGGACTCGGTAAATATATTTTCGACGAGAGCTTCGGCGCGATGCATCACGCGGTTGGGCTCAATCTGCCGTTTCCGCGGTTGAATTTTTCACAGCCGCTTGCTGGCGGCCCGAATCTTTCGGCGCTTGCCTACTTCATCTGGTGGGCGGTTCCGGGCGTCGCGGTAATTGCTTTGATCGCGGGATGGAAACGGCTGGACAGGCCGATGCGATGCTGCGCGATCATCACGATTATTTATGCGGGGCTTTCGCTGCTGCAGTCGGCGCATCGATCGGAAGTGGGTCACCTGATTCAGGCGGTGGCGCCATGCTATGTGCTGCTGGCATTTGTGGCCGGGATGCTCGCGAAGAGATTTGGAGCTTTGCGAATCGGCTCGCTGGCAATGATGGCCGTGTGCATGGGCGTGAGCGTCTGGGCCGGGCTGGTTGAACATTCGATGGGCCAGATTAATCCGGAGGTGGTTCATGATTTCGCTTATTTTTACGCGCATCGGCCGGGAACGTTTGTTGAGCGGCTGCGCGCGGAGCAGCCGAATTTGCCTTATTTGCGGGCGATCGATTTCATCGAATCTCATACCACTCGCGATCAAAGGTTTTTGGCGGTGCCGTTCATGACGATGTTGTATTATGAAACAGGGAGGCCTTTTGCCGGCGGCCAGATGCTGATGGCGCCGGGTTATTTTTCTGATTCGGCCGACCAGTTGCAGATGGTTGAAACGCTGAAACAGCAGGGAAATCCGCTGATTGTCGAGATGGCGGATGGCGGAGGATACGATGGAATGCCGTCGCGGAAGACGCGTACTTATGCGCCGATTTTTTATCAGTATGTGGATGCCAACTATTACAGAGTTGCCGGAGGCGCGCTGCCGGTTGGAATGGATGCGTTGATCGCCCGTTGATCGCCCGGCGGTTTTTGGCCCCAGATGACGGCGTTCCATGCCAGCCATTTCACGGCGGGCAGGCGCGTCAAAATTTCATCGGCCGCGCGCATGGGCCACCACCACCACAGTCCGCCGGGGGTTTCACGGAGGATTCTTTTCCAGTATCGCTGGGAATTAGGATGGACTCGATCAACGAAATAATACTTCAGGAAGAGGGAGAGAGAGGCGATCCAGAATTCGCGGTGGTCGACCGACGTGAAATGACGCCGGGCAATTACGAGGTCATCGGCGGTCAGCGGGCGCTCATCAAGGGTACGGACCTCGGTGGCTATTTTGCGGTAGATGTTGATGATCGGGTTGTAGGCGAGGGGATCCCAGGAAAAGAACCATCCACCCGGGCGAAGAGCGCGGCGGATGCCGGCGAAGACGGCGTCGCGGTCGCGGACGTGATGCAGGGTGTTGGCGATATAGACGAAATCGAAATTCTCGCCCATGTCGCCCGCGGATTCGGCGGGGAGAATCAGAGTCGAAAGGCGTACGCCGTGGATCGCCGCCAATCGTTCGGCGAAATGAGCCATTTCGGGGGATAAATCGTTGTAAGTGACGTCGGCGCCCTGCATGGCGAAATAGACTGAAGACTCGCCGAGGCCGGCGCCGATGTCGAGAATTCGCTTGCCCTTCAGATCGCCCATTTTCCCGAGGATGTGGCGATTTTCCATCGCGGTTGGAGCGGTGAACGCCTCGCGCACGGGGAGATCTTCGGGGCGCACGGACAGCGCCCACTGGTCGTGGAAGGCGGATTCCTTTTCATGCAGGGGGCTGTTCACTGGCTGCTCCGGTGGAGGGCCCGACGGTTTCCCGCACCAGATACAGCGGCCGCTGCTTGCCCTGTTCGTATATGCGACCGATGTATTCACCGATCAGGCCGAGGCAGACAAGATTCATCGTTCCAAATGCCACGACGGCGACCAGCAGGCTTGCCCAGCCCTGAACCAGAGGAGTGCCGAAGATAAAGTGGACCACGATCGTGTGGCAGAGATAGGCGAAACTGGCCAGCATCAGGAGCAGAGCGGTCCAATAGGCGACGCGAAGGGGAAAATAGCTGAAGGAGATAATGGCATCGGCGGCGAGGCGAACCATTCTTGCCAGGGAGTACTTGGTTTGTCCGGACGCTCTTGGGCGGCGATCGTAGAGAATTTCGGTGGTATTGAATCCGACCCAGCCGACCATTCCGCGAATAAAGCGATGTTGTTCGCGCATCGCATTGAGCCCTTCGATCGCGTGCCGGCTCATGAGGCGGAAATCTCCGGAGTCCGCGCGGACGTGCTGACCCCCCATGACGCGGATGAGCCGGTAGAAAGCCGAGGCGCTGGCGCGTTTAAACCATCCATCACCGGCGCGTCGGCGTCGGACGGCGAGGACGATGTCGAATCCCTGCCGCCACTTTTCCAAAAGCTGGGGGACGATTTCGGGCGGGTCCTGAAGATCGGCGTCCATGCAGACGACGGCCTCACCGCGGGCAAGATCGTATCCGCATGTGAGGGCAAACTGATGTCCGAAATTCCTGCTTAGCATAACGCCGCGGACGCGGGGATCGGCGATCGCAAAGTCCCGGATTTTTTCCCAGGTGTCATCGCCGCTTCCATCGTCGATGAAGATCAGTTCCACGCTGAACTGGTCGTTCAGGGAATCTGCCAGCCGGGCCAGTTCCGGCCGAGCGCGATCAAATACGGCTGATTCGTTGAAACAGGGAACGACGATCGAGATGAGGGGTTTCTGGCCGTCCATAAGAGATGACAGCTCTCTTGCCGCGGCGACGGCGGGGAGATCGTAGCGAAGTTTGCGAAAGGTTCAAAGGTTTCGGTTTTCCGGGCCGCCCAAACGCATCCAGTCCGCCGGTGTGTCCAGGTCGTCGGCGCCGGGCGGCCAGGGGATTGCCGTCACCATCGCCGGATTTGCCAGCAGCAATCGCTTTGCCCCATCGGAATCTGAGAGATTGGATAATTGATCGAAACTCGATCTGGCGAAGCAGCACGGCGGCCCGAAGGTTCCCGCATATTCGCACGCGGCCATCGGTTTGCCTCCGGCGGGCCAGGCGAGCATCAGATCGTGCAAAATCTTCGAGCTGAGATGAGGCTGATCACACAACATCAGAATCAAGGCTGCGACCGAAGGATCGTTCGCCAGCGACGCCGATAATCCGCGTCGAATGCTGCCGCCAATACCGGCGGACCAATTGGGATTGAACTCGATTTGCACGGGGAGATCGGAGATTTCGGCGGCCACCGCGTCGGAATCGGAGCCGGTGACAATGGTGACGGGTCGGCAGCCTGCATCGAGGGCCGCCCCGGCGGCACGGCGCACAAGTGATTGGCCTTCGATGCGAAGAAGCTGCTTGGTCCGGCCCATGCGTGAGCTGCCGCCGGCCGCGAGGAGGATGGCGCCGATATTTATCACACCAGATGGATCGGTCCGGAACGTTGCCGCAGGGAGTTGCCGGCGCCGCCGGCGGCCACGGCCTGGATTTCGGCGACGATGGCCAGCGCGATCTGTTCGGGATTTTCCGCGCCGATGTCGAGTCCCACCGGAGAATAGAGATTGTCCTCATGGATCGCGCAACCAGCGGAGGCGAGCAAGCGAGCCGTGCGGCCGCGCGGGCCTAAGACTCCGACATAGGCGCGAGGATGCCGCAAAAGCTCCGCGAGCGCCGCGGCGTCGCGGCGAAAATTGTGGGCCATCACTACGGCGGCGGCGTCGGCGGGAGCTTCGGCGGCCGCGAAATCGTCGGGGGCACAAATGAGATGATCGGCCTGGGGAAAATTGCGACGCAGGGTCGCCGGCGGGCGCGAACCGATGACCGTCACATGCCAGCCAAGCATGTGGGCCAGTTCAACAAGGGGCGCGACATCATGCCCATCGCCGAAGATGGCAAGAGCCTGTGAGGGAACCATCGATTCGATCGACACCTCGGCCCATCCGCCGCGCGACAGGCTGTGGCGATGAATTCGGAAGGCGTGGTCGGCCGGTGGAGATTGCAGGAGTTGTTCAAAAATGACATCGGTTAACTTCGGGTCAGCGATGTGGCCGTGAGGCGCTTCATCGCCAATGCTTATGAGACCCATGCCGGCGACGACGTCGGGGTTGTGCGCGGAGCCGGTGCGGATGACGGTGGCGAGGGCGGCGCGTTGGCGTTGGCGGACGACAGCGATCAATGCCGCAAGGGGGCCGGGATCGGCGGGGGTGATGCGCTGGATAAGAATTTCGATCCTTCCACCGCAACCCAGCGAGGGGCCGGGATCCATCACCGGGCGGGCATCTTCTTCTCCGCCGTCTTCGGCATCGGTTTCATAAGCGATAATCTGCGGATTTTTCGGCTCGGGAATCAAGAGTCGCGCCCTGCGGGCGACATCTCGCTCCAGGCATCCGCCGCTGATGGTTCCCCAAGTCCGGCCGTCGCCGGCTATAAGCATTCTGGCGCCGGGGCGGCGATAGGATGAACCTTCGACGGAGACGACGGTTGCCAGGGCGGCGGCGCTGAGCGATTCGAACGCCTCGACGATTTGTAATCGGTCACGCATGGGGATGAGAGTATCTTATCGCTGCTGGTATTTGAAATTCCATACCGCACCGCCGGATGGCCATCCGGCGGCTTTGGAATGGGGGTGTATTTGAAGGGGGGGAAAGCCACCTGTCAGATTCGAACTGACGACCCGCAGTTTACAAAACTGCTGCTCTACCAACTGAGCTAAGGTGGCGATGAAGGCCGGGTGCAGCAGGCTAACTGGATCCGCTCATTCGGCGATTTCCAGGATTTTGAATTCCATTGTTCCGCGGGGAGCCCGCACTCGCACGGTGTCGCCGACGCGGGCTTTGATCAGGGCTTCGCCCATCGGGCTGTTGGCGCTGACGTTGGTGATTTCCGCGCCGGCCGCCGGCTGAGCCTCGCCCACGATCCGAACCAGCATTTCGCTTTCATCGTCCATATCCATCAGCTTGACCGTGTGGCCGATGAACACCACATCGTCGGGCACGGCTTCGTTGGAGACCACGGAAACATTTTTCAATTTGGCTTCCAGTTCCGCCAGTTGGCGCTGAATGCTGCGGTTTTCCTCCTTGGCGAAGTGGTACTCGGCGTTCTCGGAAAGATCGCCGAGGCTCGCGGCCTTGCGGATGCGGTCCTGGACGTCAATCTGGGCCCGGTAGAGCTCCTCGCGTTTTTTTTCGAGGGCGACTTTCTCTTGAGCGCTGACAAGCTGCATGACGCCGGCTCCTGTTTCTGGTCTGGCCGATAAATGCGAAACACCGCGCTGAGCCGCGCGGTGGTCAAATCCTGACGGATCAATCATATATCAACCGGCCGGATTGGCAACGGTTTTCGCTGACTCCGACAAAATTGGCGGAAATTGACCCGCGGGAATGGGCATCCTACACTTGCGGCCGCGAAACCAGCGGGAAATCGGAGCTTTCAATGGCTTTTTCATGTGTAGTCGTCACGCCGGAACAGCAGATTCTGGACGAATCGCTGATCCAGGCGATTATTCCCGCGGCCGATGGGTTGCTAGGAATCCTCACCCACCGGGCCCCCCTTCTGGCCAAGCTGGGCAAAGGACCGCTTCGGCTGGACCTTGCGTCTGGCCAAAGAAGGCTCTTTCGCATCGATGGGGGAGTTGCCCAGATGAAGGATAATAAGCTCACAATCCTTACCACCACCGCCAAGGACGAGGCCAAGCCTTAGGGCAGTCATTGGACCGTCGCATTCGATCATCTCGCGAATCCGATTCGATGATCTGTCGCTGCTTCTGTGCTCAAATCTGACAATCCATTATCGTATCCGGCCATGACGGTTTCGGAGACGCGCCGCGCAGAGATTGCCAGTGAATTGTCAGCCATGAACATCGGTGAAGTTCGTTTTGATCGTCACAACCGGCTTCTGTATGCAACGGATGCGTCGCTTTATCAGGTTGAGCCGATCGGCGTGGTGTTGCCGTGGAATGCCGAGGGACTGCGCTTTGGGATGCGATATTGCAGCGAGCAGGGGGTGGCGATATTGCCGCGGGGCGGGGGCACGAGTCTGGCGGGCCAGGGAGTCAACCACGCCGTCATCTTCGATCTGTCGCGGAATTTTCGCCGTGTGCTGGAAATAGATGTGCCCGGTCGGCGCTGCCACGTCGAGTCGGGTATGACGATTGATGAGCTGAACCGCGCGTTATCCGAGCGGGGAACCAGGCTCTTTTTTGCGGTCGATCCGGCGTCGGCGGCTCAGGCGTCGATCGGGGGCTGCATCGGCAATAACGCGGCCGGCGCGCGTTCCGTGCGGTACGGTCGGACAAGCGAAAATCTTGCGGGAGTTCAGGTCATCCTATCCAGCGGCGAGCAGATGTGGCTGGAACCGGGAGCGGGGCGGCGCGACACGGCCGCGCTGCGCCTCGCGCGGCAGGTCATCTCGGTTGTTCAGCGGTGTGCCGATGAGATTCGCCACAAATTTCCCAGGCTGGTCCGTCGCAATGCGGGATATGGGCTTGATCTGATTCTGAGCCAACTGGACAGCGGGATCGTGGCCGAGGACCTTGATCTTTCGGGCCTGATCTGTGGAAGCGAAGGGACGCTGGCGGTCGTGATCGGGGCGAAGCTGAAGCTTCAACCGACGCCGGCGGCGCGGGGACTGGGGATCGTGACATTTGAGTCGGTCGATGCGGCCATTGAAGCGGTGCCGGCAATACTGGCCAGCGGCGCTTCCGCCGTTGAATTGCTCGATGATGTCGTGCTCGAAGCCGCGCGGGACAATGCCGAATGTCGGCCATACGTCGATCTGATTCCGAAAATCCGGGGCGGGAATGTGAACGCCGCGCTGTATGTTGAATATCAGGCGGAATTGACCGAGAGCCCCTCCGCACAACAGCTCGATCCGCGGTTCGACGCCCTGCGCGCCATTGCTGCGAACTCTCCCATCGCTGTTTATCTGGATTCAGCATCCATGTTCCAGGCCTGGACCTTGCGCAAGTCCGGTGAAGCCCTGTTGCACAATTTTTCCGGCACTCGCAAGCCGATCACTTTCGTGGAAGACAATGCCGTTCCGGTCGAAAATCTGGCGAAGTTCATCAAGGGGTTCCGTCAGATCGTTACCGCTCACGGGACGTCCGCGGCCTATTATGCGCACGCGTCGGTGGGAGTTCTGCATGTGCGGCCGATGCTTGACCTGCACGAGCCGAAGGACCGCCAGGCCATGCGCGCCATCGCGGTCGAGGTGGCGGAACTGGCCCGCGATTGCGGAGGCGTCATGTCTGGAGAGCACGGCGACGGCCGCGCGCGCGGACCGCTGCTGGAGACGTTCTATGGACCGCAATTAACCCAGGCGTTTGCGGAGATCAAAAAGGTCTTCGATCCAGTTGGGATTCTCAATCCGGGAATCATCGTTCGACCCGGCGCGCCCGACAGCATCAGCGAGAACCTGCGTGTGAACGCGGAGAGCAGTCCGTTAAAAAACGGCGACGTGGAAACGTATTTTAATTATTCGGATCAGGAGGGATTTCGCGGCGCGGTGGAGCGATGCAACGGTGCTGGTTTTTGCAGAAAAACCGCCGGCGGTTCCATGTGCCCCTCGTACCGGGCGACGCTCGATGAGCGGCATTCCACGCGCGGGCGCGGCAACGCTCTCCGATTGGCCATCACCGGGCAGACTCCACCGACGTGGGATGATCCGGACACTGTGCAAACGCTCGATCTCTGCCTGAGTTGCAAGGCGTGTAAGACCGAGTGCCCCAGCAACGTCGATGTGGCCCGGCTGAAGGCCGAGTACACGGCCCAGCGATATAGATCCAGCGGAATCATTCCCCTGCGCGCTCGGGTGTTCGGTCACATTCGCCTGCTGAATCGATTTGGTTCGCTGGCGCCGGGTCTTTTGAATGCGCTGGCCGGCTGGGGTCCCGCGCGCGGCGCGGCCAACCGTCTTCTGGGGCTGTCACCGCGGCGGAGCCTGCCCCGGTTTGATCGGTCGCTGCAAAAGCTACCGCGGAAGAGCGGTCGTGCGATACGCACAGGTCGACCGCGCGTAGTGTTATTTGCCGACTGCTTCAGCGCATACAGCGACTCGGAAGTGGGCCGCGCCGCGGTGGAGGTGGTCGAATCGTTGGGATACGAGGTCGATTTGCCGCGCGTCGGATGCTGCGGACGGGCCATGATATCGACGGGGTTGTTGCCCGGCGCAATTCGAACGGTCGATCAAACGCTCGGCGATCTGCGCGAATTCATCCTCGATGAGCATGTGAAAGCGGTGCTAGTTTGCGAGCCATCCTGCCTGAGCGCGATGAAAGACGATTGGCTGCAATTGCGGCTGTCAACGGAGATCGGTCTTCGGCGTCGCCTCGCCGATAAGGCGATGATGGTTGAGGATTTCATCCATCGTTTCTGGGACGAACATCCGGAAAAGCCCGCGATGCCCGGCGCGGGTGCGCCCGCGCTGTTGCTGCACGGCCATTGCCATCAGAAGGCGTTGTGGGGGGACGAGACCAGCGCCGCGCTGCTGCGGCGGCTGGCCGGCGAGCGGTTGACGGTGCTGCCATCCGGTTGCTGCGGGATGGCGGGATCGTTCGGTTTCACGGCGGAGCATTACGACTTGTCGATGCGGATCGGCGAGCTTTCAGTCTTCGGGCCGGTTCGACAGGCTTCGCCTCAGACTATCGTGCTGGCCCCGGGAACTTCCTGCCGGCATCAGATTAGAGACGGCGCGGGACGCATCGCGCTGCATCCGATTCAGTGGATCGCGGCCGCGATGAGGAAACCAATTGAGGGTTAAATACAGGGCATCACGTTTCCGCCGCAGACGGGGATGAACGCTCCCGAGATGAAACTGGCGAGGTCGCTGGCAAGGAAGGCGACTACATTGGCAATCTCCCGGTCCGTGCCGCGCCGTCCCAAGGGGACGTTCTTTTCGTACTCCGGCTGGCGCTCCCGATCGGTCCCGCGATCCTTGTCGCTGATCGTCCAGCCGGGAGCGACCTGGTTAACCGTGATCTCGTGCCGGCCCACTTCCTTTGCCAGTACGCGGACCACTGCATCCTGCCCGCGCTTGGCCGCGGCGTACGCCGACTGGCTCGGACCATTTTGCATCGCACATTCGGTGCTGATGGCGATCACGCGCCCCCATTTCCGCCGGATCATCGCGGGGACAAATGCCTTGGCCATCAGTACATTGTGCAGCACGCAGGAACGGAATTGATCTTCATAGCCATTGGGCGACTGCTCCAGCACGCTCTGCCACGGAACTGCGCTGACCGCGTTGTTGACGATGATGTCCGCGTCGCCAAGCTCGCTGGTGATCTTCTTGTGCATCGCCAGCACGGAATCTTCCACCGTCACATCGGCCTGCACGATGCAACCCTTGCGGCCCATCGACCGTACTTCCGACAGCAATGATTTGGCCCTATCGAGATTTTTGAGATAGTGGATCGCCACATCCGCCCCCGCCTCGGCGAGCGTACGCACCATCACCCGTCCGAGTTCGCCAGTGGCCCCGGTAACGACGGCGATCCGTCCCGATAGATCAATGTTCAGCATGGTACTCATCGTAGCGATGAAGGGCATTTGATGCGATCTGACAGGTTCCATCGCCGCACAAAATCTGCGGCGGTCCGTTTTTGAAACGGGGGCGTCTTCTGTGCGCAATTAACCTGTTGCGCGGAGTAAAAATGTTCCGATATGCGGAATAAATACTGCCGTGGTCCGTCTTCTTTATATTAGAATGGGCGGAGGCTGGGGAGCCGACGATCTTCCATTTGTTCCACATGCGTGTGGAGGAGACGCGACGAGATGTTCACTTTAGCATACATTGATCCGGGCACAGGCAGCTTTTTCCTTCAGTTGCTGACGGGCAGCGTTTTCGGGCTGTTGTTTATCCTTCGTCGCTCGTGGAATCGCGCAAAGGGCCTGCTCGCTAAGAAGAGAAATGACCTTCGAGCGGATTAGTTCGTCCTACCGGGATCCCAGCGGTTTTGTTTTCCGGCGTGACGGAGAAATACTACGCCAAATCAACCAATCCTACCGCCCGCAATATGAATGCCTGCTGAACTCCGGTCTCTACCAGGCGGCGGTTGAAGCCCAATCGCTCATTGCCCATCAGGAAGTCGACGAGGGCCTGCCCGAGCCGGAAAATGGCTGGAAGATCATTCGCCCAAAGACGGTCGGATTTGTTTCCTATCCGTACGAGTGGTCGTTCAGCCAACTCAAGGATGCCGCGCTTCTCACCCTGGAGATTCAAAAGCAGGCGATGCGGCACGGAATGTCGCTGAAGGACGCCAGCGCTTACAACATTCAGTTTGACCGCGGCCGTCCGATTTTCATCGACACGCTCTCCTTCGAACAATACGAGGAGGGAAAGCCCTGGGTCGCTTACGGCCAGGCATGCCGACATTTCCTGGCACCGCTGGCGCTGATGTCCCTGCGGGACGTGCGGTTGAACCAGTTGTTGCCGGCCAATCTGGACGGCGTGCCTCTCGATCTGGCGAGCAAGTTGTTGCCGGTTCGATCAAAACTCCGGTTGTCGCTGCTGGTGCATCTGCACCTGCACGCAAAAATGCTCGCGCGACATTCCGGCAGCACCCAAAAACCGCCGCGGTCCCGAAAGCTGGGGAAGACCCAGCTTCTGGGGATCATTGAAGACCTGGAATCGGCGATTCGCCGGCTGAATTGGAAGCCGGGCAACACGCCATGGTCGGATTACTACGCGAACACGAGCTA
>Ga0302325_10009338_pt1 | contig 21421 bp, 17 predicted proteins | sample Palsa_T0_2_FD_201948 | JGI IMG/M metagenome (GOLD analysis project Ga0302325, IMG submission 201948) | Peat permafrost microbial communities from Stordalen Mire near Abisko, Sweden - Palsa_T0_2 | ecosystem: Environmental > Terrestrial > Soil > Palsa > Peat permafrost | place: Sweden: Abisko...
GGGCGCGGGAGGTCGGGAAGCGGGGCTGTGCGGACGGTTGAGGTCGAGCACGTCGCTCGAAACTCCGTCGCATTGGCCGCGGAACGCGGCGACTCCATCTTCGCTTCTTTGCAGACGGTGGGCGCGAATCCTATCGGGCCAGCCAGCGGTGTTCGCAGGGGCGACCATTTCCCGTATTCGAGCAAAGGAACTCGGACGGCACAAAAATCGTAACGACAAAAATCCTTCCATTCAGATTCACAGCACTACCCGGCTGACTTCGCAAATTGAGTCGCGATGATCCAGTTTCACATGCGGAACATCAGCCCGGCGTAGCCCTCGAGCGCATTCAGTGATGGATTGCGATCCGGCCCATGCTGTCGCGCGTTGGACAGATGGTAATAGCGAATTCCGAAGAAGAAATCCGTGCGCCGGCAGAGTTGAATCGCCGCTCCCACGCCGCTTTGGAGCGTGAAATTGAAATCCGTTCCGCTCGGCGGAATGCGATCGTCGGCCTCCAGAACGCCCACCGCCACATCCCCGTAAATCGACAGCCGCTCATAGTTCCACAAATGGGTGCGGAGCAGAATGTCACCTCCCCCGGCGGCGATGTCGTCTTGCGGCTGAGCAGCGCCGACGCCGGTGAACTCGACGCCGAACGCCCAATTGTCGGCGAAATAGTAGTTAAGCCCGGCGGTGCAGAAGCTCAATTGCTCGCGGAGTCCGGTCGGTTGTTCCATGACTCCGCCATAGAGAGTGACCAATCTCAAACCGCGGGGAAACGTGAGGGTCGAGGCGGAATCATCCGCAGACGACAGAACCGTCGTGGGAATCAGGTTCTCGGCCCCGGCCGCCGCCGTCCACATCAGGATGGCCAGGAATGGCATTAACCGGTCTCGCAGGCGCATTTTTTCAGAGAATTGACAAGATTTCGCCGAATTCATCAATGGCTCCGATGGATGGTCTGTCGCTCGCGGCTATGCACATTGACTCATGAGAGTCCGGCGGGTTACTCTCTCGTGGGTTGCCGCAACGCAGGTGTTCGGGATTATGCTTTCGACGCAAAACGTGTCAACATCGGCTGTGGAGTTAGTCGCGGATTCCGCGTGGAAGCGCATGATCCGCCGGGTATTGGACTGGATGAGTCCATTTCGCGTTTGGCGCGAAGTCCGAGTGGGGGGTCAGTCCGCCCGGCGGGATTTCGCGGCGGGACTCGGTATCGGCGTGTTCATCGCCTGTATTCCGGTTTACGGGTTGCAAACGGTTCTCAGCCTTTTCGCCGCGCGGCGGCTAAAGCTGCATCCGTTGCCGGTGATCGCGGGTTCTCAATTGTCGGCTCCGCCGATTGCGCCGGCGCTCATGGTGGGGTCTGTCGCGCTGGGCCGGGCGATCCTCACCGGGAAACTGCCGCATCTGGCGGATTGGCATGTCGGACATTGGCCGGCTGTTTCGATGGCAGCCGTGAATTCGTTCGTGGCATCCTGGCTGATCGGCGGAGCAATTCTCGGGGTGGTGCTCGCGTTCATTACCTATCTGACGGCGTGGGGGGCGATGCATTTGATGTTTCGCGGCGGGGGTTTGCAGCCCGAGTAAATCCGCTATCCAGAATCGGCGCCGGCGCAGTTGTAGAGATATACCGTTGCTCCCCGCTCGCTGTGGGTCATGGATGGATGGCCTATCCGATCAAACGCGGTTTGAGTAGCCAATCCTGCGTTGAATTCCCCGTCATCGACGTGAATCAGGATCACCCAAACTCGCCGCTCCCCGGCGAATGGCTTGATATCGTCTAAAATCTGTGTTGGCCCTAAATTGTCCGGCTGAACGTGGATCGTGGCTGTCCGTGTGAAATCAGCGGGCCAATCGGATGGCGATTTATAAAATTGAAACGACGGCTCGGCAAAATGTGACAGGTAAATGATGTCTCCGGGGCGGTAACGTGAGGCGACCCAGCGGTACGCGGGAAGTGATTCCTCGCGTCCGGGTGGAAAGAAAAGATAGCCCGTCGCGCGCTCGGCCGACGGAAGCAGAATACATCCGGCGATCACGACGGCGGCGGCTTGTGACGGCCCGCGATGCCAGATTGTTGGGCGGCTTCGACGGCGGCGGTCATCGGCCATCATGTTAGCGAGCGCGCCGTGAATTACCCGCGGGGGTAGTGTCCCTAATTTGAAATTGTTAGCCCTTCTTTCGCCGTTCGGCTTCCTCTCGCTCTAGGATTTCATCCACTTTTCTCATTGCCAATTCCTCCGACATGGCAGACCCGTGATCGCGCCGGTATTTCGTCGCAAATGGGCCTTCAATTCGGGTGATTTCCCAGCGGGTGTATGGCACCTTTCCGGCACTCGTATCGGATTCGAGTTCCATTTGGATAAGATCAAATCCCTTGTACGGAGTCCTGCTAGTTTCTCTGGTTCTCATTTCGACAATTCTAATCATCGGCGCATGAAAAGACCGCCAGCGGCCGCCACTTCATCAAGCGGTTTACGCGACTGACGCGTTGCTTCTCTAAGAAGCTGGAAAACCTTGCCGCCGTCGTGGCGTTGCACATCGCATATTACAACTTCTGCCGCATTCACGGCAGCTTGCGGATCACCCCGGCGATGACCGCCGGAATCACGGATCATGTGTGGGAATTGGATGAGTTGCTGGCGGCGATTTGATACGGATTAGGCGATGATATAATGCGGCCGTGGCAATTTAGTTGCCCGGCCTCTTTTTTTGGAGTCAATTATGAGCGATCATCCGGCCGCCTTTGAGTGTCCGATCTGTCACAACCAGGTGAAGGTAAGTTCATTTAAGATCGGGATGGGCGAGACAATCAGCACGCCCCAAGGACCGAGTACAGCGAAAGCAATGATAATGAAGGGGCATTGCGAGACCTGTGGAAAGGAAGTCGCGAGCAGTTTAAGACAGCCGCCCGGAATTTCCGGAAAATCAAATTAGGACACTACCTCCGCGGCCGCTTGATGGGCTTGACCGTTGAATTGCCTTAACGTGTAATGGAATTGCGGATTTGCCGCGATGCTTGTTGATTCCAAAAGCTTTTTTAGGGTCTGTTGTCATGCCAAGTCTTTCGGCTCCCTCCAGAGGAAATATCTCCGTTGCCCCAGGCCGTATGATTTCCTTCCGCGTGGCATTGGGGATTGCCCTGGTCCTGACGGGATTTGCGCGAATCGCGGCGGCGGATTCGTCCGATTCACAACCCGCTCCCGTGCCGGAAACAATGTATTCGATCGATTTTTTCGCTCCGATTTTTGAGAGCCGCCCGGGGCAGCCCACCGCCGACGCCCCGTTCCAGGCCAACCTCAGCGAGATCATCGGCGATACCGTGGTGGAACTGGGGGTCAACAGCACCGGTTACATCGCCCCGACGAAGGACATTCCCACGGCCCAGAGGAAGATATCCGAGCTGAACGTGGAAGGGACCGCCCAGTTTTCGCGGGGCGCGATTCTGGCGATCGACAAGGCGATTGTCCGCGGGCTCGATGCCCACGGATATGGCGCGGTCCTCGTGGTGCCCAGTCCAAATGATATCGATCCTCAGGACCTCTCGGACCTGCGGATGCGGCGAAGGGGAACGTTGCATATTCTGATTTCCGTTCCCACCGCGGCGGAGATCAGGACCGTGGCTTCGGGCGACCGGATCAGCACCTCGGAAACACGCATCAACAATCCCCGGCAAAAGCGCATTCTCCACAATTCACCGATTCAACCGGCCACCCAGCCCAGCCCGGGCACGACATCGTTTTTCAACGCGAAGACGGTCAACGATTATGTCGATCGCCTCAACCGCCAACCGGGCCGGCGGGTGGATGTCGCTCTTTCCGCCGCGGACCAGCCGGATCAGTACACCCTGGATTATCTCGTCAACGAGATCAAACCCTGGTACGCCTACGCGCAGATCTCCAACACCGGGACGTCGATCACGGGCACCTGGCGTGAACGGTTCGGCGTCGTGGACAATCAACTGACCGGCAACGACGACATTCTGAGCATCGACGGGGTGACGGACTTTAACCAGTCGACCAACCTGACGGGATCGTACGAATTCCCGATTTTTTCCAACGATCCTGATTTCGGCACCGATCGGCTGCGGGCGCGCGTTTACGGGCTTTGGGACCAGTACACGGCCGCCGATCTGGGCCTGCTCAGCGATTCGTTCACCGGCATGGATTACTCGGGCGGCGCGGAGGTGGCGTACAATATCTACCAGCGCGGGAATATGTTTTTGGATTTGATCGGGGGCGCTCGCTATCAGAGTTCTCAGGTGACATCCCAGTTTGAGCAGACGAAGGCGACCGCGAACTACATTATTCCCTATGTGGGTGGACGAGTGCAGGATTATCAACCGACCTACGATTATGTGGCCGGCCTGACCGCGGAGGGGGGCGTTACTTCGACCAGTCGCACGGTCCTGGCGAACATGGGACGGGCGAATCCGGACCCGGATTTCATCATCTTGCAGCCGAACGTGCAGGGGTCGTTCTTTCTCGAGCCGCTGATCGACTTGCGGAATTTTGACGCGGGCCGCAGCACCCTGGCGCATGAACTTTATTTTTCCTTCCGGGGTCAATGGGCCCTGGGGTATCGGCTCATCCCGCAATTCGAGCAGGCGGCCGGCGGTTTTTACAGCGTGCGCGGATATCCGGAAGCGGAAACGGCGGGCGATTCGGTGTTTCTGGCCACGGCGGAATATCGATTCCATCTTGCCCGCGCCCTCGGCATCGCCCCCACGCCGACGAGGATCAAGATCTTCGGCGATCCGTTCCGGGTGCTTCCGGAGCAGCCCTACCAGCGTCCGGACTGGGACTGCATTCTGCGCGGATTCCTGGATGGGGGGCAGGTCATTCAGAGCCATAGAATCGCAGGCGAGTCCGATGACTCGCTGGTGGGCGCGGGAGCCGGGGCGGAATTCCAGATCAGGCAGAACATCGATATTCGCGGAGATTATGGGGTCGCGCTGGTGCCCCTGAGCAATCGGGTCAAATCCGGTTCGGGTCGTTTCACTCTGGTGGTTACGCTTCTTTATTGAGGTATGCCGTGAACTTCATCAATCGTCGAATCCATCGTCAGCACAGCGGCCGTGGGCGGAGAATGATCCTGTGCGCTATCGCCCCGATTGCCGCGGCGCTGGCGCCGACGGCCGGGGCGGCGGTTCAGCTCAGCGGCGTGGCCAGCGGGTCCGCCTCGATCTCGCAAAAGGAATCGGTCACGACGATCAAGACGAGCAACGACGCGATTCTGAATTTCTCGCAGTTCAATATAGCGGCCGGTTCAACCGTCGATTTTCTCCAGCCGTCGGTCGCGAGCCGGGTGCTCGATCGAGTCAGCAGCGCCACGCCGTCGCTCATCAATGGCTCGCTGATTTCCAACGGGACGATTTATCTGATTAACCCGGCCGGCGTTATTTTCGGCGCGGGCGCGACCGTGGATGTCAATCGCTTTTACGTCGCAGGCTCGCACATGTCCAACCAGGATTTCCTGGGCAATGTGGACCATTTCTCCGGAGTCTCGGGGAGGGTGTCCAACAGTGGGCAAATCCACGCCAACCAGGTTTATCTGGTCGGGTCGCAGGTCATTAACCAGGGGTCCATCGTCTCGCCCGGCGGCGTGGTCGCGATGGTGTCGGGATCGGATGTAATCGTGAGCGAGCCGGGGAGCCATGTCATGGCGACGGTGGTTCCGGTTGTTTCCGCAACCGGCGCGGCCGGGGGTTCGCAGCAGCCCGATCTTCGCATCTCCGCCCTTGCGGCGGGAGATGCATATTCCCTGGCGATCCGGCACACGGGGTCCATTCAGGCCGGCACGGTCCTGATCAACGGCGGCTCGGGGCAGGTGCAGATTTCCGGTTCGATTGATGCTTCATCGCAGATCGCCGGCGGAAAGGGCGGCAATGTTTCCATCACTGGCGGGGAAGTTGATCTGGTCTCGGCGATTATTGACGCCTCGGGTCCGGCCGGCGGCGGCGAGGTGCTGATCGGCGGTGGCCCTCACGGTGGCGGTGATCCGGCTCATGCCACCGTTGTCTCGCTCGACTCCGGTTCAACGATCGATGCGGATGCAACCAACGATGGGCACGGCGGGACGATCGTGCTCTGGGCGGATTCCACGACTTCCAGTTCGGGCGTACTCAGCGCACGCGGCGGTCCCATCGGCGGGGATGGCGGATACATCGAGACTTCCGGACCCTCGCTGGAGATCAACAGTTCTCCCGACGCATCCGCGCCGCATGGCAAAGCGGGGTCATGGGTTCTCGATCCGGCCACCGTTGAGATTGTCCTCAGCGGCGGCGATGGTACCGATACGGTCAACGCCAGCGCTATTGAAACATCTCTCGACGGCGGCACCAACGTGACCCTCACCGCGACGGGGACGCTCATGCAGGACTCGAACGCTCCGATCGTGGTGAATTCCACGGCCGCTTCTTCGCTGATCCTTCAGGCGGGCGGGGACATGACGCTGTCCGGAGGGATTTCGACCATGGCCGGATCGTCTCCGCTGACCGTGGAGTTGGATCAAACCAGCGGGGCGAGCAATGCCGTCGTGATCAACAGCACGATCAACATCAACGGCCCGCTATCGGTCGTCGGCGGGAATGTTTCCCTGCTTGCGGGGAATAGTTTGACCGCCGACGGCGTTACGATCGGTTCCGGCATCCCCAACGGTGGCACCACACCGGTGGCGACCGGAAGCGTGATCCTGAGCGGACCGGTGAACACCGAGGGGGGCGCGTTTACGGTGACCGGCACGAGCTTTCAGAACGCCGCCGCTGTTTCTGACGGGGGCATCGCCACGGCGGGCAATGCACTGTCGGTCAACACGAGCTCGGGAACGGGTGCGCTCTTTATCAACGGGCCGATCACTTGGACAGGCGGCACCGGTCGCAGCATCACGCTGGAGGGTGGGGGAGCCGTTACGGTTGGGGCTAGCGGCAGCATTGCCTCGACGGGTGCCACGCCGGTCCCGGTGTCGCTCTACACGACAGGAATCAGCACCGCTCTCGTCACGCTCACCGGGACCGTCAATACCAACGGAGCGTTCACCAGCGATGGAGGCGAATTCGTTATCTCAGAGCCCGCGGTATTGGGCACAACCGTCCTGACGGCGGCATCGATAAGTATCGATACGGCGACGACCACGCCCGATTCCCTGCCTGTCAACTCCGGGGCCGTTGAAATCGAGGGACCGGTCCTCAGCCAGGGCACTTTCATCGCTGCTGGAACGACGTTCACCGATAACGAGGACGGGACGATTTCCGCCAGCGGGGACGTAGACATCAACTCGACCGGCGACATCCTGGTGTCCGAACCGGTTGTGACGGGCGGTGGGAACTTCACCGCGACGGTCGGAACATCGTTCACCACCTCCGGCAGCGGAACGATCACGACCGCCGGCGGCAACGTTGCCATCACCACCAGTAGCTCGGAAGGGATTACGATCGGAAGCAACGTTAATACCGGCGGCGGTGGCTTCACCGCGGTCGGTCAGGTCTATACGCAGAGCGCGACCATCACCGATGGCGGGGCTTCAACCGGCAGCGGATCGTTCTCGGTCGATACCTCAAGCACAGCCAACGACATCACGATCGGTGATCCGATTATCTTTACCGGCGGTTCGGCGGCACGTTCCGTGACCATACAAGGCGGGGGCAACATCACGATCAGTTCGACGGGAGGCATCACCGCCACCAGCACGGTCGGCCTCTACACCACGGGAGCCAGTTCCGCGATCACCGTCACCGGCGCGGTGAGCACGACCGGCGCTTTCATCGCCGATGGCGGCGATTTCACCGTTTCAGCGCCGGCGGCTGTTACAGCGCCGGCTTCGGAGCCAACCATCCTGACGGCGCAGACCGTGGATATTAACACCTCGACGCTGACGCCCGACGCTCTAATGGTCACTTTGGGGACGATCTCCATTGCCGGGCCGGTCGTGACCAACGGCGGTGATTTCGACGCGGGAGGAACAGTTGATTTCATCAGCAATCAGTTCGGTTCGATCACGACCAACGGTGGAAATGTTAACATCACCAATCCTGGTTTGATCGCCGTCGGACAACCCGTGAACACGGGCGGCGGGAATTTCACATCTGTAGACGGAAATTCCTTCGGCACGGCAACCAACGGGACGCTTACAACCGGCGGAGGCAACATTATCTTGGCGACCGCTACTACGTCCGGCACCACGGATGAAGTCACCATCGGAAACGCCGTCAACACCGGCGGCGGAAGCTTCTCGGTCACTGGCATCGGTTTTGAAGACACGGCTCTAATCAGCGATGGCGGGGTGGCAACACCCAATGGAACCTTCACGATCAACACCGTTGCCAATGGCACGAGCGACATCACCAATCTCGAGATCTCCTGGACGGGCGGGTCGGGGCGATCCGTCCTTGTGGAAGGGGTGGCCAATATCACCGTCAGCAGCATCACGGGGACCGGGACCACGCCGCTTCCGGTTACGCTTTATACGACCGCCACCATTGCCAGCGGTGATGCGATCACTCTGAACGGCCCCGTCACCGCCACCGGCCCGTTCGTGGCCAGCGGCGCGGATTTCGATATTGCATCGGGCGGGTCATTGAGCGCCACGACCGTCAACATTAATACCGTCACGAGCGTTACCATTGGCACGCCAATGACCCTGACTCAGGGGACAGTCACGTTCTCCGGGCCGGTGGTTTCACACGGTGCGCTGAACGTCGACGGGAGCTCGTTTGATGTGGATTCCACTGGCGCGATGACCTCCAACGGCGGGGCGATCAACGTGGAGTCCACCGGCGTCGTCACGATCGAGGGCGGCGTCAACAGTGACGGCGGTGCCATCAGCATTTTGAGCGGCTCCACATTCACATCCGACAGCGACGGCACAATCACCTCCAGCGGCGGCGATGTGGCGATCCAAAGCGAAAGCGACCTGACAATCTCGGCGGAGGTCAACACCGGCGGAGGAAATTTTACGGCCACCGGCTCGACGTTCACCAACAACGCGGAAATCTCCGATGGCGGCGTCAACGACTCCAAAGCCCAGGGCTTGACGATCAACGCCAGCGCCGGCGACATCACCGTCGGCGGCGAGATCTCCTGGGCGGCGAGCCTCAGCCCCGTCACCTTCAGCGTTCCATCCGGCTCCAAAATCGAACTCGGAGCGGAGATCAGCGCCAATCCCGCGGAGGCCCTCAATTTGTCCAACATCCCGATCGCCGTCACCAGCACGTCGGCGGTTCTGTCCGGTGGAAATATCACGCTCGGGGCTGTGACCAACGCTTCGTCCAGCACGCCCGAGCTGGAGATTAATTCCTCCGGCTCTGTAAGCCTTCAGACGGTGGGCACGCCCAGCGCTCCATTCGGAGAATTGATCATCACCGGTATCGGCAACTCGGCGCCTCCGACAATTACTTTGCATGGAGATATCAACACCATCGCCAGCGTCGATTTTGGCGGTACCGTCATTCTGCCCGGAAATGTGGAGGTCTTCGATGGGGACACCACCGATACGGATACGGCAATCATTGAGTTCGACGGCGACGTGGAGGGGCCGGGCGGACTGTCCGTATTTCTTCCGGGGAAAAACTACGGTCAAATCCGATTCAATAACAACGTTGGCAATCTGACGCCGGTGGCATATCTCCAACTCTTCCCCGGCAACGGGGCGCTGGTTGGATTCCGATGGGGATCGGGCAATGATCCGCCGGGAGTTACCGAGCAGCAACCCCTGACCACGATCAACATCGCCACCGGGGGCAATTTCGCCGTCAACAATGTCTCGCCGCCGGTCAGAGAATTAAGCGATATTGGCCTGTTTTCGACGATTGATTCTTATGGGCCGCTGACGATTAACATCGGGTCCAGCCCCAGCACGACGAACCGGTATGTGGTGGGACAAAACGAAAAGCTCTCGGTTTACGGCAGCCTGACGCTGAGCGCGCCCGGCGGCACAATCACCACCGGCGACATCAGCACCCTGGGAAATATGACGCTGAATGCGGCGACCATCCGCTTCCGCCTTCGCGGTCCCACCTTCGTGACCAGCACCACGGTTGTTGACTCCGGCATGGATCTCATCGCCGCCGGGGAAATGACCTTGCCGGGCAGCGCCACTTATGTGGCGGTCAGCGGGCCGACGGTGCCGGGCGCCTTTGACGTTCCCGGCTTTATCGCGCAGTCGTATTCCACGTCATCCAACATTGGATCGATCGCCGGCCAGTTGAAAACCGCGTTTTCCGTCGTCGGTGCAATATCCCCCACCGTGCTGTTCGGAAACAGCAATTTGCTTTTGGATCTGACGCCCAACACGCTGACGACGTCGATTCCGACGTTTGTTCCACCCACGCCGTTTGTCTTTGATTTTGCCATTGCCGGCGCCGCCCCGCGCGAGCAACTCGTCGCGGGAACGGTCCCGCTTGATTTCAAGACCGCCTATCCGCCCGCGGTCCCCGGTCCGATCATTCAGGAGGAGTTTAGCGACGCCGGGGTGTATACCCACGAACCCTCCGTGGAGGAAATCCTGGGGGCCGTCGGCACCATGGCGGTTTACGACGATATGCCGGATCAGCCGCGCCCCCGGGCGTCGGACTATCGCGTTGCCGTCAATCGTTTTGATTCCCGCCGGCTCGGCTTGTTCCTGGCGGAATACAAGCGGGTATTCGGCCAGGATGCCACGGCCGAAAGAACGCGCATAACCAACGACCTTCAGCTCGCGTGGAACGCCTATGTGAGCCAGAACGCCGACCAGCCCGTCGGCGGGGCGGGATTCGCCCAATACTGCGCCAGTACCCCTTCCGCCGCCGCTGCCCTGTCCGATCTCGGGCAACTCCACGGCCTGAGGATTCAGCTCGCCGGCCTTGGTCTGAGCTACAAGGAGGCCCAGGTGGCGTTTCAGTACAATGTTCTGTCCGGTCTTTCCGCGATCGGAATGCGAGGAGGCGACCTCGCCACGGCGGTTGTGAACTCACCAGTCAATCGCTGACGGTCTGAAAGCGGCGCTGGCGCGCCAGGTCCATTACGCCTTCAAATACTGGAATGGGCTTGACTTCCAATCTACTGGATCGCGCCGCAACCCGGTCGGCGAAAAGTCTTTTTCACCCCCTGGCAAATTACCCGGTTTGCCGGGATTTCCCCTGTATCCTGTCGCTGATGATGGCATTCGCGGCAGCCAATAAGCCGTTGACCCGACTTGCCTACCGCTTAGGCACATGTCGAATTCGCTCGTCGTTGTCCGAAAACGCTGGATTGGCGACACCAATGGGCTACGGATCGAAAACCGCGGCAATGCGGGAAGGTGGCATTGGATTTGCCATTGCTGGATACGCGCTGGTTAGAGCGTTCTGCCGCGCGTGGGTCCGTCGCCGGAAGGAGACAATCGATATGAATTGGAAAGGTTTGGCCAGTGCGGCCGCTTTGGCCGTGCTTGCCTGCGGCTCTGCCGCGTTCGCGTCGGATAATCAGCAAATTAATCTTTCAGCGGAGGGGTCGCAATCTGTAAACCCCTTCCTTCTGGACGATGCAACGACTTCCACCGCTCCGGCGACCGCGCCGGCATCAGCGCCTTCCGAAACGACGCTCACGCCCATCATGTTCTTTCTGGACCCGACTCCGTTCGGCCAGTGGCTGGAGAAAAATAAATTCAGCGTCACCGGCTTCATCGAAGGCGGATATTTCATCGACACAAATAACACGCATCTGGGAACCGGCTCCAATGGCGATTCGCCGACATTTGTCCAATTTCCCGGAGCGTACAGCAATCGCGCTCTTCTCGATCAGTTGGACCTGACGCTGAGCAAAGGTCTGGACACCACCAAGTCATGGGACTGGGGTTTCACATTTGAGAACGGTTACGGAACGGATGATTCCTACATCCATTCTCATGGACTGCTCGACAATCGCCCACCCGGCGATCCGCAGAATCAGTACGATATCCTTCAGGCAAATGTCCTGCTGCTGGCGCCGGTGGGTTCCGGATTGACCGTCACGGCCGGAAAATTCCTCGCCCTGCTCGGCCAGGAAGTCAACAGCCCCCTCGGCAACTCGTTTTACAGCCACAGCTACAGTTTCTTCTATGGTGTTCCGGATAACAACACGGGAATCCTTGGATCCTATACGTTCGGCAAATTGATCAACGGCAATGACTGGACGGTAACGGCCGGCTTTTCCAACGGCTGGAACCAGAGTCTTCGGGACAATAACGACGCAATCGATTTCCTCGGCCAGTTCAAGGGAAACCTCACTTCAGCCCTGGCATTGGTCACGAATATTGAAGAGGGCCCCGAAGCCCCTCACGACAACAGCGATTACTGGACAACCATCGAAGCGATTCCCACATTCACGGTTTCGGATCAGTTGACCCTCGTTGGGGACTTTCTCTACAGCGATGCCCCGCATCTCGCGGTAACTCCCGGCGGTGGATCGGCCCAGTGGTACGGTGTATGCGGCTACGCTGCATACAAGATCAACTCGATGTTCACGATCAATGCTCGCGGCGAATGGTTCCGCGACCAGGGCGGCTTGGAGACCGGAAACCAGGCGAATTATTACGAGTTCACCCTGGGCACGCAGATTCACCCGCTGCCCAACGACAATATCTTCCAGTGGCTGGAGATTCGCCCGGAAATCCGCGGCGATATATCCGACCATCGGGTATATGATCTGAGCAACTCCGCCGGCGGCGAATACAGCGAACTTACGGCGGCCGTGGACGTGATCATGCAGTTCTGAGCGTCTTAATACATTGCAAATACTCGCACTCAAAGCCCCGGATGAATATCCGGGGCTTTTCGTTTGACAGATGAGCATGGCTTCCCCCACAATCCCGCCAAAGCAGGAGGAATTCCATGTTGCGTTTGATCCGTTCGTTTTCGCCGGTCGCCTGTCTCATCGCCCTTGCGATTTTCGCGGCTCATACTGCCAAAGCCGATGATGCCGCAACTTCCCAGCCCAGCGCCGCGACCGGCAGCATCACGGTCACCGTCCTCGATTCCGACAGCAAGCCGATCCCCAAGGCCCGCGTTCAGCTTTATTCCACGAAGAAAGTTTCCGATGCCGATAGCTCCGACGCCACCCCGTCCAAGCCCAAGGCGATCGCAAAGGGAAAAACCGACGATGACGGGAAATTTACGTTCACGAGCGTTGCGACCGGTGAATATAAAGTGAAGGCCTCACAGAAATCGACCGGCAGCAAGGGATCGGCCACCGTGAATGTGACCGATGATGCGCCCAGCCCCTCGATCACGATCAACCTTTCCACCCCTGATGCCGGGGCAACCACGGCTCCATCAACGCAGCCGGCTCCATAAGCCTCATCCCCGTAAAGCCTCGATCACATACGGATTGCCGCCGGCTTCCTCTTCCAATTTGCTCGGCGCACCATGTCCCGGCAAAAGCTGTGTGGATCGCGGCAGAGCCATCACTTTGCGAATCGACGCCTGCAATTCCCCGAAATCTGCATCCGGAAAATCGGTTCTTCCCACCGCCCCCATGATGATCAGATCGCCGCCCACCAGTATTTTCTGATCGGGAAAATGATACATCACATGGCCGGGCGAATGTCCCGGAGTATGCAGAACCCGCACCAGCAGATTTCCAATCCGCAACTCCTGTCCATCCTTCACATATTCATCCGCCCGGCGCGAGGGAATCGCAAACGGCAACTGTAAAAATCTGCCGGCCGGCTCGATCAGCTTCGGCTCGTCCAATGAATGAATCAGCACCCGCGCCTTGGGAAATTTCCTGGTCACGGTTGCGTGGTCCGCCACATGATCGAAATGCCCATGCGTGAGCCACAATCCGATCACGTCCCAACCCCGATCCGCCGCCTGCTCCAGCAACGGGGCGACCGTATCGTTGGGGGCATCGAACAGCACCGCCTGCTTGGCGGATTCATCCGCGATCAGATAACAATTCGTTTCCGCGACGCCGCCGGTATTGGCCAATATCTGCATAACAAACACCCGATCAAAACACGAGCCCTATCTGTCGCCGCATTTCGTCCAGAACGCGCATATTTCCCAGTGAATCATCCCGGCTGACCGCGGGCGGATTGCCGTCCAAAACCATCCCCGCGAAATGATCCGCCTCGATTCCGTACAAATCGCCCGCGACATCGACAATTCTCACATCCCTCGGCGGCGGTCCACCCGGGATCGGTTTGTCCATTTTCGGCGTCGTTCCCCCCGCGATGATGAATTTCGAACTCCCCGCCACCGGCTTCCACGGCACGGGAATTTCAATGTATCCCTCGGACCCGCAGATGTACGCCGTGTTATCCGCCTGGACGCACATGCCGCAGTCAAATGTGGAGATGATCCCGCCGGGAAAAACCAGCGTTCCCGCCGCCAGTTCATCGACGCCCGTCTCGTGAAAATTCGCCGAAGCGTGGATGACGCTGGGTTCTTCGCCCGCCAGGAATCTGGCGAAGCTGATGCAATAACATCCGACATCCATCAGCCCGCCGCCGCCCAGCTCGCGGACGAAGCGAACATTTCCATCGATCTTGCGCGTGCGATAACAAAAGCTGGTTCGGATGAGACGCGGCCTCCCAATGGCCCCGGAGCGCACCGCCTCGATCACCGCCGATGTCTGCGGATGCGTTCGATACATGAACGCTTCCATCAGCATTTTCCCCGCCCCGGCCGCCGCATCGAACATGCGCTGGGCCTCCGTCGCATTCATCGCCAGCGGCTTTTCGCACAGCACATGTTTCCCCGCCGACAGCGCCCGAATCGTCCAGGGCGCATGGAGCGAATTCGGCAGCGAATTATACATCGCGTCGATCTGCGCATCCGCGACCAGACTGTCATAACTGCCATGTGCCGTCGCTATTCCATATTCTTTTGCGAACGCTTCCGCCGACTGGCCGCTGCGCGATCCAACCGCCGCCGCCACGCCGCGCCGGCTGGAGTTCAAACCCGCCGTGAATTGCCGGGCGATGTTCCCCGTTCCGAGGATTCCCCATCGTAGTTTCCCTGACATGCCAAAAAGGATACGCATCCCAGTTCGACCCGCCAAGCCTCAAACTTGACGCCGAGGAAGGTTCGAGGCAACAATATTGTCGTCATGTTCCGTACCCCCGTCGTTTTACTGCTCAGCACGTTCCTGTCGGTTGGCCCGAATTTGTTTGAGCGGTTGCATGTCGCCGAAGTGAACCGCGCCTTGGCCGCAATTCCCGCGCCCAGGTTGGCCACCCGCTCGCCGCTGAAACGAATGCCGGTGCGGCCGCCGGTTCACGATCCGGCCAACTGCGCCATCTGCATGCTGATTCATGCGCCGGCCGCCGCGTACGTCTGGACGATGCCGCCCCTCGGCCCAACCGTCCGGATCGGCTCAATCGCTCCTGAATGCCTGCCGACATTTTCTCCCATTGGCATTTCCCGCCAACAGTGCCGCGGTCCCCCCGCAGCCTGAGTTCTTCTGAGTCACGGTTTCATCCAATCGTATTTATCGCCGCCGCGCCACCGTTTTGTCGCCTCCGCGGCGAGGAGCCTCGCATGGGATTGCTTATTCACAAATTGAAAAAGACGTACGTCGCCCCGGACGCCAGCAGTGTGCCGGTGATCGACATTCCCGAACTTTACATCGCTGATGGCGAGCAGGTCGCCCTGATCGGAACCAGCGGATCCGGAAAAACCACTCTTCTGCACATGATCGCCGGAATCCTCGCCCCGGACAGCGGCAACGTCGTCTTCGGATACGATCCACGGACGCCCGATTCGGCCAGCGTGGTCGATCTGACCGATTTGTCCGAAGCCGAGCGCGACATCTTCCGCGGTCGAAACATCGGATACATATTTCAAACCCACCATCTTCTTCCCGGATTCACCGCACTGGAAAACGTGCTCCTGGGAATGAGCTTCACCGGCCGGGCGCACGATCGCGGCTGGGCGCAGAAGCTTTTGGCCGAGGTGGGACTCAGCGACCGGCTGAACTACAAGCCGCAGAAGCTGTCGGTCGGCCAGCAGCAGCGCGTGGCCGTCGCCCGCGCCTTGGCCAATCGTCCCAAGCTCGTGCTGGCCGATGAACCGACCGGAGCGCTGGACGCGACCAATGCCCAGCAGGTGTTGGATCTGATCCGCCAGCTCTGCACTGAAGTCGGCTCATCGCTGTTGCTGGTAAGTCACGATCTCGACATCGCCCGCCAGCTTCCCCGCGTTCTGACCCTCACCGAGATCAATCAAGTGAACACGAACGCCCACGGCGCTGCCGTGGGTTTTTCAAGGTAACCCCCATGAATTATTTCCAACTCGTCCTCAAGCAGATGCGCCAACGCGCCCTATCCACCTGGCTGACAATGCTCTCCGTCACCCTCGGCGTCGGCCTGGCCATCGCCATCATGATTCTCGGCCGCGAGAGCGAATCCCTCTTCGGCCAGAACGATTACGGCTACGACGCCATCATCGGAAAAAAAGGTTCCAAGCTGCAATTGGTCCTCAACACCATCTATCATTTGGACGTAAGCCCCGGCAACATTCCATTTGACCAGTACACGCGCCTGCTCAACCCCCATCTGCCCCCCGGCGTTCCGATGCCTGCCGACAATTATTACAAATACGTCAAAATCGCCGAGCCTACCGTCGTCGGCGATACTCTCAACGGCCAATATCGCATTGTCGGAGTGCTACCCAGCTTCTTCGGCTTTGACGAGCATGGCAATCCCCTGCCTCCCGACGACGTGATGGACTATCGTCCCGGCAAAAAGCTGGAGATCGCATCCGGCCACGCGTTCGCCTACAACAAATTCGAGGCCATCGTCGGCAGCGAAATCCCTCGCCTAACCGGCAAGACACTTGGTTCGACGTTCCAGGCGACCCATGGAACCCCAATCCCCGGCGAGCCGCCCGATATTCACATGCAGGTCTGGAAAGTGGTCGGCGTTCTGGCCCCAACCCACACCGCCATCGACCGCGTCGTCTATATCCCACTACTGAGCTTTTATACCATCGCCGAGCACGGCGCCGGCCTCATCGCGCAGAACGCCCTCCGCAACGGCAACGCCCCGGATGCGTTCGACCCCGACAGCGATTCCGACCACCCTCATCCCGCCGACGCCCAGGGCATCCAGCATTTCAGCAATTACGATTTCAACACCCATGATGGGACCATCAAACTCAAGCTCGACCCCGCAATATGGGCCGTTTCCGCAATCTTAGTCCAATCCCGCGGCGGTGATACCGAACAGGCGCTCGAATACAATCTGAACAACGGCACCGATGTCATGGCCTGCAATCCCGCGCAGGTCATGCGGGAATTCTTCAAGACCTTTCTCGAGCCTACGCGACTATTGTTGCTATTGATCTGCTCCCTGGTCACTGTCGTCGCGGCCGTCGGAATTCTCGTCAGCATCTATAACTCCGTTTCCGCCCGCCTGAAGGAAATCGCCATCATCCGCGCCCTTGGTGCCACCCGAACGACCGTCCTGACATTGATCTGCCTCGAAGCCGGTCTGGTCGCACTGTTCGGATCGATCCTCGGCCTCATTCTCGGCCACGGCGTCAACGCGGTCGGCGCCTGGTACATGGCCGAACATTACGGCGAATTCCTCGGCTACAATTATATCGAATTGGTTTTCGAAGCCGGCTATATCATCGCCGTGATCGTCCTGGCGATCATCGCCGGCCTGGTCCCCGCCATGAAGGCCTACCGCTCGCCCGTCGCGACGAATCTGGTGGCCACATGATCCGATCCTGGCGAGCCATCGCACTGATCGCCACAGTGATCTTCCTCTTTGGCTATCCGATCTACGTCTACACCGATTCCCTGATCACCGGCGGAATCACCCAGCGCGGCGATCTTCTGGTCGTCGATCTCAAGGCCCTGAGCAGCTTTGAGATGGACCAGGACACCGGCACCACGCAGGACATCCCATTGCGTTACCGTCAGCTTGACGGCAAACGTGTTCTTCTGATCGGCCAGATGTGGGACCCCTACACCGCCGACGGAAAAATCCGCGCCTTCACGCTCGTCTATTCCATCTCCAACTGCTGTTTCAACGGCCCCCCCAAAGTCCAGCATTTCATCCAGGCCGTCGTTCCCGAGGGCCACGCCGTCGACTATTCCAGCGATTTCGTCGACGTCGTCGGCAAGCTCCACGTCGGCGTGGAATCAGCAGAAGGTCATGTGCAGAGTGTGTACCGAATTGACGTGGAAAAGGTAGCGAAGGACCAGTAGTTCATCCAAGATCATTTGATAAGTTCAGACCGATCGATTCCCCCAATGAGCCGGCCCGTCCTCGGGCCGAACGTCCCCCCAAATCATGCCGGACGAACCCCTGGCATCCCGCCCCCCTTATCTCTTCCGCTCTTCACGCGGCGGAAGCAGACCATGCTTCTTTACCAGTTCGCCATGAGAAGGCATCTCGGCGACACTCCCGCCGACTTCACCATAATCAATCCGGCCATTGGCATAATCGATGAGCCACGCGGCGAGCTGTTCGGCCGGAAGGTTGGCGTAGAGCTTGAAGTCGATGTCCTCAAGACAAGGCCACGGGACGTTGGCAGCCCCCTGCGCGTAGAGCGAATCATGGTACTCGTTTCGCTTCTTGGTTGCGCCGCTGAGATCGAGAATCAGGTCCAGCAACCGTTCGATTTCTTCTTCCAGAAATGTTGATTCCCCTCCGATCAGGGCTCCGAGGTCGTCATTGCGTTCCCGCAGCGCGTAGCAGATTTCAATGAGTTCGCTCAGTAACGAAGTTTCCACGTCCATTGGCGAGATCATACGCTGGCGATTGACCCGGAACAACGGTTTAACCTTACATAGAGCGGCGGCATTCTGCCTGGTTCGACATCTGACAATTCTGTCGATTCCCTCAATGAGTCGGCCCGTCCTCGGGCCGAAAGTCCCCTCAAATCACGCCGGACGAACCACTGGAATGTGGCGAAAGAGTCACACGGGCGTTCCGCCCGTAATCATTTTCCCCGGTCAGGGAATGGGTTAGTTTCTCCTCACAAAGCCCACGGATAGCCATCCGTGGGTCCCCATTTCGTCTTCCTCATTGATTCGCCGCAATGGTCTTCTGATATTCATCGATGGCGCGATGAAATTCCGGGTTTGAAAGAAGCTCGGCCAATTCACGAGCTGTCCAGTTTCTTATTCCTTTTATGGGTCCCAGCTTACTTATTAGGTCGCTGATCTCGTCATCAAGGGCGATTTGCTGGCTCTCGAACGAGCCTTGCGACATTCCGCGGACGCGATCCATAAGCTTGACGATTTTTTGGTAAATCGGCGGTTTGGGATTGCCGGGCGGCGTAAAGGCGACCAGCGAGCTGATTTCATCGGCAACTCTGTCCCGCAGCGAGATAAACTTATCCTTGGGAAGATCGTGGCATTTATCCAGCGCCTCGCTCAGCAGCGTGTGGCAATCGACAATATCGTCGGCACTCCAGGCAATGTATTCCGCCAGTTGGTGCGGCGTCAGAAGCTTTAGCGCATCGTTCGCCCGCGCGAACGCGGCATCCGTCAGGTCAGGGATCGGCCGATCAATACCCAGCTTGTGTTCAAGTTCGGAGACTCGACTCTCGGCCGCGGCAATCTTGTCTCCGTCGCCGCTCAATATCGCGTCGCGCAGCGTGCTCAACGCGGCGTCATAATCCGCATCAACCTCGCCCGAAGCGCTCGGCAAATCGCCGGCTGGATTTTCCGTCATCTCGCGCAGTTGTTTAAGCTGGTCGGTCGTCAGTTTCAGCTCGCTAATCGTCCTCAATGCATCGACTTCCAATTGAGTTTTCACAAGCTCATCCGGCGTCGTTGCGCTGGGCTCCGTCGTGGCCGCGCCGGCGAAGGCAACGCTTCCGAACAGCAGGGTTGCCGCGGACAAAAACACAGTCATACATCGCATGAAATCTCCTTCCGACCAACTTCGTCGGCAACTTCGCGTAGTATATCCAATTTTGGAGTTTGGACCAGCGTTTTTCCTGGCTCGCGCCCGACTCAAACGCGGAGCGCGGATTGGCCGCTGATATCAATACCGCAATAATCGGCTCGTGGCCCCCACGTTGAATTAACGATGGCCAAGCCGACAAACGCACTTAAAATCATGCAGGCCATGGTGGGGATCGATCCAAAAGCCCACCGGCTGCCGAATAACGCCCGCGTCAACGCACAAGTTGCACAGCTTGTTCACGATGCTCGAACCGGACCCGGGCTCACCCAGCGGCAACTTGCCGACCGCATTGGCACGAAACAGTCCGTCATCGCCCGTTGGAGGATGCGGACTATAAGGAACATCCGCTGTCAATGCTCAAGCGCATTGCCGACGCCGTCGGAAAACGCCTGGAAATCCGGCTCACTCCCGCGGGAAATTCTAAGGGGTCGGGAGTGTTTGATGGGATGAAATCGGCTTCTGGAACAGATGGCGAGCCAGCGTCAATCGGTACAAGTGCCGTTGCCCAGCGCGCGGTCGATTTTTTCAGAGTTTTCAGCGTTGGCGGATGTTTACCGGATTCAATCCTCGAAAGCGTTTCCTCGCGGATGCCGGCGCGCTTGGCGAGTTCCTGTTGGGTCAGGCCGGCGAGCCACTCGTAGCGTCGACACTTCAAGCTTCTTGTTACACATAGCCGTCTCCCCGGACCCCATTTCCATCTGGAGTTAACGTAACGATATACATTCAAACGATTTTCAACTCGCCAGTAAACTAGCGTATACTAATCAAACTTGAAAAACTGTAACAATTCGTAAACTTCTGTAACATCGGCTCGTAGAAAACCAGCCAGCGGAGCGTGATCTTTTCAATCGGCATTTGGCATTCGGCCTGCCCTGCGTTCGACAAGCTCACGCCCTGAGCCCGTCGAAGGGAGCGAAGTCGAGGGGCAATCTCTTCTCACATCCCCGGCTGCACATCTGTCTGCGGCGGCTGAATATTGATCGTCTGCTCCTTGCCGTCCAGACGGGTTACTTCCAGGACCAATGGGTCGTTCGGGCGTTCCTTGCGGGATTCCTGGTAGTCCTTTTTGAACTCGTCGAGATTCTCGACCGGCTTGCCATTCATCTGCGTGATCAGATCGCTCATCTCCAGCCGGGCCGCCTGGGCGGCGGCCTGGGGGCGAAGAAGCGCAACCACCACACCCGTCGTCGTCGCGGCGGCGTGGCGGCGGTAGGTGTCCACAAAGGTCACCTCGCGGGCGACGAATCCCAAATCGCGGGCGTAATACCGTTTGGCTTCCTGCGGCTCCTTCGGCCGGGCTTCCAGCGTCATCACCAGTTGCCTTGGCGTGTCCCCCTTGTCGCGAATCATCGTGAATGTCACCTTGTCGCCGACGTTCATGCGCTGGATTTTCCGCGTCACGATGTCGGGAAGCTCAACCGGAAGATCGCCCCGCTCGATCGGCTTGCCGTCGATCTGCGTGATCACGTCCAGCTTGCTCATCCCGGCCTTGGCGGCGGGGGAGTCGGGAATCACATCATCCACCTGCACCGAGGGCACATCCGTCAGCCCGAAATATTCCGCATCCTCTTTC
>Ga0302325_10009339_pt1 | contig 21420 bp, 18 predicted proteins | sample Palsa_T0_2_FD_201948 | JGI IMG/M metagenome (GOLD analysis project Ga0302325, IMG submission 201948) | Peat permafrost microbial communities from Stordalen Mire near Abisko, Sweden - Palsa_T0_2 | ecosystem: Environmental > Terrestrial > Soil > Palsa > Peat permafrost | place: Sweden: Abisko...
GCGTACCGCGGGGCCGCAGCAGCATTCGTCGCGGCAAACACCTTCACCGCCTCGCCGTCGCGCGTGGCGATCATGCCGCAGCATTCGTTCGGCGCGTCGGCGCGCGCGTGAGCGACGATCTGGTCGTACAGGTCTCGGGCCAGCCTCATTTAGCCGAGGCTACCAGCCGGTCACCCGCCGGCCGTATCGTTCAGACGTGGCCCGCGCCGTCACCCATTGCCCCAACTGCGGCCAGCGCGTAACCCCGTTCGCCGCGGGATGCGCCGTGTGCGGCACCGACCTCGAAGCGGCGCGGGCGGCGAAGAGCGCCCGGCGCCGGATCGAGCTCCCGCGATCCCACTGGCCCGGCCGCGGCTCTTCCGGGACGGTCGATTGGACCCACTTCGTGGTGGCGGTGCTGGTGGCGATCGCGATCCCACCGGTCGGGTTCCTGCTCTCCCTGTTCTGGGCTTCGCGACGCCACCGAGACGGAGAGCCCGTGATGACCGCCCTGATGTTGGCGGCGGCCGTGCTCGCGGCGGCGGCGATGTTCGCGCCGCAGTGGTTCTTCAGCCACCTGTTTCACATCTAGCGGCCGCTGCCAGACCTGGACTACCCGAAGCCCTTCCCTAAGATCCCGAAGCACCGTGAGCCTGCTTGCGTATCTGATTGTCCTGGCCGCGTCGGGGCTCCTCGTCGGAGCTCTTGCGCGCTTGTCGCTGCCGGGTCCCGACCCAATGACGGTGTTTCAGACGATCCTGCTCGGCCTCGCGGGCAACCTCGTCGCGGGCGTCATCGTGTGGCTGCTCTGGGCGCACCGGTTCCCGGGGCTCGTGTTGTCCGTGGCGTGCTCCTCGGTGATCCTGTACTTCGTCCGGCGCTCACGCGGCGGTGGGCTCACCCGCCCGGGCGCCCCACTTCGCTGAGGGCGGCGTTCGCACACCACCCACGACCAGGGCCGTCCCGCGCACATCACCGCCAAAGGTCCAGTTCTTGGTTGATCCGGGTCTTTTGGCTAACTTGCGGCAGCTCTAGCCATGGACAGATGATCGAGCGGCGTGTATGTTCGCCCTGCAAATTCGATTGCCCGGGAATTGGGGCGCGTCGACTTTCAAGGGGTTTCAACGGATGGCGCCTTTCGGCGGCCACTAGCACGAACGCGCAGAGGGAGGATTTTATGATCCGAATCAAATCGGTGGCCGCACAGCACTTCAACGACGGTCGACCGCGCAAGCATGCCAGCCGGCGGATACTTCCGCTGGCGCTCTTGACATTCTTCATCTTCGCCGCGAGCGCCCAAGCTCATAGCGTCAGCGCAAGCGTGTCCTGCACTCCGGGCGTCGGCAACGCGGTGACGTTCGTGTGGTCGAATTTTGCCGATCCTCCGGGGCCCGGCAACGGCGGAGAGAACACGCCCGGGTGGCAAATCGTTTACACGCCGACCGGCGGGTCGCCGACCACTCTGAGCGGGAACGTGTCCTTCCCCTTGGCCACGTATACATTGACCGTCCCTATTCCGGATTCTGCGGGTAGCGCGCTCGTCTCCTCCAGCTGGACAGCGAGCCAGACGACCGACGGCAACGCCGGCTCGTTCTCGGGCACCTTGCCGGTCTCGGCCTGCACGGGTCCCCCGCCGCCTCCTCCGCCTCCTCCGGCCAGTCCCACCATCGTGACGACCGCCTCGCCGGGCGTCTTGGTGGGCAGCACGATTTCCGACGACGCCGTCTTGAGCGGCGGGAACTCGCCGACCGGGACGATCACCTTCAACCTCTACGCGGCGAGCGACACCACGTGCGCGACGCCGCTGGCCACGGGCACGGTGCCGGTTACCGGCAACGGCAGCTACACCTCGCCCGCCGTGACCGAGAATCAGGCGGGCAGCTACCAATGGGTCGCCAGCTACAGCGGCGATGCCAACAATAATCCGGTCGCGGACCCGTGCGGACAGGCGTCCGAGCAGGTCGTGGTCACCACGCCGCCCCCGTCCCCACCCCTCGTCCTGGCCAGCCCGCTGATCGCGACGACGGCTTCCGGCGTCGGGTCGGGCGACAAGATCACGGACACGGCGACCTTGAGCGGCGGCAGTCTGTCTCCCGGACCGACCGGAACGATCACCTTCAAGCTCTACGCGGGAAGCGATACCTCGTGCAAGACCGCGCTGAGCACGGTCACGACTACGGTCAACGGTGATGGCGCGTACACCTCTCCCGCCGTCGTCGAAAAGACGGCCGGCACCTACGATTGGGTCGCCAGCTACAGCGGCGATGCCAACAACAGCGGCGTTGCCGAGCCCTGCGGCGTGAGCGCGGAGAAAGTCCACGTTCCCCCGGCGCCGTGCCTCCACACGTCCGTCTCCCTGACCGGCATCATCGGGAAGAGGGAGGGCGTGTTCACGGCCCACCTGAAGGGACCCGGGGTCAAGCACGTGACGTTCTACCTCGACGGCCACAAGTTGACGACCGTGACCAAGGCTCACAATGGCGTCTTCTCGGTCACGATCAACGCGGCCAAGCTCTCCTACGGTGCCCACACGTTGATGGCGAAGACGTCGGTGTCGAAACCGTATTGCGCGCCGGCCTCCAGGGCGGCAACGTTCATTCGGCCCAAGCCCAACCATCACTTCCACCCCACCGGCTAGGCGTTACCCAGCCGGCCGCCAGGGCGAACCCGGCTAGGGGCCCCCGCCATCGGGGGCCCCGGCCATCGGGCGGGACCGTCACGCGATCGCGGTGGGCTGTTTCCCCCCGACCATTCCGAGCGGCTGCCCATTGGGTGCGAAGTGAAACCCGTGCTCCTGCCCAGGGAGGTTTCGTAACGATCACCAGGGGGATATATCCGGGTGGTACGTGGTCGAGTCCCGAGAATGCCGACACGACCCCTGAGATTCCCCACAACGGGCTGAAATCCGGGTCACCTGCGTCTGTAACGCAGCGGCGACGTCCAATAGCTCCCCTGCCTCCGGTGTCCCCGATTGCTCCGGAACGAGCGCGACACAGGTCGGCAACACGTGGCCTCCCCTTCGGGTTGATGTCGCTGCACGCGGATCTTCTCAGGGCCTCGAACGGCGCCCGTCGTTCGAGGCGAGACGATACACGTCGCCGTGCGACGCAACCACCTGCGTTCCGTCACACGGGATTAGAGTCTCGAGCCGTCCGCTTGATACCTAACGCGACGCCGCTTGCACAGCCGGCCGGTCCCATACGAAGGTCCCGGTCTCCCCGGCCTGCAGCGTGTAGCTGAAGTACGCGCCGTCGTCGTCAACCGAGAAGGCAATCGGGGCGGTGGAGCCGTCGTAGGCGAGCAGCACCTTGCTGCCGTCGGGGTTCTCGAAGGCGACATCGTCGAGGCCGGGGGTGGCGATGCTCTTGGGAGGCGCCGTGTACTGGTAGTTGACGAAGTTGTTGGATCCGATCCGGACGGCCCCGGGCTGCACGAACTTTGACAGCTGCCCGAGCTGGTAGTAGTCACGGGTCAGGGTGACCCTGTGCGTGGCCTGGTTGATCGTGACAATGCCGGTGCAGTGCGGGCAGCCGAAGTTCGGCGGCTGAACGGGTCCTCCCGAGGGATCGAGCGCCAGGTTCCAGAGAGCCAGCGCGGAGGCCCAATTGCGCATCGCGGCGATTTCCACCTCGGAGGTCGTTGAGGGCATGATCCCCGGCGAGCATTCGTCGACGATCTCATCCAACTTGGGGGCTTCCTGGTGCAGTTCCGAGATCACCGTCGGGCTGCCGACGTAGCAGTGGGTGGAAATACCCGCCAGGTCTCGGGCCGCTGAACTGTGCGCGAGCGAGAGCGCGAACGGGATCTGATCGCTTGCCCAACCCCAGTCGTACCCGTAGATCTTGGTGCCCAGCTTGGCCTTCCTGAGCGCGGGCGCCAAGTGGTTGAGCACGAACGACGCTTCGGCTGACTCGCTCAGGTTCATACCGGGGTAGATGCTCGGCTGTCCGGGCTCGTTCTGCGGCGTAACCGCGTTAACGTGGATCCCCTTCCGCGCGTACGCTTGCAGGAATTTGACGAAGTATTGGGCGAGCGGTCCGTCGGCCGATGGTTTCAGCTCTCCGCTGTCGTGGCGGTTACTGAGCGCGCCGTTCGTCTTCATCCATCCCGGCGGGCTCCAAGGATTGGCGAGCACGAACATCCCCGGGTTTATCGACAGCGCCTGCTGGAGCGCGGGGATGGTGAACCGAGTGTCGCGGCGAATCGAGAAGCGCAGGAGCTTCGGGTCAGACCGGCCGCGGCGCAGGTCATCGTAGGACCACGGCTTGCCCCCCGACGTGAAATCGGAGGCTCCCATCGGCACGCGGATGAAGCCCAGGTGGATGCCGCTCCGGCCGAATAGCGCGTTCATCAGCCGGCGTCTGGTGCTGGGGCCGAGCTGGTGGATCAGCCATGCCGAGCTGTCGGTCATCGCCCCGCCCATGCTTTTGATTCTCTGGTCGCGGACGCCCTCGTCGATATCGATGACCGGGCCCGCCGGGGCGGCCGGGGCGGCTTCCGAGAACGGGACCTCCGGCATCGCCGTAAGTGCCTGGCTCAGGTCCGCGCTGGTGAGCACCACCTCGACGTTGGGATCCAACACGGCCGCCGTGTATGAGGCAGCGGGTGCCTTCGCAGCGCCCCGCGGCGCCGGCCAGGACAGCAGCACGAGCGCTCCGCACAGCGCGAGGCCTGCGATCGCGAGCCCGCGGTCGGCGAGCCGTCGCCTGGCGCCTGATCGGCTCCTGGCGCTGCGCGGCGAGAGCAAACCCACGTAGCGGATCCTACCTTCGGAGCGGTCTAGTAGAGGCTGGTGAGGGCGGTGATGTCGTCGGGTGAATAGCCGGCGCGCAGATACGCGTCGTGCAGATGGACCGAGACGAGCGCGGACTCGATCTTCGCGATGTCGTCGGGCGCATAGCCCGTCTCCAGCATCCGGTCGTGGAGCAGCTTGCGAATGGCGCTCGGCGACAGGGGGGAAGCGGGAAGCTCGGGAATTATGCTGGGCGCGCATGGGGCGGCGATTGCCGACATTGGGACTCTCCTTGAATACTTTATGTCTGGTGGCGGAAAACTTATGACTCGTATCGGCCCCGCCGAGCATGTTCTAAATGGGTAGTTCCCACGAGCCGGGTACCGCCGCTAGGATCGCGCGATGGAGAGCGCGTACGACGCGTTGGTGGTGGGATCGGGGTTCGGCGGGGGGATCGCCGCCTGCCGTCTGGCGGAGCACGGCTTGCGGGTATGTGTGCTCGAGCGGGGTAGGCGCTTCGGCGCCGGCGATTACCCTGACCGCGTCGAGCAGGCGCCGTTTGCTTTCTGGCATCCGATCCTCAATCCCGGTGGGATGTTCGACCTGCGCCTGATGAAGGACCTGTCGGTGATGACCGCCGCGGGCGTCGGAGGGGGCTCGCTCGTGTATGCGAACGTTCAGCTCAGGGCTCCGGATTCACTGTTCGATCAGCCCGCGTGGCCCGAGGCGATCAACGCAAGTGAGCTCGACCGCTACTACACGCGCACCGAGGATGCCCTCGAGCCGCGGGTGACGCCCTACCCCCTGCCGAAGATCAGCGCGTTCGACGCCGTCGCCCGCGGCGTCGGCCGCGAGGCGGAGCGGCTCCCGCTCGCCGTTCACTTCGGCGATCCCCGCCGTCACCCGTTCAGCGGCGTGTTTCAGCAGGGGTGCGAGAACCTCGGCCGTTGCGACATCGGCTGCCCCCTGCTCGCCAAGAACACGGTGGATATCACCTATATCGCCAGGGCCGAGACCTACGGCGCGGAGATCTACCCGCTGCACGAGGTGCTGAGCATCGAGCCTCCGGCCGACGGTCGCGGCAGCTGGCGAATCGGCTTCCGTGACCTGCAGTACAAAATCAAGGGCACCGTGGAGGCGCCACTGCTCGTGCTCGCCGCGGGCACCCTCGGCTCGAGTCGTCTGCTGCTCACGAACCGGCGCCGCCTGTCTCGGCTCTCGCCCGCGTTGGGATCGCGCTTCTCCGGCAACGGGGACGCGCTTGCCCTCGCACTCAATCCCAGCGCCGCGGACGCCTCCGACGCCCGCACCGAGTTTGGCCCGTCGATGACCAGCCGCATCGATTACACGGACCAAGGCGGTTTCATGGTCGCCGACGGCGGGCTTCCCGAGAGCTTCGGCGGCTTGCTTGACGTCATCCGCGGCGTGAGGGCCCTCACCGGCTGGGGGCGGATCGTCCTCCACGCCAAGAACCTCGCCACCAGGCTCGGCGTGACCGATCTCCACGTGACCCACCACAACGTGAAGCTGAAGCCCCAACCGCCGATCGGCGACTCGCTGGTCTTCCTGATGATCGGACGCGACGCGTCAGATGGCCAGATGCGGATCACGCCCTTCTTCCGCTGCTTCGATATCAGCTGGAACAAAGCCGACAGCGCGAAGCTGTTCGACGGAATGCGGCAGGTCGCGGGCGAGCTCGCGCGGGCCGCGGGCGCCGAGTCCTTCTTCGCGCTGGACGCGGGCCCATTAGGCAAGTTCATCACCGTGCATCCACTCGGGGGATGCCCGATGTCCGACCATGCCGCGAATGGCGTCGTCGATGACCGCGGCAAGGTGTACGGCTACGAGGGTCTCTACGTGCTCGATGGATCGATCGTCCCGAGTGCGATCGGCGTCAACCCCTCGAAGACGATCGCCGCCCTCGCCGAGCGCGGCGTCGAGCACCTGCTCGAGCATTACAGCCCATGACCGGTCTGTCCTTCGAGCTCAGGACCACCTGGGCGAACCACCTCGGCAATCAGTCGATCGATCCCCTGCGGATCTATCAGCCCGACAGTGTCGATCAGGTCGCGGAGATCGTCCGGGCCGCGGAGGCGGCCGGCGTGACCGCTCGCGCCGTCGGCTCGGGACACTCGTGGTCTGACGTCGCGCTGACCAGCGGGTTCCTGATCAAGACGAATGGGCTGGCGCGCGTTCCCGCCCCCGAGCCCGACTTCGTCCGTCCTGAATGGGGTGGGCGGCACTTGGTCCGCACCGAGGCCGGCATCCGGATCAAGGAGCTCAATGCCTACCTCGACCGCCATGGGCTCGGGCTCACCAACATGGGCGGGTACGACCATCAGACGGTGGCCGGGGTGATGTCAACCTCGACCCACGGCTCAGGCATCACCTTCGGCCCGCTCAACGACTTCGTCAGGTCGTTCGACCTCGTCGCCAGCGAGGGGCGCGTGTACCGAATCGAGCGAGCCGACGGGCCGACGGACCGGCAGGCCTACGAGGAGCATCATCAGGGCCGCCGTACCCTCGTCCAGGACGATCACTGGTTCGACGCCGCGGTGGTGGGGATGGGCTCCATGGGGGTCGTGTACACGGCCATGCTCGAGGTTCAGGACAAGTACTTCCTCCGGGAGGTCCGGCGATTCGACACCTGGGTCAACGTCCGTAAAGACCTCGAGGCCGGCGAGGTTCTCCGCGCGAATCGCCACTACGAGGTGCTGTTCAGCCCCTACAAGCGCAACTACGAGTACCCGTGCCTGATCACCACTCGTAACTACACCGAGAACCCCCGCAACCAGTGGTTCACCAAGCGGATGCGCAACTGGCTCGTCGAGGCCGCCTCCGAATTCCCCCTCACCCCGTACCTGATCAATCTCATCGTCGACCTCAAGCCCAGCTTGTCGCCCTTTCTCCTCGAGAGCGCGATTCGTGCCCTGATCAAGAAGGAGTACGACGAAGTCAGCTACAAGGTGCTGAACATCGGCGCCGCCAATGTCCTGCCGGCGTTCTCGTGCGAGATCGGCATCCCCATGGACGGGCGCCACATCCAGGCGGTCGAGAGCATCATCGAGGTCGCCGCCGAGCGCCGCCGAGTCGGTGACGTTTATCAGAGCTCGCCGATCTCATTTCGCTTCGTGAAGGCGTCGCCCGCCTACCTGTCGATGATGAACGGTGTTGACACGATGATGATCGAGCTGATCCAGCTCAGCCGCAGCGACGGCGGATATGAGCTCGTGGCCGCCTACGAGGAGGCCCTGTACGCGCTCGGCGGGCGTCCTCACTGGGGCCAGGTGAACTCGCTGACCGGCAGTCACGGCTTCGTCGCCTCGATGTACCCCCAGTACGACGACTGGCTCGACATCTACCGCCGGCTCAACGCGGGCGGGGCGTTCGATAGCCCATTCACGCGCCGGGTCGGGATCTCCCAGCAGCGGTTCGATTAGGCCGGCTTCACCCAACGACGCCTGAGGCTTACGCCGAGCCACCCACGAACGCCGTCGGGACGGCGCGACTGACGTTTCCCGGACTCGTCAGCTCGCGGAGAACAGTCGCGTGCTGCCCCTCGTTGGCCATTATCTCGGCGGCGGTCTGAATCAGCTTATCGTCGGCCAGCTCCTCGATCGCGAAGTGGTAGACGGCGGCCAGGGCCGTCTCGATCCTGACCAGGAAGCTGATGTATTGGCGCTCGTTGCGGAGCTCGGTGGGGCTCCGTTTGATCCCCAGCTCACGCAGCGTCAGCTCGAAGGTCGCAAGATCGCGCAGCGGGGCGGGTATCGGGCCGCCGATCCGCGCCAGGTTGACCGAGAGCGCGTCGACGTGCTCGCGCTCCTGGCCCAGGAACTGCGCCATCACGCCCGCCGCCGGGGCGGCGATGACACCGCTCGCGAGGGTCCGCTCATAGGCGTAGACCATCACCTGCTCGGCGCGAAGCGCGAACAGGAGCATCGCGGCGTCGCCCACGGGAGCGGCGAGCGCCGGGGTAGGGCTGACCAGCGGGGGCAGGACCGCGGCCATCGCCGCGGCCGCGCCGGCGGCGACCCCGGTGCGGACCACCTCTCGCCTCGTCGAGCCTTCCGCGCCGGCGGCGGCGTCCGGCGATGCAATGTCCCGATCGGCCATCGCGGTTAGCTCACTCGTTCACGGTCAGGAACGCGCTCGGCGCCGGCGACAGTCCGCGAGCGGCGCGCAGGACCGAGATGTGCTGACCCTCGTTGGCGAGGATCGACGCCATGTCCGCCCGGAGCCACCCGGGCGTGAGCTTCGGGATCGCGTCGAGATAGACGTCCACCAATGCTCCCTCGGTCGCGCTCAGCATCGCGAGCACGTCGGCTTCGTCGCGTGGATTGCCGAGGTCATAGCGCGCCTGGGGCGGATTTGCCCTTCCTCCCGCGCCCTTGATCGCGCCCGACAGCGCCGTCGCGTGCGACAGCTCCTGCCCGAGGAACCGGGTTGCGGCGGCGGCGGGCCGCCCGCTGAGGAGCGGTATCCCGGCGGTATAGGCGGCGATCGCCGTGTGCTCCACGTCGAGCACCCCGTTGAGGATGTCGACATCGTCCGCGCGGACCTCGATCGTCTGGTTGCCCGCGATCAGCTTCCTTGGCGTCGAGCTCGATCCGCCGCAGGCGGCGAGCAGCAGGGCCGAGCCTCCTGCCATGCTGACGCCGGCAGTACGCAAGAAGGCCCTGCGCGATCGGGGATCCCGCCCGGGTGGGCTCACCACCAGACGGTGGAGTCCAGATTCGCGATCTCGTCGACGGGCTTGGTGTAGATGCCCGAGGAAAGGTACTTCCAGCCATCGTCGGCGACGATGAAGACGACGTTACCCTCGTCGAGCTCGCCCGCGATCCGGACGGCGACGCGCGCGATCGCCCCGGTCGAGACGCCGGCGAACACGCCCTCCTCGTCGAGCAGCTTGCGCGTCCACAGGATCGCGTCGCGATTGGTCACGAAGATCTTCCGGTCGAGGACCGAGAGGTCGATGATCGGCGGGATGAAGCCATCGTCGAGCGATCGCAGGCCCTGAACCGGTTCGCCCTGCATCGGTTCGGCGGCAACGATCTTGACCTGGTCGCCGAGCTCCTCCTTGAGTCGCCGGCCGTTGCCCATCAGCGTCCCACCAGTGCCGAGGCCGGCCACGAAGGCCGCGATCTCGTCGAGCTCGTTGAGGATCTCGGGGGCAGTGCCGTTGTAGTGGGCGAGCGGGTTGGCCTCGTTGCCGTACTGGTAGGGCATGTAGTACGAGGCATTCGACTCGGCCAGCTCGAGCGCCATCTCGACCGCCCCGTTGGAGCCCTTGGCTCCCTCGGAGTAGACGATCTCTGCCCCGTACATGTGCAGGAGCTGGGTCCGCTCGGGGGTCACGTTGTCGGGCATCACGACCTTCAGCCGGTAGCCCTTGTGCGAGCAGATCATCGCCAGCGAGATCCCGGTGTTGCCCGAGGTGGGCTCGAGGATCGTCTGACCGGGGCTGATCAGGCCCTTCTCCTCGGCGTCCTCGATCAGCGCCCGAGCGACGCGGTCCTTGACCGACCCGGTCGGATTCCGCGATTCCAGCTTCGCCCACAGCCGAACTCCGGGCTTCGGACTCAGGCGCTTGAGCTCAACGAGCGGCGTATTGCCGATCGACTGGACAAGGTCGCCATACCGGCCCCCGCACGGCCGATTCTGAAGCAACTCGGCAGCCATCGCGTCATTAGTGTACCCAGGGCGACGCGCGGGCTACGCCGCCCCCTACCGGGACCCGCCGGCCATCGCCGGCAGAATCACCAGCGTGTCCGCCTCGCCCACCGAGGTGTCCAGCCCGTCGAGCACGCGGACGTCCTCGTCGTTGAGGTACACGTTCACGTAGCGGTTCAGGCCGCCGTCGGCGGCGAACAGCTGGGACTGGGTCTGCGGGTGGTCGTCGGCGAGCGACCGGAGGATCTCACCGACCGACGATCCGTCGGCGGTCAGCTCCTTCTCGCCGCCAACCGACGCGCGCAGCACTGGTGGGATCCGAACGGTCGCCATCGAGCTGGAACCTTAGTGGGCACCGGCGCAGAACGCCTCGTAGTCCGGGAATACGCCCAGCTCGTCGTCGCGGATGTCCTCGGGCGCGCGCGAGCAGATCGGGCAATCGGGATCGCGGCGGATCTTGACCTCGGTCATGCGGGCGGCGAGCGCGTCGTACAGGAGCAGCCGGCCGATCGCCGGGTCTCCGACGTCGAGGATCAGCTTGATCACCTCGGTCGCCTGGAGCAGCCCCATCGTCCCGGGCAGCACGCCGAGGACGCCGTTGGCGCCGCACGAGGGCGCCATGTCGGCCGGTGGCGGCGTCGGGAACAGGCAGCGGTAGCAGGGGCCGTCGTAGGGCTTGAACACCGACAGCTGACCTTCGAAGCCGAGGATCGCCGCGGACACAATCGGGATCCGCAACCGCACCGACGCATCGTTGAGCAGATAGCGGGTGGGGAAATTGTCGAGGCCGTCGACGACGATGTCGTAGCCGATGAGGATGTCCATGATGTTCTCGGCGTCGAGCCGCACCGGATACTTGACGACGTTGACGTCGGGGTTCAGCGCCTTGATCGTCTCCTCGGCGGAGTCAACCTTCAGGACTCCCACCCGATCGGTGGTGTGGATCACCTGACGCTGGAGATTGGACACGTCGACGGTGTCGTTGTCGACGATGCCGAGCGTGCCGACGCCGGCGGCCGCCAGGTACAGCGCCGCCGGAGAGCCAAGTCCCCCGGCGCCGAGCAGCAGCACCTTCGCGTCGAGCAGCTTCTGCTGCCCCTCGATCCCGACCTCGTCGAGCAACAGGTGGCGCGAATAGCGCTCACGCTGCTCGGCGCTCATCGTCCTCGGCACTTCGACCTCGTAACCGCGGTCCTTCCACAGCGTGAACCCACCGGTCATCGACTCGACGCTGTCGTAGCCGAGGTCGTCGAGCAGCGTCCGCGCCGCCCAGGCGGACCGGTTGCCCGAGGCGCAGTAGAGGACCACGTGCTGCGAGCGGTCCGGGACTGCGCCCTCGATCCGCGACTCGAGCATCGAGCGCGGCACGTGCTTGGCGCCCGGAATGTGACCCGCGGCGAACTCATCGGTCTCGCGGACGTCGACCAGGACGGAACCATTGGTCATCTGCTCATGCACGACCGCAGGATCGACCTCGTCGATCCGGCTCTTGATCTCTCGTAGAACCTCTGCGCCGGATGGACTCATGACTAAACTCCTCAAACTCTCTCTGGATTCAAAGCTTTCCGAAGTATAGCGCCTCGGTTCAACCGTACCCTCATCCCGAAAGCGATACTCCCCGCGGTCACAAATAGATCACAACGGGACATGAAACTGCGTTAGGCTGGCCGCCAAGATGGGGAAGGTGGAGGGGGAAATAACGGGATGAGCACCGGGGCGGCGAGCCCGCAGCATCCCACCGTACCGCTGCGGCACCGGCTCAACATCGACTCGATGAATGCGAGCCAGCTGTCCGATTTCCGGGCTGCGGTGCAGGCTGCGATGGCCATCTCCGACGAGCGGGGCTACAACTACCACGCCGGCATCCACGGATACCCGCTGCCGATCTCGTGCGACATCGCCCACGGCCGGCCGATCTTCCTGCCCTGGCATCGTGCCTACCTCTACTTCTTCGAGCTGGCCCTGCGCGACCAGCAGCCCGGGGTCACGCTGCCCTGGTGGGACTGGACCACGGACCGGCATATTCCCCGCGCGTACGACGAGCCGAAGGTGGGCGAGGATCCGAACCCGCTGTACTCGGCGAAGGTCGACCCACTCGCGCGTCAGCAGGGAGAACGAGCCGGCGACGTCAAGGGGCCGATGACCACCCGCCGGCCCGGAGCCGACGGGTCGCCACCGCTGCCCAGCGAGGAGGACATCAAGAAGGTCCTCGAGCTGCCGGGCTTTCTCGACTTCACGCACCAGCTTGAGAACTTCCACAACAATGTCCACGTCTGGGTCGGCGGACCCAGCGGCGACATGAGCGACATCCCGTTCGCCGCCTTCGACCCGATCTTCTGGGCCCACCACGCGATGATCGACCGGGTGTGGCGGATGTGGCAGCTCCGCCATCCCTCCGCGAGCGTCCCGGCCACGCTTCTCGACGAGGCGTTGCCGCCGTTCAACATGACCGTCCGCCAGACGCTCGACGCCAACACCCTGGGCTACGACTACGCGGTCCAGGCGGCCTCTTCCCGAGCAGGGACCGGGCAGCCATGAACCTGTTCGTGTCCGAGCCGATTCACAATCCCGCCGGCGAGGGCCTGCCCGACTTCACCCGTGCGGATCTCGTGTTCTACGGCGTCGACCATCTGGGCCCGAGCTTCGAGGCGCGAATCTTCCTCAACTGCGCCGATGCCAACCTCAGCACCCCCCGCGATCCCGAGATCGGCTACGCCGGGTCGTTCACCGTCTTCGGCCACGCCGGCTGCGCGGGCGACGAAGGCCACTGCGACGTCCCCCCCGGGCCCCGTGACCCGTTCGACCTCAGGCCGCCGCACGCGCTCAGTCGCCAGACCAAGACCGTGATCGTCACCGACGCGCTGCGCCGGGTCACCGATCCCGAGCTGACGGTGACCATCGTCCCGGTCAGACCCGGCGAAGCCGGAGCCGAGCTCGTCGACAGCCTCGAGTTCGACGAATTCCGGATCCTGACCTACTTGTAGCCCCCCGCCGCCCGCAGTGCCGGCGGCTTCTCTAACCACCAGCACCACGTGCACGGCCGAGACTTCCGAATACGTCCGGGGCGCTCCCGCAGTGCGGGGCGCCCCGGATAAACCAGGCCCAATCGCTTGTCGTCGCAAGACCCAGCCCGTGCTGTGCGGGGAGTCTTTCTATAAGGGCTTGCATCAGGGGTATCGGCCGAAGGGGATTCGGCCGATATCAGGTCAAGACCCCATCCTCGGCAATCATGAAGTCGCGCTCGCTCCTCGCCCAAGTCCTGGCCGTCAACCTCCTGCTCGTTTCCGGGACGGCCCTGGTCGCCACGGTAGCCCTCGACCTGCATCTCGGCGACCTAGTCCGAGGGCGCGAGCTGATCGCGCTCGCCCTCTCAGTGGTCGCGACCCTGCTCGGCAACTGGCTGCTGCTGCGCCGGCGCTTCGCCCCGCTGGACCGGATGATCTCGATGATGGAGACGATCGACCTGGCCTCACTGCAACAGGATGCGAGCGAGCCCGCTGACGAGAGCGCCGAGGTGGCGCGCCTGAACGCGGCCTTCCGGCGCATGATCGCCCGCCTCGAGACCGAGCGGCGAGAGGCGGGAAGGGCCGCGATCCGGGCCCAGGAGCAAGAACGTCGCCGGATCGCCCAGGACCTGCACGACGAGGTCAACCAGGCGCTGACCGCGGTCCTGTTGCGCCTGCAGGCGACGATCGAGCACGCTCCGGCCGAACTGCGCGGAGAGCTCACGGAGACCAAGCGCGTCTCGGCGCAGGCGATGGAGGAGCTGCTCGCGCTCGCGCGTCAACTCCGCCCCACGCTACTCGAGGACCACGGGCTGCTGCCGGCGCTCCAGAGCCAGATCCGCGACTTCTCCGATCAGACCGGGATCCGGACGGCGTTTCACGCGCGCGGGACGGTGCCCAAGCTGAGCCCCGAGCAGCAGCTCGTGATCTACCGCGTGACCCAGGAGAGCCTGTCGAACGTCGCCCAGCACGCCGAGGCGCACGAGGTCCAGGTCGAGCTCTCGTTCATCGGCCGCACGATCTTGCGCGTGAGCGACGATGGCCACGGCTTTGCCACCTCACGCAGCGGCGGCCTCGGCCTTTCTGGGATGCGCGAGCGGGCGCTGCTCGCCGGCGGTCAGCTTACGATCTGGTCGGGCGACCGGCAGGGAACTCGAGTGGAGCTGACGATCGGCCAATGAGCATGCGCATCCTTGTAGCCGACGACCACGGCATCGTCAGGGCAGGCATCAAGCTCCTGCTCGAGACCCAGCCGGACCTCGACGTGGTCGCCGAGGCTGCCGACGGCATCGAGGCGATCGAGCAGGCGCTCGCCTCCCACCCCGACCTGTGCATCCTCGATGTCGGGATGCCCCGCATGACCGGGCTCCAGGCGGCGCGTGGGATTCGCGCCCACATGCCCGAAGTCCGCGTGCTCATGCTCTCGATGCACGATGACGAGCGCTACCTGTTCGAGGCCCTGAAGGCGGGCGCGTCGGGCTACGTGCTCAAGCGTGAGGCCGATCAGGATCTCGTCGGCGCCGTGCGCGCGGTCGGTCGCGGCGAGGCGTTCCTCACCAACGCAGCAGAGCGGTCGATCATCCGGGACTGGATGTGCGATACCGCCACCGGCCCCGCCGTGCTCTTGACCCCGCGCGAGGAAGAGGTCGTCAAGCTGATCGCCGAAGCCTACACCAACGCGCAGATCGCCGAGATCCTGCATGTCTCCGGCAAGACCGTCGAGTCGCACCGCGCGAACGTCCTGCGCAAGCTGGGCATGCGCGATCGGGTCGAGCTCGTGCGGTACGCGATCCGACGGGGCCTCGTCGAGCCGTAAGCGACCCGACCGAGCCGTAAGCGACCCGACCGAGCCGTAAGCGACCCGACGAAGCCGTAAGCGAGTTCAACGCAACAAAACGCCCGCTATTCGGGCAAAACGTTGCGTGCAACGCGCGACCACGCTCAGCAAGGCGCGGCGCGCGTACCGGCGCGACCACACTCAGCGAGCGCGTCGCGCGTGATGCCGCCGGGCGTGCTTACCACGCCGGCGCTGTTCCTTGCGGTGACGCTTGGATTTGTGGCCCTGGCCCTTCGCGTGCGCCGCCACACGCGCGCGCTGTCGCTGCGTAGCCGTCGTCGTGGTCGACGCGGTGTGCCCGCTCGCTGGAGTCAGTGTCGCCAACCGCTTGTGCTTAGGCGGAGGAGTCGGCTTAGGCGGAGGAGTCGGGGTGGTGGGCGTAGTCGGGGTGGTCGGCGTAGTCGGCGTGGTCGGGGTTGTCGGCGTCGTCGGGGTGGTCGGCGTGGTCGGCGTCGTAGACGTCCCGTCCTCGATGGTCAGCATCCGCGGGGAGTCGGTGGCGTCGAGCTGCACGACAACCGAGGTGCTGGTCCGGGACACAATCGTCGCCGGCTCCGAGCTCCCGGTCAGCGGGTCGTAGTAGGACACCGTTGCGTCATTACCGTTGACGTTCCCGATCGTGATCTGGTACGTCTCGGGGGGCAGGTCGTAGGGGCTCTGTCCCGCCGCCGGCGTCGAGGTGTACTCCTGGGCGAGGTCGCGGGTCATCACGTACACGGCGGCGACGAACTTGTTCGGGTTGATCTGGAACGGGAAGAACGCCAGCACGTCGCGGTCGTAGAGATCCGGGTATGCGGCGGTACCGTTGCCGCTGAACTGGCTGTTATCGCCGTACTGCGCGATCGAGGTCAAAGTCAGCTGACGCGGCTGGGTGATCGGCTGCGCCCCCGCCAGCGTTGAGCTCATGTTCGCGATCGCCTGCATCGTCAGCCCGCCGCTGCCGGCCCCCGTGGGATAGCTCGACGGGTTGGCGTCGACGGCGCTGAAGAATGACGGGGAGATCAGCTGCAGGTCGGTCGCGTTATATCCCTTGGCGGCGTACAGGTCGATCGCCTTGACGCCCTCCGAGGCATAGGACAGGTAGTACCGGAGCGCCGCCTTGGCCTCGAACTCTGGGTAGTCCGCCGCGGGCAACCCCTGCGCGGCGGCCACCGATCCGTCGAGCCCGTCCTCGGTGACCCACATCGCCGGCGCCGCACTCCCGCTGGGGTGCGTGGTCGCCCCGTGATCCGTGCCGTCGACGTTCGACACGATCGTCGGGGAGAGATCGCGCATCAGCGTCTCGGTCTGAATCCCGCTCAGGTAGTACTCGGGGAAGAACGCCGTGAACGTCGGGGTGAAGGTCGACTGGACGACGCCGTCCGCGGCCTTCGCCGGGGCCCCAAGCTGATCGACCGGCTGGATGCCCGACTCGGCCGGGTAGCCCGGATAGACGCTGACAAGCTGCTTGTAGGGATGCTTGTCGATCGCCGCGGTGCCGGGGGGAACGTTCGAACCCGACACCCACGGGGTCTGGTCGGAGAACCCGTCGCCGACCTGGACGTCGGTCAGGCCGTTCGCCGGATCTTGCAGCATCTGGATCGTCGACTGCAGCAGCGAGTAGGTCGTGTTGCCCGTGCTCCCCGGGTCCGGGACCGGGTTGAAGTAGTTGCTCTCGCTCAGGAAGGTCTGGTCCTCGTTCCACACCTCGACATCGAAATTGTCCGAGCCGTACACGCCGGCCACGAACTGACACACGCTCTTGGCGTAGCTCAGCCACCCCGCGAGCGTCTGCTGATAGCGCGGATTCGGCTGCCCGTTGGCGAGCAGCGGCGGTGCGAAGGGCTCATATTTCAGCGTCGTCGCCGCGACCGGGCCGGCCGAGAAGCCCTGGGACAGCGGCTGCGAGAGGGTCGCCACGCCGTTCGCGCTGACCGCGGTGATCAAGGCCTTGGCCACGTCAGAGCCCTCGTTGATCCCGGTCAGGCCCGGCACGACCTGCGACGTGCCGGCCGGATCGAGTGACACCGACGTCGCTCCCGCCTTCGCCGCTGCGGTCAGGGTCAAGTTCAACGACAGCATCGGCGTCGGCCCTGCCGGGTCTGCGTTCAAGAGGATCAGCGGCCGAATCCCGTAGTCCTTCATCGCGGTGATGTACTCCGCCCACTGTGAAGGATTGTCGAGCTGTGTCGGATTGGAGTAATCCATGTCGTTCCAGCTGATCTCGAGCCGGGCGCGAGTGATACCGCTGTTATGCAGTAACTCCGCCGTGTCCATCGCCTCCTGCGGGGCCACGTTGAAGTTGATCCCGAGCGCGCTCTGGAGCGCGGTGGCCGGCTGCGTGACCAACGAGGAGCGCCAGGGCTGCAACCAGTATGAGTTCTCACCCCACGGCATGTTGGTTAATTGTGAGGAACCAATAGGGTTGGTCAACACATTCCAGGTCGGGGTAGTGGCGGCCGCGCTCGGGGCGGCACCGACGAGGGCACAAGAAACGGCAGAAATCACAGCAAGGCAGACGGCTGCTAAGGACGGGCGTCGAGGGCTCATGCCCGCTTATCGGGCCGGCACGCTTATGCCAGGTCTCGGCCACCCCTAGATGGACGGATGTTCAGGTCAGCGCTGAGGGCGCGTCTATCGTGCCTTGCGAGCGCGGCCGTGCGTGATCTTGATGACCTTCGACACCTTCGTGCCGGCCTTGTTTCGGGCGGTGATGCGCAGGCGCGTGACCTTCCGACTCCCTAGCCACTTACGGCCCTTGCGGCTCAGCTTTAGCGTCACCTTGACCACGCTCCGTGCCGTCGTCGGATGCCCGGTGGCGCGTCCATAGACGCGTGAGCCGTGGCGCGGCAATGCGGTGATCTTCGCGGTACACGCGGGCACGCATCCGACGAGCAATTTGACCCCGTGCTTGAGCGCGGTCGCGGCCGGCAGCTTCGCGGGCACGCTCAGCGTGAGCCCGCTGGGGCCCTTCGGCGCCGCCGCTGGCGAACCGTCGTAGATCTCGAGCATACGCGGGGAATCGGTGGCCGAGAGCTGCACGACGATCTGGGTGCCGGCCCGCGAGATGATCGCTGCCGGTTGCTGGAGGCCGGTCATGGGGTCGTAGAGCGACACTGCGGCGTTCGCGGCGTTGACGCCCCCGATCGTCAGCTGGAACGACTCGGGGGGCAGGTCGTAGTCGCTCTGTCCAGGCAGGGGCGTCGAGGTGTACCAGTGGGTGAGATCCCGCGTCATCACATAGACACCGGCGAGGAAGGTGTTCGCGTTGACCTGGAAGGGGAAGAACGCGAGCACGTCGCGGTCATAGAGATCCGGGTAGCCGGCGGTACCGTTACCGGTGAACTGGCTGTTCTCGCCGTACTGCGCGATCGAGGTCAAACTGAGGTGGCGGGGCTGGGCGATCGGCCGCGCTCCCGACAGCTGCGACGTCATCCTTCCGAGCGCCTGCATCGTCAGCCCGCCGAGGTTCCCTGGATAGCTCGACGGGTTCGAGGCGAGGGCGCTGAAGAAGGCCGTGGGGATGATCTGACAGCACGACCCTCCATCGGCGGCGAACAGGTCGATCGCCTGGGCACCCTCGGAGGCGTAGGACAGGTAGAAGCGCAGCGCCGCCTTGGCTTGGAACTCCTGGAGGTCCGAGGCTGGCAGGCCGTTCGCCAAGGCCACGTTCTGGTCGAGTTCGTCCTCGGTGATCCACATCGCCGGCGCCGCGCCCCCGGAGGGGTGGGTGGTCGCCCCGTGGATCACGCCATCGACGTTCGAGACGATCGTCGAGCTCAGGTCGCGCATCAGCGTCTCGGTCTGGATCCCGGTCAGGTAGTACTCCGGGAAGAACGCCCTGAAGGTCGGGGTGAAGGTCGGCTGCACGACGCCGTCGGCCGCCTTCACGGGGAGGCCGAGCAGATTGACCGGCTGCACGCCCGCCTCGGCGCTCCCCGAGCCCGGATAGACGTTCACCGTCTGCACGTAGGGATGGCGATCGATCGCCGCGGTACCCGGAGGAACCGTGGTCCCCGACGTCCACGGGACCTGGTTGCTGAACCCGTCGCCGACCTGGACGCCGGTCAGGCCGTTCGCCGGATCGTGCAGCATCTGGACCGTCGACTGCAGCACCGCGTAAGTCGTGCTGCCGTTGCTCCCCGGGTCCGGGACCGGGTTGAAGTAGTTGCCCTCGTTCAGGAAGGTCTGGTCCTCGTTCCACACCTCGACGTCGAAATTGTCCGAGCCGTACACGCCGGCCACGAACTGACACACGCTCTTGACGTAGCTCAGCCACCCCGCCAGCGTCTGCTGAAAGCGCGGGTTGGCCGCGCCCGTGATCAGATCGGGAGGCGCGAAGGGCTCGTACTCCAGCGTCGTCGCGGCGACCGGACCGGCCGGCAGGCTGGTGTACAGCGGCTGCGAGAGCGTCGCTATGTCGAGCACGCTGACCGAGGTGATCAAGACCCGCGCGACGTCCCCGTCATAGCTGAACCCGGTCAGACCCGGGACCACGTGGGCGGCGCTCGCCGAGCTCAGCGAGACCGTCCTCGCCCCCGCCGCCGCCGGTGCCGTCAAGTCCAGGGTCACCGGCTCGTCCGGCGTCGGGCCCTCCGGGTCGCCGTTGACGAGAATCAGCGGCCGAATTCCGTAATGGCGCAGCGCGGTGATGTACTCCGCCCACTGCGAGGAGTTCTCGAGCTGTGTCGGGTCGCCGTACTCCATGTCGTTCCAGCTGATCTCGAGCCGCGCTCGGCGGACCCCGCTGGCGGCCAGCAATCGAGCCGTGTCCATCGCGTCCTGAGGGGGTACGTCGAAGTTGATCCCGATCGCCGTCTGCAGTGCCGTCGCCGGTCGGGTCACGAGCGAGGAGCGCCACGGCTGCAGCCAGTACGAGTTTTCACCCCACGGCATATCCGTCAGCTGCGAGGCGCTGATCGGGTTGCTCAGGACATTCCACGTCGTGCTCGCCGAGCCGGACGCGGGCATGAATAGGGCGAAGCCGGCGATGAGGCACACAGCGACGAACAGCGAGCGGTAGCGCGTGGGCATGGGGGTCCTTCCCGATCCGGTTGGAGCTAGCGTGCGAATCCGAGTCACACCTAGCGCCCCGCACCGAGCTCCGCGAGGCCCTTGGAGATTACCCGAGCGCGAATCACCGGTCAACACCGGTCATGCCCGACCGCCGTCGTCGATGGTCAGCATGCGCGGGGAGTCGGTGGCCGCGAGCTGAACGACGATCTGAGACCTGGTCCGGGAGATGATCCTCGCCGGCTCCCGCCCGCCGATCAGGGGGTCGTACAGGGATACCCTGGCGTGGGCGCCGTCGACGTTGCCGATGGTGAGACGGAACTGCTCCGCGGGCAGGTCGAAGGGGGTCTGACCCGGGGCCGGATCGGAGGTGTAGCGCTGGGTGACGTCGCGGGTCATCACGTACACGGCGGCGACGAAGCGCTTCTGGCTGGCCTGGAACGGGAAGAACGTCAGGACGTCCCGGTCATAGAGGTCCGGATAGGCGCTGGTGCCATTGCCGGTGAACTGGCTGTGGTTGCCGAGCTGGGCAATCGCCTTGAGCGTGAGCTGCTGAGGTCTGGCGATCGGCTGCGCGCCCGACAGCAGGGACGTGAGCCTGCCCACCGCCCGCATCGTCGGACCCTCCAGGTTCACGGGATAGCTTCCGGGTCTCGCGTCGACGGCGCTGAAGAACGCCTGCGGGATGATCTGACAGCACGACCCTCCCTCGGCGGCGAACAGGTCGATCGCCTGGGCACCCTCGGAGGCGTAGGAGACGTAGAAGCGCAGCGCCGCCTTCGCCTGCATCTCCGGTATGTCGGCCGCGGGCATGCCGTTCGACTTGGCGACGTCCTGGTCGAGGTTGTCCTCGGTGATCCATATGGCCGGCGGGGGACTGCCCGGCGGATGCGTCGTCGCTCCGTGGATGGTGCCATCGATGTTCGACCGGATCGTCGGGCTGAGATCGCGCATCAGCGTCTCGGTCGGGATCCCAGACAGGTAATACTCGGGGAAGAAGGCGAGGAAGCTCGGAGTGAAGCGTGCGGGCTCGCCCGCGGGATTGACGGGCCGGACGCCCGCCTCCACCGCCGCTCCGGGGCGCACGTACACGTCCTGCGCGTATGGATGGTGGTCGATGGCCGCGGTGCCGGGAGGCACGGTCGTCCCCGACGTAAACGGGCTCTGGTTGCTGAAACCGTCGCCGACCCGGATGGCGGTCA
>Ga0302325_10009341_pt1 | contig 21420 bp, 20 predicted proteins | sample Palsa_T0_2_FD_201948 | JGI IMG/M metagenome (GOLD analysis project Ga0302325, IMG submission 201948) | Peat permafrost microbial communities from Stordalen Mire near Abisko, Sweden - Palsa_T0_2 | ecosystem: Environmental > Terrestrial > Soil > Palsa > Peat permafrost | place: Sweden: Abisko...
CCGGCGTTCGCCAGGTGTGCGGCGATGCCGCTGCCCATGACGCCCGCGCCGATGACGGCGGCGCGGCGAATCGGTTTGCCCATGTGACGTGGCTCCTTGCGACGGGCAGCTTAGCCCAGCGCGAAGCGCAAGCCATACCCCACGGGCCGGGCCATGAGCGCGCCGAGGTCGGCGCCGACGACGGTGGCGATCACCGGGTAGCCCCCCATCGTGGGGCCATCGGGGCCGAGCACGATCGCCTCGCCGGCCGCGGGAACCTGGATGGCGCCGTGGACCATCGGCGCCGAGACGCCCGCGTCGTCGCCTGCGCGGGCGAGCGCGGGACCCACGAGGCGCACGCCCACGCGATCGCTCCGCGGCGAGACCGCATAGGCAGAGCGAAGGAGAGTGCCTAGCGTGCCCGCGGCGAACGGCTCGAAATCGGGTCCCGGGACGATGCGCACGGGGGCCGCGAGGTCGGGGACATCGGGCAGCGGGGACGCCGAGCTGGCCTCGGTGGGACGGCCCACGGCGAGGGCGTCGCCCTTTCGCAGCGTGCGGCCCAGGTGACCCCCGAGCGCGGCCGTCAGCAGCGTCGATCGACTGCCGAGCACGAGCGGTATGTCGATCCCTCCCCGCACCGCCAGGTAGCGGACCCTCGCGGCGCCGCACGACACCGTGAACGTTGCGCCGGAGCTCAGCGACCGCACGGCCCCGTCGTCGCTCGCGACGACGTGATGGCCGTGCGAGCGCACTGTGATGCTCCCGACGATCTCGAGCCCCGCGGTGTCGGGCGCGTTGCCCGCGGCGACGTTGGCGCGCCCGAGCAGCGCCAGGACGAGGGCTCCGCCCGAAGGGACGCCCTCGTGCATCCATCCGGGTCGGCCGGCGTCCTGCACCGTGACGACCCCGAGCGCGGCGGTAACCTCGATCATCGCGGCCCCTGCAGCTCCTGCGCGTCCTCCGCCGGCACGAAGCGCACCCGGTCGCCGAGCGCGAAGCGCGCCCCGGCGGTCGCGTCGAACGGAGAGAAGCCCACGGCGGTGCCGAGCAGGTTCCATCCCCCAGGCGAGGCGAAGGGGTACACGCCCGAGTAAGGCCCCGCGATCGCCACGGACAGCGCCGGCACCCGCGGGCGCGGCGTGGAGCGGCGGGGTACGCTCAAGCGCGGGTCGAGGCCTCGCAGGTACGCGAAGCCGGGCATGAAGCCGACGGCCGCGACGACGTATTCCCCGGCGGTATGCAGCGCGATGACCTCACGGGGCGCGAGCCCCGCCGCGGCCGCGACGCTCGCGAGGTCCTCGCCGTCGTAGCGAACGGCGATGGCGATCGGCAGTGCCCCCGTGGAAGCTTGCGCGCCGACCGACGCGACGATCGCCTCGGCGACACCCTCGGGCCTGCGAAGCGGATCGAACGTGACGAGCGCGTGCTGCTCGGTGACGACGGCGTCGATGACGCCAGGGAGGCTACGCAACGCGCGCAGCAGCGATCGGGCGTCGACGTCGTCGGGCAAGCGCGCGCGCAGGGCCGCGTCGCCGAACGGTTGCAGCTCGAGCCCGTTGCGCATGGCCGCGCCTCACGCCCCGGCGACGGAGTCGAGCACGCGCCGCACCGCCCGGGCGATCGCCGCGGCGCCGGGGGTATCGCCGTGGACGCACAGCGTCTCGAACGAGCCGCTCGAGGCGAGCCGCTCGGCTTGCGCGGCCGCGGCGGCGGGGTCGGTGACGAGCGCGCCGGGCTCTCCTCGCGGTACGAGCGTGCCGTCGGGGCGCGCGGCCCGATCGGCGAAGCCTTCGCGCGCGTAGGCGATGCCGCGCTTCGCGGCCGCCGCCGCGAGCGCGCCGCCCGGAGGGCCGATGAGCGTCACGTGCGGTCCGAGGGCATCGGCCAGGCCGACCACGACGGCGTCGGCCGCCTCCGCGCTGGCGTTTGCGTCGTGGTAGAGCGCCCCGTGCGGCTTGGCGTACGCGATCGATCGCGCCCGCTCCTGGGCCACCCGGGCGAGGCGAAGGCACTGGCCTCGCACGGTGTCTTCGAGGGCGCTGCTCGTCATCGCGACGCGCCTGCGGCCGAAACCTTCGCGGTCGGGATACGAAGGGTGGGCGCCGAGGGCGGCGCCGTGCAAGGCGCTGAGGTCGATCGCGCGGAGATCGAGTCGTCGTCTCCGGCGTGTCCGCCGCACGCCACGTTGGCCACGTGCGCGCATTCGTACAGCGCCTCGGGCTCGTCCGGCAGCTCGCCGAGGTCCACGTTGAGCAGGATGCGCGCGCTCACGGCACCCGGGCCACTTCGCGCACGAGGCGCTCCATCATCGAGAGGCTGAACGGTTTTTCCACTCGTCGGTTCTCGATCGAGGCGAGGAACTCGGCCGCCCGCGCCGTGAAGGCGCCGCCCGTCATGAAGACGACGCGCTTGACGAGCTCGGGGTGCTCCCTCTGCAGCTCTTCGTAGAAGTCGATCCCGCTCTTGCCGGGCATCATCAGGTCGCAGAGCACGACGTCGAACGTCGTCGTCTCGATCGCGGCGAGCGCGTCGCGCACGCTCGTCGTCGCCGTGACCTCGAAGCTGGCTCCGAGCAGCTCGCGCATCGTGTTCACGATCGGGATCTCGTCGTCCACGACGAGCACGCGTGCCCGCGACGCAGTGCGCGCCGACTGCGGCTCGCTCGTGGGCGCGGGCTCGCCCTCGGCGGCCTCCTCGTCGGTCGTGGGCAGCACGACGCGAAACGTCGTTCCATCGACCGTGCTCTTGACCGAGATCTGGCCCCCGAGCGAGGCCACGATTCCGTGGCAAATCGAGAGCCCGAGCCCCATGCCGACGCCGCGCGGCTTGGTCGAGAAGAACGGATCGAAGATCCGCGGCAACACCTCGGGCGGGATGCCGGTGCCGTTGTCGGAGACCTCGAGCACGGCGCGCTCTCCCGGCTCGGCGCGCACTTCGATGTGCACCACGTTGACCGCGGCGTGCTCCTCCGGCATCGCGTGGCACGCGTTGAGGAGCAGATTCAACACGACTTGCTCGAGCCGCGACTCGTTGGCCAGGACGGGCCCCACCGGGCCGAACGACGTGGTGACCTTGGCGCGGTGACGCACCTCGTGGCCCGCGATCTTGATCGCGGACTCGACGACGCGCGAGAGGTCGACGGGGCTCCGCGACTCGCCGTCGCCCGCGCGCGCGAACGTGCGCAGCTCGCGCACGATGCCGGCGACTCGCTGCGTGCCCTTGTGCGCCTCGCGCAGCACCTCGGCGAGGCCCGCGATGCTCGCCGCGTCGTGCGGTCCCTCGGCCAGCTTGCGCGCGATCCAGTCGAGGTTGAGCATGACGTAGGCGAGCGGGTTGTTCACCTCGTGCGCCACGCCCGCGGCCATCGTCCCGATCGCGGCCAGGCGATCGGCTTGAATGAGCTGGGCTTCGAGCCGCTTCTTGTCGGTGACGTCACGCGCCATCGTGAGCACGGAGGGCTTGCCCTCGAAGACGCACGACGCGCTCGTCGTCTCCACGATGACCGTCGTGCCGTCGAAGCGACGCGCGTGGTACGTCGCCGGGCCGACGTCGCCCCCCTCGAGAATCACGCCCTCGCGCCGGTGCCGCGACGCCTCTTCGTCGCGAGGGAGCAGCCGCGCAATCGGCGTGTCGTACAGGGCCTGGGGGCTCGGGTACCCGAGCATCGCAAGGTACGCCGGGTTGCACCAGACGAAGTGGTCGTTGCGGGCGATGCCGATGGGCTCGGGGGCGCGCTCGACGAGCTCCTTGAAGCGGACGTCGCTGCGGCGCCGCTCTTCGTCCGCGTTGTCGCGCGCGCTGACGTCGGTGACGAAGGCGACCACAGTGGGCTTGCCGTCGAGGGTGGCGCGGCTGGCCGCGACCTCGATCGGCACGCGTGTGCCGTCCTTGCGGATGACCGTCAGCTCGTACGACATCTGTCCCATCTCGCCGCGCGCGCGCCGCGCGAACCGCTCGTAGACGTGCTCGATCGTCTCGGGGGCGACGAAGCGCATCGGGTTGCCGCTCATCACCTCGGCGACGGGCCAGCCGATGATGTCGGCGATCGCGTCGCTCGCGTAAAGCAAGCGCGGCGCGGCCGGATCGATGAGCGCGATGGCGACGCCGATGCGCGCTCCGTGTGCGGCTTCGAGAAGCGCCACCCCCAGCGCGCCGACGTCGACATCCGCGGGCAACCCGACGGTGCGCTCGGCCATGAGCCTCCATCATTGGCCGCCGCCGGCGGTCCGGTCAACTACGTCCAGCGCCCGCGCCGCGTCGGATACCGAAGCTCGCTCGTCAGGACGCGCAGGAAACGCTCGCGCGGCCACTCCTGGGCTCCGAGCGCCAGGGTGCTCGGCGTCGGCACCTGCGCATCGATGATCGGAAAGCCCCAGCCAGCGAGCGTCTCGGCCAGGTGGACGAGCGCCACCTTGGACGCGTTCGGCTTCCAGGAGAACATCGATTCGCCGAAGAAGATTCGCCCGAGCGAAACGCCGTAGACGCCCCCCACGAGCTCGCCGTCGTGCCACGTTTCGATCGAGTGCCCGTAGCCTTCGTCGAACAGGCGCACGTACGCGCGCTCCATGTCGCCCGTGATCCACGTGCCGTCCTGTCCGGGCCGCGGCGTCGACTTGCAGGCCGCGATGACGCGCGGGAACGCGGTGTCGAAGCGGATCTCGTAGCCCCCCTTGGCGACGACGCGCCGCAAGCTCCGCCCGACGTGCACGCTGCCCGTCGGGATGACGCACCGCGGATCGGGGCTGTGCCACAAGACCGGCTGGCCCGCGCCATACCACGGAAAGATCCCGCTGCCGTAGGCGAGGAGCAGGCGCTCGGTGGAGAGGTCGCCCCCCACGGCGAGGAGGCCGTCCTCGGCGTCCTCGGGCGGTGGGAACGCGAGCGCTCGCCCGAGGACCCGGATCGGCACGTCACGCCCGCCCGATGTTGCGCCGGATGTCGCGCAAGACAGCCGCCGCTGCGTTGTGCCCCGCGCACCCGATGACGCTGCCCGCGGGGTGCGTCCCGGCGCTGCACGAATAGAGGCCCTCGACCGGCGTCCGGTACGGCAGGCGATCGGCGAAGCCGAACGAGTTGTCGACGTGGTGGATGTGGCCGCGGGTGATGCCAAAGTGCCGCTCGATCTTGGGCGGCGTGAGGGTGAAGGTGTCGACGACGCGATCGCTCGTCCCCGGCGCGAAGCGGTCGCAGATCGAGAGCAGGTGCTTCACGTAGCGGTCTTCTTCGGTGTCCCACGAGCGCCCATCCGAGAGGGCGTACGGGACGGACTGCACGAAGAGCGCGCTGTTGTGGAGCCCCTCGGCGCCGTCGTCGCGGCCGTCGTTGAGCGACCGGTCGAGCGTCGTGTGCACGTACCACTCGATCGTCGGAAACTCCGGGAGCCGGCCGGCTTGCGCATCGGCGAAGGATCGCTTCAGATCGGAGAGGATATTGGCTTCGTCCGGCAAGAGGTGGATGGTCGGGCCAAAGGGGCCGCCGGGCTGCGGGGCGCCGTCGGGCCAGCAGGTGAACCGCGGCAGGCCGCGGAGCGCGAGGTTCACCTTCAACGTCGCGCCGTCGCGGGCGTATCCGTCGATGCGCCGCGTGTAGTCGCCCGGCAGCGCGGCGCGGCCCACGAGGTCGCGCATCCGGAACGGGTCGGCGTTGCACACGACGATGGGCGCGCGCATTTCGCTCCCGTCGTCGAGCACGACGCCCCGCGCGTGGCCGCCGTCGGCGACGATGCTCGCGACCTTGCGCCCCGTCTCGATCGTGGCGCCCGCGCTCCGTGCGGCGTCGGCGATGCGGGTCGTCACGGTGCCCATCCCCCCGCGCACGAGCATCCACGTGCCGCCGGACCCCGGCAGGCGGCACATGTTGTGGACGAGGAAGTTCATCCCCGTGCCGGGCGTGTCGAGCGCGCCGCTCAGGCCCGAGAACCCGTCGGTCACCGCGTACATCGCGCGGAGGAGATCGCTCTTGAAGTCGAACCGCGCGAGGTAGCTCCATACGGGCTTGCGGCACAGATCGACGAAGGCCGCGCGAAGGGCCGGGCGTACGTGGCGCTCGGCGGTCTCCTCGATAGACAGCGGCTCGGCGAGCCAGGTGGGCGCGAGGTCGTGCTGCAGGAGCGCGAGCTCGTCCTGCATCGCCACGTTCGCCTTCCAGTCTTGCGCCGAGAAAAACTGGAGAAACTGCAGCTCCATCGCGGCGCGGTCCGAGCCGAAGAGCAGGTGCCGGGGCCCCGTCGTCGGAAGGAAGTAGTGCGGATCCCGCCGGACGAGCGGGAGGTCGACGCCGAGCTTGGCGAGGAGCTCCGGCGGCATCAGACCGAGCAGGTACGCCCCCGTGGACGCCGCGAGCCCGGGCGCGCGCGCGAACGGGTGCTCGGTCTTGCAGGCGCCGCCGATGGTCGCCTTCTCCTCGAGGACGGTCACCTTCAGCCCGGCGCGCGCCAGGAAGACCGCCGCGACGAGCCCGTTGTGGCCCGCGCCGACGACGACGGCGTCCAAGCTACCGGCCCAGGAGCAGGGCGATCACGCGATCGGCCATCTTGCCGTACGGCGGTCGCAGCAGGCCCGTCGTGTTGATCCGGGATTGCCGGAAGACGGCCTTTTTCTTGGAGAAGGCGTCGAAGCCTTCGCGCGAGTGGTAGTGCCCCATGCCGCTCGGGCCGACGCCGCCGAACGGCAGGTCGTCCTGCGCGATGTGCAGCATCGTCTCGTTGATCGTCACGCCTCCCGACGTCGTCTCCCCGAGGACGCGGTCGACCGCCTCGCGGTCGTGGCTGAAGTAGTAGAGCGCGAGCGGGCGCGGGTGATCGTTTACGTAGGCGATCGCCTCGTCGAGCGTGTCGTAGGTGAGGACCGGCAGGATCGGGCCGAAGATCTCGTCTTGCAGGCAGAGCATCTTCTCGGTCGCGCCGAGGACGAGCGTCGGCGCGATTTTTCGCGACGCCGCCGATGCGCCGCCCAGCGACTCGCCGGCCGGGTTCAGCTCGACGAGCTCGGCGCCCGCGGCCTTCGCGTCGTCGAGAACGTGGCGCAGGCGCGCGTGGTGCCGGTCGTTGACGATCGAGGTGTAGTCCGGGTTCTTGAGGAGCGTGGGGTACATCTTTGCGACGGCGGCCTTGCAGCCGTCGACGAACGCATCGCGCGCGCCCTTGGGGACCAGCACGTAGTCCGGCGCGATGCACGTCTGGCCCGCGTTGTAGGCCTTGCCCGCCATGATCTGCGCCGCGGCAGCGCGCGCGTCGTACTTGGTGCCCACGATGGCGGGCGACTTGCCTCCGAGCTCCAGCGTGACGGGCACGAGGTTCTCGCTCGCGGCGCGCATGACCGCTTTGCCCACGCGCGTCGACCCCGTGAAAAAAAGGTGGTCGAAGGGCAGCTTGGAGAACGCTTCGCCCACGTCGGTGCCGCCCGTCACGACGGTCACCTGGTCGGCCGGGAATGTGTCGGCGACGAGATCGTGGAGCAGCGCCGACGTCTCGGGAACGAGCTCGCTCGGCTTGAGCATCACGCGATTGCCGGCGGCCAGCGCGGCGACCAGCGGCGCGAGCGAGAGCCGCACCGGGTAGTTCCAGGGCGCGATGATCCCCACGACGCCGAGAGGCTGCACGACGACCTGCGACGTCGACGGGAGGAAGATCCAGCTCGTCTCGCGATCCTCCGGGTCCATCCAGTCGCGCAGATGCTCCTTGGAGTACTGGATCATCGCCAGCACGCTGAAGACCTCGCCGAAGAGGGTCTCGTACTTGGAGCGCGTGCCGAAGTCGCGGCCGACCGCGTCGGCGATCGCCGTCTTGCGCCTGCGGATCGCCTTCTCCAGATTGTCGAGGTCCGAGACGCGCGCCGCGTACGAGGGGGCGCCGGCCTTGCGCGCGGCGTCGCGCAGCCGGGCGAGCGTCGCGCCAAGGTCGTCGGGAGCGTTGCTGGGAATGTCTCCCGTGCGGTCGATGTTCGAGCCTGTCGGTGCGTCGGCGATGGCGGTCATGGCTCTCGATGGCCTCGATAGCGCGAGGATAGGAGCCTCGCGGCGCTCTGGGAAGCAGCGATAAAGGCGTATCCCCGCGATTGCCCAGCGGCTATCGTCGTGTTACCTCCGCGGAAACTCAGAATGGACTTCGTCCTCGCCCGTAATCTCCCCGGGCACGTCGGGATCATCATGGATGGAAACGGCCGCTGGGCGCAGGCGCGCGGCCAAGGTCGTGCCCTCGGGCACCGCGAGGGCGCGGCGGCCGTGCGCCGCACGGTGCGCGCCGCGCGCCGCCTGGGCCTCCGCGCGCTCACGCTGTACGCGTTCAGCGAGCAGAACTGGGCGCGACCCGAAGAAGAGGTCGACGCGCTGATGCAGCTCTTGCGCGACTTTCTCCTGAGCGAACGCGACGAGATCCTCGACAACGGGATCCGCCTCAACGCCATCGGCAACCTTGGCCGATTGCCGGCGCTCGTTCGCGGCATCCTCGATCCGCTGCGCAGCGAGAGCGCGGGCAACGACGAGATGGTCCTGACGCTCGCGCTCTCCTACGGCGGTCGCGAAGAGATTGCGAGCGCCGCGCGCGAGCTGGCCAAGGCCGTGGCCGCCGGCCGGATCCGGCCCGACGACGTCACCACCGACGCGCTGCGCGCTCACATGCCCAGCCTCTCGGTGGGCGATCCCGATCTGGTCATCCGCACGGGGGGCGAGCGGCGCATCTCCAACTTCTTGCTCTACGGTCTCGCCTACGCCGAGCTTCACTTCGCCGACGTGCTCTGGCCCGACTTCACCGAGCGTGATCTCTTCGCCGCCATCGCCAGCTACCAGTCGCGCGAACGCCGGTTCGGCCACGTGGGGGCGACCGCGGTGGCCGGCGCAGCTCCGGGTACGCAACAAGGTCCCTCTTCGCCGATCGAGTCGGCGCTGGCCGCGACCTCGGGACCCATCACGCGCATCGCGATCTGAAATGGACGCGGCGCCGTCGAACCTCGCCCTCCGCCTCGCGACGGCGGCCGTGATGGTGCCGATCATCGTCGGCCTCTTGTTTCTGGGGCCGGCGTGGTCGTTCTACGTCCTGGTGCTGCCTATCTCGCTCGTGGGGGTGCGCGAGCTGCTCGTGATGACCCATCCCGACGACGCCGTTGCGCGCGGCATCGGGATCGCCGTGTCGGCGGTCGCGTCGCTCGCGATCTTTTTTTACGGCGAGGATCCGCGCGTCGTCGTGACGGTGCTCGCCGTGGTGCCTCTGACGGGGCCCCTCGTCGCACTTGTCCGCATCGGCAACATCGACACCGCGGCCCTGCGTTCGTGTGCGCTCGGTTTCGGTCCGCTCTTCGTCGTGATTCCGCTGACGCTGCTCGCCTTGATGCGGCGCAGCTTGGGGCCCGCCGGCGCGGGGGCCGTGCTCCTGACGCTGGGCATCGCATGGTTCGGCGACACGACCGCGTATTTTGCGGGCCGCTACCTCGGCCGCCACAAGCTCTACGAGGTCGTTTCCCCGAAAAAGACGGTCGAAGGCGCGATCGGGGGCCTGCTCGGCAGCATCTTCTGGGCGTGCCTCGCGTCGCTCTGGTTCTTGCGCGGTGCGCTACCGCTCGCTCACGCGGTTCCGCTGGCGATCGCGGGGGGCGTTCTCGGTCAAGCGGGGGACTTGTGCGAGTCACTCATCAAAAGGTCGATGCGCGTCAAAGACTCCGGCGGCAGTGTTCCAGGGCACGGCGGCGTCCTCGATCGCGTCGACGCCCTTATTTTCACGAGCGTCGTGGTATTCTTGTACGTCGAGTGGATCGGCCTGGCGCTTCCTCAACGAGCCAGTTGAACGCGCCTGGGGCCGCACCTAAGAACACCCAATGAGCATCCCCACGCCCCCTCCCTCCAAGCTGCCCGGTTCGGCCGCCAAGGAATACGACTTCTACAAAGTCGTGCAGGACTACCTGGATCGCGCCGCGCGCGCCGCGCAGGTCGAGCCGTACGTCCAGACGATCCTCAGCCAGCCCAAGAACGAGCTCATCGTCAACTTCCCCGTGCGCATGGACAGCGGCGACATTCGCCTCTTCAAGGGCTACCGCGTCCAGCACAACAACCTGCTCGGTCCCTTCAAGGGCGGCATGCGCTACCACCCTCAGGTCGCGCTCGACGACGTGAAGGCGCTCGCGGCGATGATGACCTGGAAGTCGGCGCTGCTTCGCCTGCCGTTCGGCGGCGGCAAGGGCGGCATCAAGTTCGACCCGCACTCGGTGTCCCGGGCCGAGCTGCAGCGCATCACCCGGCGGTTCACGCACGCCCTCGGCGAGAACATCGGCCCCGACTACGACATCCCCGCGCCCGACGTCGGCACCAACAGCCAGACGATGGCCTGGATGATGGACACGTACTCGAACATGGTCGGCTCGGGTCACAAGCAGGGCGTCAAGGGTGTGGTCACCGGCAAGCCCGTGGCCAGCGGCGGCACGCTCGGGCGCACCAAGGCCACGGGCCAGGGCATCGTGTTTTGCATCCTCGAGTGGGCGGCCGACAAGGACTTCAACCTCGAAGGCTCGACGATGAGCGTCCAGGGCTTCGGCAACGTGGGCTCGAACGCCGCCGTCATCCTCTCGCGGCTCGGCGTCTCCGTCGTCGCCGTGGGCGACCACACCGGGTACATGTACAACCCGGAAGGCTTCAACGCGCACAAGCTGCAGGACTACTGCGAAGCGACGGGCAGCATCGCGGGCTACCCGGGCGGCAAGCCGATCACGCGCGAAGAGTTCTTCGCCACGCGGGCCGACATCTTCCTCCCGTGCGCGCTCGAGAACCAGGTGGGCGCCGCCGAGGCCGCGTCGCTCAACGTGAAGCTCGTCGCCGAAGGCGCCAACGGTCCGACGAACCCGGCGGGCGAGCGGCTCCTGCTCGAGAAGGGCATCGACATCCTGCCCGACGTGCTCGCGAACTCCGGCGGCGTCACGGTCAGCTACTACGAATGGGTCCAGAACAAGCGCTCCGAGACGTGGACGGAAGAAGAGGTCGACGCCCGCCTCGAGGCCGCGATGAAGCGCGCTTACCGCGACGTCGCCGACTTCGCCCGCGCCAAGCGCTGCGAGATGCGCATCGCCGCCTACGCCCTCGCCCTGCAGCGGATCGAGGCCGTTTACAAGGAGCGCGAGATCTTCCCGTAGGGGATTAGGACGCGATCGCGCTCTGGACGAACGGGACGAGCGCCGCGTTCACGTCGGCCGGCTTTTCCAGGGTGCAGATGTGGCCGGAGCCCTCGATCCACGCGAGGCGCGCGCCCGGAATTTTCTCGGCGATGCGCTGCGAGTGGATTGGCGGGGTCGCGGCGTCCTCGCGGCCGCAGATCACCAGCGTCGGCACCCGGATGGCGCCCAGCGCGGGCAGGACGTTGGACCGGCGCACGACGACGGCGAGCGAAGCGCGCGCCGTGCCCTCGCGGTCGAAGCCGCCGGCCGCGCGGATCGCGCGCTCGACGATGTCGGCCTGCTCGGCGCGGGCCCGCGCGCTGAAGAACAGCGGCGCGATCTGCGAATCGGCCAGCGCGTACGGGATGCCGAAGCGGCGCCCGAACGAGATGAGGGCGCGGTACTTCACCTTCTCGGCGCGGCTGCTCTCTTCGGCGCTCGTGTCGAGCAGGGCGAGCGCGCGCACGCGGTGCGGGTGCCGCAGCGCGAGCCGCATGCTCACCATGCCGCCCCACGACAAGCCCACCGCCACCACGCGGCTCACGCCGAGCTCGTCGAACGCGTCGAGGAGCGCGTCGGCGTTGTCTTCGAGGGTGAAATGCAGCGGGGGCACTTCGCTCTTGCCGTGGCCCGGCCCGTCGAACGCGATGACGCGCCCGAGCGCCGACAGCGGCTCGATCTGGGGGCGCCACATGCCGCCGTCCATGAGCAGGCTGTGCCAGAGCACGATGGCGTCGCTGCCGCGCGCGCCGCCCGCCGAGACCCCGCGCTCCTCGTAAAACCACCGCCCCAGACGCGTGCGCACGTAAGGCATCGCCCGCACGCTCTAGCACGCCGAGGGCGCGCGAGGCGTGGCCGTCAGGCGTAGTCCGAGGCCTCGGTCCGGTCGGCTCCCTTGTCGGCGCCCGCCGCGTCGAAGGCGAGCGTCGCCAGAACGGCGACCACGAAGTTGGCGACGAGCGCCCAGAGGGCGGCGTACCCGGGCACGGTCAGCCCTCCGAGGTGCAGCGGGTACACGCTCTTGAAGTCCATCTTCCACATCATCCAGCTGCCGAGGCCCATGCCGACGGCCCACCCGGCGAGCACCCCCCAGCGATGCAGCCGCCGCGTGTACAGGCCCACGACGACGGCGGGCAGCGTTTGCAGGATCCACACGCCCCCGAGCAGCTGCATGTCGATCGCGTATTTTTGCGGCACGTAAAGGATGAACACGAGCGCGCCGAACTTGACGACGAGCGACGCCACCTTGGCCGCAGTGGCCTCTTCCTTGTGGCCGCACCCGGGCCGCACGTACTCGCGGTAGATGTTGCGCGTGAACAGGTTGGCCGCTGCGATCGACATGATCGCCGCGGGCACCAGCGCCCCGATCGCGATCGACGCGAACGCGAAGCCGGCGAACCAGCCCGGGAACGAGTCGAGAAAGAGCGCCGGGACTGCGAAGTTGGTGCCGTATCTCTGGAAGCCCGCGGCGTACGCGGGGTTCTTGTCGACGCCCGCGGCCAGCGCCATGTACCCGAGCAGCGCGATGAGCGCGAGCAGGAACGAGTATGCCGGCAGCATCGCCGTGTTGCGCCGGATGGCCGCCCGCCCGCTGGAGCTGAGGACGCCCGTCATCGAGTGCGGATAGAGAAAGAGCGCGCATGCCGAGCCGAGCGCCAGCGTCGGGTACGACGCGTATTGCCCGAGGCTGCCGGCCTTCGGCGCGGCGAGCAGGAGCTTTTGCGGCGGCACGGCGGCGAAGATCTGCGCGAACCCGCCGAGCTTCATGGGGACGACGGCAACGGCTGCGATCACGGTCACGTAGATGATGGCGTCCTTGACCACCGCGATGAGCGCCGGGGCGCGGAGACCGCTCTGGTACGTGTAGACGGCCAGGATCAAGAAGGCGATGAGCAGCGGCAGGTCGCCCTGGATGCCGAGCGCGCCGAGCACGACCTGGATGCCGACGAGCTGCAGCCCGATGTACGGCATCGTGGCGAGGATGCCGGTCACGGCGACGGCGAGTGCCAGCGCGCCGCTGTCGAACCTCCCGCGCACGAAGTCGGCGGCGGTGATGTAGCCGCGCTTGTGAGTCACGCACCACATGCGCGGCATCACCACCAGCACGAGCGGGTACGCGATGACGGTGTACGGAAGCGCGAAGAAGCCGAGGGCGCCCGCGCCGAACACCAGCGCGGGCACGGCCATGAAGGTGTACGCCGTGTACAGGTCGCCACCGAGCAAGAACCAGGTCACCAGCGTGCCGAAGCGCCGCCCGCCGAGACCCCACTCGTGCAGCTGATCGAGGTCGCCCTGGCGCCAGCGCGACGCCACGAAGCCGATCGCCGTGACGACCGCGAAGAGCGCGAGAAATACCGCCAGCGCGGCCGCGTTGACGCCGTTCATGGCTCGGCGTCACGCGTGCCGAAGTACACGATCGTGGTCAAGACGACGCTGACGCCGATCCACGCGAACTGGTACCAGTAAAAGAAGGGGACGCCGCCGATGCTCGGCTCGAGCCGGTTGTAAAAGGGCACCCAGAGCATCCCGACGAAGGGCGGCAGGAGCAGCAGGTACCAGAGCCAGCTGGGCGAGTTGGAGGTCGTGCGAGAGTCCCGAGCCATCGCGAGGGCGCGAGCCTAGCGCGAGCCTGGCAAGAGTGCGCAGGCGCGAGCGGTGGTGACACGCCGGAGCGCCTGTACTAGCTTCGCGCGCCGATACCCATGAGCGCTTCGCGCCCTCAGCCTCGCGGCCCGGTCCACGCCGGCGCCCACGGCCGCACCTCCGGCGAGTCGGAGGCGCGCATCTCGCGCGGCGCGCGCGTCCGTGGCCGGATCACGGGCACGGGCGATCTGGTCATCGAGGGCAACGTCGAGGGCGACGTCAACGTCCGCGGCGACCTCACGATCGCCGAGGGTGCCACGGTCACCAGCCCGTCGGTCGGCGCCGGCGCCGTCACCATCGCCGGCACGCTCGAGGGCAACGTCGCCGCCACGGGGCCGGTGCGCCTCGCGCCCACCGCGCGCGTGCGGGGCGACTTGCAGGGCACCCAGGTGGCGATCGACGACGGCGCTCGCTTTTCGGGCCGGCTCGATTGCGAGTTCGACTTGCCGCCGGAGCTCGGCGGCTCTTCGCAGGCCGAAACGCGCGGTCGCGCGTCGGCTCGGCGCTGAAACGGGGAAACCATGGCGAGCACGATCATCGGCGCAGGCATCACCATCGAGGGCGAGATCTCGACGGACGAAGACATCGTCGTCGCCGGCACCGTGCGCGGCAAGCTCACGGCGAAAGAGGCCGTCACCATCGAGCACGGCGCCACCGTCGAGGCCGACGTGCAAGGCAGCTCGCTCATCGTCGGCGGCGCGCTCACCGGCAACGTGACCGCGTCCGAGCGGGTCGACCTCCAATCCGGTTCGCGCGTCATCGGCAACGTGAAGGCCGCGCGCGTGACGATCGCCGACGGCGCCCAGTTCAAGGGCAACGTCGACATGGACGTGTGACCCGATGACGTCCAGCGCGTCCAATGTCACGATCATCGGCAAGTCGACGCGCGTCCGCGGTCGCGTTCACGGCCCGGGCGATCTCGAGGTTCAGGGCTTCGTCGACGGCGAGATCGCCGTGACCGGCGACGTGACGATTGCTCTCCACGGCATGGTCGGCGCCGGCGTCAAAGGCCGCCGGCTCGTCGTCCGCGGCGCGGTCAAGGGTGATCTCGTCGGCGACGAGGCGATTCTCCTCGAGGACGGCGCTCGCGTCGTCGGCGACGTGCGAGCCCCCCGCGTTTCGATCGGCGTCGGCGCCCTCGTCCGCGGCTTCGTCGAAACGGGCGAAGGCGGCGCGGCCCCCGCGCGCGCGGCCCGCCCCCAGGCAGCCGTCCGCCCCGCCCACACGCCCGAGCGCACGCATGCGCCCGAACGCACGCACACGCCCGAGCGCGTGCCCGCGCTCGCCGCCAAGGCCGCTCCCGCCAAGGTCGTCGCGCCCCCCGCGCGCGCCGCCGCGACCAACTCCCACGCCTCCGCGAGCAGTGGCCCCCGCCGCCCGCCGCCTCCCGTGGTCCCGGTGCTCAAGGGCGCCAAGGGCCAGATCGCGAAGAAAAGGGAGCGCTGACCCGTGGGGGAGGGGGCGCGCGCGCGACTGTTCGAGCTCTTGCGAACGCGCGCGTTCGAGCGCAAACGGGTCGTGCTTGCCTCCGGTCGCGAGAGCGACTTCTTCATCGACTGCAAGCAAGCCGTGCTCTCGGCCGAGGGGCATGCGCTCGTGGGCGAACAGATGCTCGAGGCGCTCGCGCAGCTTGGCCCGTGCGCGGCCGTCGCGGGGGTCGAGCTCGGGGGCTGCTCGCTCGCCAGTGCCGTCGCGATGACGAGCTTCCAGCGCGGGACCCCACTTGACGCCGTCTACGTGCGCAAGGACGCCAAGGACCACGGCTCCAAGCGACTGCTCGAAGGCAACGGCCGGCTCGCCCCGGGCGCGCGCATCGCCCTCCTCGAGGACGTCGTGACGACGGGCGGCTCCACGCTGAAGGCGGCGGCCAAGCTCAAGGAAGCGGGCTACGCCATCGCGGGCGTGGTTGCTCTGGTCGATCGGCTCGAGGGCGGGCGCGAGGCGATCGAGGCGAGCGACGGCAGCGATGCCAGCCGCGGCGGCCGGCTCCCGTTCGTTGCGCTCTACACGCGTAGCGATTTCATTCCCGCGTAGGTATGATCGCGCTCTTTGGGAGCATCCGTGGAGCCGCGGCGCATCGACATCCTGAGCGACTCGACCGGCGACACGGCCGAGAAGGTCGTGCGCGCCGCCTTGCTGCAGTTTCCTCAGGCCGGGGGCTACGTGCGCCTGCACACGCGCGTGCGCACCCGCGACACCGTGCGCCCGATCCTCGAAGCGGCGGCGCGCGACGGCGCCCTCGTCGTCTTCACCGTCGTCAGCCCCGAGCTGCGCGAGTACATCCACTCGTCCAGCTACGAGCTCAAGGTCGAGGCGCTCGACCTCATCGGTTCGCTCATCGGCAAGCTGGCCACCTTCCTCGATCGGCAGCCCATCAACACGCCGAGCGGCATGCTCCCCCTCACCGAGGAGTACTTCCGGCGCATCGAGGCCGTCGAGTTCGCGGTGAAGAGCGACGACGGCAAGGAACCGCGCAACTTCCGCAAGGCCGACATCGTCCTTTGCGGCGTCAGTCGCACGAGCAAGACGCCGCTCTCCACGCTGCTCGCGCAGCGCGGGCTCAAGGTCGCCAACCAGCCGATCGTGCTCGGCGTGCGGATCCCCACGGAGCTCGACGAGGCGCCCCCCGATCGCGTCGTGGGTCTCATCATCGAGCTCGACCAGCTGGTCGAGATCCGCAAAGCGCGCCTCAAGCAGCTCGGGATGCCGATGGACGCCAGTTACGGCCTGCGCGAGCAGGTCAAGCAGGAGCTCGACTACGCGCGCCGCATCTTCGCCGACCACCCCACGTGGCCCGTCATCGACGTCACCGGCCGGGCGATCGAGGAGACGGCCGTCATCATCCTGGAGGCGCTCCGGGACGAGGCGACCAAGAACGCGCGCGCGGCGCTGGTGTGAGCGCGGGCTCGGGCTGGCCGGCGCAGGGGCGGCGCGATGCGGGCCCGTGAAACGACGGCGGTCGCGGTCGTGCTTTTGGCCGGCATCGCGGGTTGCTCGCGTTCGGCATCGCGGAGCGCGCCGTCCGATCCGATCGCGTCGAAGGACGTCGACGTGGCGGCCGCCATCGCGCTCGCGGTCACGGACGCCTCGCCGGGACCCGCGTGCGGCGAGCCCGGCGATGTCCTTCTCTTCACCACGCCGGAGCGATCGATCGCGGGACAGCCGCTGCGCGTCGTCGCCGTCGCGGACCGGCGGGTCGACGCGATCCTCGCGATCCGCGGCAGCGGCGCGCCGTTCGTGGCGGACGAACGGCACGGTGGACCGCCGTACTTCTGGATCGCCGAGCTCGATGCTGCCGCGCGGGGCAAGCTCGTCGCGACCCTGTCGCGCACCGACGGGTGTGGGGGCGCGGTGCTCGCGACGAAAGACGTCGCCGTCCACGACGGCCCTCTGGCGGCCCCGGCGCCGCCGCGCACGGCGGTGTGGCGGACGCGGGCCGCGTGGTCGCCCGCGCTCGAGAACCTCTACTCGGCGTGGGTCGAGTATCTGTTCGAAGCGCCGCTCGACGCGGCGCCGAGCTACGCCGCGCTGCACGAGGTGCTGCGGGACCGCGCGCGGAACTTTCTCTTCGATCATCACGGGGTCGCCGAGGACGAGCAGGGTGTCGTCGTGCGGCCGGATTGCGCCGATCTCCCGTACTTTTTGCGTGCGTACTTCGCCTTCAAGCTGGGGCTGCCGTTCGGCTGGTCCCGGTGCACGCGCGGCGAGAACGGCGCCCCACCCACGTGTTTCGATTTTGCCACGAGCAGCGATCCATTTCCCGCCGTCGACGGCGGTGGGCCCGCGCTTCCTTCGTGGGCGGATCCCGGGCGCGACGCAGGGGTCTACGCGGTCGCCGTCAAACGCCTGGGCGAGTTCTTCCGCACGACGCTGGCCGACGCCGTGCAGTCCGGTGCCGGTCGCACGCCTGCCGACGACGAAGCGAGCGACTACTACCCCATCGCGTTGACCGCGGACACGCTCCGCCCTGGCACCATCTTCGCCGACCCGTACGGGCACGTGCTCGTCGTCGTCCAGCGCATCGCGCAGACGGCGTCGTCGGGCGGCGTGCTCCTCGCGGTCGATGGGCAGCCCGACGGCACAGTGGGTCGCAAGCGCTTCTGGCGCGGCAACTTTCTCTTCGCCATCGACCCCTCGCTCGGCAGCGCGGGGTTCAAGCGATTCCGCCCGATCGAGCGCGACCCGGCGACGGGAGGCTTCCGGCGCCTGCGCAACGCCGAGCTCGTGGATTATTCGGCCACCGACCAGTACGAGGGCGGCGTCGATGCCTTCTACGACAAGGTCGACGATCTGCTCTCGCCCACGCCGCTCGATCCGATGCAGGCCCTGCTCGAGACGGTGCAGGCGCTCGAAGAGCAGGTAAAGACGCGGGTTATCTCCGTCGACAACGGTCGCCGCTTTCTCGCGGGCGGCAAGGCCGCCGCCGACATGCCCGACGGCGCGAAGATCTTCGAGACGACGGGCGACTGGGAAGACTTCTCCACGCCGTCGCGCGATCTGCGTTTGCTCGTCGCGATCGACGTCGCGCGGGCCCTGCCGGCGCGCGTCGAGCGTCGCCCGGCGCGGTACGCTATGCCGGCCGGCAAGACGCCGGACGCCGTGCGCGCCGAGCTCGAGGCGCGCCTCGAAAAGGAGCTGCACGATCGCGCGTTCCGCTACACGCGCACCGACGGCTCGCCCTGGCCGCTCACGCTACGCGACGTCGTCGACCGCGCGACGGCCCTCGAGACGGCCTACAACCCCAACGACTGCGTCGAAGCCCGCTGGGGCGCGCCCGAAGGCGGCGAAGAGGGCGCGACGTGCCACGCGCATGCCCCCGTCGAACAGACGGCAAGGATGCAGGACTACCGTTCCTGGTTTCACGAGCGACGGCGGCCGCCGCGTTGAGCCCGGGCCTGGGCGGCCGTGCTACGACTCGCCACGCCGGACATGTACTTCCAGGAAGCCATTCTCGCGCTGCAAGACTTCTGGGCCAAACGCGGCTGCCTCATCGTGCAGCCGTACAACAGCGAGGTGGGTGCGGGCACGTACAACCCGGCCACGTTCCTGCGCGCCCTCGGGCCCGAGCCGTGGAAGGTGGCGTATGTCGAGCCGTCGCGCCGCCCGACGGACGGCCGCTACGGCGAGAACCCCAATCGCACGCAGCAGTTTCACCAGTTCCAGGTGCTCCTCAAGCCGTCGCCCATCGACATCCAGGATCTGTACCTCGAGTCGCTGCTGGCCCTCGGCACCAAGCCCGCGGAGCACGACGTGCGCTTCGTGGAGGACGACTGGGAGTCGCCGACGCTCGGCGCCTGGGGCCTCGGCTGGCAGGTGTGGCTCGACGGGCTCGAGATCTCGCAGTTCACGTACTTTCAGCAGGTGGGCGGGATTGACTGCAAGCCGGTGAGCGGCGAGCTCACCTACGGCCTCGAGCGGATCTGCATGTACCTGCAGAACGTGGAGTCGTTCTGGGAGATGCAGTGGGCGCCGGGCGTCTCGTACGCGGAGCTCGCGCGGCGGGGCGAGCGGGAGTGGTCGGCGTACAACTTCGAGCAGGCCGACACGGCCGCGCACTTCGCGGCGTTCGATCAGTGCGAAAAGGAGTGCAAGCGGCTCCTCGCGCTGGGCCCTGATCCGCTGCAAAAGCTCGTCTTGCCGGCCTACGACTTCGTCATCAAGAGCGCCCACGCGTTCAATGTCCTCGACGCCCGCGGCGCCATCGGCGTGACCGAGCGTCAGCGCTTCATCGGCCGCGTTCGAGGGATGGCCAAGGGCGTCGCCGAAGCGTGGCTCGCGCAGCGGGTCGCGCTCGGGTTTCCGCTGCTCGCGCCGGGGTAGTGCGCGGACGAGCACGCCAGCTCAGTTGCCCTTCAGTTCGCAGAACCCGCTGGCGCCGCTGAAGATGTTGCAGACGCGCGCCGGACTCGCCGAGGCGCAATCGGCGTCGGCCGTACATACCGTGCACTCCGGATCCGGCTGGTCCAGCGGCACGACCGAGTCGTAGTAGCAGCTGCATCCGGTACGCCCGGGCGGCAGGTACGCGCTGTAGTTCTGTCCGTCGCTCAACCGGGAAACGTGCATCGCGCAGCTCGGGACGATGAAGTGGGTCGCGTACAGCGAGACCACGTCCAGCTTCGCGGCGAGCCCCGGGTCCTGCCCGTTGAGCGCGGCGTAAAGCCTGTTGACGATGGGATTGGTGGGCACTCCTCCCGTGACCGACGTGATGAGGTGCGACGGCCCCCAGATCGGGTAGTGGCCGTCACGGACATTTCTCTTGTCGAACGCGCTCGACGACGAGTCCGGGGTCCAGGCGCACCCCTGTCCCTGGTCCTGGAACGCGAGCGCACGCAGGGTCGCCGCGTTCGCGCCGGCATAGTCGGAGCTCAGGATGCCCATCGCCGCCTCGATCGCGCTCGTCGTCCCGGAGTCGCCCTCGGGGAGGAGGTTGCTGATCACGCTCTCCAGGTCCGTCACGATGGCCGCGCTCGAGGCGCAGGTAACCCCCTTCCACGTTCGGGGATCGAGGCCGATGGCCGCGCCAATCATCGTCTGGGTTCCAGATGTCGGGCTCCTCCTAAAGAGGAGGTTGTCGTCCGTCCAGGGTGCGATACCCGCGGCCGCGCCGTAGGCCCATACGAGCTCGGCTTGTTCGTAAGTGATCGCCTTCGCGCCAGAGTTCGTTGGAACGACCATCTCCATGACCTGGACCGGCCCGAAGAAGTCCTCATAGGCCGTGTTCGGGAGAGGATCGATCGGCGGGGTGCCACCCCACGACGGCGGAAGCGACGTGCAGCTGGACGGGAAGACGTCCGAGAAGCCTACGTTGGCGTAGAGCGCCTGGTCGCCCGTGTCGTTGGGATCGATCGCGCAAGTGTAGGTCGCCGGAAACTGCCCGGCTGCAGGCGGCGTCGGGTCGTAGTACGTAGCCGCGTAGACCGGCTTCGTGCCGGAAGCGACCGTCGCCACCCCGTTCCTCTGGAGCGTCGTGACGAGGCTCTCCGGCACGACGCCGCCGGGCGGCGTGTACGCCGCTTCGACGCCGACGCACGATCCGGCTCCGACGTAGATGATCGTGGCGCTGAACGTCCCACCGTCCCCATCGCTGACGCCGGCCGCGTACTGCTGCGCGATCGATCCGATATACGGCTGGATGGCGGTCGAGCCGATCGCGAAGATTGCCCCTGCCGGATATACGAAGCCGGGGTTCGAGGCGATCGGGGTCGAGCCGGGGATCGACGAGCAAGGCGGGATCGTCGGCGCCGCAGGCCCCGCGTCGCTGCTCCCCGGCGAGCCCGAGTCGACGGGGGGCGTCGCACCGGCATCGGGAGCCTCGTAGACCGGGACGACGCAGGTGAGTCCAGCCTCCCCGGCCGCGCAGTACCTGCTGTCCAGGACATCGCTGTTGTCGGCAGGGTTGCAGACGTACCCGTTGCACAGGTTCGCCTCGAACCCCGACTTGCCGGTGGTGCCGCTCGGAAAGTTCGCACACGCATCCGTCGAGCCGTCTTGTGCGCCGTCGGTCGCTGCCCGGTCGCCGGCGGCGCCGCCTTCGCTCGACGCGACGACGTGGAGCGAGTCCACCGACAAGAGCTGGACGCAGCCGATCCCCACGACGATGATCGTAAATGGAAGGGTCACGACGGCGAGCACGATCGAGGAGCCGCGGTTTTTCATGACTCTC
>Ga0302325_10009342_pt1 | contig 21419 bp, 17 predicted proteins | sample Palsa_T0_2_FD_201948 | JGI IMG/M metagenome (GOLD analysis project Ga0302325, IMG submission 201948) | Peat permafrost microbial communities from Stordalen Mire near Abisko, Sweden - Palsa_T0_2 | ecosystem: Environmental > Terrestrial > Soil > Palsa > Peat permafrost | place: Sweden: Abisko...
GCCTGCACGGCACCGTCAGGCTCCCGCCGATGGCGGCCACGCCCTGGCGCCAGTATCTCGCCTTCGCCGGGCCCGCCCTCCTCGTCAGCGTGGGGTACATGGACCCGGGCAACTGGGCGACGGACCTGCAGGCGGGGGCGCAGTTCAAGTACGGCCTGCTGTGGGTGGTGGGCCTCTCGAGCCTGATGGCCATCTTCCTCCAGGTGATCTCCGCCCGCCTCGGCATCGCCACGGGAAAGGACCTCGCCCAGTGCTGCCGCGACTTCATGCCGGCGTGGACCCGCTGGCCCAACTACCTGAGCTGCGAGCTGGCAATCGCCGCCTGCGACCTTGCCGAGGTCCTCGGAAGCGCCGTCGCGCTCCACCTGCTCTTCCCGAGCCTGTCGCTGATGGCCGCCGTGGTCATCACCTCGTTCGACGTCCTCCTCCTGCTCTCGCTGCAGCGCTTCGGCATGCGGCGCATCGAGTCGGTGGTCCTGGTGCTCGTGGGCACGATCGCGGTCTGCTACTACATCGAGATCTTCGTCCTTCCGCAGACGCAGCCGAGCTTCCCCGAGATCACCCGCTGGCTCTTCGCGCCGGACCTCGGCGCGTTCATCCACGACCGCGACATGGTCTATATCGCGATCGGCATCATCGGCGCTACGGTGATGCCCCACAACCTGTACCTCCACTCCGCGCTCGTCCAGACGCGCCAGATCGCCCGAGACCCCGCCTCGACGCGAAGGGCCGTCTTTTACAACACGCTCGACACCACGGTCTCGCTGTCGATCGCGTTCTTCGTGAACGCCGCGATCCTGGTGCTGGCCGCGGTCGTTTTCTTCGGCCACCAGAAAGTCTCCCTGTCCTCGGGGCAGGTCGTCACCTTCTCCCCCGACTCGGACTGGATCCAGATCGCCTACGTGACGCTGGCGCCCCTTGTCGGAAAGGTCGCGGCGAGCATTCTCTTCGCCGTGGCCCTCCTGGCGAGCGGCCAGAGCAGCACCATCACCGGGACCTTGGCCGGCCAGGTCGTGATGGAGGGATTCATGCACTGGAGGATCTCGCCCTGGGTGCGCCGGCTCTTGACGCGGCTCTGCGCGATCGTCCCCGCCGTGATCCTCATCTCCATCACCGGGGGAAGGAGCATCACCGACCTCCTGACCCTCAGCCAGGTCGTGCTCGCCATCCAGCTCCCGCTTGCGATGTTCCCCCTCCTCATCTTCGCCGGCTCCTCACGGCGCATGGGCGAGGGGCGGGTGCGCGGGTTCCTGCTCGCGGCCGGGTGGGCCTCGTGCCTCGCGATCACGGTCCTCGACATCTACGGCATCCCCGGCGCGCTGCACGACGCCGCGCAGGTGTTCTCGGGCGGATAGCGCCGGGGGGTCATTCTCCGGCCGGCGCGGATGTCTCCCTCTCCAGGCGCTTCGTGAGCGCCGCGGCGTTGGGAATGGGCGTCGAGCAGGCGCCGTTCGCGCACAGGTAGGCCGCGGCATGCGGCAGGTCGGGGAAGATGGATTCGCCGCGCGGGGGCCCGCCCTCGCGCCGGTCCCACCACTCGACGAGCTTGTAGGCCGTGGGCGCCTTCTGCGCCGCGTCGAACATGGCCTGGGCGACGGGGTCGTCCTTGCCGCCGACGACCGTCACGTGGAGCGGCTCCGAGCGGACCTCCTCGACGGCCAGGAGCAGCGCGCCGACATACGGGCCGCGGTGCGACACCACCTCGGGCAGGAGTGCCCACTTCAGGGAGGACTCGGCGACGGCATGGTCCTCGGGCCGCCCCGAGGCGCGGGCCAGGAGGCTCGCAAACCGTGCCAGCCTCACGGCCTCGTCAAATTCCGGCATGGGCCTGGGGAACGAGGCCGTCGTCGTGTCCGACGAGGCGAAGCCGGGCTCGTCTCCCCGGGAAAAATGGGCGCGGATGAAGTCGTCCGCCGCCTCCGCCCGCTTCAGCCACGCCTCCTCGCCGATCGTCTGGTACAGGGCGAGGTAGGCCGCGCCCATGGCGAGCGTGTCGCCGAGGAACGGGCCGGCCGCGTCAACCTCGTCGTGGCGGAAGCCGCCCCCGGCGATCACGCGGCGGGCGCTCGCCCAGTTGGCCGCCGCGACGGCCCGGCCGAGCGCCGCGCCGTCCCCGGTCGCCGCGGCATAGGCGCAAAGCGAGGAGATCATCCAGCCGTTCTCGCGGGCGTACTGGTGCGTGTCGATGCGCGGCACCCCCCGGGCGCGCCTGCCGCTGTCGGCCAGCGAGAAGTAGTCCGCGGAATGCTCGCCCTGCACCAAGTCGGCGTCCTGGCTCGTGTAGAAGGCGCCGTCGGGACCCTGGAGGAAATTGCGGACATAACGGTCGACGCTGGCCGCCTGCCTGCCGTACCCCCAGCCGGGCCACTGCGCCTCCGCCAGCGCATAGATCCTCAGGTTGTCGGCCTGGATGGACATGATCTTCTCGAAATGCGGGTTCACCCAGTCGCCCGCGGCAGAGTATTGGTAGACCCCTCCCCAGACCGGGTCGAATATCTGGCGCTGCAGGCGGAGCATGTCGCGCGCGATGAGCGTCGCATCGGCGTCTCCGCGCAGGGCCGCCCGCATGCAGTACTCCACGTTGTCGGCATCGAGGAACTTGTGCTCGTCGCTCCAGCCCCCGTCCACGCGGTCATAGCGGCCGATGAGCCGGCCGCGGAGCTCGTCCGTGAGCGCGTCACCCGAGGGCGCCGGCCCCACGGGCCGCCCCGCCGAGGTCACAGAGGGGCCCGGTGACGGGTCGTCTATGATCGCCTGGAGCATCGAGGCCATCTCCGCAGGCGTCAGGTACCCGCGCCGGCGCACGATCTCGCTCCCGTCGGCCGCGAAGACGATTGTCGCCGGCCAGCCGTAGTCCTCATAGCGGTTCGACAGGTCCGGCCGGGAATCCTGGTCCACCTTGAGCGCGACGTAGCGCGAGCCTAGGAGGGCGATGACCTTCGGGTCCTTGTAGGTCGTCTCGTCCATCACGTGGCACCAGTGGCACCACACGGCCTCCAGGTCCATGATCACGAACTTGTGCTCCCGCTTTGCCTGGGCAAAGGCGGCATCGGACCACGGCTGCCACGCGATCGCGTCGGCCGCCCGGAGCGGAACGGCCACGGCCATCGCCAACAGGGAAAGGAGGACTCGGGGGCTCACGGGGGTATTACGAGCCGGCCTTCGCCAGGGACGCAACGTCACGGGGTTCCTTTCCCTGCCCTCGCAAGGACCGCGTCGAGACCGGCCCGGATCGCCGCGCTGTCCGGGGCAAGCCTCAGGGCCTCGCGGTACTGCACGATTGCCTCAGGAATATGTCCTTCGTTTTCAAGGACATGGGCCAGGTTGAAGCGGGCCAGGGCGTCCCCCGGGAAATCCCTCACCACCCCGGTGAACACGTCCCCCGCCTCCGCGGTCCGTCCCGCCGCCACGAGGATCACCCCGGACTCGATGCGGTAGAAGGGGTCGCCCGGTGCCAGCGACCGGACGAGGTCGACCTCGTTATTCGCATCCCTGAGGTTCCCGCGCGAGAGGTCGAGGAGCGCCGCCGCATTGTGGTCGACGATGCAGCGGTCGATGCCGTAGAGCACCGGGAACGTCGCCGACAATGCCAGCGCGGGGATCCACAGGCAGCGCAGGGCCGCCCGAGCCGTCCCGTTCAGCGCGCCCTCTGCCGCCATGACGCCCAGTGCCGCCAAGAGCGAAAGCGCCGGGAGGAACTCGAACTGGTACCTGGAGCAGATGCCAAAGAAGAGCGACATGAGGACCAGCGAGCTCGCCGCGATCCACGCCGCACACGCGGCGATCATCACGAACCTCCTGTCCCTGCGGAACGTCCCGACAAGGACGGCCAGTGCGATGCCGGCCCAGAGGACCGGCGCATTGAGGAGCGCGCCGGAGATATGCTCCACCTCGCCATGGTGCGCGGGGAGCGCCGCGAGCGGGGGCTCGCTCGCAAAGGGGAAATACTTCCGCCATGCGACCGCCTGGAAGAGGTAGAGCTTCAGGTTCGGCCGGAGGAACCCCGGGCTGAAGAGCCTCACCCGCGACACATACTCGGCTGCGAGCTGGTAGCGCTGCCCGAAATCCAGCGGGCTCCCGAAGCGGAGCGCGTTGTAGAGAGCGACCGCGGCGCCGCAGGCGCCCAGGGGGATGACCACCCCCGCCCACGCCCGACCGCTGCGCCGAATGTCGGCGCACAGGAATGGGATAAGGAGGATGGCCGCATTCGGGAGCACGGTCGGCCTCGCCGCGAACGCGGCTCCCATCGCGAGGCTGGCCAGCGCGAGCCACCGGCCCGCCGCGCCTGGCCTGCCTAGCGCCTCCCAGAGGCAGCGCAGCGCCACCGAGGTGCCAAGATAGCTGAAGGCGATCGGCACCTCCCACATGTCCGCCCGCGCGAGGAGGATCGGCGCGTAGGAGCCGAGGCCCATGATGAGGACCGCCACCGCCGGCATCCACGGGGGCGAGTCGGCAAAGAGCGCCGCGCGGATCGAGAGGAACAGCGAGAGGTTCACGAGGAGGCCCGCCGCGCACAGGCCAGCGACGGCCACCCAGTGCGCGAGCCACATGCCCGTCAGCATGTGCCAGGGGATGAAGACAAGGAGCGCCGGGGCCACCCCGAAGTAGAGGTACAGCCGCCCCTTGTAGTAGCTGAAGTCGTGGACCAGGTCCGGCGCGCCCATCCGGTACACCTCGTTCGCGCGGGGATCGTACGGGTCGGGCAGCCGCTCGAGTCCCGGGGGGACGGGCTTGTCCGCATACAGGTGGCCTGACAGGAGCCCCCGCGAGAGCCGGTTGTAGGCGTGGTCGGCCGTGTCCGTCATGCCGCGGCCGGTCAGGCCGACGGCCCCCAGGAAGAGGTACGTCGCGAACACGACGATGAGGGCTGCGGACGCGAGCCGGGATTCCATTGCGGGGACACCAGCTATTGCCCGCGCGCGGCGGGGAGTGCAATCCCGGTCCCTCAGTGGAAGTCGTGCGAGGACTGCGCCGGCAGGCCGAGGTCGGGCATCCCCTCGATCTCCTCCGCCATGATATGGATCACGCCCTTCTCGTTCTGGAGGCGCCCGGTGATGACGAGCGCGGGCTCGAGGTTGATGACGAGCCTCGCCTCCTCGAAGAGACGGGGCCTGACGATCGCGTTCGCCAGGCCCGTCTCGTCCTCGAGCGTGATGAAGCAGAAGCCCTTCGCGGTCCCGGGCCGCTGCCGCGTGATGACCGAGCCGCAGATCCTGATCCGCGCGCCCGCGGGCACGTCGGCGAGGCTTCCCGCGGGGTGCACATCCCTAAGGAGCGGCCGCGCGAGCTTCATCGGGTGGGCCCCCGTCGTCAGCGAGAGGTGCTGGTAGTCGGCCCTCAGCCTCTCGACGAGCGTCATCCGCTCGAGCGGGGACAGCTCCTCCTCGCCCCCCGGCGGCGCATGCCGGAAAAGCTCGTCGTCCCCGTGGAAGGCCTCGACCCGCCAGAGCGCTGCCCTGCGGTGGTCCGAGAGCGCGTTCAGCGTCCCGGCCCCGGCGAGGATCCGCCGCTCGGCGGCGCTGAACGCCGTGCGGCGCAGGAAGTCTGCCAGCGACGCGAACGCCCTCTCGGCCCGCGCGGCGAGCATGGACGCAAGGGCCGTCTCGCGGACGCCGCGCACGACGCCGATCCCCAGCCGCACGACCGTGTCGGAGTCCACCCGGCACTTCCCGTCGGAGGCCTGGACGCACGCGGGCAGGAATGTGACGCCGTGGCGCCTGCCGTCCTGGACCAGCGTCGCCGGGGAGTAGAAGCCCATCGGCTGGGCGTTCAGGAGGGAGGCGTAGAAGGCCGCGGCGCGGTGCACCTTCAGCCACGCGCTCGCGTACGCGATCAGCGCGAAGCTGATCGCGTGCGACTCGGGGAAGCCGTACAGCGCAAACGACGCGAGCGAGTGGATGAGGTACTCCACCGCGGGCTCGCTCACGTTGTTCTTGCGGAAGGCGGCCGTAAGCCGCTCCTTCATCTTGTCGAGGCGCTCCTGGGAGCGCGTGAACCCGATGGCGCGCCGCAGTTCGTCGGCCTCCGCCGCCGTGAACCCCCCGAGCTCCATCGCGAGCCGCAGGATCTGCTCCTGGAAGAGGACGACCCCCAGCGTGCGCTCCAGGATGGGCCTTGCGCGCTCGTCGGGATAGGTGACGGGCTCCTCCCCCGCCCTGCGCTTCAGGTAGGGGTTGACGGCGTTGCCCTGGATCGGCCCCGGGCGGATGATCGCGACCTCGACCGCCAGGTCGTAGAAGTTCTGGGGCTTCATCCGCGGCAGCGTCGACATCTGCGCCCGGCTCTCGACCTGGAAGAGCCCGATGGTGTCCGCCTCCTGCAGCATCTTGAACACGGCGGGGTCGTCCTTCGGCAGCCGCGCCAGGTCCACCGGCTGGCCCCGCTTGGCGCAGATCTCCACCGCGTCCTGGAGGGCCGCCATCATCCCGAGCCCGAGGAGGTCCACCTTGAGCAGGCCCATGTCCTCGATGTCGCTCTTGTCCCACTGCAGGACGGAGCGCCCGGGCATGCGCGCGTTCTCGAGCGGCACGATCTGGTCGAGGCCCGTCGAGCACATGACCATCCCGCCCGAGTGCTGCCCCAGGTGCCGGGGCAGCCCGCGCACCCGGCGGCAGGTGTCGACCAGGGCGCGCAGCCGGGGATGGTCGTCCGAGACGCCCGCCATGCGCAGCTGCTCCCCGAGGGCGAGCGTCTGGGGCAGGTCGCCGCCGTGGAAGAGGCTCGAGAACCGGTCAAGCGCGTCGTCGGGGAAGCCCAGGACCTTGCCCACCTCCCGGATCGTGCTCCGCCCCCGGTAGGTGATCACGTTCGCGGTCATCGCCGCGCCCCGGCGCCCGAAGCGCCGGTACACCTCCTGGATCAGCTGCTCCCTCCTGTCGCCGCTCGGCAGGTCGAGGTCGATGTCCGGCCAGTCCGTGCGGCCCTCCGAGAGGAACCGCTCGAAGAGCAGCTTGCTCTCGATCGGGTCCACCGCGGTGATCCCGAGCGCGTAGCAGACGGCGCTGTTGGCCGCGCTCCCGCGGCCCTGCACCAGCGAGCCGCGCTCCCGCGCGAACGTGCACAGGTCCCAGACGAGGAGGAAATACCCGCTGAAGCCCAGCTTCGCGATGAGCGCCAGCTCGCGGTCGAGCTGGCGGCGCACGTCGCCCACCACGCTGCCGTAGCGCTGCTGGGCCCCGAAGTAGGTCATCTTCCTCAGGAACGAGTCCTGCGACTCCCCCTCGGGCACCGGATGGTCCGGGAACCTGTACCCGAGGTTCGCGAGCGTGAACCCGAGGCTTTCCGCGAGCCTGCCGGTGTTCTCGACCGCCTCCGGCAGGTCCCTGAAGAGCGCCTCCATCTCCCGCTGTCCCTTTAGGTGCCGCTCACGGTTGCCCGCGAGCCGCCGGCCCGCCGCGTCGAGGGTCGTGTGGTGCCGCAGGCACGTGAAGACGTCGAGGACGCCGCAGCTCTCCGGTGTCGCGTAAAGGGCGCCGTTCGTGGCGAGGAGCGGGAGCCGCTCGGCGCGCGCCCAGTCGACGAGGAAGCTGTTCCAGCGCTCCTCGCCCCGGGCCCGGTGGCGCTGGACCTCCACGTGCAGCCGGTCGCGCCCGAAGACCTCGGCGAGCCGCGCGCCCTCGGCCGCGGCGGCGGCCGGACCGCGTTCCAGCCACGCGCGCCTGACGGGGCCCTCCTCGTCGCCCGTCAGCGCCACGAGCCCCTGGGCCGCCGCCGCGAGCTCGCCCCACCCGACGCGCCCCTCGCCCTTCTCGGCCCTGAGGTGCGCGGTGGTCAGGAGGCTGCACAGGCGGCCGTAGCCCTCGCGTGTCGCGACAAGGACCGGCACCACGGAGCCGTCCTCCATCGTGAGCTCGGCCCCGACCAGCGCGCGCACGCCGGCCTCGCGCCCCGACATGTGCAGGCGCACGGCGCCGTACACGCCGTCCCTGTCGCAGAGGGCGACGGCCGGCATGCCGAGCCGGGCCGCCTCGGCGGCGAGGCTCTCGGGCAGCGAGCCGGCGCGCAGGAATGAGAACGCGCTGCGCGCGTGGAGTTCGACGAAGGGCATCGGGGAACGCCGCTAGTCCAGCATCCCCTCGACACACCAGCCGCCCCGGGTCCGCGCAAGCTGGTAGACGCCGCCCGAGCGCATCTCGACAAGCCAGGTCTCCACGGCCCACGCCTCGGGCCTCCACCATTCGCCCTCGGCGAGCCAGGGCCCGCGCACGGCGCGCACCGTGCCGTCGAGGCGCCCCCGCACGAGCTCGGGCACGCCGGCCCCGCAGTCGACCCGCACGGGCCACGGCGGCCGGAACCGGCGCAGCGCGGGACCGCAGGGTGGATGCACCGGCGCCTGCAGCGCGGGCGCCACGGCCTCTGCGGGCCTCTCCATCGTGAACGCGTCCGGGCGGTGGGTGTCGACCATGGCAGGCGTCCCCACGCGGTCGTCCCCGACGATCGCGGCGACGCGCGCGATGTTCTCCCAGAAGAGGGCGGGGTCGCGCAGGCCCGTGTCGAAAAGCCCGTCCTGCTTCTCGGGCGGGCGCGCCGGCGACGCGACGAGCCGGACAGCGGCGACCCGCGCCTCCGTCCTCACCGTGGAGAGGTGGCCGTTCATGACCCGGAGCCAGCCCTCGACGTCGGCGCCCGGCTCCGGGAGCCGGAACTCGCGCCGGTGGTCGGTCTCGTCCTCGAGGAGCAGCGTCAGGGAGAGCTTCTCCGCCACGAATCCCGCGCCCCGCAGCTCGAGGGCCACGCGCTCGGCGAAACGGCGCAGCTTGAAGAACAGCGGCTCGACCGACTCGACCGGCGGCTCGTAGGACCACTCCGCGGAAAAGCTGCGCGCGGGCTCGACGTGGCGCAGCACGCGTGTCGCCTCGCCCGCGGCCCGCTCCCAGAGGAGGACGCCGGAGGCCCCCAGCCTGCGGCCGATCTCGGCCTTCGGGATCGCCGTCAGGGCGCCGAGGGTGACGATCCCCCAGCCCGCCAGGATCCCCTCCTGCTCCCGCGTCGGTTGCGCGAACGCGAGCGATAGCGGCGCCAGGAAGTTGCCCGTGTCATCGACGATGAGGACCGGCTCCGCGAGCCGCGCGGCATACGAGGCGAGGAGCGGGGTCGCGCCCGCCCCGACCCGAAGCGGCAGGCCGGCGGCCGCGAGCTCCGCTGCGTGCAGGCGCATGAGCGACTCGGTGCGCGCCCTGTCGGCGCCCCTCAGGTCGACGGTGCAGCAGCCCGAGCCCGTGGATTCCACGCGGGGCGCGAGCGTGAATCCCGCGGCGATGATGAGCCGGTGGGCCTCGGCCTCCGCAGCCGGGTCCCGCTGGCACAGGATTATCCCGGGGCAGCGGGACATCGCGAGCGTCGCGGCGAGCCCGGGCGCGACGGCGCGCGCCTCGGGGGAGGCCTCGGTCACCCGGGCCTTGCGCCCGTCGCCCGACACGAGCGCGCAGGCGCGGCCGGCCAGGGAGGGATCGCTCCGGCGCAGGGCGTGCAGCGCAAAATCGGGCACCGTCAGGAAAGCGTAGTTCACCCGGCCATCTCCTCCGGCGCCTGCACATGCGCGCGGTCGGCCCGCACGGCGAGCCGGCCGGCCACGTCCGCCCGCGGCTCATCGGAATCCGCCAGGGAAAACGGCGTGCCGAGCACAAGCCTCCAGGGCACGGCGGGGACCATCGGGGACTCCGTCTGGACAAGGAAGGCGACGGTGCCGCTCTCCGCGGCGCGCTGGAGCCGGTACCAGGTGGAGGCGGGAGTCCGGCGCAGGGCGCGCTCCGCGCAGCCGCGCAGGTCGAGGACCACCGCCGCATAGTTGCCGTCGCGCACGAGGATGTCCGCGGCCGCGAAGGCCTGCTCGGGCGAGCGGCAGCGCACCCAGACCAGGTGGCGCAGGAGGTCTCCCGGCACGGCCTCCGGCGCAAAGCCGTCCGATCCATCGATGAGCGCGACCCGCTGGCGGGACGCCTGCGTCGACGCGAGCAGGCCCGCGACGACCGTCTGGCCTCCGCCGCTCGCGACGGGAGAGACGAGCTCCGTCAGGAGGCCCGAGGGAAGGCCGCCCCCGAGGGCGTCATCCAGCGCGGGGACGCCCGCGGGAACCCCGCAGGGCGCCTTCCGGGCCCTTTCCGGGAAGCGCACGGCAAGAAGCGACCGCAGCGCGGAGACGGTTTGGGAGGGAGCAGACACCAATCCTCATGAATTCAACCGGAGGGGGCGACGCCGCGGCGGATCAGGCCCACCACGACACCCTGCGACTCCAAAGTCCGCTCGGGGATGATGTCCTTGTAGCGCTTGTTCGCCGCACGCAGAACCGGGCGGCCGCGCAGGTGCACGAGCCGCTTGAGCGTTGTCGTGGTCTCGTCCACGAGCGCCGCGACGACGTCGCCCTCGCGCGGCTCGCGCCGCTCGAGCACGACCAGGTCGCCGTCCACGATGTGCGCGTCGACCATGGAGTCGCCGCTGACGCGCAGCGCCCAGATCTGGTGCGCGGCCGCGCGACGGACGCCGAAGATGGCGGGGTTCACCGCGATCGTCTCGTCGGGCACCTGCTCCTGCATCGCCGGCAGGCCGGCGGGGATGGTGCCGAAGACGGAAATCTCGAAAAGCTGGGCCTGCACCGCGGAGGCCTTCAGGCCCCAGGTGCGCCCGGCCAGCTGCTCGATCTGGCCCTTGTTCGCCAGCGCGCGCAGGTGGCCGATCACGGTTGACTGGCTCGCGAGGCGGAAGTGGCGCTGGATCTCGCGCGAGGAGGGCGGCACGCCCTTCTCGCGCTGGAACTGGCGGATGTAGCCGAGGATCTCCTCCTGGCGTTCGGTCATCATGGTGGTCAGGGATCCGAGCAGACGGAGAGCTCGTTGCCACTCGGCTCCGTGAAGTGGAAGCGGCGGCCGCCGGGATAGGAGAAGATGGTCTGGGTCACCTTGCCGCCGCCCGCGATGACGCGGGCGAGTGTCTCCTCGATGTGGGGATGGAAGATGACGACGAGCGCGCTGCCCGCCGCCTGGGACGCGCGCTTGTCGGAGCGCGCGAATCCGCCGGCAATGCGGCCATCTTCAAACGAGGTGTAGTCCGGGCCGTAGTCGGTGAACGCCCAGCCGAATACCTTCTCAAAAAACGCCTTCGTCCTTTCGAGGTCGCTGGCGTGAAACTCAACGTACATGATTTTATTGGTCTGATCCATCGGCAGTGGATGTCGCGCCCCGTTATGGGACGTTCAATCGAACGGCGGTCACCTGAACGGTATCGTGCGCTCGTGGCAAGCACCCAAGTTGTAAAACCTCCCTTGTCGACCGAAGCCCCTGCCGCTGCGGGGTTAGCGCCTAATGTTTGTCGGCGTGTGTAGGGCCGCCGGTCCAATAGAGGCCGAGATACCAGATGGTGTACCGCTCGCTGGAAAGGGAGCGGCCGACGCTGAAGAGCAGGTTGAAGTTCTCCGTGAACTTCAGGTAGCCGCCTGCGTTGGCGAGGGTGGCGGATCGGCCGAAGGCCGGGTCGCCAGGCTGCTGGAAAATCTCGGCACCAAGCGTGAGGTACTTGCCAAGGTCGCGCTGAAGCAGCACTCCTGCAAACCCCTGGTTCCGCTCGCCGGGCGCAGAGTTGAGCTGCAGTCCCCCGCCTGCATCGATCGTCCATGGGCCGAGGCTTTTCTGGGCCCAGATCGGAAGGCGGTACCACGTCTGGCCGTTGCCGAGTCCCCGCGCGGCGCTGCCGGTCGCGAGTTCCGCCATGGGGAAGATCCCGAGCTCGGGGATGGAGTCCGTCTCATCGAGGAACCGGTACTTGACGCCGATCTCGGTGTCGCCAAACCCGGACGCCCATCCGCTTCCCGGCGTGGAGACATTGGCCTCGGGCGCAACCAGGTGGAGCTGGGTGTTGGGGGCGATGCCGTAGTTCAGCTCGATGGCGGGCCCTGAGATGAAATTCGCGCTGGCCGTCCGCTCGCCCTGGCCGAAGACGTAGGCCTCCCAGTGGTTGAGGTCCACCGGGTCGGGATCGTCGGTGAGGAAGGGCGGCCCGCCGTGCAGCCCGAGGGCGCAGGCCAGGGCCAACAGGAGACCGGCTTGTTTTCGCCGGCGCCGCAGGTTGAAGATGGAGGCCCCCATGTGCGCCCGGACCTTGGCCGTGTTGGGGTCGGATGGCATCTTCGTTTTCGGGACTTGGTGACGGGTTGCTCAGAAAAAAGGAGGCTCGCACCCCATGGCACGAGCCTCCGATTTAACCTGGCTTGGTATTAGTGGCCGCAGGAACTGCAACCACTGCATGGGCCCTTGGCGCAGGTGCTGGGGCAGCAGACTGATGCCTTTGGCGTGGGTGCAGGCGACTTTGTCGCCGAATACCCGACGACTGCGGCCAACAGCGCCGCACTCGCCATGATAACATGTCGTTTTTTCATTATGCTGACGTTTTTGAATTTAGAGTTGTAGAGAGAGTCACTGTGCATCGCGCAAAACGCGGCGGCGGAAGCGGAGGCGGGTACGTGCGCATGTCTCCAAGGCAATCTAGGTCCCTATGCCGGCTATTTTCTGTCATGTTGATGACGATGACGTCGGTGACCGGCAGGCTGAAGATTCCGGAGCTCGAGCAAATGGGGCAGGTTGCCGGACAGGGACAGGCCGCGGCGCCATCGCAGGAGGATCTGTGCCTCGGGCAGCCATCCGCAGACCTGTGACAGGATGACTTTGAGGATGCCGGGGTCCTGAAGCCGTCCGCCGTGCCAAAAGCCAGGCAGACGGCTATGACGACGGAGAGCACCGATCTCATGGGCCGATTTTTCACTCGGGATTTGGAAATTGCCACTGAATTTTCAAGCACACTTGCATATTCCTTAATACGTATATACCTGTTTAAGTATGAATATTCGAGAATTCAAGGACGCGCTGCGCCAGAACCCGGAAAAACAGCTGTGCTTCATCCTGCCGGGCGGGGACACGATTCCCGCCGCCTTCCACATCACCGAGGTCGGCCATGTCACCAAGCACTTCGTCGACTGCGGCGGGACGGAGCGCACGGCCAGTGCCTGCGTCCTCCAGGCCTGGGTTTCCGAGGGGGATCCCGAGCATCGCCTTTCGGCCGGCAGGCTGGGCTCCATCCTGGAGCTCGCGGGGAAGGTGATCCCCTCAGAGGAGCTGGACGTTGAGGTCGAGTACGAGGGTTGCTGCATTTCCCAGTACTCGGTTGTCGGGAAGGTCGAGGGCGGCTCGGCCCTCACCTTCGCGCTGGAAGGCAAGCACACCGACTGCCTCGCCAGGGAAGCCTGCGGCCTCGAGTCGTGCGGTTGCGACACCGACAAGGGCGGGTGCTGCTGACTCCCATGAGCCTGATCAAGATATACCAGTGCCTCTGCGATCCGACCCGGCTTCGGATCCTGAACCTGCTGAATTCCGGCGAGCTGTGCGTCTGCCACTTCCAGGAGATCCTCGGGGAGCCGCAGGTGAAGGTGTCCAAGCATCTCGCCTATCTGCGCTCCCACGGGTTGGTGGAGAGCCGCAAGGAGGCCAACTGGGTCGTCTACCGTCTGCCCGCAAGGAGGTCGCGAGACCTCGCCGCCAACCTTGCGTGCCTGCAGGACTGCGTGCGCGAGGACCCCGTCTTCGCGCGGGACACCGAGAGGCGCCGCAAGTGCGAGTCGAGGTTCTGCGATAACAGCCCGCTGTGCTGCGCCCCGAAGGCCCGGAAGTCCAAGGCATTTGCGTCCCGTTCATGAGCCGCCCTCCTTTCAAGGTCCTGATCCTGTGCACCGGCAATTCGGCACGTTCCATCATCGCCGAGTACCTGCTTCGCGCGAAGGGGAAGGGACGTTTCGAGACCTTCAGCGCGGGCTCGCATCCGAGCGGGAAGGTGAACCCCTTGGCCCTCTGGGTGCTGAAGGACCACTATGACATCGATGCCTCGGGCGCCCGCAGCAAGTCATGGGACGAGTTCAGGGATGTGACGTTCGATTTCGTGATCACGGTCTGCGACAACGCCAAGGAGTCCTGCCCCATCTTTCCGGGTCATCCGGTCACTGCGCACTTCGGGTCTCCCGATCCCGCGGCCCTCGAGGGCACGCAGGAGCAGAAGAAATGGCTATTCGTTCAGGTTGCCTCGCAGATCTCCCAGCGGCTCGACCTGTTCTGTGCGCTGCCCGACCACAAGCTCGACTCGGGGCGCATGCGTGAGATCGGCGGGCAGTTCGCCGCCGAAAGCCGCGCGACGAGCTGAGCATGAGCGGCCGGACGACACGGGTCCCTCCCTGGTTCGTCGGCGAATGCCTGGGAACGTTCATCCTGGTATTCTTTGGATGCGGCAGCGTCGCGACGGCGGTCCTCACGGGCGCCCAAGTCGGAATCTTCCAGGTCGCCATCGTCTGGGGCATCGGAATCGCGACGGCGATCTACCTGACGGGCAGCCTGAGCGGGGCCCATCTCAACCCGGCGGTGACCGTGGGGTTCGCGGTCTGGAGCGATTTTCAATGGTCGATGGTGCCCCGTTACATGGCTGCGCAGTTCGCCGGGGCCTTCCTGGCAAGCGCAGCCCTCTATGGGATCTATCATGGCATTCTCGGCGCATACGAGGTCTCGCACCATATCGTCAGGGGCGGCGCGGGCAGCGAGGCAACGGCCATGATATTCGGGGAATTCTTCCCGAATCCCGGCGGCCGTCCCTTGACCGACGTCGCGCGGAGTACCGTGACGACGAAGACCGCCTTCCTCGCCGAGGCGCTGGGCACAGGAATCCTGATGCTCGTGATCCTTGGCTCGGTGGATGAACGGAACACGTCGCGGCCCAAGGCCCTGACCGCCGTCACCGTCGGGCTCACCATAACGATCCTGATCTCGCTCATGGGGCCCGTGACCATGGCGGCGTTCAACCCCGCGCGGGACCTCGCCCCGCGCCTGTTCAGTTCCCTTGCCGGATGGGGAAGCGTGCCCTTCAGCGTCAATGGCAGCGGTTGGCTGACCGTCTACGTCGTGGCACCATTCACCGGCGCCGTTGTCGGTGGAGGGATATATAGGCAACTCTTGGCCCCCGGCTATGCATCTACCGACGGCTCGAATGGTAGATGAAATGCACAGCTGAACATCCCGGCACCCCGATGAACCCGAGCCAAGGCCCGGGCGGGCCCTATCTCTGCCCCATGTGCGATGGCGTCGCATCGGCGAAGCCGGGCGAATGCCCGAAGTGCGGCATGGCGCTCGTGCTCGCCCCTGAGCATGTCGCCTCCAAGGGAACGATCTACACGTGCCCGATGCACCCGCAGATCGAGCGAGATCGTCCTGGTCCGTGCCCCATCTGCGGCATGGCGCTTGAGCCGAAAGTCGCGACCTCCGGCGGCGAAGAGGAGGAAAATCCGGAGCTTCGCGGCATGACGCGCCGGTTCTGGATTGGGGCCGCTTTCGCCGCGCCCGTCGTGGTTCTTGCGATGGGCCGATTCGTCCCGGCCATTTCCCGCGCGTCGGACACTTCCCTTGGCCAATGGGCACAATTCCTTCTGTCGACGCCCGTCGTGGGCTGGGCAGGGTGGCCGTTCTTCGTCCGGGGCGCCCGCTCGCTCCGGACAAGACACTGGAATATGTTCACGCTCATTGCGTTGGGCGTGGGAGCGGCGTGGGGCTACAGCGCGGCGGCATTCCTGCTTCCCGCCCTTTTTCCCGCGGCCATGCGCCGGGAAGGCCATGTGGACGTTTATTTTGAGGCAGCCGTCGTCATCGTCGAGCTCGTGCTCTTGGGCCAGGTGCTTGAGCTGCGCGCCCGCTCGAAGACTTCCGGCGCCATCAAGGCCCTCCTCAACCTGGCGCCGGCGACCGCAATCCGGGTGACCGACAAGGGGGAAGCCGAGATTCCCCTGGCGCAGGTGATTTCCGGAGATCGCCTCCGCGTGCGTCCCGGCGGAAAGATCCCGGTCGACGGGGTGATCGAGGAGGGCTCCTCATCGGTTGATGAATCGATGGTGACCGGCGAGTCGCTTCCCGTGGAAAAGCATGCCGGCGAGCCGGTGACAGGCGGCACCGTCAATGCCAGCGGAAGCTTCATCATGCGCGCGGAGAAGGTGGGGGCGGACTCGCTGCTCTCACGCATCGTCCACATGGTGGCTAGCGCGCAGCGCAGCCGCGCTCCCATCCAGGGCCTGGTGGACAAGGTGGCTGGCGTCTTTGTGCCCGTCGTCGCGGGTGCTGCCGCCGTCACGTTCCTGCTTTGGTACGTGCTCGGCCCCGAGCCAAGCCTTGCCTACGCCGTCGTCAATGCGGTGGCCGTGCTCATCATCGCCTGCCCCTGCGCCCTCGGCCTGGCCACGCCGATGGCCATCATGGTGGGGGTGGGGCGGGGCGCGCAGGCCGGCATCCTTGTCAAGGATGCCGAGGCGCTCGAACAAATGGGAAAGGTGACTTGGCTGGTCCTGGACAAGACCGGGACCCTCACCGAGGGAAAGCCCAGCCTCTCGGATGTCGTGCCTGGCCCGGGCTGGGAGGCGGCGACGATCATCCAGCTCGCCGCTTCCCTCGAGCGCGCGTCCGAGCACCCCCTGGCAAGTGCCGTCGTGCAAGGCGCGAAGGAAAGAAGCATCTCGTTGCTGCCCGTGTCGGAGTTCCGGTCCGTCGCCGGCGGCGGCATCTGCGGACGGGTCGACCAGAAGCAGGTCGTCGTCGGGAAACCAAAGTTCCTCGTCGCTGAAGGCGTGCCCCAGGACCCCGGGCTTGAGCGGCAGGCAGAGGCGCTGCAGGGCGACGCCAAGACGGTGCTTCTGGTCGGGATCGATGGCCGGCTGGCGGGGATGCTTGCCGTTGTGGACAAGGTCAAGGAATCCTCGCGCGAGGCGATTGCCTCCCTTCATGAACTGGGCCTGAAGATCGTCATCGTCACCGGCGACAATCGGCACACAGCCGAGGCGGTGGCTCGCCAGCTGGGAATTGACCGCGTCGAGGCCGAGGTCGAGCCGGCGGACAAGATTGCAAAGGTCAATGCGCTCAAAAAGGACGGGGCCGTGGTCGCGATGGCGGGAGACGGCGTGAATGATGCCCCAGCCCTTGCGGCGGCCGACGTGGGCCTGGCCATGGGAACAGGCACCGATGTGGCCATGGAGAGCGCGGGCGTGACCCTTGTGAACGGGGACCTTCGGGGCATTGCAAAGGCCATCCGCCTGTCCCGCGCGACGATGGCGAACATCCGGCAGAACCTCTTCTTCGCCTTCGGCTACAATCTATTGGGAGTTCCGATAGCCGCGGGCGTGCTCTACCCGTTCTTTGGGTGGGTCCTGAGCCCGATGATCGCAGGGGCGGCCATGAGCCTGAGCTCCGTGTCGGTAATTACGAATTCGCTGCGCCTGCGCAGGGTCCGGCTTTAGGGCGCAAACCGCTTCGACTTTTGGCGCATTCTGGCGCAATAGAGGGGTGCCCCATGACCCTGAGTCACATTCCCTCGGAACCCCGCGACGACGAACTCAAGCGATTCGAGGCCGAAGGCGGCACTCCCCTGCCGACGGCATCGGAGCAAGGTTACGTGACCCACGAGGGCGCGCGCATCTGGTACGCGACCTATGGGTCCGGTCCCACCGTCGTCCTGTTGCACGGCGGACTCGGGCATGGCGGCAACTGGGGTAACCAGGTTCCAATGCTGGTTGCCTCAGGCTACCGCGCGGTGCTCGTCGACAGCCGCGGCCACGGTCGGAGCACGCGTGACGCGAGGCCCTACTCGTATGAGCAGATGGCCTCGGATGTCCTGGCGGTCTTGGATGCCGTGCATGTGGGGAAGGCCGCATTCATAGGATGGAGCGACGGGGCCTGCACGTCGCTGATCCTCGCCCGGAAATTCCCGGCGCGCGTGGCGGGCGTGTTCTTCTTTGGCTGCAACATGGATCCCAGCGGCACAAAGGCGATCGACTTCACGAATCCCCTCCTCGCCCGCTGCATCGAAAGGCACGTAAAGGATTATGCCCGGCTGTCGGCCACGCCGGACGAATTCCAGCCATTCTTCGACGCAGTCATCGAAATGCAGCGGACTCAACCCAACTACTCCGCGACCGACCTGGCCGAGATCAGGACGCCCGTCACGATCGTGCAGAGCGAGAACGACGAGTTCATCAAGCCCGAGCACGCCATGTATCTTGCGCGGAGCATTCCTGGGGCCGAGCTGGTTATGCTTTCCGGCGTGACCCATTTCGCCCCGCTGCAAAGGCCCGACGAATTCAACCGGGTGGTAAGGTCGTTCCTTCAGAAGGTGCTTCATTGAACGGCTGAAGTCGGGAGGTGGCGCCCAAGGCACCAGGGCTTCACCGATCAAAATTGCGGCGTACACCCAATCCGGCTGCCGGCCGTCGAGGCTTCCCTGCCATCCATTATCGTCAAGATATTATTCATCAATGACTTGCGATATAGCCCTCCGTCTTGGCCCGCCGTAGGCAATGGAGGGATGAGATCATGCAAAGCGTAAAACCCACGAGGATCCTCCTCCTCATCCTTTGCCTGGCGGTTCCGTCGGCCCTGGTTTTCTCGGAGGGAAGCGACGACATCACGGCCGTCTCGGCGCGCAAGAGTGCCGACTATGTTCGGGCTCGGCTTCCCGACGGCACGTTCAAGCCGGAATCCTATGTCTTCGGCAACGGGGGAACCTGGACCGGGGCGTTGCAGGACTTCTCGATAGACAAGGTCACGTTCCTCGACGTGGCGCACACGATTGCGTACCCGCTGGCGGACAAGAAATACCTGCCGAGCAAGGATCCGAAAACGACCCAGCTCCTGATCATGGTGTACTGGGGGACCACGCACGCGCCCGAACACGCCAACGAGTCCGTCAACTACCAGCTTGTCCAGAGCATCCACAGCCAATTCCTCGCGGCCTCCGTGCTGGCCAACGGCAGGCCGGGCGTCTCCAGCTCGGGACGCGGAGGGAGCGGGGCCGAGAAAATCGTGGCCGACCAATTGAACGACGAGATGATGAGCGTCCTTGACTCGGTGAAGGCCGAGGACGCCATGCGCGACAAGCAGAACGAGCTGAACGCGATGATGCTCGGCTATGATTCCTGGTGGGATGCGACGCAGCGGTATGCGGGCACGCCGCTGGACGTCCAGCGCCAGGACATGATCGATGAGCTCGAGTTGAACCGCTATTTCGTCGTCCTGATGGCGTACGACTTCCAGATCCTGTGGAAGGACAAGAAGCACAAGCTGCTTTGGGAAACGCGGTTCAGCATCCGCCAGAACCACCATGAGTTCGACAAGGACCTTCCCGCGATGGCCCAGTACGCCTCGAAGTTCTTCGGGCAGGACAGCAATGGCCTCGTCCACACGCTGGTCCCGCTAGGGCACGTCGAGATTGGGAACATGGAGTCGCTGGGGGAAACCGATGCGCCGAAGAAATGATATCGGGCGCCGCGCGGCGCATTGTGCTAAATTCAGCCTTAATATGAATAAGACTGTCCTTATCACGGGAACCTCCACCGGCTTCGGCAAGGCCGCCACCCGCCACTTCGCGCACGAGGGCTGGAACGTCGTCGCCACGATGCGCCGGCCGGACGAGGACAAGGAACTAGCCCCGATCGACAACGTGCTTGTCGCCCGCCTCGACGTGCAGGACCGCACCTCCATAGGGGCCGCGATCGAGGCCGGCATCGCCCGCTTCGGGCGCATTGACGTCTTGGTCAACAACGCGGGCTTCGGCCTGTTCGGCCTCTTTGAGACAACGCCGCGCGAAAAGATCTCTGAGCAGTTTGAGGTGAACGTCTTCGGCGTGATGGACGTGACGCGCGCCATCCTGCCGCATTTCCGCAAGAACAAGGCGGGCGTCATCCTCAACGTAAGCTCGGGCGCGGGCGTCTTCACGCTGCCGATGCTCTCCTTGTATTGCGCGAGTAAGTTTGCGCTCGAGGGATTCTCGGAGTCGCTCTCCTACGAGCTGGCCTCGCAGGGCATCGTCGTGAAGATCCTCGAGCCCGGCGGGGTCGTCAGCACGAGCTTTGGCAAGAGAAGCGGGGCCGAGGCCTCCCAAAACGCCTCGATTGCCGACTACGAGCCCTTTGTCGCGCATACCCAGGAAGTCTTCGCCGGCCTGCGCGGCGCCAGGCTCGCAACCGAGGAGGCCGTGGCCAAGGTCATCTATGAGGCGGCCACCGACGGCACCAGCCGGCTCCGGTATGTCGCGACGGACGACATCAAGCCCCTCGTCAAGACAAGGCGCGAGACGTCCGAGGAGGATTACATCGCGCTCATGCGCGACCGCTTCGGGGCCAAGGTCAAGTGACCCGGCGAATTCATGAAGACAAAGGCGCTCTCCTTCCTCATCGCGACTTCGCTGATCGCGGCTTCCGTCCGCGCGTTTGATCCCATGGAAGCGAGCAGCGAGATCACGGCCGTGTCGTCCAAGGTCTTCAACAACTACAAGCGCGTGATGCTCCCAGATGGCTCCTTCCGGCCCGAAAGCTACGGCTTCGCCGTCGGCGGCCAGCTGAGCCAAAGCCCGCTCATGACGAACGGCGGCAGCTTTCCGCCCACAAGCGACGCTTCCGTTGACGACATCAGCTTCGCCTCAATCGCGAGGATCATCGAGGGACCCCTCGCAGCGCAGAAGTACATGCCGACAGGCGAGCCCCGGAACGCCGACCTTATCATACTGGTATTCTGGGGGAGGACGACGGGGACAAACGCCTTCACGGGGTCAGAGATAAGCAACCCAAGCGGGGCTGACCGGGACAAGACGGATGCCCAGAACGCAAAGCTTCTGGGCTTCGACACGGAGCGGGTCTTCGACCAGGGCTTCGATGACCCGTCCAACATGATGTCGAACATCCGCAAGCAGATATACTCAGGCACCATAGACGCTATCGAGGACGACAGGTACTTCGTCATCCTGCGTGCGTTCGACTTCCAGGCCGCATGGAAGCAAAGGAAGGCAAGCCTGCTCTGGGAAACGCGCTTCAGCCTATCGGAGCGGAAGCACGATTTCGGGAAGGACCTGCCGCGCATGGCGCAGATCGCCTCCCAATACTTTGGCCAGGACAGCCACGGGCTCGTCAGGAAAGCCGTCCCCGAGGGACATGTGGACGTGGGCGACGTTAAGTCGCTCGGGCCCGTCCCGGAAGCGCCTTCAAAGCCCTAATATGGGGAGACGCCCGGCTCATGTGAGGTAGTGGCTCAGGCGTCCCCAATAGTGGCTGTTCCACCCGGACAAAAGGCTGTCGTAGTCGCCCTCAGGAAAGCCGGTGTGGTCGAACACGATCGTCGCACCGGAGCCCTTGGCCTCGAGCGCAAACAGCGTGACTGAATACACGCCGGGGTTCCAATGCGACGGGCGCCATGCCTGTACCACGCGTTGGTTCGCCACCAACTCGATGTTCCGACCGACGATCAACCCGCCGAACAGCGAGAAGGCGCCACCCTCGGTGGGGTCGATGGTCGCCGGAAGTCCAGAGAAGGCCGCGAATTTCTTGGAGTCCAGCAGCGCCCCGTATATCGCCTCGGGCGGAGCCTTGAAGT
>Ga0302325_10009343_pt1 | contig 21419 bp, 21 predicted proteins | sample Palsa_T0_2_FD_201948 | JGI IMG/M metagenome (GOLD analysis project Ga0302325, IMG submission 201948) | Peat permafrost microbial communities from Stordalen Mire near Abisko, Sweden - Palsa_T0_2 | ecosystem: Environmental > Terrestrial > Soil > Palsa > Peat permafrost | place: Sweden: Abisko...
CGTGACCTGACAGCGAAGGTCACCGAGAGCGCGTCGAGCCGCCCCCGCTCACCCTCGACGAGAACCTGGTCGGTGGCGGCCGCAAGCTGTTTCCCGAAGGCCTCAGCGAGACCGACCAACGGGGGCGCGATCGCGATGGCCTCGCTCGCGCGGCCGTCGGCTAACTTAACTAACTAAGGGCAGCCTTGGGGTCACCCGGTGACGTGACGGTCCGGGGGCCACTCCCGCGAGCAGCGTGGCTCTTCGATTGGCTAGCAGCGTGCCGTGAGCTACCCCCGCTTCACGGTCATTGACATCCCTAAACCTGCCTATAGGCGACGGTGGCCGACATGGCTCGTTTATCACGCTCAACACTAAAGCTGGCTCCGGAGGCCCGTCAGTGCAGGCGGCTGACTTCAATGATGTCTCGCCAAGGGTGTCAATGCGATTATCGTCCAACCGGAGGACGCGGACGTGCTCGCGCCTCTGATCAAACCCGCGATTGCCAGGCATCTGGTGGTCGTCGCCGCATCGACGCCAACCGACGCGTCGTTGCCAAATCCGCCCGGCTACGCGACCGACGGCGTCCAGAGAAGCGATCTCAGCGCATACCAGGTTGCGGCGGAGCTGGCCAAGTCCAAGCCCGGCGCGGGGTTCGTTGCGATGGGCACTTCCCTTCCCTTCGCCGCAGTCCAGTACTTGACGGCGCGCGAGATCTATTGAGCGAAGAGTCTGGGCTTGGAGTATCTGGGCCGGGTCAATACGGCGGGGCCGACGCCGGCGGACGCGTCCGCGGCCGAGCAGACGATGCTGGCGCGTTACCCCCAGACGCAAGCAGTCAGAGCGTGGTTCGACTCGCTTCGGAGGCCGGAGTGGCGGCCAACCGTGCCAGCCAGAAGACCATATCATGGTATACGGCCAGGGCGCCGACGCCCCCGGCGTGAGCCTTGTGCGCTCAGGCCAGATGGCGGGTGACGACCTAAAGTAACGAAATCAGCTTTGGCACGCAGGAGGCAATCGCCGCCTATGACGCGGTCACCAAACAGCATTTGCCCTGCCGGCGAAGGTCTTGGTTAAATCCAGAGCCATCACGAAGGCCAACGCCGACAGCATCAAGGGCTGGTAGCACAGAGCGACATATCACGTCTTCCCGACGCGTGCCGCTCTCGGCTCGCGAACGCTAACACCGCGACTCCGCCACGAGCCTCCGGATACGTGGCGGAGTTCGTCGTGGGGCTAGCAGCTCGGACTTCGCGGTCCGCTAGCCAGCGGCGACGCGGGCAACGGTCTCGGCGGCCATCTCGATGTGTTTCGGGCAGATCCGTCGTCGTGGTAGGTAGGTGGCTGCGGTCTCGCTTCGCAGAAGAGTAGGTTGGCCTCGAACCTCTGTGCCCGAGAAAGGCCCGTCTTTCAAGACGATGCGTCGTGCTCGGGTTAGGAGCACTGCCCTGTTGCCTCAACCGAGAGTCCCCGCGTTACAGGCAGCGTGCCAGCAGGTTTGCGAGCTCCCCCGGCATGCTCAGTAGAGGAGAGTGGTCAGAAGTAACGACGATGGGTTCGACGCCCAGCCGTCGACGCGTGATGTCCTGCATTGGCGCGACGTCCTTGAGACGGTCTTCCGTCCCCAGTATCACCGTCGACGGCACGTCTGGAAACCGCTCGAGCGGACTCGTTTCCGTCAGTGGGGTAAGTGCCTGTGGTCGAAGCTTGCTCGCGGCCCACTGCGCGACAGCCGCTGGGCACCTGTTATAGAGCAGCGGGATTGCCTGCTCTGGTGAGAGGCGCGTAAGCGGTCCATCGCCCGGCGCCAGGGCCGCGACCTGCGTTGCCTTGACCGGCTCCTCGGTGAGAGCTTGGATCACTGAGCGGCCGGGCTTCGGGAGGTTGGGTGTCACATAGACGAGCGAGCGCACTGGTCGGCTTTGCGCGACCAGCGGAACCGTGAGGCCACCCAGGGAGTGACCGACCAGGACGATGTCATCGTCCTCGTCTTTGAGTGCCTCTACGACCACTGCCGCGTACTCAAGTGCTCCTGCCGATGGATCCTCGCACGGGAGTTCGACCGGCAGGCTTCGGTGTCCTCGCGTAGCGAGTTCCGCCATCAAGGGCTCCCAGCACCAGGCGCCATGCCAGGCACCGTGAACCAGCGCGAATGTGGTCACTCGCGACAGCCTACTCCCACCGCCGCACGACCTAGTCCCTGCGGGAGGCCCTCGATGTGATTGCCTTTCCGGCACTGCGACCGACCGAGATCATCTCGGTCGCGCCCGCCTCGGAAATCCAGAGCGACCTGGGTACTTCCAGCCGCCGACACATAGCTGAGTAGGCCCGCCCGGGGGCGGAAACCGTATTAGTTATGGCGGCGGCGCCGAGGTACAGTTCCTACCATAGAGGGGAGTGCGAATGATCAGTGCCGACGGCCCGTCGAGTGAGGTCAATCTCGTCGAGGACAAATGATGAATGCTTCAGGACTCGACCTCTTCTCCGAAGAGGCACTCGAAAATCCCTGGCCCGTTCACCGCGTGCTGAGGGATGCGGCGCCCGCGACGTATCTCCCGCTTCATGACGTCTGGGCGGTGCCGCGCTACGCCGATGTCCGCGACACGTTGAAGAAGTGGCCGGAATTCACGTCCCGGTTCGGAGTCTGCGTCGGACGCGAGTTCGATCAGTTCTTCATCGACTCGCTGCTCACCGAAGACCCGCCGCGTCACACCCAGCTGAGCAAGGTGTTCCGGGAGAAGCTCTCCCCCGGGGCCTTGCGGGAGGTTGCTCCGGGAATCGCGGCGCGCGCCGACAAGATGGTCGCCGAATTGGTGGCGCAAGGCGAATTTGATGCCATCTGCGACCTCGCTGACCGTTTCCCAGTCGAGGTGGTTGCCGACCTCGTAGGGCTACCCAAGGATGGACGTGAACAGCTGCGCCCCAGGGCGGCGGCGGCCTTCAACGTCTTCGGGCCCAACAACGAGCGTGCTCAGGCGTCGCTCGGCGACATCGGCGCCATGACGCAGTACGTGGTTGAGCGCAGTTCGCGCGAGGAGCTGGCCCCGGGGGGCTTTGGGATGGCGCTCTACGAAGCCTTTGACCGGGGCGAGCTGGATGAATTTGGCCTGTCCAAGCTCATTCAGGCCTACCTGATAGCGGGCATGGATACAACGGTGAATGCTCTCGGTTCGGCGATCTGGCTACTGGCCGAGAACCCCGATCAGTGGGAGTGCTTGCGAGAGGATCCGTCTCTGGTGAGCGGTGCCTTTGCCGAGGCGACTCGCCTTGAGTCACCGGTCTTGGGGTTTACGAGAACCACCGTCGAAGATCAGGAGATCGACGGCGTCCCGATTGCGGCGGGCCAGCGCGTGCTACCTCTGCTCGGATCCGCGAACCGCGATGAACGCCGGTGGGACCAACCGGACGTGTTCGACATCCGCCGGAACAACTCCGGGCACCTGGCGTTCGGATTTGGCTTGCATGCTTGTACCGGTCGGGCGTTGGCTCACATCGAGGGGGAGGCCGTGCTGAGCTCGCTGGCCCGGCGGGTGCAGACGATCACGCCGGGTCCGATGACGCGCCGCATTAACAATCAGATACGGGGGCTGGCATCGCTGCCAGTGAAAGTCGAACCGGTCCCTGCCGCTGTCCTGGGGTCGGCCTAGCCCCGCAAGCCCCCGCCAATCCACGCCTAGGTGCGCACTTGGGTCATCCATACATTCCTGCCAGGAACCGTCTCTCGTATTGCTATTTGCCGTTCGGCCGCCTGAGAATTATATTCGGCTCACTATGGGTTATCTGAGTAAACCGCGGCGGAGTCAATCCGTCTGCGGGATAAGTGCGGGCGTCCATGCGTGACGTCGGCTCCGGCCCCCTGTCGGGCCTAAAAGTGGTCGAGGTCGCCAGCTACATCGCCGGCCCATACGCCGGCGGTCTTCTCGCTGAGCTCGGCGCCGACGTCGTCAAGGTCGAGACCGAGAAGGGCGACCCATTCCGATCCTTCTCCGGTACGTCGCAGATGTCCACCCACTTCGCGGCCTTTAACCGCGGCAAGCGCAGTGCGGTGCTCGGGCTCGATACAGGGTCCGAGGACCGCGCGACGTTTGAGGGCCTGGTGCGTGAGGCCGATGTCTTCGTCAGCAACCTTCGGCCCGGAGGGATCGAGCGTAATGACCTTGGCTACTCGACGCTTCGGGAGCTCAACCCACGCCTAATCTACTGCGAGATCACGGGTTTTGGGGGTGGCCAGCACGCTGAGCGGCCGTCTTACGACACGGTCGGTGTCGCTCTGAGCGGATTCCTGGACCAGACGCTTGACCCGCTGGCGCCCCGCCTGCGCGGTCCGGCGCTATCCGACGTTCTCTCGGCGATGGTCGCTGCGAACGCGATCCTGGCGGCCGTCTTCGCTCGCGAATCGACCGGTGAAGGCCAAAAAGTCGACGTTTCCATGGTGGCCGCGACGGCTTCGGTGCTCATCGCGGAGTACGTCAACCTGTTTGACAGCGGACGTAATCCGGATCCGCGCCTGCGCCCCGCCGCCTCGCAGTCGTTTGTCCTACCCTGTAGCGACGGCCGGCTGGTCAGCCTCCATCTTTCCTCCCCCGAGAAGTTCTGGAGAGCGCTGATCGAAGCGATGGACGCTCCGGAGCTGCTCGAGGACCCTCGCTTCGGTAGCCGTGGGGACCGCATCAAGAACTTCGAGGAACTGCAGAAAGAGCTCGAAGACCGCTTTGTCTTCGGCACGCAGGAGGAATGGGCCGAGAAGCTTGAGCAGGGCGGCGTCCCCTACGCCAGGGTGAGGACCCTCGCGCAGGCCGTCGAGGGCGACCGTTTTGATCCACCGGTCGCCACCGTCGCGGTCGTGGACGCCAGCGGCAAGACGTGGACGCACCCGGCGGTCCCCGCAACCTTCAGTGCAACTCCGGTTGTGGGCCCTGGGCCGCCTCCACTACTCGGTGAGGACACGGCGGAGATTCGGCGCCGCGGATGAGCCGCGAGGCCAGGATCGTCGGGATCGGGGAGACGGCGCTCGGTTCGTTTCCCGATCGGACTGCGGTGGAGCTTCAAGGGGAGGCGATCATCGGCGCGCTTGAGGATGCGGGCCTCCAGTGCCGCGACGTCGACGGGCTGTTCGTGTTAGGTCCGTATTCGCAACCGTCGATCATGTTCGGCCTCACGATCGCTGAGTATCTTGGCGTGCATCCTGTGCTTGAGGCGGGGATTGACGCCGGAGGGACCGTCTCGATGCTGACGATGCTGGTGCAAGCGGTTCGAGCGATCGAGGCAGGCGATTGCAAGGTTGTGGTTTGTGCGTTCGGCGAGAACGCGGCCACGGGCAGGCTCTCGGGCGCCCACGGGTGGACGTCGAGTGACCGGGTCGAGTTCGAGGAACCGTACGGGGTCGTCGGGACAGTGATTCCGTACGCGCTCCTGACGTCGGCCTATATGTCGCGATTCGGAACCAAGCCGGAAGACCTTGGGGCGATCGCCATCTCGGCTCGCGGCCATGCCTCCCGAAACGCTAACGCCCTACGCAAGAAGCCGATGGACCTCGACGCCTACTTGGGGTCGCGGATGATCGCTGAACCGCTGCGGCTGCTGGACTGCTCGAGCATCGTCGACGGCGCTGGCGCGTTGGTCCTCGCGCGCGCGGACCTGGCGGCCGAGTTGCCCCGCCGTCAGATCCGGCTGGCCGGAACCGCCGTTCGGACGACACATCGTAACGTCGGCCAGTTTCCCGGGTTTGATGAGCTTCAGCTCGAGCAGCTTGGTCGGTCCGCGCTTGAGCAGGCGGGCGCGGTTCTCAGCGATGTCGACGTCGCGTTGATCCATGACGCGTTCACGATCTCGACCGTGGTATATCTCGAGGGGCTGGGCTTTTGCGAGCGTGGTGGGGTCGGAGAATACGCGCGTGCTGGCAAGCTTGATCTCGGCTCAGACTGCCCGGTGAACACCCACGGCGGGCTGCTCTCGCAAGGACACGTGGGGGGTGTGCTGCACTTCGTCGAGGCGGTCCGACAGTTGCGAGGCGAGGCGGGAGATTCCCAGGTCGAGGGAGCCCGACTGGCGATGGTCGCCGGCGGCGGCGGCATCTTCGGCGTCAACGGCGTTGCCGTGATGGAACGCGCCTGATGACCACTCGGCAAGATGATCATGCGGACCGAGGGCCTGTCGCCTCGCTGGCTTCATCTGCAGCAACGCAGCCGCACTGGGACGGGCTGGCCCGTGGCGAGCTCCTGATACCACGATGTGAGAGCTGCGGCGAGTTCTTCTTTTATCCGCGTGAGGTCTGTCCGAGCTGCGCCGGCAGGGACATCTCGTTTCGTCAGGCTGCCGGCACCGGGACGGTCGTTGCCGCCTCGACGGCGCGTGTGGCACTGAACGCCTGGCCCGCGGAGGACGTCCCATACACCGCCGTCCTCGTTCGTCTCGAGGAGGGGGTCATCATTCCAGGACGCCTGGCGCAGGTTGCAGAAGGCCCGATCGTCGGGGCGCCGGTCGAAGTCAGCTTCGCAGCCAACGCAGAAAGCGAGCTGCCGCGATGGAAGTTGACTTGATGGCGCCAACCTCAGCTCGTCACCCCCGATGTCGACGGCGACAAATATGATCGGCGTCCGACTCGAACGCGTCTGACGCTGACTCCCATCCCCGAGGTGCACCCACGCGGTCGAACGTGACCGCGTTCGCTCATGTCGCCGAACGCGCGGGCTCGGATACGTCAGCCGCAGAGATCCAGTTGGCAAGGGCGCCGGCGGCGTCCGACGCATGGCCGAGCCACGCAAAGTGTCCATCGGGTCGTATCAGCGCGACGTCGGCGTCGTCCCACGCGAGCGCCGCAGCGTCTAACGTGCTGGCCGAGCACGGTCCCAGCGTTTCCACTTCGGCGAGCGGCCTATCCGATCGCGCCACCAACACGAAGCTGCGTTGCGAGAGAAGCTCGAAAGGTCGTGGTGACGTGCCGTCCGCGCGGTGCGATGCGGTGTTTGGCGCTCTCACACCGGTCAATGGATGCGCATCGGTAGCCGTCGGCGGGTAGGCAACCGTGAGGCCGGAGAGCTGCGTCGCCAGCTCGCGGTTGACGCTCGGGTGGTCGCCGAGAACACCTCGCGCAGCGCCAGCGTGTCCGGCGCGACGGCTGACCCGAGCGCATCCTGGGCGTGCGTGCTCTTCAGGACCGCAGCGGCGACTGGGCGCCGCTCCGCCTCGTAACTGTCGAGGAGCCAGGCCGGCGCGCCGCCGCGTACCGAGATGCCAGCTTCCAGCCGAGGTTCATTGCGTCCTGCACCCCGGTGTTTAGTCCCTGTCCGCCGTAAGCCGGATGGACGTGCGCAGCATCCCCCGCCACGAAGATTCGACCGTTCCGGTACCGGCTGGCGAGACGCGAGGAGTTGGCCGGGAGCGTCTCGGCGAGGGGCATCAGCGACCCGGCGATTGCAACGTCAGGCCCGTTCGGGTCTCGCTGGGCTGTCCGAGCCAGCAGCGAGGTCAGGGCCACACCCCCTTCGGCGGTCGCCATCAAGATCAACCGCTGAGCGTGTGGGTTGCCCAGGAGGGGTCCCCGGTTGCTGCCGGGTCGCGTCTCATCTGGCGTCATGGGTCCGTCAGGTTGGGCGTCTCGAGCTTGGCGATCCACCGATCGACTATGGCCGCGACATCGGCAGGTCGCTCGATGTGTAGCCAATGCCCGTTGGTCGGGAACTCGTAAGCCTCGGACACGGGGTCCTGGAACATGGATCGGTCCCATTCCGCCTTTCCGGGGGTCGTGTGCATAGCGAGCACCGGGAAACTCCGGCGTCGTAAATATGGTTCGGCCGTCTCGGCGTACCAGATGCCGGTCGGATCATCCGCTTGGGCAACGAACGTTGCACCCAGCAGTCCTGGGCGGGCCAGCTCCGCGAGCCGTGCGACCCTCGTGCGGAGAAGATCCGACGTCTCCGGAGTGAACGCATAGGCCCCCAGTTCTATGAACGCAGCGGACGCGTCCTGGAGGTCAAGAAGCCTCGGGCGAAGCTCGTCAAATACCCCGGCGAACTCGGGAACGTGCCCGTAACCCGGATCCATCGCCACTACTCCACGTACATGCTCGGGGTACTCGACCGCGGCGATGGTGGCGATCGCGCCACCCATCGAATGTCCGACGACGTATGCCGAGCCGATGTCCAGATACTCGATCAGTCCAGCAAGATCACGCGCGAACGCCGTGAGCGAGTACTCCGTTGCTGGCCCGGAGCGCCCGTGCCCGCGAGCGTCGTACGCGATGAGGCGGTATCGAGGTGGCAGCGAGGCGATGAACGCGTCCCAGTCGTGCGAGTCGCAGCACGAGCCGTGGTGAAGCACCAAGGTGGGACCGGTGCCCTGGTCGGTGTACGCGAGGGTGACGCCCCCGATGTCGACGTACGGCATCAGGCCGCTCCTGACCGCGTCCGAGCCGTCACGTCGGTGTTTAAGTAAGCGATGAGAAACTTCGAGCGCGGCTTGGCCGTTGGAGTTCGATAAATAGACGGGAGATGAGCCTCAGGACCGCTGCAGGGTGGAATGCTGCTGGCGGAGCCTGTCGTCGATGCAGTACCTCCTCCACCGGAGGTACTGTTGCTTTTGCTGCTACTGGAACCGCACCGGGACGAGCCCTCACCGATGTCCTGGGGCGTTACGCTATCCCGCGAGGCTGGTAGGACTACCATCCTAATCCGCGGTGTCAGCTTGGTCGCTTCGGCGCGGACGCTACGCCTGCGGGGGCACGATCGCCCACGCCACCGGCACCGGCTTCTTCGCGACCTTGCCCGAGCACAGACTGATCCTCGAGTATGTTCGTCGTTTTGTGACTGCCGTCTGGAAACTCGCTGATTCGCGTGAACGAACCGATGGTCTTGGAGAAGATCTCCAATGTGGTGCAACCTTCAGGTCCCGCCGTCTTCGGCCCGTAGAATTCGTTCGCGTCAGCAGTCATCACGTCACCGGGGACGAGCGTGCGACCGTCGTCGGCTTCGATCGTTCCTCGCAGCACGACTTCGACACGCTGGCAGGGATGTGCGTGTCTCGTGATGACATACCCGGGCTCCATCTGGAGCACCACCGCCGTCGGCGCGTCGTCATCCTGTACATCGCCAAGGGGAAAGTACGTGGAGCGAATTCCAATGCTCGGCAAGGACTCCACGAGACTGCGAAAACGCTCCGGTACCTCCCAATACTCCTGATCGTGATCCATCGAGTAGTTCGGCATCTTGAGCATCTCTCCTCGGGTTCCTCATGCTCCCGCAGGACATAGCCTCCGTGCGTGCGACAGCACGATGCCAAATCGACCACGGCCATCGGCGCAGGGAAGATGAGTGACATCGGCCACGTCCCTGTATCACGAGGGATCATCTCCTTTCGGCGACGCGCGGACAAATAGCTTGTCCGAGGAACAGCCCCTCGGAGTCGCTATGTATCGAGGACAGCGACCTCAAGCGATAACCGATCAGCGACACTGGAACGGCCGGCGGCTACTTGCTCTTGTCGGGTCGATGGGGGAGGGGCGATGATTGCGAAGTGGCTCAATAACGAGGGGCAGCGCGCTCCGGATGAGGGCTGCGGGCGGAACGAGGCGAACGGGGCGAACGGGGCGAACGCCAGACCGACATGCTGACGCCGCCTGAGAGGGTCCGTATCGGGCTGTTCTACCCCGACGAGCAGATCGACGCACTTCTACTCAGCCCCGCGCACGAACGAAACCCCGATGTCGGCTCCGCCGCGACGCATGTTCGCATCGTCAGGGCAGCGGAGAACGGCGGCTTTGACTACGTCTTTCTGGCCGATGGTTGGGGCCCGCTTGGCCCCGCGGGGAGCAGCCTCGGGTACGGCGATCCGATGATGTTCGGGCCGACCCTCGCCGGTCTCCTGATCGGCGTGGGCGGCCACATCAAGATCATCACCACGCTGCATCTCCCTTGGTTTCACCCGCTGCACGTCGCTCGGATTGCGCAAACCTCGACGTCCTGAGGGGGTCGCTGGGGTCTGAATGCCGTGTCGGGATCCGGATTTGATCGACGTCTCTGCCGGTCGGCAAACCTCACGACTGACCACAATCAGATGTACGTCGCCTCCGGCGAGGCGATGGAGATCATCCTCCTGGCATGGCAGACCGACGGGAGCTAGCGCTACACGGGGACCACTACGACGTTGAGGGACGGATGGTGGGACCGCGTCCGATCCAGCAAGCAAATCCGCTGATCGTCTCTGCTGGCGCCTCGGCCGCGGGATGTGAGTTCGCGGCGCACTACGCATCGGTCGCGTTCATCCCAGGTCGAACCGGAGAAGAGTTCATTGCCGATCGTCGCCAACGACTCGAAACCGCCGCGAAGCGTGTCGGGCGTGAAGACGCAGAGAGCCTCATAGCCAGCGACGCCACACAGATCGCAGATCAAATCGAGACGCTGCAAAAAGACCCGGCTTTTGATGGCTTGTCACTTTCGTTCCCCTTTTTGGGTGGCGAGCAGATCGAGCGGCTCGCCGACTCGGTGTCTCCGTTGCTGCGGGATCGCGGGGTGTGGAGTCCGGCGGCCGCTCGTCACTGGGCCTGGTAGAAGCTCGAAAACGGGCACGCCCTGGTCCTGCTTTTGGCGACGGTGGGGCCGGAGCAGGTGGACGAGCTCGGGTGCTGCGTGATGCGGGACAAGAGATCAGAACGCGACAGCGGACGCTTCTCGACAGCGAATACTCGCACGCCGAGCTCAGAATGTACGGCCGGTCGGCACGCGGCCGCTGGTGATCGGCCGGGATCAGGTAGCAGCGAGATGGTAGTAATGCGTTAGAGCGAGGAGGTCAGAGAGCGCCTGCGGCTGGCTTGGCCGCCAGCCGCAGGGCGTCTGGACAGGGCACTATTTGCTTAGTGTCCCCGCAGTGGGAGGCTCTGTGGTATCGGCCTGGGCGTCCTGAGGACGTATCTTCCGAATCAAGGTCGCGCCAAGCGAGCGACGTCCGAGCCCGGCGCCGGGTACGGCGGCGACCGCGGCGATGAGGATGACGCCGGTCACCACAGACTGCCAGGCCGTCTGAACCCCGGCGAGGTTGAGAGCGTTGTCGAGCACCCCGATGAACAGCACCCCGAACGCGGTCCCGACCACGCTGCCCGCGCCGCCGTAGAGACTCGTTCCACCAAGCAGTACGGCGGCGATCGCGGTCAGCGCGATACTCGGGTCAACGACCGGGTTGACCGAGCCGACGAGGCCGGTCTCGACGATGCCCGCCAGCGCAGCCGCGAAACCACTGACCCCGAAGACGTACACGAGCGTCCTGTCGGTGCGAATGCCGGACAGGCGGGCCGCGCTCAGGCTACCCCCGACAGCAAACAGGTTCCGTCCGAAGTACGTCTTGCGCTCGATGTACAGCGCCAAGACAAACACAATCGCCATCAGCCAAATCGGGCCAGCGACGCCGAGGTGACGCCCGATTGACAGGTAGTTGACCAGCGATTTGTTGTAAAGGAAGGAGTCTCCTCCTGACCAGAGGGTGACAATCCCTCCGAGCGCGGTGCCGGTAGCAAGGGTTACCACGAAAAACGACAGTCGGAAGCGACCAATCAGCAGTCCATTGGCTATCGCGCCGAATGCCGTCCCGGCGATGAGGGCGAGTGCGACAGCGAGGCCCGTTGGCAAGCCGGCCGTCTTGGCGAGCATGACCGAGATGACCGCCGCGATCGCTCCACTGGAGAGGTCGGCTGATCCGGTCAGCACGCAGAACGTTTGACCCATCGCGATGATCCACATTCCGGCGACAGCGGTCAGCAGATTTTGAATGTTCTCGTTGGTGAGGAACTGCGATTGGTCGATACTCGCAAAAATGAACATTGCGACAGTGAGCACGAGCACTGGCCGGTAACGCGAGGTCCCCAGCCATAGGCGGCGCCCGACGCCAGCGCCCGGTTCCGGACCCGTCGGATCCTCGGCTTCGATTGGAGTTAGATCGCTCAGCAGGCCATCGGGCTCGACGGCCGGCTGAGTCGTCGTCGCGCCCGCATTGGACTCGTCGGTCATCAGATTTCTCCTTCGCTTAGGGAGCGTCCGCCAGTCATGTGCGCCAGGCGAGTCTCGTCGAACTCCTCACGCTGTAACGAGCCGATGATGCGCCCGGCGAACATGACGAGGATTCGGTCACAGATCTCGAGGAGCTCCGGGTTCTCGGACGAGCTCACGAGCACCGCCGCCTGTCGGTGGGCGAGCTCACGCAGCATCGCGTGAATCTGGGCACGAGATCCGACGTCGACCCCGCGGGTGGGCTCGTCGAGCATCAGTAGCTTTGGTTTGACGGTCAGCCATTTGGCCAGAACCACCTTCTGCTGGTTGCCGCCGCTGAGCATCCCAGCCTCACTGTCAAGCGCGCTGAGCCGGATGCGAAGTCGGTTCACCATGTCGCCCTCGGGCTTGAACTGCTTGTCACGCGGCTTGCCGGGTCGCGAGCGCGTTGATGCGGTGGCGACCATCGCCAGGTTCTCCCGGACAGTCATGGTGAGAACAAGACCATCTGTCTTACGCTCAGGAGGGACGAAGCCGATGCCACGTGAGATTGCATGGCGGGGGCTGCTCGGCCGATAGTCGACCCCGTCGATGTCAGCGCTGCCCGCAATGAGCGGCTCCAGCCCGAACACGGAGCGCAACAGGTCTCCACGTCCGGATCCGACGAGACCCGCCAGTCCGACCACCTCGCCGAACTGGACCTCGAAGCTGACATCGCGAAAGCCCTGACCGCTGGCGGCCCGGAGCTCCAGTGCCGGGGCGTCTCGACGCACCCGCGGCGCCACCGGTGTGGCCGCGACCTTCAGCATGGCGGCGGCCGCAGCGTCGCCCAGCATTGTCGCGACCATCGACTCAGGGGTGAAATTGGTACTGACGCCCGCCGCGACCGTCTTGCCGTCGCGCAAGATCGTCACTTCGTCGCAGACCGCGAACAGCTCGTCAAGACGATGCGTTACGAGGATTGTGGCGACGTCGTGATCCTTGAGCAACCGAATTGCATCCAGGACCGAGGACACCTCGTCGTCGGTGAGCGAACTGGTTGGTTCATCGAGGATGAGCACGCGCGGTTCCATCGCCAGCGCCCGCGCGATCTCCACCATCTGACGCTGATCCGGTCGAAGCGCTCCAACGCGGGTCCCGGGGTCGCAGTGCATGCCGAGGCGCGCCAGGATCTGTTGGGTCCGCTCGGACGCGGATTTGAAGTCAACCCCCCGCACTGCCCGGCGCGGAAGCCGGCCCATGAACACGTTCTCGGCGACCGATAGCTCAAGGGCGAGAGCGGTCTCTTGGGACACCATCACGATGCCTTGGCCGATCGCGGTCTTGGGGCTGTCTATCGACAGGATTTCGCCGCCCATGCGGATCGCGCCGGAGTCGGGCCTCGCCTGGCCCGAGAGAATCGACAGCATCGTCGATTTGCCGGAGCCGTTCTCGCCGACGAGAGCATGGACGGTGCCGGGGGCAGAGAGCGTAAGGTTGGCTCCGTCCAGCGCCCGGACACCACCGTAGTGTTTGTGCAAGTTGAGCGCTGACAGCAGCGGCGTCACGGCGCCCGCTGGCGCGTTCGGAGCATGAGCGCCGCCGGCCGGATCCCTGCCGTTCAGCGATGATCCCAACGGTGCTTCAGTCGCCATTTGACTTACCCTCGTAGCGGCCGTCGGACCGCTGCGGTCCGTGTATCCAGGCTCTTTTGGTCATGCCACCGTTCTTCTCCCCACTTCAACTCGGTCTACCACGGCGCACCGTCCTACTTCTTCCTGACCTCTGGTGAACACACGCGGAAGCATCACCGTGATGGAGCCGCGGTCTGTCTCCCTCCGCAGATGACCATGCTACGCGCGACTCCTCTGTCGAGTTGCGGCAAGACCCACCGAGATGCGCGGGAGCCGACGACACACACTTTACGGCGCACGGCGATTCCCACCAATACGATTTCGCACCCGAGAGGTGCGTGAGCGGCTATACGGGTTTGCGCAACCAATCGGCCGTCCCAATGCGCTGCGGATCGACACGCAATTGTCCCGACCACCGTGCCGTCCGACTCGTCGGCTCCGCCACCGAGCTGATGAGAAGGAGACACCGACCATGCATAGCTGCAGGTGCGGTTACGTGTGCCGGGGTTGTATTGGTGAGAAAGAGGCCAGCGAGCTAGCATCGCGATCCTGCCGGCGAGGTGCGAGGTAAGGAGCAGTCGATGTCGATAGTGCTGGAGACGCCGGCGACGGACGCCGATCCGTTCGCCGACGAGATCCTTGAACATCCGTATCGCTTACACGACGAGCTCCGTGCCCTCGGGCCGGCCGTCTGGCTCTCACGCTACCGCGTGTTCGCGATCGCGCGAAACGAGGACGTGCAGCGCGCCCTGCGCGATCATCAGGTCTTCTCCTCGGCGCGTGGCGTGGGCCTCGTCGACTACGCCAATGAGACTCCGTGGCGCGCGCCGAGCCTGCTCCTGGAGGCAGATCCCCCAGAGCACGCAGTCGCGCGCAAGGTCCTCTCGGGCGTCCTGTCGCCGGCCACCGTCAAGCAGATGCAGGTCGCGTTCGCCGCCAAGGCTGCGCGCCTCGTCGACGAGCTGCTGGAGAAGCGCCATTTCGACGGAGTCAGCGACGTTGCGGCGCGCTTCCCCGTCGACGCCCTCGGCGACGAGGTCGGCCTTCCCGTCGAGGGACGCGAGCATCTTGTCCCCTACGGTCAGATGGTCTTCAACGGCTTTGGGCCGCGCAACCGACACTTCGAGCGGACGGTCGCGGACGCGTCGGCGGCGCAGGAATGGGTGGCGGCGCACACCGCGCTCGCCGGCCTTGAGCCGCACGGCCTGGGCGCGCAGATCCACGCCGCGGGCAACGCGGTGGGGTACACCTCCGAGCAGTGTTCGCGTCTCGTGCGGGCGTTCCTGTCGGCGGGCATCGACACCACCGTCAACGCGATCGGCAGCGCCCTCTGGTGCCTGGCGGAGCGCCCTGACGACTGGGATGCACTTCGGGCCGAGCCAGCGCTAGCCCGCTCGGTCTTCGAGGAGACGGTCCGGTTCGAGTCGCCTGTTCAGACGTTCTTCCGGACCACCACAGCGCCGGCGGTGGTTGGCGATCTGACGATCCCCGCGGGGACGAAGGTCCTGTTGTTCCTCGCCGCCGCCAACCGGGATCCGCGCCAGTTCCCGGATCCAGACCGGTTCGACATTCGCCGATCGACCGGCGGCCACGTCGGTTTCGGTCACGGGGTGCACGCGTGTGCCGGTCGCGTCCTGGCGCGGATGGAAGGCGAGACCCTGCTGGCGGAGATGGCGCGGCGGATCCCCAACCTGGAGCTGGACGGCACGCCCGGGCGAGAGCTCAACAACACGACGCGAGGCTTCCACCGCCTGCCGCTCAAACTGTCACGCTGACCCGACCGGGGAGAATCATGAGCAACCACTGCGCTGGATATCTGCGATGAACTTCGCAGAGCTTGACCTGTTCACCGACGAGGCGCTCGAGACGCCTTGGCCTATCCACCAGGCGCTGCGGGACGCGGGGCCAGCCACCTATCTCCCGCGACACGACGTCTGGGTGGTGCCCCGGTATGCCGACGTGCGCGCAACGCTGAAGGAATGGCCTGAGTTCACCTCCCGGTACGGCGTCTGCGTGGGGAGTGAGTTCAACCAGCTGTTCAGCGATTCGCTGCTGACGACCGACCCGCCGCGGCACACTCAGCTCAGCAAGGTGTTCCGAGAGCGACTCTCGCCGGGCGCGCTGCGCGGCGTCGCCGCCGACATCCAGGCGCGGGCCGATGAGATGGTCGCGGCGCTCGTCTCCGAGGGGGAGTTCGACGCCATCACCGACCTATCGGACCGCTTTCCGGTGGAGGTCGTGGCCGATCTAGTGGGCCTGCCGCAGGAGGGTCGAGAGCATCTGCGCCGCCGGGCTGCCGCCGCGTTTAACGTCTTTGGGCCCAACAACGAGCGGACGAAGCTCTCTATGGAGGATCTCGCCGGAATCGACAAGTACATGCGGACCAGCAGTGGCCGCGACCAGCTTGTTCCAGGAAGCTTCGGGATGGCTCTCTACGAGTCCGTCGACCGCGGGGATCTGGCCGACGTTGACGTGAGGCCTCTGATGCAGGCGTATCTCATCGCCGGAATGGATACGACCGTCAACGCCCTCGGTTCGGCGATCTGGCTGCTGACCGAGCATCCTGATCAGTGGGAGCTATTGCGTGACGACCCGTTGCTTGTGCCGGGTGCGTTCGATGAAGCGCTCCGACTCGAGTCCCCGGTGATGGGCTTCGCTCGCACTGTGGTGAACGGCCGAGCGGTCGGCGGGGTGGAGATTCCCGGCGGTCAACGAGTCCTGCCTCTGCTCGGCTCCGCCAACCGCGATGAACGTCACTGGGAGAACCCCGCCACGTTCGACATCACGCGGGACAACTCGGGTCAGATGGCGTTCGGGTTTGGTCTCCATGCGTGTACCGGCCGGGTGCTGGCGAATATCGAGGGCCATGCCGTGCTCCACGCGTTGATTCGCCAGGTGCGCTCGATCACGGCGACAGAGCCGATCACGCGACGCATCAACAATCAGATTCGCGGCCTGGGATCGTTGCGGGTGCGGGTCACGCCCGTGTCGGCCCGCGAGACCCAACTGGCGACGTCGACGACCGGGGGAGAGGAACGAACGTGACCGCCGCGGATCAGGGCAGCGTCAGGACAGCGGTGATCACCGGCGCGGCGCATGGGATTGGACGGGAGTACGCCCGTCGTCTCGCGGCGGACGGGATTCGAGTGGTTGTCGCCGATGTTGCGGACGCCGCCGAGACGCTCGCTCTGATCGCCGGCGAAGGCAGCGAGGGAATCTCGGTGCGCTGCGACGTGAGCTCTGAGGAGAGCATGTGCGCCATGCGTGACGCGGTGCGTGACTTCGGCGGTGCCGAGATCATCGTCCACAACGCGGGGATCTATCCGTTCCAGCGATTTGAGGAGATCGATCTCGCCGCCTGGCGTCGCGTCCAGGCGATCAACGTCGAGGGCCTCTTCCTGCTCACCAGGAGCTTCCTGCCCACCATGCGGGAACGCGGGTGGGGGCGGATCGTGGCCATCGCCTCCGGGGTGTTCAACACGGGTGTCCCGGGAGCGCTGCACTACGTCGCGAGCAAGGGTGCGGTGACCGGCTTCGTAAGGGGCTTGGCGCCCGAGATCGCCGCCGACAACATCACGATCAACGCAATCGCCCCGGGACTCATCCGCAGCGCGGGGACGCTCGCCGGTCCCCACCAGAAAATGGGCCTCTTCGATGCTGTCCTCGAGATGCAGGCGATCAAGCGCACCGGCATGCCCGAGGACCTCAGCGGTGCGCTCTCCTACCTCGTGTCCGACGCGGCCTCGTTCATGACCGGTCAGACGCTCTTGATCGACGGCGGCATCGGGCGAACTTGAGGCGGCGCACGCCGCGACGCATTCACCTGAGTCTGGCTCAGGCGAACCGCGATTGCCTCGTCTGCGTGGTGCTGCCGAGGCGTAGACCCGCGCGGATGAGCGCCAGCGTGGTCTGCGGATCGGAGATCGGCAGTCCGTGGGTGGGGGCGATCACGGCCACCTCGAGATCGTCGACCAGCGCGTCGAAGCGGTCGATATACGGCTCGACGTCGACGAAGCGGGTCCAGTGCAGCGCAGCCTCGGCGAAGATCGCGGTCAGGGCCGGCAGATCGAGACCGACCGTCTCCTCGGCGAAGCGGCCACATTGCCCGGCCGGATGATGGTGGGTATGCGCCACGCCGTCGCTGGTGAACAACACACGTCGCGCGGTGTCAAAGGCCCAGAGCGTCTGGCGATGGTCGCGGATGACCGCCGGGACCACGCGCATACGGGTGCCGCCCAGATCCAGCTCGGCGCCCACGTTCAGCGACCGTTGGCGGTCGAGGTACTCGGGTGCGTAGAGATGCAGATCGGTAGCGTCGCCGACGAACTGGAGCTCGGGAAAGTGCTCCATGAGACGCGGCCCGCCACCGGCGTGCGGAGTCTCGGAGTGGGAAGTGAACAGGTACCGCAGCGGCGCCGCCCCTGCGGCGAGCAGACCCTCGAGCTGGCGCTCGATGACCGCGAGCTGCGCCGGGTGCCCGGCTTCAAACAGCAGCGAGCACTCGGTGCCGGTGACCAGGAACACCGACTGATAGCTGTGCATCATGCCGCCGTCGTACGGCATCGGAAGGCACTCGCCCAGCCAGAACACGCCGGGGGCGATCTCTCGCGGGAGGGGGTTCTCGTCTGTCCTCGGAGAGCTCACCGGAGAACCGTGCCTCGATCCGGGACCAGGTCAGGGCCAATCGGCGAGCGAGCGCCGAGCTCCGCCAGGGCGCCGTCAACAGCACGCACGTGGTCGTCGACCACGCGCCGGCCGTGCAGGATCGAGCCCCATGCGGGTCCGATCGTCCTGATCTCACGCGGCCCGAACACGTCGACGAGCGACGCGCGAAGCGGGGCGGTGTTCGCGCCCGCCAGCCACCAGAACCGGCTGTCGAGAAGAAACTCGGCAATCTGATCGGTCACGGGCGGCGGACATGAGTCGTCGCACACCGTCGGGCCATCCGGTCGATCGTTGAGAACGTGGGTGAACATGTCAGAGGTGAGGACGGTTCCGGTGAGCCGGTCGTAGATCCAATAGGTCGGGAGCAGTTGAAGCTCCGGGCGCAGCACCTCGAGCCCGCCGACGGGCAGCTGCGATGTCGAGGTGAGGCTGGCCCACCCGACGTCGGCCAGGCCGCCGCTCGGGGTGCGGGTTCCGAATGGTGCGAGCTTGGGATCGAAGTCCCCCCAGCCGGCGAGGTCGTCCGGGTAGCCTCCGATCACGGTCTGCACGCCGAACCGGTCGGCGATCGCCCGTGCGTTGCCGACCGAGTTGAACTCGCTGATTCGCAAGAACAGGATCGCGAGCTGCCGCGAGCCGTCAAACAGCGCTGCCAGCTGCTCGAGCAGTCGCGCGCGATGAATCGGGAAGCCGCTGTCCACGAGCAGCGCGCTCGAGCCGTCCAGCACGAGATAACAGTTGACCGTGGCCCAGCCACGTGCGGAGCGCGGGTGCGTGCTGGTCGGTCGCCCGTCCAGTTCGATGGGGTTCGACAGCGCGTAGAGGCGACCCTCTTGCAGGACCGTGATGCCGTCTACGGGCGCCTGCGTGGAACCCCCCAGAGGGGTCACAGCTCGCGGTGAAAATGCTCGACGATCTGGGGGACCCATTCGGCGTTGCCCCAGTCCGGATGGCGGGCGTGCGCCCCGGGCACGAGCGTCTCGAGCATCTCGGCGAGCGAGTCACCATTACGACTGCGCTCCCGAACCTGATCACGCATCAGGATGAGATCCTGCTTGGCCTCGGTGATGAGCTCGACGCCGGCGATGATGCCGTGGCCCGGCACGACGACAGCCGGCTCGAGCGCCTCCATCCGCTCCAGTTGCGAGATCCAGCGGCTCGCCCGGACGTCGTCGTCGCTCATGATCGCGAAGAAGCGATCTTCGACGAGATCTCCGGTGAACAGGATCCGCTCTTCCGGCAGCCAGACGATCTGATCGCCGCGGGTGTGCGCGGGACCATAGCGGTGCAGCTCCGCGACCCGACCGCCCAGGTCCAGGGTGACGTGGTCCGGGAAGACGATGTCGGGCGCCACATATTCGATCCCTCGCAGCGCCTGGGCAACTGAGTCACCGAAGGTCTTGAACAGATTGGTGAGGAACGCCCCCTTCTCGATCAGCTCGTCCCGCTGCGCCTCGTTGTAGATGAGCGTCGCCCGGCCCAGGAACGCCTGAACGCCGTAGCCGTGTTCAGGGTGCAGGTGACTGATCGTCACGTATAACCGAGAGTCCGGACTGACGTCGCGGACGACATCGACGATCCGGTGACCATTGTCAATCCCCATGCCGGTCTCCACGACGAGCGTGCCCCGTGTTCCGGCGATAATCCCGACGTTCGGCACATGCGGCGTGCGATCGCGGTCAGGGAGGACCCAGATCCCATCGCCGAGCCTCACCAGAGCCTCGCTCCCCAGCACCTCGGGAGGCCGCTCGTGAGGTTCGGGAAAGGACGGTATCTGGTCAGTTGCCATGTCGGCGCTCGTGGCCAACCGGCTGAACCGCCCGGCGGAGATCGGCCAATCCTGGACAGTACGCTCACCGTCTCCGCGGGGGAAATAGGTTGTTCGTCGGTGTTCAGACCGCGTCGGCTATGAATGTCCGTCCGGCACTTGGACGGTGGTTAGGAGATGTCGTCTATCGATCCGCCGCGCGGACCTCGTTCGCTAGCGCACCCAGGCACTGGATCCTCGCCGTCATCCGGTCGCCAGCCGCGAGGTAACGGTCGTGGACGGCGGCGGTGCCGGCAGGGGTGCCCGTCAGAATGTGATCACCGGCAAGCAACGGGGTGAGGGTGCTCAGGTGTGCGATCTGCTCGGCGACGCTGAAGATCATCTCGCTGGTGTTCGAGCTCTGTCGCACATCTCGGTTGACCTCAAGGCTGAGCGCCAGGCTCATCGGATCCGAGACGAAGCGTGCCGGGACCAGGGCCGGCCCGATCGGGAGGTGCGTCGCGCGACCCTTGCGCTCTAACCACCGATGGCCGAACAGCGGATGGCGCCCCGACGGACCCCAGTCACGGACCGTGACGTCGTTGGCGATCGTGTAGCCGGCGACGGCGGCCAGGGCCTGGGCGGGAGTGACGCGATCGGTCAGACGGCCGATCACCGCGACGAGCTCCACCTCCCAGTCAAGCTTCGCCGCCGCCGCGGCGGGAAGCGCGACCGGCTGACCGTGTCCGATCGTCGAGGACGGCGGCAGGAGGAAGTGAAACGGGATGGTCTCGGATCCGAGGTCCCGGCCCATCTCCGCGACGTGATCGCGGTAGTTGGCACCCGCGCAGTAGATCGTGGGGGGATCGACGATTGGCACCAGGAACCGCGCCCCGGCCGCCGATGACCAGCAAAGCTCCGGGGAGACCAGGGCGTCGGCGATCGCGTCACAGGTCACATCCCATGTTCCCAGCAGTGCGCGGACGGTCGACGGAGCAGGTGACCCCAGGACCGCCGACAGCGGACAGATGTGGTCGCCTCTGAGCACGACGACGCGCGGTTCGCCCTGGTGCAGGACGGTGGCCAGACCGAAGCCGGCGCCGAAATTCGGAGGCGGGGCGCGCAGCTCCTCGGCGGGTCGGCGCAGCGGACCGGTCAACGGACTGCCCTCGCCTGAGTCAGACTGTAGGGATCCGTCCGCCGTCGACCCGATGCGCGCCGCCCGTCACGTAGGCGGCGCCGTCGGAGGCGAGGAACACAATCACCCGCGCGACGTCCCGAGGGTCACCGATCCGTCGCAACGGCACCTCCTTGATGTGCTCGGCGATGTGAGCCTCGGCTGCGTCACGGTCGGCGCCGAGCTCTTGCGCGACGGCGGCGATGAAGCCCTCGGTCATCGGGGTCCGGATCAGGCTCGGCAGGACGACGCTGGATCTGATGCCG
>Ga0302325_10009345_pt1 | contig 21417 bp, 17 predicted proteins | sample Palsa_T0_2_FD_201948 | JGI IMG/M metagenome (GOLD analysis project Ga0302325, IMG submission 201948) | Peat permafrost microbial communities from Stordalen Mire near Abisko, Sweden - Palsa_T0_2 | ecosystem: Environmental > Terrestrial > Soil > Palsa > Peat permafrost | place: Sweden: Abisko...
GCGTGGGCGCCAGGCCAGCGGCGATTGTGCCATCAGCTCCGGTGGTATTTTGCACCACGACCGGCTGGCCGAGAACGGACTGCATGCCTTCCGCCATCATGCGGCCGGTGATGTCGGTGAGCGCGCCGGCAGCAAACGGTACAATCATCGTGATGCGCCGGGACGGATAGTCGTCGGCTAGCGCAACTCGCGATAAAGCGGGCGCCGCAACAACGCCTGCACCAAGACGCAACAGCTCCCGGCGTGGAAGTCTCATGGCACTGTCCCGGCAAGTTTGAGTGCCTTCCCGAAAGCATTGTGGCCGGTAATGGGGAAGTTTCAAGCCAGCAGCACAGCAAGCTCGGCAACGTTCTGCTGTGTATCAAGCGAGTTTACGAAATCACGTGCACGTTCCGCACGGTTGCGCCCGATCACTGGCAAAGCGTTCGCCATAAATTTTGCTTCAATAGCCGCATCGCTCATCGGGTTATCAGCCGTGCCGCTGGCGTGCGCGATATGGACTTCGTAACGTTTGCCGCCTGCGACAATCGCCGCATAGGCCTCATCCTTGCGCAGTGTGTCATCGGCGACCGCTTTAACCTTGCGGCGCAGCGTCGCGACCACCGGGTCGGCGGCTTTATCATCGGAATATTGCGCGACCCCCGCCGCACCGTCGATCAACGCCACCGCCGCCGAGTGAACCGTGCTGAATTTGGATTGCAGCCCGGTGGACGGCTCGACCACGCCGGTGATCGACAGCACCAGCGGATTCACCCGCAGGCTGATTTCGCTGACGCTTGCCGGATCGATCGAGTCACGGTTGCGGATGGCGATCACGGCATCGATCAGCGGGTGCAGCACCACGCCGCAGGCATAGGGCTTGTGGCCGTTTGTTTCGATCAGCCACCCGTCGCCGAGGCCAGCGATGAGCCGATCAGGTTCTGCAACATCGCTGTAGATGCGGGAAAAGCCGCGCTTGCCCTCGATGATTTCCTGGGTCGAGTCAAAGCCGCGCTCCGCCAGCAGCGCCGATAGCACGCCGTTCGATGCGGCCTTTCCGGCGTGAAAGGATTTGCCCATGGTGCCGCGGTTCTGCTGCATGCCGGCGGCTTGCGTCGCGGCGATGCCCATGGCGTAGGTCAGCCTTTGCCGGTCGAGTTTGAGCAGCTTGCCGCAAGCGGCACCTGCCGCGATGGTGCCGAGCGTGCCGGTGAGATGCCAACCGCCCTTGTGATGACCGGGCGCGGAACGGCCGGAGCGCACGCCAGCCTCGAAGCCGATGGCATAAGCGAGCATGAAATCGGCGCCACTAACGGGGCTACGTTCGGCGAGCGCAAATAGCGCGGCAAGTACCGGCGAGCTTGTATGCAATACCACGCCGCCCATGTGGGTGTCGTCATAGTCCAGCACGTGCCCCATCTGGCCGTTGGCGAGCGGCGCTTCGAGCAGTCCCAGCCGAAGGCCGCGGCCGAACACCGTCGCCTGCGGCTTTCCGGAAATGTCCTGTAATACCGACAGCAGCGTTGTAATTGTCTTGTGGCCACTGCCGGCAAGGGCGCAGCCGATCCAGTCGAGCACACCGCGGCGTGCCTCGCTGACAGCCTTTGCGGAAAGATCACCGAATTGCGCGGCAGCCAAATATCCGCACAGCGTCTTGGTCAGCGTCTCCGCATCGGTTTTGAGATTTTGATCCATTCGAGGCTTCGACTACATCATCCCGGACTGGCGGCAAATCCTATCGCCTGCCCGCGGGTTTTACATCCGCGTCAGGCCGCCTATCCTCTTTCAAACGCTCAAATGGAGCGGGTGGAAATCCGGTAAGCCAGGCGTGGCTGTCAGGTGTGACGATGGGCGAATTTGCGATCGGGCAATCGGTACTGCGGCGCGAGGATCCGCGCCTGTTGCGTGGACAGGGCCGTTACTTTGACGATCTGAAGCTTGCGGACCAATTCTACGCGGCCATCGTCCGTTCACCGCACGCGCATGCCGACATCCGCAGCATCGACACCCGCGCGGCATCGCAGATGCCGGGCGTGCACGCGGTGCTTGTTGGCGACGATTATCGTAACGACACGCTTGGCCCGCTGCCGTCGATGGCGCCATATAAAAAGCGCGACGGCAGCCCAATGTACTTACCGCCGCGGCCGGCAATTGCGATCGGTCGTGCGATGCACGTCGGCCACCCGATCGCCGTTGTCGTCGCGGATACGCTCGATCTAGCCCGTGATGCGGCTGAGCATGTTATTATCGATTACGTGCCGCGACCCGCTGTCGTCTCTGCGCGAGACGCCGCGGAAAAAGACGCTCCGCAGCTCTACGACGATTGCCCCGGCAACGAGGCTTATTTCTATCAGGCCGGCGACAAGGCCAAGACCGATGCAGCCTTTGCCAACGCGGCGCATGTGACCGAGCAGCGACTCGTCATCAATCGCGTCACCGCCAATCCGATCGAGCCTCGCGGGGTTATCGGCATCTACGACGCCGGCACACAGCGCTACACCCTGCATTGTGGCTTTCAGCGGCCCTGGCTGTTCCGCAACGATATCGCGCGTACCACGCTGAAAATTCCCGAAGCCGAGCTTCGCCTGATCACCGGCGATATCGGCGGGTCATACGGCCTGCGCGGCTCGGTCTATCCGGAAATCATTTTGATGCTTTGGGCAGCGAAACGCGTCGGCCGGCCGGTGAAATGGACACAGACCCGCAGCGAAGCGCATATCAGCGACGACGACGCACGCGACAATATCGTCGACGCCGCGCTGGCGCTCGACAGGGACGGCAAGTTTCTCGGCGTGCGCATCCGCAGCTATGGCAATCTCGGAGCGTTCGTGTCGTTCCGCGGCGCCATGCCGCCGGTGGTCAATATCGGCACCGTGGTCGGCACTTACACGACACCGGCACTGCACGTGGCGATCTCGGGCATGCTGACCAACACTCATTGCACGTCGCCCTATCGCGGCGCCGGCCGTCCGGAAGCGTCCTACATGATCGAGCGGCTGGTCGATATCGCCGCCGATGAAATGAAAATCGATCCGGCGGAGCTGCGGCGCCGCAACACCATTCCGCCTGGCAAGATGCCGTACAAAACGCCGCTGATGTTCACGTACGACAGCGGGCACTTCGAAGAGAATCTCGACCGCACCATGAAGCTTGCCAACTGGCGGGGCTTCGAGACACGGCGCAAGGAAGCAGCGAAGCGTGGCATCTTGCGCGGCATCGGCATCTCCAACACCATCGAGCAAGCTGCCGACCCTACTTACGAGACCGCAGAAATCCGTTTCGATCCGCTCGGCGGCCTGACGCTGGTGTCCGGCTCGATCTCGCATGGTCAGGGTCACGCCACGATCCAGACCCAGATTCTGGTCGATCGCCTCGGTGTCGATCCGGAGCGGGTAAAGTTCATGCAGGGTGATACCGACGCGGTAGCGTTCGGTATGGGCACCGGCGGCTCACGCTCGACCACGATGAGCGGCAGCGCCATCGCGCTGGTGAGCGACAAGATCATTGCCAAAGGCAAGAAGCTCGCCGCCCACATCATGGAAGCCGCCGAAACCGATATCGAGTTCAAAGACGGCCGCTTCACCATCGCCGGCACCGACCGCAGCATGCAAATCCACGAAGTGGCGAAATCGGCCTTTCAGCTGGAGAAGCTGCCGGCGGGAATGGAACCCGGCCTTTATGAGACCGGGACCTATCGCGCCCGCAGTGGCAATTTCCCGAATGGTTGCCACGTCTGCGAAGTCGAGATCGATCCGGAAACCGGCATCACACAGATCGTCGGCTATTGGGTGGTCGATGACGTCGGCACCGTCATCAATCCGATGCTGGTGAAAGGTCAGATCATGGGCGGCATCGCCCAGGGCATGGGCCAGGTGCTGATGGAGGACAAGGCCTACGACGAGGCCGGTCAGGTGCTCTCCGGCTCGTTCATGGACTACGCCATGCCGCGGGCGGATGATTTCTGTCCGGTCGTTATTGAAGACAATCCGGTGCCGACACCGACCAACCCGCTCGGCGTGAAGGGCGCGGGCGAGGCCGGCACGGTCGGATCGCTGTCTGCAGGCGTCAACGCTATTGTCGATGCGCTATCGGTGCTCGGCATCAAGCACATCGACACGCCGTGCACACCTTATCGGGTATGGCAGGCCATCGAGAACGCACGCGGGGCGAAATCAAGCGCCTCGGCAGCAACCTAGCATTCCGCAGGGGTGCTTTCGCGGCTTCCCTCGCCCATAATGCCGTATGTCTCTCGATCTGCGGTCCTTCGCGATCGCCACCGCCGGCTTCTGCGCCTTCATCAATCTCTATTCGCCTCAGGCTTTGTTGCCCGAGCTGGCGAATGAATTTCATGTCGGCCCGAGCGAAATCTCGACGCTGATGACAGCGGGCACACTGTCGATCGCGCTGACGGCGCCGTTTACCGGAGCCATGGCGGATATCCTCGGGCGAAAGCGCCTGATCACGGCGGCGATGTTTGCGACCTGCATTCCGACGCTGCTGATGATTTTCGTAGCCAGCGTTCCGCAGATGATCGCGCTGCGCTTCCTGCAGGGCCTGCTGCTGCCGCCGATCTTCACTGTCGCGGTGGCCTATATCGGTGATGAGTGGCCGCAAGGCGATGTCGCGCGGGTTGCGGGCATTTACATTTCCGGCACCAGCATCGGCGGATTCTGCGGGCGCTTTATTCCGGGCGTTCTCGCCGATCTGATCGGCTGGCGTGCGGCTTACGGCGTGGTCGCAGTACTCACCGTTATCTCAGCGATCGTCGTGGCGCTGACGCTGACCCGCGAGCGGCATTTCGTGCCGTCTGGCGGTCTCGCCAATTCGCTACGTTTCATGCTGAAGCATCTGCGCAACCGGCGGCTGCTCGCGACTTACGCCATCGGATTCGGCGTGCTGTTCAACTTCATCGCTACATTCACCTACATCAGCTTCCATCTCGCGGCGCCGCCGTATCTGTTTACACCGACGCTGCTCGGCGCGCTGTTTTTGACATATCTCGCCTCAAGTCCATTGGTGCCGTGGGTCGGCCGTGGCATATCGCTGTTCGGACAGCGGCGGTTTGTGCTTGGCATCATCGCGCTCTGGATTGTCGGCGTACTGATGCTGCTGGCCGGACCCGTTGCCATCATCCTGACCGGACTCACGCTTTGCGCGGTATGCGGCATGCTTTGCCAGGCCATATCCACCGGCTATGTCACGATGACCGCAAAAGAAGGCCGCTCGTCCGCCGTCGGGCTTTATGCGACGATGTATTATGTCGGCGGCAGCGCCGGCGCGTTTCTTGGCGGTATCGCCTGGACGCTCGGTGGCTGGGGCGGCTGCGTTGCGATGATCTTTGCAATGCAGTTGATCATAGCGGCGATTGTTGCGATTGCTTGGAAATAGAACTGCTTCACTAATATTCACGGGGAAACATCATGGTGTCGGAAAGTCAGTTTGCGTTCCTGCGGTCGATCGATACGCCGACCGTCTGCAACTTGATGGAGGTCGTCGCGCCAGAGCGCCGCGGCTCGTTCTACACGGTGAAGCACCTGTTCTGCCCGTTTCCAAACCTGCCGCCGATGGTCGGATTCGCCAAAACCGTCACGATGCGCGCCCGCGACAAAGTCGGCGGGGGGAGCTACATGGCAAAGCGCATGGACTATCTCGACTACGTCGCAGCGGCGCCGCAGCCGGGCATCGCCGTGATCGAGGACCTCGACGATCCCGCCGGCTACGGCGCGTTCTGGGGCGAAGTCCAAAGCAATATCCACAAGGCGCTGGGTTGCCTCGGCACCATTACCAACGGCTCGATCCGCGATATTCCGCAGATCGCCGAAGGTTTTCAGATGCTCGCAGGCTCGCTCAGCCCGTCGCACGCCTATGTGCACGTCGAGGATTTTGGCATCCCGGTCACCATTCACGGCATGGCGGTGAAAAGCGGCGACCTGATCCACGCCGATCAGCACGGCGCGATCGTGGTACCGGTCAACACCATCGACGGCATGAAGGACGCTGCCGACAAGCTTGCCGCAACCGAGGCAAAGATCATTGCAGCGGCGAAATCCGGCAAAGGCGTCGAAGCGATCAAGGCCGCGATGGCGGGCGGCTAAAGCATGATCCGGAAAAGCCTGCCCTCGGACTTGATCCGTGGGTGGACTTCCGGTTTTCCGAAAAGATCATGCTTCAGGCTTAGCTATCAGCACTTGGATGCCAGCGGGGCCGATAGCCGGCTGATAGCACAGCAATGGTCGACGGTGGCGTGGGCACATCCACGACAATTCCGCGCGGACGCGGCTTCCGGGCTGAATAGCCATCCGGTGTCCAGCGCAACAATTCGGCACCGCGAACCGCAAACGCTGCGCCGTCGAATGTAACGAAAGCGGCATCAGGCAATTCGTCGATGGCGCGGCGATGCAGGCGCTTTGCGCGACCCGCTAATCGCTCCCGGTGCAGCACCTCATCCATCTGGCCGGCATAAGGTCTCGTGCCCAGCCTTTTTGCCTTACGCCACGCCTCGGCAAACGCTTCGGCGTCCTTGCGCCGACATTCGAAACAGGGCCGGTGTCCGGCCGCGAGTGCCGTCGGCTCGTCGAGAAAGAACAGCTCGGTGTAGTAGCGGCCCCAGACGTCACGCTGACGGCCCTTGAAATCCAGCACGCAGCAAATCCATTGCCGCGAAGCCCAGCGCCGCTTCGTCAGTGTTTTGGCGTCGGTGTGGAAACGTCCGCCGCGGTTTCCGAACAACAGGCCGCGCGCTGCTAAGGGCATTCAGCTCACCAAACGGGTCGACGCGATTTTGCAGCGGCATTCTTCAGTCCGACCGAGAGCAGATCAGGCATCAAAGATCAGGCATGTGGTCGTGCCGTGGACAAGCAGCCGTCTGTTGCCGTCGGTGATCCGGCCCTCGGCCGTCCCGATGCGCCAGCCTCGGCTCAAGACAACCCCCTCCGCGGTGATTAAGCCGGTGTTCGGCGTGATGGGCCGTATCAATGTGATCTTGAACTCGACGGTAGTCTGGGCAAGGCCCTTTTCCAAAGTAGACTGGACGGCAAGCCCCATGCAGCTATCGAGCAATGTTGCCGCGAAGCCACCATGCACGGTCCCTGCCGGATTCAGGTGATCCGAAGTTGGTATGGCACTGACCACCACGCGGCCGCTTTCCGCTTCGGTCACATCGTAACCAAGCGTGGCCGCAATCGTGTTCAGCGGCAATGTACCATCCGCCAGACCCTGGACAAACTCCAGGCCACTCATTGCCTTGCGCTTGTCGGGGCTAACGGTCCCATAGGTCTTGCCTGAAGTTCGGTTCGACATCGAATGGCCTCCGGATAGCCTGACGTAGGATGCGAATAATCGCGTGCCCACCCGATTTCTGAGCCCTGTCGCGGAGCATAAGCTCGCATGGACCGATATGTTTCGGTGGATTACGAATAGTCAGTCGGCCTGCTCGCAGTCGGGTCGAGCAATTGGGATGCTAAAGGTCATGGATACTGTCGTTGCGACGCAGGAGCAGCCTGAAGTTTCCGAGCTTTTGTCGCGAGCGCGCGAACTCGCAAGTCTCGCTCGCGAACGGGCGCGCGAAACCGAAGCCGCGCGCCGGGTCAGCGCGGATATGGTGGCGCGGATGCGGCAGGCCGATTTGTTCCGCGTCATGCAGCCGAAGGCTTATGGCGGGTTCGAGTATGGCTTCGAGGTGTTTGCGCAGATCGAGGCGATCCTGGCGAGCGGCTGCGGCTCGACCGGCTGGGTGTACGGCCTGCTGGCCTCACATCAGTGGCTGATCGGCTGCTTTTCGGAAGCGGCGCAAGACGAGGTCTGGAGCGATCCCACCGCGCTCGCGGCCGGCACCTATGCGCCGGTATTGCGGGCCGTGGCGGTGGACGGTGGCTATCGCGTCACCGGCACTGGCACTTTTTGCAGCGGCTGCGATAACGCGCAGTGGCAACTCCTCGGCGGCTTGATCCCGCAAGCAGACGGTCCGTCGCAACCGGGGCTCTTCCTGTTCCGTACCGCCGACATCGCCATCGATGACACCTGGCACACCATGGGGCTGTGCGGCACCGGCAGCAAAAGCATTGTCGCTAATGACGCTTTCGTGCCGCGCCGCCGGGTCGTACCGTTCGCCGAACTTGCCAACGCGACAGCGCCCGGCATGAAGGCGCATTCAAATTCGCTGTTCAAGCAATCGTTCCTCGCCGTGCTGCCGGTTACCATCGTTGCGCCGGTGCTTGGCATGGCGGAAGGGGCGCTGGCCGCTTTTCTCGATATGGCGAAGGTCCGCACCACGCGCGGTGCAGTGGCCGGCGGCAACCGCAGGATGGCGGAACTGACAACGATCCAGTTGCGCGTCGCCGAAGCGGTGGCCAACATTGATGCCGCGAAGCTGATGATGTTTCGCGACCTTGCCGAGGCTTTCGCCATGGCGTCGCGCGGCGAAGCCGTCAGCATCGATGTACGGATCCGTAACCGCCGCGATCAGGCGTTCTGCGCAAAGCTGCTGATCGGGGCAATCGACGCCCTGTTCCTTGCCGCCGGCGGACACGGCCTCTATCTCGATCATCCGATCCAGCGGTTCTGGCGCGACGCCCATGCCGCAGGCTCCCACATCAGCCTGAATTGGGATTCCAGCGGCAGCATGTACGGCCAGTACATGCTTGGCCTGGAGCCCAAGGGGCAATATTGAAAACGTCAGTTGCAAGTTCAGTTGCAAGTATTGGGAGGAAACAATGGGCAAAAAAATCGCCTTCGTCGGATGCGGCGCGGTCGGCGGCTATACCGGCGCCCACATGGTGCAGGCCGGCGAAGACGTAACCTTCATCGACCCGTGGCCGGAGCATGTCGAGCACATGCGAAAGCACGGCTTGCGCGTCACCCACGCGATGAAGGAGCCGGAATTCACCGTGCCGGTACGCGCCCTTCACGTCACCGATGCCCAGCAGCTTGCCAAGGAGAAGCCGGTCGATATCGCCTTCGTGTGCATGAAATCCTATGACACAGCGTGGGCGGCGATGCTGATCAAGCAATATCTGGCGCCGGACGGTTATGTCGTCTCGCTGCAAAACTGCATGAACGAGGAAACGATTGCCGGCGTCGTCGGCTGGGGCAAGACGCTTGGCTGTATCGCATCGAGCATCACCGTGAACCTGCCGGAGCCCGGTCACATTCATCGCGGCGCCGCCAAGCATGGCGCGGCGCATACGGTGTTTCGCGCCGGCGAAGTGCACGGCCGCATTACGCCGCGCGCGGAGGAAATCTGCCGCCTCGTCGCCTATTCCGACAGCGCCAAGGTCACCAACAACCTTTGGGGCGAGCGTTGGTCGAAACTTGTCGCCAACGCGATGCAAAATGGACTCTCTGCCTGCACCAGCCTCGGCGGCGGCGACATGCTCAAGAGTGATCCGATCCGCCGGTTCTCGACGCGGCTTGGCAGCGAGGCGATCCGCGTCGGCCAGGCCCAGGGTTATCAACTCGAGGACATCCTGCACATCGAACCGGAAACCATCGCGCGCGCCGGCGAAGGCGACACCGCTGCGGAAAAGATTTGCGACGATCAGCGCTACAAGGACGCCGGGAAGACCGCCGCCGGCCAGCGCCCGTCAATGGGCCAGGACATGCAGAAGGGCCGCCGCACCGAGATCGAATTCCTCAACGGCCTGATCGTGCGCGAGGGCGAGAAGGTCGGCATCAATGCCCGCGCCAATGCGGTGCTGGTCGATATCGTCAAGCGCGTCGAAAAAGGTGAGCTGAAGGCCGATCCGAAGCACATCACCGAGCTGAGATTGAACTAGGACGCCGTATATATCCCAGCATTTCCGATCAGCTCTATATATTACATTACGGGACCAAGCATCACCCAGCGGCGAGGAGATTGCTTCATGGATCGACAGACAATTCAATCCCTACTCGATCAAGCCTACGAAGCACGGAGAAGCGGAGATATTGAAGGCCTCCTGGGGACCTTTCATCCGGAAGCGACATTTGAGATCGCTGGCTCAAAAGCAGTCAGCGCCTCTGCCGTCACCGTGCGCGGTCAACAGGAATTCAGGGAAACCCTGACCAAGCTTGTTGCGACTTTCAACTTCCTCGAGCGAACTATCATTAGTTGTCTGATTGACGGCAACCGGGCAGCAGTCCATTCGCGGGTCAAGCTGGAATGCGCTCCAACGAACAAGATAACAACGACTGATCTGCTCGACTTATGGAAATTCGACAACGGCAAAGTCGTCGAATTGATCGAATTTGTCGACACGGCGGCGGTCAATGACCTTGTGCAGAAAGACTGAGGACGAATACTCCTTTTGAGTGCGCGCCATCTGGTTAAGGTTTCCTCAAGGGCTCCGGCCTAGCTTCGCTGCAAGCGAGGCTCTCCTTGGCTACCTACGAGATATCGCCATTGCACGGCTCCGGCGCTAAGTTGTCGCGCCCGGTGGAGCTATTTTGCTTCGCGCTGCTTGTCGTCAACGTCGTCTTTCTCGCTACGTCCTGGGTGCAAGGTTCGTGGCTGATCGGGGCGGACGGTACCGCCATCTTCAACGACTTCGTCACCATCTGGGCCGCGGGCAAAATGGCGCTCGCCGGTCATGCCGCGCAAGCTTACGACTGGACGCAACTCAAGTCGGTCGATGAAAGCATTGTCGGTTCGGTCAGCGGTTATCTGGTCTGGCCCTATCCGCCGACGTTCCTGCTCGCCGCCGCCGCTTTGGCGCTGCTGCCCTACGTAACCGCGTTCTTCGTCTGGGTGTTCGGGACGTTCATCGTCTATCTTGCGATCATCCGCGCCGTCATCGGCGATCGCGTCGGCTACTTCCTCGCCGCCGGCTTTCCCGCGGTGATCGCGAATGCTCTCGTCGGGCAGACCGCATTCCTTTCCGCCGCACTGATCGGCGGTGCGCTGGTCTTTATGGATACGCAGCCGATCTGGGCTGGACTTCTGCTTGGTCTTCTCACCTACAAGCCGCATCTCGGACTGCTGTTTCCGATTGCACTTGCGGTGAGCGGCCGCTGGCGCGTGTTCTTCACGGCAGGAATTGTCGCCGCGCTGCTGGCGGCGGTGTCATGGGCTGTGTTCGGCAGCGAAAGCTGGGTCGCTTTCGCGTCCGGCATCAGCCATTCGCTGGTCTCCGACGGCTCAGCGGATTGGGGTAAGATGCAAACCGTTTCCGGCCTGATACGTGCCTTTGGCGGTGGCGACACTTTGGCCTGGAGCGTACAGATCGGCGTCACCGCTATTGCCGCAGCCGCAATTGCCGTGGTCTGGCGGAGCAGCGTCGCTTACGAGATCAAGGCGGCTGCGCTCGGCGTCGCCGCGCTGCTGGCGGCGCCGCATCTCCTCACCTACGATCTCGTCATCCTCGCGGTGCCACTGGCGTTCCTGTTCCGCCTCGGCCGCGCGCACGGATTTCAGCAATACGAACTGGCAGGCATGGGTTTGGCATGCCTGCTCATTTTCGTTTTTCCGTTCGTCGAAGCGCCGGTCGGCCTCGCCGCCGTCGTGGTGACGGCGGCACTGGTCGCGAACCGGGCGTTACGCGCGGCGTAACGCTGACAGCGTCACTTCGCGTATTTGCCGCCGGTCTGCTTGGTGTGCACGCCTTCGGCGCCGCTTTCCTTGTGCTTGAGGCGGGTGATGCGCGCCCATGTCCGCTTCAAGGGATCGCGCACGGTGATGTGCAGCGTGCCGCAGCCTTCGGTGGTCAGCTCGATCTTGTCGCCGTCCATGAACGGGTTGAGACCGCGATGGTTGGTGCCGGTGGCAAGGATGTCGCCCGGCAGCAGCGTATGGATCGACGTCACCCATTCGATGCAGCGCGGAATCTTGTGCGCCATGTCGTCGGTGTTGAAGTTCTGATAGACGACGCCGTTGTTGGTCAGCGTGATCTGCAGCTTCTGCGGATTCTTGATCTCGTCCTTGGTGACGATATAGGGCCCGATCGGCGCAAACGTGTCGCGCGACTTCATCTGATAGAACACGTTGGTCGGCGGCACCACGCCGCGCGCCGAACCGTCGATGAAGTTGGTGTAGCCGAACACGTAACGCATCGCATCGGCGGCCTTGACGTGGGAAGCCTTCCTGCCGATCACGATGGCGATTTCCGCTTCGCCCTCGAAGATGGTCGCGGCCATGTCCGGCAGCACCATGACTCCGCCCTCGCCGATGACGGCGCTCGGTGACTTCATGAAAGCATTGATCGGCGCCGGTTCCGGCAGTGTGCCGTCTTCCATGTAATTGACGGCCATGCAGATGATGTTTTCGGGCTTCGGCAGCGGCGGCCGCAGCTTGGCCTTGGCGAGCGGCTTGGCTTTGCCCTTCTTGGCGGCATTCGCGAGCTTGGTCTTGTAGGTGCTCCATTGCTCGATCACGCCGCGGATCACATCCTGCGGACCGAGGGCCTTGATGCCTTTGGTCGCGGACGACACGTCGACGATCTTGTCGCCGACCACAACACCGAGTTTGTAATCATCGAAAAACGCAAGCTTCATCAGTTTCCTCCAAGGGCAACTTAGTTGGTGAGATTGGATGACGCATTAGAGCATGATCCGGAAAAGTGGACTACCGGTTTTCCGAAAGATCATGCGCCGGCTAGAAAACTAGCCCTGAGCCGATTCAACTTGATCGGATCAGGGTCTAGTATCGCGTGTGCAGGCGCCCGTCGACAGGCTCGCGGCAACGCCGGCCACAATCGATGGTCAGGTCTTGAGCCCGGCCGCGCGCGCCACCTCGGTCCACCGGGCGATTTCCTTGCTCAAACGGGCGCCGAACTCGTCCGGCCCAACGTTGAGGGGCTCATAACCCTGTTTGCGCAGGGCATCGGCCGCTTCCGGCATATTCACGCCCTTGCTCGCGGCAGCGGCTATCGTGTCGACGATCGGGCGCGCGGTGCCGGGCGGCGCAAGCAGACCCAGCCAAAGCGTGACGTCGAAGTCCGGAACGCCGGATTCCATCATCGTCGGCACGTTGGGCAGCAGGCTCGACCGCTTGCCGGACGACGCCGCCAGCGCCTGGAGCTGGCCGGCGTTGACCTGCCCGAGCACGGACGACGCGACGGTGAATGACAGAGTGATACGGCCCGCGACCAGATCCGTGACAGTTTCCGGGCTCCCCGGATAGGGAACGTGAACGAGCTTGATTCCGGTGCGCTGCTCGAACAGCACGCCGCACAAATGCGGCAGGCTGCCCGCGCCGACCGAACCGTAAGTTAGCTCTCCCGGCTTCGCTTTCGCCAGCGCCACAAGATCGGCAACGCTGTTCAGTTTCATCGAGGGATTGACCATTAGATAGAACGGTCCTTCGGCAATCTGCGCGATCGGCGAGAAATCTCTGCTCATGTCGAGCGGCGGAGACGAGGGATTGACGATCTCGTTGGTGAGGCTTGAGAGCGCGGGAAGGAAGAGCGTGTAGCCGTCATTCGTTGCACGGGACACATATTGGGCGGCGATGCTCGATCCGGCGCCGGGCTTGTTCTCGACGACGATCTGCTGGCCGAGCAACGGCGATGTCGCCTTGGCGAAAATCCGCCCCACCACGTCGGACGCCGCACCAGCCGTGAACCCAACAATGAGTCGTACCGGGCGCGACGGATAAGTATCGGCGCTGGCGGCAAGAGACATCGCGGGAAGCGCGAAGGCTCCCGCGCCCAAGGTGAGGAATTGCCTACGGCCAATCATCACCGAGCTAAAAGTCATCGCGTTCCTCCCAGGAATTATTTTTTCTTTTATATAACGCGCACCCGATTGCCGTCGGGCTTTAACGTCGCACCGAGCCTTGCGCTGCGCGCTGTCAGGTCGGCAAGGGTCTCGGCCTCGTCGGCAGCCTTGCTGAGATAGGATTCGTCCTTCGCGTTGCTGCGCACGAACCGGAAGCTGCAATCGGTGACTGAACCGTTCTCGTAAATCAGCTCCACCAGCATGCCAATCCAGCCCGCGTGCTTGCGCCCGAGATGGCCGGTGGCGAAGGTGAGATTGCAAAGGCCGTAGAAGATCGGTTTGCCCTTATAGAGCTCGACCGGCAGCGAATAGTGCGGCCCGTGACCCATCACCACATCGGCACCGGCGTCGATGGCTGCATGGGCAATGTCAGTCATGTACTGCAACGGCTCCCGCCCCAGGCCCCAATGGCAGGAAGCGACGACTACGTCGACTTGCGGCCGCAGCACTTCGATGTCCTTGCGAAACTCGAAAAGATAGGCGGGATCCGCCCAGGTCACGACCACCGGCGGCACGCCCGGCCGGTTTGCAGGCGGCACACCGGGGGCAAGCCTGCCCCCCGGTACCTGATAGGCGGTGTGGCCGCGAAGCACGGCGATACCCGGCGCATCGTCGAACGCCTCGTGGTCGGTCGGCCAATAGACCGAGCTGCGCTGCACCACCCCGACGCGAAAGCCGTTGCGCCCGACGATGACCGGCGCACGCGCCGTGGCGAGGTTGGGTCCGGCGCCGGTATGCGCCATTCCGATCTCGTCAAGGCGCGCGATGGAGTTGGTGATGTTGTCGTTGCCGTAATTGACGTTGTTGGCGATGCCGACGCCGTGAATGCCGGAAATTTGCAACGCCTTCTTGGCCACCTGCGGATCGGCGAAGAAGCCTTCGGTCGCATGCGAGCGCCGCGACGGCAGATGCAGGCAACATTCGAGATTGGAAAATACGGCGTCCGCGGCATGCAGTTCAGCGGCAACGTGCCGGAACGGCGCCTGCGGATCGGTCACGTTCATCAGATTGACGTCACCGGTCAGAAGCAGCTTTGCCATTTCCTGCCCTCGCTACGCGCCGACCGGTGAACGGCCAGTCTCTTGGCTCATGTCGTAGCAGCAAAATCGCCGCAGAACAGGCCCCGGTGCCGGAGCACGGCCACCAACAAATTGAGAGAAGCTGACGGAGTGCGGCTCGCTGAAATCAGCGGGTGTCTATGGAAACCCGCTTCAACGGCGCGGTCGGCGCCGGCTGCACGAAGCCGCCGTCGTTGACCGCCTGCGCGAGCGCATTTCGGTCCAGCGAGTCGTCGTGCTTGTAGACGTCGTCGCGGAATTCGACGGTGCCGTCGCGCTGCACCCAGCCGGTGAGATAGACCCACGCCACCGGGATCTTGTGCGGCAGGTTGATGATATGAGTCTGACCGGCTGCAATGCCGGCATCGATGGCGGCGCGATCCCAGTTGGGCGGACCATCCTGCAGGATCCAGACGGCGAGATCGCGCACATTGTCGACGCGGGTGCAGCCGTGCGAGTCGAAACGGTAATCGTCGGCAAACAGCTTTCGCGTGTCGGTGTCGTGCATGTAGACCGAATAAGGATTCGGCATGTCGATCTTCAGATTGCCAAGCGCGTTCCAGGTGCCGGCGTCCTGCCGGACCGTGAAATTGTAGGAGCGGTCGCCCGACCAATCGACCGACGCCGGATTGACCTCCTCGTCATGCGCGCCGAGAAGCCGCATGTGCATGCGTTCAAGATAGGTCGGATCCTTGCGCATGTGCGCGGCTATCTCGGTTTTGGTGATCGAGAGCGGCACCGTCCAGGTCGGGTTGAGATTGACCGAGGTGATGAAGGCGGTGAGCGACGGTGACGGTTTGTCGATCTTGCCGACGATCACACGATAGCGGCGCTCGACCTTGCCATTTTTCACCGCCTCGACGAAGGCTGCTGGAATGTTGACCACGACGTATCGCTCGGCGAACTGGAAATCCATGCCGAGCAGACGATCAAGCGACGCTTCGAGCTGCTTGATGCGCTCGCCGACCGGAACATTAAGCGCCTTCAGGGTTTGCGCGCCGACGGTGCCGGTGGCATCGAGGCCGTGACGGAGCTGAAAGCGCTTGACGCCTTCAGCGACAGCAGTGTCGTAGGTGTCGCCTGCCGCATCCTTTGCCGGCAAGTCGTCGGTTATGACCAGGCGCTGGCGCAGCGTCGCGACATCCGCACCGCTCGTGCCAGGCGCGAGCTTGGCGTCCGGCGGCAAAGTCGGCCAGCCGCCGCGCACCTGGAGGTCGGAATAGTAAAACAGCGCGTCCTTGATGCGCTTGAAGGTGTCTTCATCGAACACCGGATCGGAAGACAGCGCCAGTTCAGCCGCCGAACGCGCTTCCGGCGTCGCGGCATTGATGGATGGTTTTACGGCAGCAACCGGAGGCTTCACGGCGGCAGGAGGTTTGGCCGCAGCTGGCGGTTTCGCTGGACCCACCTGCGGCGACATCAGGGTCGGTTGACCGGCGACGCCCTGCGCGAATGCAGGGGCCGCCGATAACGACAACAGCAAGCCGGAAATGAAAATATTGCGCATAAAGCCCTCGCCGAACACCCGACAGAATCTTACTCTCGTCGCAGCGTCCCCACCAGAATTGAAACTCTTTTGCCGTAAGCGGCGGGCTGCTGCCGAATCCAGCCGCTGACACCAAACTATAGGCCAATTATGACCAAATTCTCGCGCGGACTGGCGCCGGCAAGTCTGCAATGCAGCAAGTAGCCGCGCTTATGCAGGCGGTGACTGACGTCGACGATGATGCCAACGCTGCGGTGCTGAATTACCGCGCTAGGCGAGCCGGCAAGGAGCGGCGCTTACGACTGCGGTTGTGGCTCAAGCGGGCCAGGCTCTGGACGCGGACGATTGCGGCCGGCGCCGGCCGTCGGAACGGTCGGGGTGCGCGGTGTGGTCGGCTCGATCATCGACTCGCGGTTCGGTTTCTTGCCCATCAGCAGATCTTTGATCTCGTCGCCGGTGAGCGTCTCGAATTCGAGCAAGCCCTTGGCCAGCGTCTCCAGATCGGCACGCTTCGTGGTCAGGATCTCCTGCGCCTCGGTGTAGCCGGCCTCGACCAGCCGCCGGATTTCGCCGTCGATCTTCTGCACGGTGGCTTCGGAAATGCTCTGCTGACGTGCCACGGAATAGCCGAGGAACACTTCTTCCTGGTTTTCGCCGTAGGCAACAGTGCCGAGGGCTTCGGACAGGCCCCACCGGGTGACCATCATGCGCGCCAGCTTGGTAGCCTGTTCGATGTCGGAAGAGGCGCCCGACGTGACACGTTCGCGGCCGAACACCAATTCTTCGGCGACACGGCCGCCCATCATGATGGCAAGACGTGACGTCATCTGCTCAAGCGACATCGACAGCTTGTCGCGTTCCGGCAGTTGCATGACCATGCCGAGCGCACGGCCGCGCGGAATGATCGTCGCCTTATGCACTGGGTCGGTCGCCTTGACGTTGAGCGCGACAATGGCGTGGCCACCTTCGTGATAGGCGGTAAGGAGCTTCTCCTCCTCCGTCATCACCAGCGACTTGCGCTCGGCGCCCATCATCACCTTGTCCTTGGCGTCCTCGAACTCGGTCTGGGTGACCATGCGCTTGTTGCGCCGGGCCGCCATCAGGGCCGCTTCATTGACAAGGTTCATCAGGTCGGCGCCGGAGAACCCGGGAGTGCCGCGCGCAACGGTCTTCAGGTTCACGTCGGGTGCTAACGGCACCTTGCGGACGTGGACTTTTAAAATCTGCTCGCGGCCGACGATGTCCGGATTCGGCACGACCACCTGGCGGTCGAAACGGCCCGGACGCAGCAGCGCCGGGTCGAGCACGTCAGGCCGGTTGGTGGCAGCGATCAGGATGATGCCTTCGTTCGCTTCGAAGCCGTCCATCTCGACCAGCAACTGGTTCAGCGTCTGCTCGCGCTCGTCGTTGCCACCGCCGAGACCGGCGCCGCGATGACGACCGACCGCGTCGATTTCATCGATGAATATGATGCATGGCGCATTCTTCTTCGCCTGTTCGAACATGTCGCGGACGCGGCTCGCGCCGACGCCGACGAACATCTCGACGAAGTCAGAACCTGAAATGGTGAAGAACGGCACGTTGGCTTCGCCGGCGACAGCGCGCGCAATCAGCGTCTTGCCGGTGCCGGGCGGGCCGACCAGCAGCACGCCGCGCGGAATACGTCCGCCAAGCCGCTGGTATTTTCCGGGATCGCGCAGGAATTCGACGATTTCCTGGAGATCCTGCTTGGCTTCGTCGACACCGGCGACGTCCTCGAAGGTGACGCGGCCATGCGCCTCGGTCAAAAGCTTGGCGCGCGACTTGCCGAAGCCGAGCGCCTTGCCGCCGGCGCCCTGCATCTGGCGCGACAGAAATATCCAGACACCGATCAGCGCAACAAACGGCAGCCATGAGATTAGCAGCGAGACGAACCAGGGCACGTTCTCGGTCAGCGGCCGCGCGGTGATCGAAACGCCCTTGTTGTAGAGGCGCTGGATCAGCGTCGGGTCGCTCGGCGAATAAGTCTGGAAGGTGCGGCCATCAGTGAAGGTGCCGTGGATTTCCGGTCCCTGGATCAGGACATCGCGCACCCTGCCCTGATCGACTTCATTGAGCAGTTGCGAGAATGAAATGTCTTGGGAGGTCGTATGCTGGCCGGGATTCTGGAACAGCGTGAACAGCGCGAGCAGCAGCAGGACAATAATGACCCACAGGGCGAAATTGCGCAGATTGGCGTTCATCTTGAGTCCTTGGACCGCGAATCCGCGCGGTGTCCCAGAGCCTGTTACCTGCCTGCGAACCGTGGCGGCTTCACGTCCCCGATTCACATGACGAATGTAGGAGGCGCTCTGCCCCCTGCCAAGAACCCGAGAAGAAGTAATCGTCTCGACTATAGGCCTATTTCGTAAAGCGGTTCTTGCGGTTCTTGCGCATGGCTAATGCGCGGCGAAGAGGGGCGCGCTCGACCGTAAGATGGTCGCCGGAAAGGGTAATTAGCGCCCCCGCGAGGGTCCGGCGGAGCCGCGACGGGGCCTGCCGCAGTCCCTCGTAAAGCGCCTCGAGCTTGGCAAGCTCGACTGGCCCCTCATTGCCGTTGTGGGTGACAGCCTCGCCAAGCAACCGCAAACCGACTTCAGCGGGCAACCGGGCGAAGCGTGATGTTTCGAAAACAATCGGTCCGTGTCGGCGCCACGGCGGCGGCGCCAGCGCTGCCCGCGCGGCATCGACGGCAAGGGCAACCGTGGCTTCCGCGCGGCGAAGCCGCAACGCGAGGCGTGCAAGGCCCCGCGCATCGAGTCCTTCTCGCGCTAGTACCGGCATCAATGTGCGCAATCGTGCACGGGTGAAGCGGGGGTCCTGGTTGCTGGGATCTTCGCTGTAGCCGATCTTTGCCGCTTTCAGCGTCGCGATCAGCCGAGCCTTGGAAACGCGGAGCAGCGGACGCACCAGGAAGATTTCCTGCTCGATCCGCGCCGACAGCGGCGCAACAGGCAGCGGCGCAATATGGGCCATGCCGGTGAGCCCGAGCAGCCCGCTGCCACGAGCCATCCGAAACAGGACGGTCTCGGCTTGATCGTCCAGGGTATGGGCCGTGGCGATATGCGCGATGCCTTCGCGTCGCGCGGCTTGCGCGAGTAATTCGTAGCGAGCGTTGCGCGCGGCTACCTGCAATCCGCTGTGCGGTTTCTTCCCGCGCCAGCGCAACGTGCGATGCGGCACACCCAGCCGGCCTGCGAGCTTCCTGACAGCGGCTGCCTCGCGCGCTGCTTCAGGCCGCAAGCCGTGATCGACGGTAACGGCAAACAGTTTTGGCGCGCGCTTGAGCTGCTTCGCCCAACGGGCGGCGAGAACAAGAAGCGCGGTCGAGTCAGGACCGCCGGAAATCGCAAGCAAGAGGCCCGGCAAATCTTCAAGTCCGCGGAATAGTCCGCTGGCTTCGCGATCGGATACTGCTTGCTCAGCAGCCGACACGCTTCTGTTCCCGGTCAACGCTTTGCTTCACGTTGAGCGAGGCCCGCGGATATTTGCGCAACACTTCGCCCAGCGAGGCGCAGGCCGCTTCTTTTTCGTTGAGCGCCGCAAGCGACATGCCGAGCTTGAGCAGCGCATCGGGCGCCTTCGCCGTCGTGTCGTATTTGGTGGAGACAGCAAGGAACGCTTCAGCAGCGTCGCGGTATTGCTGGCTCTGGAACAGACTCTCGCCGAGCCAGTACTGCGCTTCCGGCGTCATCCGGTCGCTCGGATACTGCTTGAGGAATGTCCGAAATCCTTCGACCGCCTGGGCATAATCCTTGTGCTGGAGATAGCCGTAGGCGAGGTCGTACTGATCCTTCGACGTGGCGGGGGGCGGCAAGGACGCCTGCATGGCGCCGGTCGAATTCGGATTGACCGGAGGTGGCGGCGGCAAAGCGCCGCCAGGCGCCGGAGCCGCAGCGTTTGACGACATCGTGGAGAGGTCGAGCGGAGCACCCGGCTGACGCGGACCGCCGCTTTGAGTATCGGCCACCGGCGGCGGCGGTTCTGTCGCGGTGGTGCTGGCGCCGAGCGGCCGCGGCGCACCGGGCGCGGTCGGATTAAGTGCCGGGTTAAACGCATCGCTACGCCGGCCAGAGCCCTGATCGACTGGCGCCGGTCCCGCGGGCTCCGGCGCGGCGATCTGAGCCGGCGCCGGATAAGGCGCGCTCTGAGGCTGCGGATAAGGAGCAGGCTGCTGCGGCGGGTATGAAGCCACCGGCCGCTGTTGCGGCGGCGGAGCCGGCGTCGCCGCCGACCCGCCCTGGATTTGAGCCTGCAAACGCTGCACCTGCTGCTCAAGCTGCTGATTGCGATACTGCAATTGCTCGATATTGCCGGTGAGGTCGCGGATCGCGCCCTCAAGGCGGTCCATCCGCGTCATAATATCGGAATCCGACATTTGCGCACTGGCGGGACAGATCGAAAGCGCACAGGCAAACGCAGCAGCAACGAAAGAAACAGGGCGGAGCATCGCCGACATCATCTTCGGTGGATAGGCAAGGCCCAACATAGCGAATCCTGCGTCCAAATTGTGACTATTCCGGTGGAGCGGATTTGACATTCGCTACTCACTTCCCGCAGCCCGTGAAGCGAATGTCAAATCCAAAGCTCCACCAGCAGCTTATATTTGCCAGTGGTCCTTTGATTCAAACATTCGCTCGGCGTGTGCCGAAATGGGATGCGAATGTTTGAATCGGGCCACCGGTTATTCTGCAGGCTGAATGCGCGGATGCTTGCGCGCGGCGCGCCATTCCTCGAAGCGCTGGATCACCACGAACAGCGACGGCACGAACAAGACCGCAAGACAGGTCGAGGCGATCATGCCGCTGAATACGGTGATGCCAATCGATTTCCTGGCGCTGGCGCCCGCTCCACTCGCGATCACCAGCGGTGCGACACCGAGGATGAAGGCGAACGACGTCATCAGGATCGGACGGAACCGCGCACGGGCTGCATCCACCGCGGCATCGACGATGCTCTTGCCGTCGCGAACGCGATGCTCGCGCGCCACTTCGACGATCAGAATGGCGTTCTTCGCGGACAGTGCAATCAGCAGGATCAGGCCGATCTGGGTGTAGAGGTTATTGTCGATGCGCAGTCCCTCAAGCACTGCAACCGGGCCAACCAGCGCCAGCGGCACCGAGAGGATGACGGCGAGCGGCGTGTACCAGCTTTCGTATTGCCCGGCGAGCACCAGATAAACCAGCA
>Ga0302325_10009346_pt1 | contig 21417 bp, 22 predicted proteins | sample Palsa_T0_2_FD_201948 | JGI IMG/M metagenome (GOLD analysis project Ga0302325, IMG submission 201948) | Peat permafrost microbial communities from Stordalen Mire near Abisko, Sweden - Palsa_T0_2 | ecosystem: Environmental > Terrestrial > Soil > Palsa > Peat permafrost | place: Sweden: Abisko...
AAGGGGCTGGTCGCGACGACCCGCGCCAGGTTGGGGACCGTGCGCAGGATCACCGCGGGAGCGTGGCCGAAGTCTTGTGTGACTTGGGTCTCAATGGCGGTGGCCAGCGTGGCTGCACTCCTCCCGGGCGATCGGAACAGGACGTTCCCGGTCTGGATGTACGTGGCGACATCGGTGTAGCCCAGCGTGAGGAACGTCTCGGTGAGGTCGGCCATGGAGATGCGGCCATGGCCGGCGACATTGACGCTGCGGAGCAGGGCGACGTAGTGCGGCATGGAGGCTCGATCATAGGAACCACGAATGACCCGGACGGAATTGGATGGCGGCGGTCTCGGCCGCGGGGCGCCGTCGGGTTGACTGAAACCCCTTGGGGCGGCGGCGACCCCTGCGTAAGGTGAGAGTGTGCAACCGATCCTCCACCTCTCCATCCCCGTGCGAGACCTCGACGAGGCTCGCAATTTCTACGTGGACGCTTTGGGGTGCGACGCGGCGAGGGCCCGCCCGGGTTACCAGGACGTGTGGTTCTTCGGCATGCAGGTCACCCTGCAGCACCGGGCCGACCAGGTCGCGGCGCCCGATCCAGGCTCGGTCCGCCACTTCGGTGTGACGCTCGGTCGTGAGGACTTCGACGCCCTGGCGGCGCGCCTCCACGCCAGCGGGGCGCAGTGGGTGTCGCCGGTGTCGACCGACGACGAGGGATTGGCGACCGAGCAGACCAAGGCGAAGATCGCCGACCCCAGCGGCAACGTCATTGAGATAAAGACCTACGCCGACGTGGCGTCGGCGCTCGAGATCTCGCCGTACTCGTACCCGGAGGCGATCGAACACGGAAACTGACACCGCCACCGACACGGTGCGCACGCTCACCGTGCTGGGGTGCGACGGCAGCTGGCCCGGTCCCGGCGGTGCCGGCAGCGGCTACCTCGTCCGGGCCGCCGGGACCTCGATCCTGCTCGATGCCGGCCCCGGCACCTTCGCCCAACTCCAGCGCCACGCCGACCCGGGTGACATCACCGCGGTCATTCTCACCCACGTCCATCCCGACCACTGGACCGATCTCGAGTCGTTCGCCACCTGGGCTGGCTTCGGCCCGGGCCGGGAACGGTTCGGCGGGCCGGGTAGCCGCACCCTCCCGGTGTTCGCCCCGCCCGGGGTCCGGGAGCGGTCGCATTTCGCCGCTGCCCCCTGGCTCGACTGGAGGGAGCTGGCCCCCTCCATGGTGCTCAGCCTGGGCGTGCTCGAGGCGCGCTTCGGCGCCACCGACCATGGCACGCCCACCTTGGCCGTCCACCTCTCCCATGAGGGGGCCACGCTGGCCTATTCGGCCGACTCGGGCCCGGGTTGGTCGGTCGAGGAGCTGGGCGCGGCTATCGGGACCTTTCTGTGCGAGGCCACCTACACCCAGGAGCTCGAGGGCTCGTTGCTGCACCTCAGCGGCCGGGAGGCGGGCGCCATGGCCCGTGCCGCCGGGGTCGGGCGTCTGATCGTCACACACCGTTGGCCTACGGTGTCGGCCGACGACGTGCGTCGGGAGGCCGAGCTCGCATTCGGGCGACCGGTGGAGCAGGCCAGCATGGGCGCGGTCTTTGCGTGGTAGGTCGGGGCCGTCCCGTGGTGACGGTCGCCCGAGGCTGACGAAAGGAGAACGATGTCCGAACAGAGCGAGGTGACCGGGTCCCAGGTCGACCCCCGGACCGCACGGGGCGACGGGCGCGCCCTCGACCAGTTGCGCCCGGTGAGCTTTGTCCGGGACTACACGGTCATGGCACCCGGGTCGGTGCTGGTCTCCTTCGGCCGGACCAAGGTGCTGTGCACGGCGTCCGTCGAGGACCGGGTCCCCCCATGGATGCGGGGTAGTGGGAAAGGCTGGGTCACCGCCGAGTACTCCATGCTGCCGGGTTCGACGCCCGAACGGGCCTCCCGCGAGGCGGCCAAGGGCAAGCAGTCGGGCCGGACGCAGGAGATCCAGCGCCTCATCGCCCGCTCTCTGCGGGCCGTGTGCGACCTGGTGGTGCTGGGCGAGGTGCAGGTGACCGTCGACTGCGACGTCCTGCAGGCCGACGGCGGCACACGGACGGCCTCCATCTGCGGCGCCTACGTGGCCCTGCACGACGCCTTCTCCCGTCTGCAGCAGGCCGGCACGCTGCGCCAGAACCCGTTGACCGACTCGGTGGCGGCGATCTCGGTGGGGATCATCGACGGCGTCCCCATGCTCGACCTGCCCTACGCCGAGGACTCCCGGGCCGAGGTGGACATGAACGTGGTCATGACCGGCGCCGGGCGGTTCGTCGAGGTCCAGGGGACGGCCGAGGGAATGGCATTCAGTCGGGGCGAGCTGGACAGCCTGCTGGCGTTGGCGGAGTCGGGCATCAAGGAGCTGTCGGCGCTCCAGGCGGCCGCGCTGGCCGAGCCACCGCCCTCGCGGTGAGTGGCGCTGGCGGCGGCGGCGACGCTGGCGGTGGCAGCGGCGGTGCACCGTGGCGGCTCGTGCTGGCGTCGGCTAATCCGGACAAGGTGACCGAGATCGCCGCCGTGCTGGGCGGGGCTCTCGAGGTCGAACTGGTTCCTCGGCCCCCCGAGGTACCCGACGTCGTCGAGGACGGGGAGACCCTGCTCGACAACGCGCGGCTCAAGGCGCAGGCGCTCGTGGCGGCCACCGGGCTGCCCGCCGTGGCCGACGACACGGGTTTGGAGGTGGCGGCGCTGGGCGGCGCGCCCGGCGTGTACTCGGCGCGTTATGCCGGGGAGGACGTCACCTACGCCGACAACGTGGCCAAGTTGCTGTCGGAGCTGGACGCCTTGTCTGACGGCGGCGGGGAGCGCAGAGCCCGTTTCCGCACGGTCGCCATGGCGGCGTTCCCCGACGGCACCGAGCTGTGGGCCGAGGGCGTGGTGGACGGGACGATCACCCGGCTGGCCAAAGGGAGCGGCGGCTTCGGGTACGACCCGGTCTTCGCTCCCGACGAAGGGGGTGGCCCGACGTTCGCGGAGATGACCCCGGAGGCCAAGCACGCCATCTCGCACAGGGGGAGGGCGTTCCGCGGCCTGGCGGGACTGCTGGCGGATCGCGCCGACCGGTGAGCCGACGGTGACCTGGTAATGCGGTAACCCGGCGTGCCGGTGGTTCAGGAGGCCCCGGGTGTGCCCTTGGCCCGGGCTTCGCGCATCATCTGGACTCCTTTGGTCAGCGAGTCCCGGATCAGCCGGTCGTTGTCCTTGGAGATGAAGTCGTGCACTCGCTTTTCGAGGAGTACCCGCATGATGGGGTTGAAGGCGCGGTAGGTCTCGGAGAAGTGGACCCGGGTCTGCCCGTCGCCCAGGTCCTCCAGGCGGGTGCGTCCCTGGGCCTGGGACCACAGCGGTTTGCCGACGGCGTCGTACTTCCACGACACCTTGGGCGTGACCTCGGTCAGCCACTCCCACGACTGGCCCCGGCCGCCCGAAAGCAGGTAGCGGGGCACCCGGAACGTGCAGTGCCGCACCAGGCCCTCGCCGATGTCGTTCCCGGGGTGGAGGATCTCGATGGTCACGTCGCCGTTCTGGGTGAGGGCCCGGCGCAACCAGAAGAGCTCCCACAGCTCGTCGGGTGTGGCGGGGATGTCGACGTGGAAATGATGCTCTTGCATCCGGCTCACCCTAGAGCGGCCGCCGGCGGGTGCGTCATGTGCGGGTGCGTCATCTGCGTGGTGCAAGCGCCGTGGTGCCGGGGTGCCGGGGTGGCGGGGTGCCGGGGTGCCGGGTCACCGGTGTCGGCCGTTATCGTCTCGCCATGCGCCCCTTCGCCGTCGCGGTCATGGGGGCCACCAGACCGCCACGAGCCGAGAGTTCTTTTTCGAGTTGTACCAGATCTTGTACCACTCGACGAACAACTACCCGCCGGCTCCCATCCACTCGACGAACAGCCTCCAGCCGGCTCGTAGGGCCAGGCCGCCACCGGAACCGCAAAGTCCAGATGACGGCGGCCCGCCGCCCCTCATGAAGGTGGCCTATGTGGTGCCCCGCTACGGCGCGCAGATCCGGGGGGGAGCGGAGACCGGCGCCCGCATGATGGCCGAGCACCTGGTGGCGGACCGGGGCGACGAGGTGGAGGTGTTCACCACTGCCGCCCTCGACGCGCTGACCTGGCGCGACGAACTGCCCCCGGGGACCGAGACCCTCAACGGGGTGACCGTGCACCGGTTCGCCTCGGAGGCCGGGCGGGGCGAGGGCTTCCACCCACTTTCCGCAGCCCTCCTCGCCGACCCCGCCCACGCAGGGGAGGAGGATCAACAGCGCTGGGTGGACCTCCAAGGTCCCAAGTCCCCGGCCCTGCTGCGTACGGTGGAGGAGAGCGACGCCGATGTCATCGCCTTCTACCCCTACCTCTACTACCCGACCGTCCGCGGCTTGCCCCGGGTGCGGGATCGGGCCATTCTCCATCCGGCGGCCCACGAGGAGCCCGCCCTGCACCTTCCCCTCTTCGATGCCTTGTTCTCGCAGTGCCGCGGCTTCGCCTTCCACACCCGGAGCGAGCGGCGCCTGGTGGTCGACCGCTTCGGCGTGGCCACCACGCCCCAAGTGGTGGCCGGCCTCGGGGTCGAAGAAGCGGCCGGCTCGGCCGACGACGCCCGCGCCGCGTTCGGGCTGGGCGACGCGCCGTATCTGTTGTGCATCGGGAGGGTGGACGACAAGAAAGGAACGGGGATCCTCTGGCGCTATTTCCGCTCCTACAAGGAGCGCCACCCTGGTGATCTGCGCCTCGTACTGGTGGGGCAGATCGTGGACCCACCGGAGGACGAGCGCGACATCGTGGTGACCGGCCTGATCGACGACAACTCCAAGTGGGGCCTCTTGCGTGGGGCGCACGCCCTTGTCTCCCCGTCGCCGTTCGAGTCCTTCTCCCTCACCGTGGTCGAGGGGATGACGGCCGGTGCGCCGGCCATCGTGAACGCGGTTTGCGGGGCCACACGGGAGCATTGCGAGCAGTCGGGGGCGGGCATGTGGTTCGAGGGTTTCGCCGAGTTCGAAGCGGTGCTGGATCGGATGGTCGGGGACGCCCGGCTCCACGAGACCATGCGCCAGAACGGGTTCCGCTACGTGGACGCCACCTACCGGTGGCCGGTGATCATGGACCGGTACGGCACCTTTCTGGAGGAGTTCGTCGCCCGCCGCCGTTGAGGGATGCCCGGCCGGGACGGGACTGGGACCGGGACGCTACGGGGCCGGGGGGAATGGCATCCCGTAACGGTCGAGATGGGCCTTCTCGGCCAGGGGACGACGGCGCGGCGGCCCGAGTGGCGCGCTGGGGTGCCCGAGCGGGACCACGGCCAGCGGCTCCACCCCGTCCGGCAGGCCGAGCAGTTCGGAGAGCTCGTTCCCGCCGAGGACCGGCAACGTGGTGAGCGCCGACCCCAGGCCGAGGGCGTGGGCGGCCAGCAGCAGGTTCTGCACCGCCGGGAAGACGGAGGCCCCCAGGGTCGGGGCGAAGGTGAGCCGGGCGTCGCCGCAGACCACGACGAGCACGGGGGCGCCGGCCACGCCGCCCCGGGCGCCGCGGTCCACCTCGTCCAAGAGGGCGGGTGCAAGGCGCCCGGTCTCGAGCGCCCGGGCCCCTCCCTCCCAGACCCGCGCCGTAATGCCGCCGATAGCGGACCGGAGGGCCGGGTCGCGCACCACAATGAAGACGAATGGCTGGCTGTTCTCCGCCGAGGGGGCGTGCGTGGCGGCGGTGAGGATTTTGGCGACGGTGGCGTCGTCGACATCGTCGGGCCCGAAGCTCCGGGCGGCGCGCTGGGTCTGTACGACGTCGAAGAAATCGGGCACGGGTGGCGATGGTACCGGTCGGCCGCCTGATTGGGCGGGGCGACGGCAGGCCCGCTACCTTTGGCCGAGCACCGGCTGCCCGCCGGGCCCGGCACACGCTGGGGGTGGGATGGGGCGGAGCTGGACCGAGGAGGAGGACACGGTGGCCGACGGCGCCGCAGCGCAAGAGGAACTACTCAAGGGGGTCATCGGGAAGTCCACGGGCACCTCCAAGGTTGTGGTGGAGCGGGGGCCCGTGGAGCACTTCGCGTCGGCCGTGCGGAGCACGAGCCCGATCTACCACGACCCGGCAGCGGCGGCGGCGGCCGGCTTCGATTCCATCCCGACCCCGCCGACATGGCCCTTCGTCATGGAGTTCTCCGGCAAGTTCGCCGAGATGCAGTCCGGGGACGCCCCCTCGCCACATCCGCTCAGCACCGTATTGGGACCGCTCCTGGCCGGTGGAGGTCTTCTTCTCCACGGCGAGCAGGAGTTCATCTACCACCGCCCGATCGTGGTGGGCGACGTGCTCGTCGGCGAGGGCAGCATCATTGACGCGTACCAGAAGGAATCCAAGGGCAAGACGATGACGTTCGTGGTGAGCGAGATGAACTGGAAGGACGAGAAGACGGGCGAGCCCGTCGCCACGGTCCGCAACAACCTGATCGTCCGGGCCTGACCACCAGCTCCGGGCACGCAGATCAACGACACAGGCAGATGAACGACGAACGCAGATGAACGACGAACGCAGATGAACGACGAACGAGGCAGAGGGGATCCGTACCGTGGGTGAGCACAAGCTGTCCTTCGAGGACGTGACGGTGGGTGACGAGGCTCCGGTCCTCACGCACAAGCTGACCAGGACCGACCTGGTGAAGTACGCCGGGGCGTCCGGCGACTTCAACCCGATGCACCACGACGAGCCGGCCGCGCAGGCGGCCGGGCAGCCGAGCGTCTTCGGGCACGGGATGTTCTCCATGGGTCTGCTCGGCACGGCCCTGACGGACTACGTGGGGATCGGGAATCTGACCCGGTTCTCAGTCCGCTTCGCCCGGCAGACCTGGCCCGGCGAGGTGCTGTCGTCGAAAATTGTGGTGACGGCCAGGCGAGAAGAGGGCGACAAGAAGTTGGTCGACCTGGCGGTGACCCTGGCCAACGACGAGGGCGAGCAGAAGGTGGTAGGCGAGGCCACGGCCGAGCTCCCCGGGCCGGGCTGACCAACGACCTCACCGGTGGGGTACGAACCGTTGAACCCGAGGACAAAGGGATGCACGTAGAGCCCGAGCAGTCGCCGCCACCCTGGTGAATCGATATGCCGATCAGTACCCAGACAAGAGCGCTTGGAGCCGAGAGAGCTCATGTGGGCCGAGATGGCTGCGAAGTCGACCATGCCCCTCTGGGCGGCGACCCCAAATGAAGAGGAGTCGGGCGGCCGGGTCGCCCACAACACTCGGGTCCTCAGAGGACCTTTCATCCCACCGGAGTGACCCCTCGCCCTCCCGGACTACCACGTAGAGATCTCTCTCGCCTTCCGAACGCAGACAGGCATAGAAGTCTGCGTCAGGCTCAGGGTCGCGCTTTCGGCCTGCAACAAGGAGTATCCGTCCAAGCACTTCGACCGAATGCTCGGACAGGTCGGATTGTCCCAGAAGGGTGATGCTCAACTCGTCGTCGCCCACAATGTCCCAACGGTGCAGCGCATGCTCATTGCGAAGGTGCGGGATGAACTTTGCCACGGCCATGCGTCGTCCTGTCCATGGGATGACACTCTCGGGATCCATCTCGAGCACGTCGGCGACTAACCCGCGCATTCTCTGTTCTTCGGCATCGAGGCGATTGAGAAGATCTGCATGGTCCATCGCCTGGAGCGGGGCTTCGCGTTCTTCAAAGCTTCGGGTCTTTGGAACAGGGGCATCTTGAAGGAACGGGTCGAGATGGCGATTCACTTCTACCGCAATGCCAGTGACATGGGCGGCGATCTCGTGGGTCGTCCACCCATCGCAAGAACTGATTCCGCCAGGGTCACTTTCATCGATCGTCGCCAGAAATGCCTGTGCTTCGGCACTTCGCTCGATCACATCGACGCCCAGGGCGATAAGTTCACTTGGTCAATCTACAGAGCATCCTTTCGGGTGGCTTTGGCCCGCTGGCGCTCCGGCACGACTCACCCACCCCGACGGAAAGCCCGCGGAGCACGCGGCGACGCGAGGACCGCCAGGTCCACCACAGTGGCACCACGCCGGCAGCCAGGGCCGTCTACTAGGCGCAGTGGGTTACGGTTACGCCAGAAACACCGGTGAACCGTTCTCGAAGAATAAGCCTGGTGAGGTGCCATGAGCGAAGAAAGACGCACAGTTATCAAGATCAACGCCATCACAGTCCCCGAGGATGCCGGAGACGAGCTGGCCCAGAGGTTCGCTGCCCGCGCCGGGGCAGTCGACGACCAGGACGGGTTCGAGGGCTTCGAACTCCTCCGGCCCACCGACGAGCGGCGCCAGTGGCTGGTCATCACCCGTTGGCGCGATGACGCAGCGTTCCAGAGCTGGGTGAGTTCGCCCGCGTTCGCCCACGGGCACGCCGGCGCTGACCGGCCTTCACCCCACGGTGGACCCGTCTCCGTGTCGTCCGAGCTGTGGTCCTACGAGGTGGCGGGCGGGTCGACCCCAGGCTGAGTGAGGCCGTCGACCCGGCGCGGGGCGTAATCGAACGTGTCGAAGGGCCACTCGGCCTGCAGCCATTCGTACACCGTCGCATACAGCGGGGCATCGAGGCCGGCGCGGGTGGCCCGGACCCAGGAACGCACGTCGGCGTCGACCTCACTCTTGGCGGACGGGTAGATGTAGACGCACCCGACGACCTCGTCGCCGGGTTCGCTGAGGACGGAGTAGGTGAACCCGCGGCGGTGGACGAAGTCGTCCTCGTGCTCTTGGAGGTCGCGGGCGTTGCGCTCGAGCGTCATCGGTTCGTCGGGCCACGGGTGACCGGCGAATCCCGCGGTGGCGTGGATGTGGTTGACGCTCGAGCTCCACGCATTGAGGTCGCGCTCGTTGTGGGACAGGCGGAGCGGGGTGAGGACGAACCCGGGCCCTCGAGGCGGCGCTGGGAGGGCGAAGTGGGCCGGCACGAACGGTCTCTGCGGCGAGGCTCCCATGCTGGTATGAGGTCCGGCGGTTTGCGGCGGTGTCAGGCGGCGTCGAAGCGGATCGGCAGTCGCGCCGGGCCCCAAATCCCGAAGTTCGCCGGTTTCCACTCCACGGGCCCGTTGCGGGCCAGGTTGGGCATGCGGCGGGCCAGCAACGGGAGGGCCTCTTGCAACTCGGCCCGGGCCAGCGCGGCGCCCAGGCAGAAGTGGATGCCCGAGCCGAACGTCATCTGGGCCTGGCCGCGCTCTTGCGTGATGTCGAACTCGTTGGGTCGGATCCAGAGCTCGGGATCGCGGTTCGCTCCGGCCAGGGAGGTGGAGACGATGGTGCCGCGGGGGAAGAGGACGTCACGATAGGTGACGTCCTCGGCGGCGAAGCGCACGGTGGCCCGTACCGCACCGAGGTAGCGCAGCGACTCTTCGACGGCGCGGGCGGCCAGCGCGGGCTGCTGGCCCAGGAGGCGCCACTGCGCGGGGTGCTCCGAGAAGACCGCCACGCTGCAGGCCAACTGGTTCCGGGTGGTGTCGGTGCCGGCCATGAGCACCGCCTGGGCCAGCATCGCCATCTCCTCGGTGGAGAGTCGATCGCCCTCCTCTTCCACGGCGATCAGGTCACTGAGCAGGTCGTCGCGGGGATCGGCACGGCGCGCGGAGATCATGTCGCTCACATACGCGGTCAGCTCGGCGGAGGCCCGATCGATGAGAGGGAGGTCCTGTTCGAGCGTGCCGTTGAAGATGCGGAAGATGTCCGTCGCCCACGATGAGAACAGCTTCCAGTCCTCGGGCGGCGCGCCCAGTAGCTCGCAGATGATGGGGATGGGATACGGCTCGCACACGGCGGAGACGAACTCGCACTCACCGTCGCCGACCACGCGTTCGACGAGGTCGCCGAGCACCGCCCGCATTGTCGGGCGGAGGCGGTTGGCCGAGAGCGGGGTGAACGCCGGGGCCACGAGGCGGCGCAGGCGCGCGTGCTCGTCGCCTTCCATAGAGAGGATGGACTTGCGACGCCGGCTCGGTTCCGCCAGCTCGGGCAGGCCCGACATCTGCGGAAGGATGGAGAGGGCCGAGTGGAACCGTTTGTCGCGCAGGATGGCCGTCACGTCATTGAGCCCGGTGACGCAGTAGCCCATGTCCGTCCGGGCCAACCAGTGCTGGGACCGGGCCTCTTCGACCGCGGCGATGGCATCAAGGCGTTCCATGCCGATGGTCTGCAGCAGCGGGAGCTCCAGTTCGCCGACGAGTTGTGCCGTCATGCCGCTCCTCTCCGTCGCTGGTAGGTGCCGAGGTTACTCAGCCGGTCGGGCAGGCCGGTCATCGCCGCACTCCGAGGGGCCCGGGCGCCGACTGGTGCGTCCACTGGCCAACCGGTGTGTCCACTGTGTCAACCGGCGTGTCCGGTCGCCGGTCGGATGAAGATTGTGTTGCGCAGGGACACGCCACCAGGGCATTCGCGAACGGCCACGTCAAGAGGGGTTCACAGAGCAGTACACGCGGCAGATACTTGAAGGCAGAGCGGCTGCGGGCGTTGCCTGTTGCCCCAAGTGGAAAGGAGCTGCCGATGACGTCGACAAGCTCGACCGAGGAAGGCGATCCACCGGACTGAAACCGCGTCACCGGCGCTGAGAGACTGGTGACGCCGCAGAGCAGCTCCCACGGCGAGAAGCCCGGCGTTTCACTGTGGCCGCGCTTGCGCCGGTGCGTGTTCCGGTCGGCCGACTACGCGACCCTCGCACCCCAACGCCGAAGGCTGGTGCCTCGTGAGCTGTGTGCACAAAACCAAAGACACGAGTACAGGGCCGGCCCGTGTGGCCGGTCCTGCTCGCGTCTGCCGATTGGTGCTCGCGCCCGCGGTCCCTGTTCGCGTGTGTGCATAGCCCGGCCGGGTGGTGAGGCGGGAAGCGGGAGGTGAGGCGGAGGATTGGCGGCGGTAGGCGCGCCGGGTGACAATAGGGTGACATGACCGAGCCCGCGCCCCCCACCCTCGCACGCCTCGGTATGTTCCCCCTTTCTGCGGTCCTGTATCCGCACGCGCAGATTCCCCTGCACGTCTTCGAGCCGCGTTATCGGGCCTTGACGCGCGACTGTCTCGCCGGCGATTCGCGGTTCGGCGTGGTGCTCATTGAGCGGGGCGCCGAGGTGGGCGGGGGAGATCAGCGCATGGCGGTGGGGACGCGCGCCGTCATCGTCAAGGCGGCGGCACTCTCCGACGGCCGGTGGTTGTTGATCGTCCGCGGCGACGTGCGCATCCGCGTGGGCGAATGGTTAGACGACGATCCCTACCCGCTTGCCATGGTCGAGGAGTGGGCACCCCGGGTCGAGGCGGTCGGGCCAGATCTGCTGCATCGGGTGGAACAGAGCGTGCGCCGCACACGCGGGCTGCTCTCGGAGAGCGGCGCCACGTCGGCGCTGCCGGCCGAGACGCAGCTCGATGACGACCCCGAAGTGGCATCGTGGCAACTGTGCGCAGAAGCGCCCCTCACCATGTTCGACGCCCAACGCGTGCTGTCGACTCCGGGAACGGCAGAGCGGCTGAGGTTGCTGCTGGAGCTGACCGAGGCGATGGAGCAGGACCTGCACCGGATGCTGGCGTCGGGCTGACTGGCCCGCGCTGCCCACCCGGCCCGACGCATCGGGCTATTCGTTCGCACGGCCCGTTCAGTCGCCCAGTCCCGGGCGGACCGCGGCGAGGAAGCGGGCCGGCGCTTCGACCATGGGGTAGTGGCCCACCCCCTCGAGCAGATCGACCGTGGCGTCGGGCCGGGCGGCGCGCAGCGTGTCGACCATTGAGGGGACGGCGATCGGGTCGTCCAGGCCCCAGACGATGTGCAACGGCGAGGGATCGGACTCGATGGCTCCGGTGAACCTGGCTTGGTTGCGCCTGCGCTCCTCTATGTAGCGGATCAGACGCGGGAGCACCAGATGTCCGCCGTCACGCATGATCTGCTCCACCGTGGCGGGGAGGAGATCGTCCGGAGAGCCGTCGGGCGGGAGCACGGCCGCCGGACTGAAGGTTTCACGCAGGCTGCGGGTCAGGGTCGCCGCGGTGATGGGCGCATCGGCAGGCAGCTTCTCGTCGGGGAGGCTGAGGAGGAACTGCTGCCCGTCGGTCAGATGGGCCTGCTCTATGTAGATGCTGCCGTTGGTGATGACACGGCGCACGACCTCAAACGCCCAGGTTCCCGCGGCGCGACGGGCCAGCAGCTCGCCCCCGACGGTGTCGCCGACATCGTGGGTCATCAGGGAGAGGCGTGTGAGGCCCAGCTCGGCCAGGAACGACATGACCACGTCGGCCTGCAGCGCCAGGGTATAGGGCAGATCGGGCTTGGCCGAGAGCCCGTAGCCGAGCCCGTCGAGCAGGAGGACGCGCCGCCCCTGGCGCAGCGGGTCGAGCACGGCGGTGAAGTCGAACGACGAGGTGGGGAAACCGTGCAGTATCACGAGAGGCTCGTGCACTTCGTCCCCGATCGAGGGCGCGTCGATGGTGAAGACGCGGTGCCCGCACAGGTCGCGGTGCTGTCCGATGGCCTCCCAGCCACCGGCCGTTGTGATGGTCACGAGTCCGAGAGCTTCTGCACGACCGGCGCCAGGTCCGCCCAGGCATCCGATTCGATCGACCAATAGGTGATGCCGTACTCGTCGCGGCGCCAGCGCAGTTCGTCGGCCATCTCGTCGAGGGTGCCGAGCAGCACGCCCGGCACGTGCAGGGCCTCACCGGGGTCGATCCCGAAGTGCGGCGCCATCGCCTCGGCGATAGCGCGGGCGTCATCGGTGATGAGGACGAACCCGATGAGGGCGTTGAGCTCGAGCTCCTCGAAACGGGGCCCGGCCGCCTCTTTGACCCAGGCCACCTTCTGTCGCGTGCGGTCGGGCGACATGTCGGGCGCCGTCTCGGGACCGCCGGTGCCGTCGCGCAGGTTGGCGTTGATGCTGACGATGTCGGCGTGCTGTGCCGCGAACGAGAGGACGCGCCGACCGCCGCCGCCGAGAATGAGCGGTGGTCCCGGCTGCTGGACCGGCCGGGGCAGCAGCGAATGCCCGTGCACCGCGTAGTAGTGACCCTCGAAGGAGAAGGGACCGTCGGTCCGGAGCAGTCCCTGCACCACCTGCACCGCCTCCTCGAACCGCTCCACCCGTACGCGCGGCGTGTCGTAGGTGATGCCGGCTTCCTCGTAGTCGGTCTTCATCCATCCCGCGCCGAGGCTCATTTCGAAGCGGCCGTCGCTCAGCACATCAAGCGTGGCCGCCTCCTTGGCTAGCACGAAGGGGTTCCGGTAGTCGTTCCCGAAGACCAGCGAGCCCATGCGCAACGTGGTGGTGGCCGCCGCCGCCGCCGCGAGGGCCGGCGAAGGGGCCAGCTGGTCGCCGAAGTGGTCCGGCATGAGGAGGGCCGAGTAGCCGAGGTCCTCGGCCCGGCGGGCCTGCTCGGCCCAGTCGCGCGCGGTCCCCCCGGGCGCTTTGCTCAGTTGTGCGGCGAAACGGAACGTGCGGCGGTCTCCCATGGCGTCATCGTGCCTCATTTCGAGGCGGCGACGCCGGGCGTGGCCCGCTTAGTCGCAGCAGGAGTCGCGCCACCCGCAACCGGTGCAGCGGTAATGGGCGTGCTCGGGGCGCATTTCGCCGGCGCAGTGGGGGCATTCGGCGAAGGTCCCGAGAGGTGAGCGTTGGCACGACGTGTCGCTGATGGTGACGGAACGTGGGTCGGACATCGCGTCGAACGTACTCCGGCGCAACCGACGGGTGTCGGATGGGGGCGTCCCGGGTGCGCACCGGGGAGTCGGGGTGGCGTGGTGGCCGGGCGTCGGGGCGGCGGAGTGGGGGCGGCGGGGCGCGCCGAACTTAGATGATCTCGAAGGGGCCGATGGCCGAGTCGATGCCGCGGAAGAGCTCGCCCTTGGCCTCGAGCAGCTCCCGTGGTGTCCAGGCGAAATCGCGGCTCACATGGCCCACCGGGACGAAGGCGCTCATGGCCCAGATGCTGGCGCCGAAGACCACGAAGATCTGCCCGTTGATGTCGGCCGCCTCGGGGGCGGCGAGGAACCCGACCAGGTTGGCCACGTTCTTGGGGTCCCAGGCGTCGAAGGTGCCTTCGGGTGGAGCAGCCGCCTCGGCGAAGATGCCTTCGGTCATCCGGGTGCGGGCCCGGGGGGCGATGGCATTGACCGTGACGCCGTAGCGCTCGAGTTCGCGGGCGAGGATCCACGTCAAGGCGGCGATCCCCGCTTTGGCGGCGCCGTAGTTCGCCTGGGTGGGATTGCCGTAGAGGCCGGCCTCCGACGAGGTGTTGATGATGCGCCCCGTCACCTCCTCGCCCGCTTTGGCCCGGTTCCGCCAGTACGCGGCGGCGTGGCGGATCGGTGCGAAGTGGCCTTTGAGATGGACCCGGATCACGTCGTCCCAGTCGGACTCGTCCGTGTTGAAAGACATCTTGTCGCGCACGATGCCGGCGTTGTTGACCAAAATGTCGAGGGCGCCGAAGGTGTCGATGGCCTGCTCGACGACATGGGCGGCACCGTCCCACGAACTGATGTCGTCGTCGTTGACGGCAGCCTCGCCCCCGTTCTTCTTGATGAGGGCGACGACCTCTTCGGCCGGGTGCTCGTCGTCCGCCGCGCCGGCCAGCGACCTCCCGACATCGTTGACGATGACCTTGGCGCCCTCGGCGGCCAACAGGAGTGCCTCCTCGCGCCCGATGCCACGCCCCGCACCGGTCACGATCGCCACCTTGCCGTCGAGCAGTCCCATGGTCCTCTCCCTCTCCTGTGGTCGGCCCCTACTGTGGTCTGTGCGGTCCCTCAGGGGCAAGGCCGCCCGAGGACCTCGTCGGTCACTTCGGCCACCAGGTCAATGGTCTCGCTCCGGGCCCGGGCGGCCCCGAAGCGGCCCGCCAAGCTGATGATCTCGAGCCCGGCCGGGGGGGACCGCAGCAGCGCCTCGTCGGCGTCGCCGACGATGCAGAGCACCGGGCAGCGCCCGGCGACCAGTGCCAGCACGCCACCCGGGACCTTGCCCGCGAAGGAGGGGGGATCCAGATGGCCCTCCCCCGTGACCACCAGGTCGGCCGTCCGGAGGCGTGCGGCTAGCCCGGTCATGGCGGCGACCAGGTCGAAACCGGGGACGAGCTTTGCCCCCAGGACGGCCAGGCCCCCGGCCAGGCCCCCGGCCGCGCCCGCGCCGGGGATGACACCGACGTCCACGCCGAAGTCCCGCCGGTAACGGTCGGACAGAGAGCGGAGGCGGTCGGTCAACCGCGCGACCTGCTCGGGCGATGCGCCCTTCTGCGGACCGAACAATGCGGCGGCGTCGACGAAGCGTGTGGTCACGTCGCACGCCACCTGCATCTCGACGCCGGCCAGGGCCGCGGGGGTGCCGACGACCTGGACGGCGCCCCAGCCGCCGTCGGTGGTGGCCGAGCCGCCGCAGCCGATGACGATCCGCGTGGCGCCGGCGTCGCGGGCGCGCAGGAGCAGATGGCCCACGCCCGCGGTATCCGCCGAGACGGGGTCGTCACCACGGGGGTGGGGGAGCAGCGAGCGGCCGGCGGCCTGTGACATCTCGATCACCGCAGTCGCGCCACCGCTTTGATCGGCCGGCAGGAGCCGCCATTCGGCCTCGGTGGGGACGCCGAGCGGTCCGGGCACCCATGTGTGGTGCGGTGTGCCGCCGACCGCGAGGAGCAGGCCTTCCCCGCCATCGGACATCGGGATCTCGTCGGCGGTCCATCCGGCCCGCCGCGCCGCACCGCCCACGGCTGCGGCGACCTCCGCCGCCGTGGCGGTGCCGCGGAACTTGTCCGGTGCTGCGACCAGGTGCGACATGGGCGTTGAACCTAGTGGGTCGCGCAACGTCCAGTTCACGGTATGCGCGCAACCGTCCAGTTCACGCCGTGGGCGCGACGGTATAGTCGCGTGGTGTCTGGTGATGCCGATATGCCGGAGACGCCACCCGAGCTGCCGGTGGAAGACGGGTCGACCATCGATCGCCGGGGCTTTCTGCGCGCGGCGGGCATGTTCTCGGGGACCTTTGCCGCGGGTGCGGCCGCACTGCGGCACCAGAAGAACCAGAAGAAGGGCACGCCGGAGAACGCGCGGCGCGCCACAGGCGCGCGCCGGCCTGCGCGCGCGTCGGGGGTCCACCCGGTCACCCTCCCGAGCGGGGTCTCCATTCCCGTGGCCGACTGGGTCGTGGAGGAGAACGCGCGACCGGGGACGCTCGACTGGGTGGTGACCTACCCCGGCATGCTGTACGGCTACTGCGACCACGTCAGCGCGACCCAGGGCGAAAAGGTGACGCTGTACGTCGACGCCGGGTCGTTCCCCTACCACGTCGAGCTCTACCGGACGGGGTATTACGGGGGCACGGGCGGCCGGCTGGTCTGGACGTCGTCAACCCTGGCAGGACAGGCGCAGCCGCCCCCGACGGTGGCGCCCGGCACGAACATGGTCGAGTGCGACTGGGAGCCATCGCTCTCGGTGACCATTGCGCCGGACTGGCCGCCGGGCTACTACCTCTTCAAAGTCGTGGGCGACTTCGCCAAGAGTGCCAACGGCTACGTGCCGCTGATCGTGCGCGATGACACCAGCCACGCCGCGTTCACGATCATGAGCGCGGTCACCACATCGCAGGCGTACAACACGTGGGGTGGGCGCTCCCTTTACGTCGGCCCCGGCGCGGCGGCGACGCGCTCGCGGGTGGTGTCGTACGACCGCCCGTATGACGGGTCGGCCTGGGGCGCGCCCAACTTCATCGGGAACGAGTTCCCCCTCCTCTTCCTGGCCGAGAGTCTCGGCCTCGACGTCACGTACACGACGGACATCGACCTGCACGAGCAACCCGCACTGCTGACCAACCACAAGTGCCTCATCAGCCTGGGCCACGACGAGTACTGGTCCCAGGTGATGCGGACGGCGGCCGACGACGCCGTCGCTGCCGGGGTCAACGTCGCCTTCCTGGGTGCCAACGCCATTTACCGCCACATCCGCCTCGAAGCCTCCCCGCTCGGGCCCAACCGGCACCAGGTCTGCTACAAGACCGACTTCATGGAAGAGGATCCGCTGTGGAACGTCGATCCGGCCGAGGTGACGGCCGATTGGCCGACCGGGCCGATGCCGCGGCCCGAGCAGACCACCATCGGGAGCCAGTACATCGATGTGGGTGCGAACGCCGCCATGTCGATCGTCAACCCCGGCCACTGGGTGTTCGCCGGCACCGGTGTCACCATGAACCAGTCACTACCCGGTGTCATCTTCGGGGAATACGACTTCTACGACCGCTACCTCCCGGGTCCGGACAACGTCGAGATCCTGGCGCATTCCCCCATCAAGAACCGCGGCCCCGGCCGCTGGTCGGACATGACCTACTACACCAGTCCCGGCGGGGGCGGTGTGCTCGCCACCGGGAACGCCTACTTCGTGTACCGGCTCTCGAACGCGCCGTACATCTATCCGAACCTGGTGCCGCCTGCGGTGCCCGGCGTCACGTCGGTCTTCTGGCGCATGATGGAGAACGTCTTCTCGGTGTTCGGGTCCGGACCGGCGTCGGCGTCGAATCCGTCGGTCGCCAACTGGGCGTACTTCACCACCTAATCATCCGTCGCTGATAGAACTCGGGCGGTTGGCCACCCCTACTGGCCCAGCGGTGCCCGCGGGTCGCGTCCCATGAAGGCGACGAGGCGTTCCCAGTCGTCGGCGCCCGGGGGAGGTGGCACCTCCTCTCCGAACGGAGATCCTGGTTCCAGCAAGTCGCGGTATTCGGGTTTGATCATGGCCCGTGCCCCCTCCAGTGCCGTTACGGCGAGGGAGGGGTCCAACCCGTCGATCTGCCCGGTGGCCCGGGCCAGATCCCATGCGTGGGCGGCCAGCTCTGCGAGGTACATGTCGACCAGGGTGGCCCCCGTGTACTCCTCACCCCACGGCATGGTGAACTTCGATGACAACCTGGCGTCGTCGTCCCACGCCTGCGCCGCGTCCTCGGCCGCGTGGCGTAGCTGACCGGGCGCGTCGGACAGCTCCACGTGGTGGGAACCGTCTCCGGGTGGGGGTACCTCGCCCCGGCCGAGAGCGGCCGCCCGGTGGCCCGCTTCGACGATGTGGTCGACCAGAGCGGCCACGTCATAGTTGGGGCATGGTGTCGGCCGGCTGAGGTCCGCCGCATCTATGCCCGACACGATCACCGCGGCGTTCTCGTAGGAATCCAACAACTTGCGTCGTCGGTCATCGTTGACCATGCGGTTACTCCTGGCTGCGACCGCGGTAGCTCCGGCGCCCGTATCGCTCTCTAGACGAAGGCCTGGGCCACTATCCGGCAGTGCAGGGGCTGGCCGCGCTCGCTGCGGCGCGACCGCGGCCGGTTTTTGAGGTCGACGTCCGCCTTGGTCTCGACCGTGCGGAATCCGGCGGAACGGCACATGCCGCGCAAGGCGGCCTCGGACGGGGCGTACCAGTTGCCGAAGTCGGCGCCCAGCTCGTCGCCCGTGCAGAAGTACACGAGGTTGGTGTCGGGATAGCCGGGGACGACCACGCCGGCCGTCTCGATCACCGCCCGCTCCTTGGTCACCGCCCGCACGCGCTTGAGGGAGCCGATCGGATCGATCATGTGGTAGAGCACGCCGAAGTAGAACACGATGTCGAACTGGCCCAGCGAGTCGAGGTCCATGGTCATGAAGTCGTCGATGACCGTCTCCACCTTGCTGTCGAGGTACTCGTGGGCCATGTCGAAGCCCTTCTTCCCGGGGTAGACGCCGTCGAGAAGGAAGTCGCGGTCGATCCGGTCGGGGTCGGGCAGGAGCCCCTTGGCCGCGCACTCGTCGTAGTAGGCCTGACGGGCCGGCCCGTTGAGCCTCCACACGTAATGGTCGAGGGCCACCACCCGCGCCGCGCCGCCGGCTTCTGCCTTGTAGGAGTACTTGCCGTCCCAGGCACCTATATCGAGGACGGACTTGCCCCGCACGTCGGGTACCGAGCCGGGGGACGAGAGCAGGTCGTTGGGGTTGGAGTCGCCGTTGGTGACCAGCCCGTCACCGAGATCCATCGTGTGGAAGAATTGATGGGCGCGGATGCGTTCGATTAGTTCTGGATCTCGACTCATCGAATGAGGGCTCTCTCTTCTGTTGTTGTGGCTCTTGTAGCGACGGACACCGTCTGACGGACCGGGCGATGTTAGTACTCCGGCAACGAGCGCCCCTTGGACGCCCCTTCCTGTGTCGCTCGTCCGCAGCGACATGAGTGCGTTCCCCGACGACGTCCGCAGACGCCCGCCGGCGCGGGCCGAGGGCGGCCGCCGGGACGCAGAACCGCAGGCAGGGAGGCGAAGTAGGCCAAGTAGTATGCCCGACGGTGTCGTCTCCACTACCTGAGCCGGGCGATCCGGCTGCCGAGGGCGCGGCGCCGGCCGGGCAGGACGCCGCAACCGAGGCACTGAACGACGCCTTTGCGCGCCTGCGGCCCCAGGACAGTGACACGTGGAACTTCCTGGCCAATTTCACCCAGATGGGAGAGCGTTTCGGTCCCGACAAGCCGGGCGCGTCGGAGCTCACGAAGCTGCTCGACGCCTCGGTTGCCCCGGCAGGCCGGCGAGGGGTGGCGGCCCGCCGGCGAAGGGCAGAGCCCGACGACGCGCCGAGCGAGGTCGACGCCGCCATGGCCCAGGTCGTCGAGGCGTTCCGCTTCCTCGCCGCCCGGGTGCAGACGCTGGAAGAACGGCTGGCCCGGCAGGATCGACCGATCGAGGGCGCGGCCTGGTTGATCCCGGCGCGGGAGTTGGACGAGTGGGTGCCGACTCTGGTCGACCACCTGGTGGCGGCGGCGCCCGCCGGCGAGGTACTGCACGCCGACTGCGGGGAGGGCCAACTTCTCGGATCCCTCCTCGCATCCGGTCTGGCGGCCCGTGGCGTCGAGCCCCGAGGGGCGGTGGCGCTACGGGCGCTCGAGCAGGGCTACGAAGTCTCCATCGCCGAGGTGGTGGAGGACCTGGCGGTCCGGTCGCCGGGATCGCTGGGCGGCCTCGTCCTGAGCGGCGTGGTCGACCGACTCCCCCTGCAAGCGATCCTTCAACTGCTGTCCGAGGCCCACCGGGTCCTGGCGCTCGGCGCGCCGATCGTGGTGGTGCCCACCGAGCCCGCACAGGCCAGCGCGGCTCGTCACGTCGTGGCCGACGAGATCCTGGCCCCGCGCACCCTGCACGCCCGGACCTGGGAGCTGCTCTTGGCGCGGGCGAACTTCGCCGGTGCCCGGACGTTGGCGGGCGGGCCGGTCGGGGACGGTCGGGTGGCGATAGCCGCCACGGTGCCGGTCTGACCGGATCAGGGCGGCCCGGCGGCAAGGGAAACAGACGCGGGACCGCGTTACTCTTTCGAGTCAGTAGTCAAAACCATTGACGAGTCTGCCGGGGAGTGGAGAGTGCGGGCGAGAGGATTCGAACCTCCACCCCCAGTGGGGACCGGGACCTAAACCCGGCGCGTCTGCCTATTCCGCCACGCCCGCAGCGTCCCGCAGCGCGGGTGGACAGCAAGTGTACGGCGATGTGCCCATGGGCGCCCGTCTCGGCCACTAGCCTCGTGCCATGGCTCCTTCACTAATTGTCCCTTCCATCGTCGCCGCCGGAGGCGGATCCGAGACCGCTTCCGACACCTACCAGCGCCTCCTCAAAGAGCGCATCGTCTTCATCGGCAGTGCCATCGACCAGCTGACGGCCAACTCGGTGTGCGCCCAGCTCATCCTGTTGGAGTCCGAGGACCCCGACAAGGACATCTCGATCTACATCAACTCACCGGGTGGGTCGGTGACCGACGGCATGGCGATCTACGACACCATGCAGTACGTCCGCCCCGATGTGGCGACCATCTGCTTCGGCTTGGCCGCCAGCATGGGCCAGTTCCTGCTGTGTGCCGGTGCGCCGGGCAAGCGGTTCGCCCTGCCCCACTCGCGGATCCTGATGCACCAGCCCTCGGGCTCCATGCAGGGGCAGGCCTCCGACATCGCCATCCAGGCCGAGCAGATCATCTACACCAAGCGCATGATGGCCGAGCGCATCGCCTTCCACACCGGGCAGCCGGTCGAGCGGATCGAGACGGACTCGGACCGCGACCGCTGGTTCACCGCGGAAGAGGCGCGCGAGTACGGCTTCATCGACCAGGTCATCGACCGCTCCGTCGCCGCGGCAGGAAGCGTCTAGACGTGGCATTGGACGTCCCCGCCTCACCGAGGGGCGGGGACCCGTCTGCAGACGGCGGCACCCACGAAGGGTACGGCCTGGCGCGCCCGGTAGCCGACTCCTCACCCATGGCGGCCGAGGCGGCCGGGTTCAGCCCGCGCGAGGCGCGGGGCAACAAGGTCACGCGGGTCGTCTCGCCGACGATCAGTGTGCGCCAGCGCTTGAAGGAGATCTGGCTCTCCCGCGAGCTGCTGGTCTACCTGGTGCGCACCGAGATCAAGGTGAAGTACAAGAACTCGGTCCTCGGCCTGGTGTGGTCGATGATCTCACCGGCCATGACACTG
>Ga0302325_10009350_pt1 | contig 21413 bp, 21 predicted proteins | sample Palsa_T0_2_FD_201948 | JGI IMG/M metagenome (GOLD analysis project Ga0302325, IMG submission 201948) | Peat permafrost microbial communities from Stordalen Mire near Abisko, Sweden - Palsa_T0_2 | ecosystem: Environmental > Terrestrial > Soil > Palsa > Peat permafrost | place: Sweden: Abisko...
GCGCCCAACTGAGGCGCCACGATTTCCGGAGGCTCCAAATAGCCGTTGAGCAGCTCGGCCACCCGGCCGCGAACTTTAGGAAACAGCTCCGCGCGCTGCATAACACCCCCACCCAACACCAGGCGCTCGATCGACAGCGTGCAAGTCCAACTCACGATGCCGAGCGCCAGGTACTCGGCCTCCAGGTCCCAGGCCGCGTGCCCGTCGGGAAGCAAACGCCCGGGCCGGCCCCAACGGGCTTCGATAGCTGGCCCAGCGGCCAAGCCCTCCAGACAATCGCCATGATAGGGACAGTTGCCCGGAAACGGATCGCGCACGCGATCGTGCGGAACGCGAATGTGGCCCATCTCGGGATGCAGCCGGCCGTGCAGCAGGCGGCCATTGAGAAGCGCGCCTCCGCCCAAGCCCGTGCCCACGGTGACATAGAGGACGCTATGTAAGCCCTGCGCAGCGCCCCAACGGGACTCGGCCAGCACCGCTGCGTTTACGTCCGTATCGAAGGCGATCGGCGTCTGGAGCGCCCGGCCGACAGTCCCGGCAAAGTCGAAATTCCTCCAGGCAAGTTTTGGCGTGGAGGTTATGTAACCGAAGGTGGGCGAGTCCGGATTCGGATCGATTGGTCCGAAGGAAGCGATTCCCAGGGCTGCCACCGGCGCCCGAGCCCTAAAGAAATCGATCACAGGCCCGATAGTCTCTTGGGGCGTAGTGGTGGGAAATTCGGCAAACTCGCAGTCTTCGGGGCTGCTTCCGGCGGCGCAGACGAACTTCGATCCTCCGGCTTCAATTCCCCCCAGACGCGCCATTTATCCAGTTTAAGGGGGTCAAAATTTACTCGGCGACAAACACAAGGCACCGCGAACCGGGTACAATGAAAGCATCCATGAAATTATTTGCATTTGCCCGTGTATTAGCCCTGTCCGGCCTCGCCGCCGCCGCTATTGCGCAGCAGCCCCCGCCCGCTACTCCTGCTCAACCCAATAAACCGGCTGCTCCGGCGCTGGCGCCGGTGACGGCCACTCCCGAGAGCAATCTCGCGCCCGACGCGGTGATTGTCACCATCGGCGCTCAAACCATGACGCGCGCCCAATTCGAGGTGCTGTTGGCCGCCCTGGCGCAAAACGGCCGGCCGGCAGCTACGCCAGCCCAGAAGCGGCAGGTGGCCGAACAATACGCCGAACTCGAAACCATGGCACAGGAAGCCCGCAAGCGCAAGCTGGATGAGAGCGCCGAAGTCAAACAGATGATGCACATCCAGGGCGACAGCTTTCTTGCCAACACCCTGGCCAAGCGGATCACAGACGACACCCACTTCACCGACCTCGACCTCCGCGCCTACTACGACAGCCACAAATCCGAGTTCGAAGAAGCGCAGGGCAGCCACATTTTGATCCGCTTCAAGGGATCTTCCGTTCCTCTAAAGGCGAACGAGAAAGATCTAACTCCTGAGGAAGCGCTGGCCAAGGCCGAGGATCTTCGTAAGAAACTGATGGACGGCGGCGATTTTGCCGCCATCGCCAAGGCCGAATCGGACGACGCGGGATCTGCCGCCAAGGGCGGTTCCTTAGGCACTTTCAAGCATGGCCAGATGGTGGGTCCGTTCGACCAGGCAGCGTTCTCTTTGCCCGTGGGAGAAATCAGCGAGCCCATAAAGACCCAGTTCGGCTATCACATCATTAAGATCGCATCGCGTACCGCCAAGACCTTTGATGAAGCCAAGCCGCAAATCGAAAAGGACCTGAAGCCCAAGCTGGCAAAGGATGCCCTGGATCAGATCAAGGCGCATACGGCGGTAACGCTGGACGAGGCCTATTTCGGCCCTCCCGGCCCGCCCCCTCCGGCCGGACCCGCCGCCAAAGCGGTTCCTCCGGTTCCACCCAGCCCGGCAAAGTAAGCGGGATCGTCGAACCGACTTCCGAGTGGTCGGTGCGTGGAGTCGACAGGCTGTGACAGATTCGCAGGGCGCGGGTCCAGTTCCGTCTCTTGGAAACCGAGAACGGCGGAAGGTAGCCAAAGTCCGCGGTGCCTGGTAGTCCCGCTAGCGGGGCGGTTTCACTACTCGGCAGGAGACCATCGGGGTCGAAAGCCTCGGCCACCAGCGTGCTCGCTCGAAGGAAGAAGAGATAGCCAATCCGGCTTGCGGCGCCCAGAGGCGCGTACGTGGCGCCAAGACCGTTGATGGGGAGGGCGACGGGAGGCTTCCCGTCCAGCGAGCCGACGTAGAGGCTAGTCGCCTTCTCCCTGCCGGAGATATCCAGATAGAGGACGCGCTCTCCGTCGGGCAAGAATTGCGGGAAGGCGTGAGCGAAAGAGCCTGCCAGTTTCGTCACCGGCGTCGGGACACCACCGGCGGCCGGCACGCGATAGAGAGGCTTGCCGGCCTCTGGCGCGAACACGATCACTCCGTCGCGGTTCCAAGTCCCGCCGAGACCATTGGGAACTTCACAAATGGTTTGAGGAGGCCCACCCGCCAGTGAGATTCTCATCAGCTTCCCCCGAACGAAGTAGGCAATGGAGGCGCTGTCGGGAGACCAGAACGGAAGGCTCGCTCCTTCCGTTCCCGGCAAGGGCCGCGCTTCCAACACGTCCAGCGGCCGGACCCACAGCCAGCCCCTTTGTCCGGGGTTTCCCCCCAATCGCCAGGTAGCGCCCCTCGGGCGAGAGACGGAAGATGGCTTCGCTCCATTTTTCGGGCAGCGGCACCTGGAAGCGAACGCTGCGCTCTTCGGGTTGCGGCGCTTTGCGGAAATAGACGAACGACAGCGCGAGCAGCAACACCGCCGAAACCTCAATTCATGCTTGCGCGCCGCGGGGACGCGGAGGGGACTTCTTCTTGCGGCGTCGCGGGATTTTCCAGCACGATCCTTGCCTCGCCGAGAGCTTGTAGCCGCTGCCCGCGATCCTTGGACAGGCATCGCCGGACGAGCTTGCGAACGGACGCGGGCGTTTCCTTCGGCAGCGCATTCCAATCCGGGTCCAGCTTCAGCACGGACGCCAAAGTCTCCGAAACCGATTCACCCTCAAAGGCCCGCTTGCCGCTCAGCATCTCGTACAGCACTGCGCCGAACGACCAGATGTCCGCCCGGCGGTCTGCGGTCTTGCCGCTGGCTTGCTCCGGCGACATATACGCGGCGGTGCCCAAGATCGTTCCCATACGGGTCGCTCCCAGGTTTAGGGTTGGCGATTTAGCGGGATCGTCACCCGCCGTCGCCGGATCTTCGATAGCTTTCGACAGGCCAAAATCGAGAAGTTCTACCGCGCCCTCCGGCGTCACCTTGACGTTGGCGGGCTTCAGAAGGCGATGAACCACGCCGCGTCGGTGCGCGTACTCCAGCGCTTCGGCGATCTGCCGCGCGTAGTTCAGCGCAGTATCCAATGGAAGCCCGATGGGGAGCGTTTCGCCTTCCACGAGCTCCATCGCAAGCGCACGTTCCTCTACACCATAAATGTGCGCGATGTGGGGATGGTTGAGCGACGCCAAAACTTCGGCCTCACGCTGAAATCGCAGCATGCGGTCTGAATCTTGCGCGAAGGCCCCGGGCAAAACTTTCAGCGCTACATCGCGCTTCAGCTTGGTGTCGAACGCGCGATACACCTGCTCCATGCCGCCCGCCCCGATGGGCGCAAGGATCTCGTAGGTCCCAAACGAGTCCCAGCGGCGAGAGGCACGGGTGTTGAACAATTCTACTCCCCCGTCACTTGCCGACCATGTGCTCGCGGTCGCGTTCGTTTTCGGTGCAGACGTACTCCTGGATCTCATCGTTGGGCGCGAGTTCGGCTGCTCGTTTGATGACCCAAGGTTTGATGAAAGTGTCCGGATCCTCGATGGTGAACTCAATGTCCAGGTGACCCAAATCGAGGCGGCGAAAGCGTTCCGTGATGTGCATTTTGAAAAGGGTACCGAAATGGCGGCGAAGTGGCACCCTGCTGGGGGAGCCGTTCGGAGTGAGCCTTTCCCTCTTTTCGGTGTGCGGAATGCCCCCTCCGTCGAACCAGGCTTTATCGTTGAAACCGGTTGTGTCCACTACCAACGTGTCGCCGTCCCAATGCCCGATGGAGTGGCCCAGCCACGTGGGGTTCCAATCTTTCGGATGGCTTCGGCCGTCCAGGAAAACTTGGCGGGTCAGGTCGATCTCCGAGATGATCACCAGCAGCGTCGGAGTTTGCACCGTTTTCCAAGGTAGAAGTTTAGGGGCCAGAATTATGCCGAGCGGCTGGCAGCGCGACTGTGGGAAATCCCTGGCGTGGTTCTCGGCGCGCTCTTTCACGATTGCCTCCGCCCATGCCTTCATTTCGGGCTTTCCAGGATCGACTGTTCTCTGTTGGTACCACATGCCGGAGAGATCCGGCTTTCCGTCCGGCATACGGGGCGCGGGTCCCGTAGAGGCAGGATGGGGAGTGTCGGCGAAAACGAAGAATTCGCGACCGTCTCCGAGCGTGTTTAGCTGGATATCCTGGAGATGCAGGTTCACTTGCAAGGATTCCGCCGCCGCGACCTTAACGTTCCTTTGGACGAACGGCATGAATCCGAGCATAGCGTTCGAAAGTTGGTAAGTCCCGGCCGGCAACTGCGCGAGCGCATAAACGCCCGCGGCCGAAGTGGTCGCATTGTAGACGGCCTTGGTCTCTTGATTGGTGGCTTGAATCACGGCATTCGCCACCGGATCGCCAGAGATCGACAACCTTTCCGGTGATTATTCCGCTCTGCGCCAGAATTCCAAGAGCAAAAACCAACAGGCAACCTATCGTGCGGATGACCATTTCACCTCCTATATTCGCGATCCTGCGTTTGATCGATTCTAGCGTAATAATGGGAGTAACCCATGCCCAGCGCGATTCGACGCCGCAGCCCGGAAGAGTTGCTGCAACAGATCCAGGCCGAAGAGGACTACGAGCGCTTGCAATATAGTTTTCGGTAGGGCCGATCTGCGTGCGATGCGCCTGAAATCATTGGCGCCGAAAATTGGCGATTTTGGCGTGGCTGCTTGTAGTTGCCAATCTGGATTACGGACAAGACAATGCCGCTGTTCCGATAGGAACGGTCACCGATCAGTCCCTAGCACCCGCCGCCGGCGTGTTGGTAACGTTGAGTTCAATGGATCGGGTGTATCAGACAAAATCTTCTACCGACGGGCGATTCCGTCTCCTGGCTGCACCTAGCGGCACGTACGATCTCGAATTCGCTGCTGAAGGATTCGTCAGGCAAGAGGTTTCTGTCGACCTTTCACACCAAGCGGCTCAATCGCTCGCTATCGTTCTTAACTTCAGCAGCTAGCCGGACACGAACTACCGCGGTCCTCATCCGTCGATTACCTATGACGCTCTTGACCCGAAGAATCCGAAATTGACCGGCGCCGTCCGCGACTATGAAAACCATAGACCTATCGCGGGAGCGCAAGTTGTATTGGGGCGAGGAGATGATGCGCACAGAACAGTGACCTCTGTTGTGGACGCCGAAGGTAAATTCAAATTCGACAGCCTCCCAGCGGGGCGTTATACTCTGCGAATCTCCCGCATCGGCTACCTGCCCGCGGAAGTGACGCCGCTGTAAAACTTATAGCCTGCCAATAGTGGGACGCCTCGCTGAGAGTTACGCCGTCGCCAGATCGAATTCTGTATGTACCGCTACGCCATCATACTCCAGCAACGGAATCTGCCGTTTCAGTTCATTGAGCGCGATTCGATTCATGGACTGCTCGCCTCGATTGGCAGAATACGGCAGACCGCGCTGAGATCCCAGGCAAGGATGGTGGGCGACCCTAGAACGTGCAGGCCGATGACTCCGGCCGTCAGCCAGGACCACACGCTGAGCAAGCGACGTTGTCCCCATCGGCGCACGCTAGAGGGGTCCGGCAAACGGGTCGGATCTTTGCAGTGAGGTGCGGCTTGTTCGGCGGACTCGCCGACGGCGATCCTCTCACAGGTATGTTGTCGGCAATGGAGGGTGTAGTGCCTGGACGGCGCTAGCCAATCCGGCAAGATCGTGAAGGCTTTCCCGCACGGCTGGCAGAATCCGCGCCGTACCCAAATGCATTCTCGCCGGCCATCATGGGCTGGGCGGAGCCGTCGTCCATGGCCAACGATCGAATGGTTCCCGCAAATCGGAGATCGCCGCGGCAGCAGGTCCCAGCCGGATCGCTCCGGGTCGATGTTGTCTTTCGTCTCCGGCAGTGCGATAAAGAGAATCACGGCTGGCGTGAAGGCCCGCCGGTGACCGTTCTCTGCCAAAGTTTTCGATCTGGTGGCCGGGCCTTCACCCTCCGGCTAAATCAGTTCCGAACGAAAACAAGAATACGGCTTTACGTCGTTGGCCGCCAGCCCACTCGGAACATTAGCCAGTTTAAGACGACCATACAGACGAAGGTTCCGGTGGCGATTCTCAGAAGCCCGTTGTGAATGACAATGTCCTTTATCATTCACTACTGCGGATGGGACCTGGAACTCGCCTGATTCACATCCGCGGTTGTGGCCCGAAGACAGCCCCTATCGGCGCGGGATATCGGCGAGTTTATGGCCTTAACCTTTGGCTCGACCCGTTGCTGAGGGGAACACGACATGACGCGTTCCCCGTGATTCTCGCAGGCCTCAATCGTGGCGCGGCGGCCGTCGTCCCTCGAAATGTCTTGGAGCCCAGTCGGCGCCAAAGCCTTCGGTAATGAAGGTTCGATAGCTTCCCCTGGCGTCCGTCAGATAAATTCCGCCTTTGGGCATTGGCGTGTCGAAGCAGATGCGGAAGACTAGGACCTGTTCACCATCGGGCGAGCCCTTGGGGACACCTTCGATGCAACTCGGTTCGGAGGGAAGGCTGAGATCCATTTCCGGTTTGCCGGGATACCAGGCGTCGCTCGAGAACGCGTAGAGCTTACGTTCGGTGCTGCCTGGTGGACCATCCGCCGGCGGGACTGGGAAGCCACGCGAGCTGTAAATTATTCGGCTGTCAGCGCTCCAGCCCGGGTCTGCGTCGCCGCTGTGCTCGAATCCAGGCGGCGTGCAATTCGGGCCGCCGTCGGTCACCTGGGCGCGGGACGAACCGTCGGGGCGGATCTTGTCGGTGCGGACCTTGAAGCACCCGTCAACGTCCTGGGCGACCGAGAAAAGAATCCAGTCGTCCCGAGACCAGGCGATGTCGCCCCATTGCATGTCATCGACGGTGTTGCTTGAGGTCGCAATTCTCCGCGGGTTTGAGCCGTCCGCATCCATAATCCACATACTGGTCGGCGAACTAATATTGAGATACGCGATACGATCGCCCGCGGGAGACCAGGTCCCCTGCACGTCATCACCCTGGTTGGTGAGCATGGTCTCGATGCCGGTAGCGAGGTCATAGACCGCGATATCCATGGCCGCATCCGGCGAACCGTATTGGCCGACGGAGTATTTCGAGTACACGATCTTGCTCCCGTCGGGTGAGAAGTGGGGCAGGAATTTCATTTTGCCGTCGTTGGTGAGCTGGCGGAAACCGGAGCCGTCGAGGTTCATGACCGCAATCTCGAAGATGGCGCCGGCTCCCGGCACCGGCGCGCCCGTTATGCCGGCGACAGGGATCATGAAGACGATTTGCTCCAGCGACAGCGGAGCCGAGCCGGCTGGGATTTGGGAAACGCCGATCGAAAGGCTGGCGGAGATGAGCACTAATATCGCAATGAGTCTTGGCATAAATCGTCTCCTTTAATGGCGAAGTTCGTTTAGTTTCGCCTGCTGCGAGATCGAAAGAAGGTTTTTGATTCGAATGAGCAGCGAGAGTTGGGCTTTTTTGACCTCATGCTCCTGGTTGAGCAATCGGTCGACCTGCGAGAGCGCCGCCCCTTCATCGATAGGTTGCGCCTTGAGCAGTTGGACGAGCTTCTGTTGTTCGGCCTGCATGTCCCATTGCAGATCGAGGAATTTTGTCTGCGCCTTTTGAATGGCCTCTTTGATTGCCCGGGATTGGTTATCGTCGAGATTGATTTCCTGGCGGAACTTCATGACCAGTTCCGGCGCAAATAGTGTCTGGGCGATGGGGTCGTCGGCGGGTGGCGCGGGCGCCTGTCCCCAACACAAAGCAGTCGGAAAAATGACGGCCATACAGATGAATAGGCGTTTCACGGTAAGTGCTCCTTCTTCCTGTTTGCCGGCCCGCTTGCAGGCGATTGTTGCCTTCCGCCCTTGCTCCCCGTGGGGGCCGGCCAGTCACCAATTCTCGGCACGGTTCGGAGCAGCTCCAGTCCAGGTGTACGCAGCAGGAAGTCGGTGGACGACTTCCATTCGGTAATCGAGATTTCCGGACTGCCGATGTTTCGGCGTCCCGATCGCGGTATCGACATGACGACGACGGCTATCATCACCGCCAGACCAGCCGCGGCCGCGACCCATGCGGATAGGGGTAGGGGATTTGCGCGCGGTCTCGCCCGGCGGAGGAAGCTACTGAATTCGCCGGCATGAGCCTGGTCTTCGCGGCGCAGTTCCGCGAACCGTTCGCGAAGATCACGATCGTTTGGCATCAGCGGACCTCCTGGGGCGCGAGAAGCTGCCGAAGCCGCCGCTTACCGCGGTCAAAATGTGTGCGGGCTGTTCCCAGGGAAACGCCCAGCGCCCCGGCGGCTTCCTCCACGGTCAAATCCTGATAGTAGACGAGATGGAGCACTTGTTGCTGCCGCTCGGGAAGGCGGCTGAGCGCGCTATGCAACAGGCTGCTGTCTGCGCCAGTTTCGGGTGGGACTGCCGGTCCGCTCGATCGCAAAGGCTGCCCGGCAAACCAGCGCGTGAGCAACGTGTCGCGCAACCACCGTCGACGGCGCCGCTCGGAGGCGGTGCGACGGATAACCCCGAAAAACCAGGTCCGAAAGCTAGAGCGTCCTTCAAACTTCGCCCGGCCCTCCAACACCTTGATATACGCCGTTTGGAGCACTTCTTCTGCTTCGTCCTTCCTCCGCCGGCAGCACGACAACGCCCACCCGAAGCTGTCTGCGTGCAGGAGCTCGAGCTCACGCTGCAAGTCTGTGGCTTCCATATTTGCTTAGGCTTGCTTCGGAACCTCCACGCTCATTGTATGAGTGACTTCAGCGGGCGCCACATATGACGTCCACAGAAAATCGCGGCTTCGTCGCAGATGCGGTCCAGAAACGGCAATATACCGGGAAGTATTACCCGCGAAGCCGCCGAGCCGTCAGCTCGAAGGCAGCGCCTATTTCGCACAAGTGGCTGCAAGAACGTCTCGCTTTTGCCAACTCAAGTAGTCAATGTTAAAGGACGCTATCATTCGCATCTCATTGTCGGGGCTACGATGAGTTCCCGTCCGTACGGTCCGATTCTGGAAGCTGGATCCGATTTCCTTGGGGACGATAACGCGTCACTCGGAGAAAGCCGACGCTGAGCGCCCAGAACGGGATCAGGAACGAGAAACGGGCCAGGGCCCGGCAACACACTTTGACAGTTTGCCGCCATCTCGCGGATGTGCCGGCCCGCAAACAGCGGAGCATTATGAACCCTTACCGGAACGTGGTGTTTGGCGGTGGATCGTGGCGGCCCGAAATTCGCAAATTGCTGCTTCCGGGTGTGGAACCAGCTTCAGATAATCCGTCGTATGTCCGCCTGAGCGAATGTCCCGGCCGCAATTCCAGGCGGTCGGAGATCGCTGTTCCGCGCTCGGCTACTCGGCCGGTCGCATCGGCAACTTGGCGCTGGCAGGGCAAACGGTAATAATGGAAGTAACCCATGCCCAGCGCGATTCGACGCCGAACGCCCGAAGAGTTGCTGCAACAACTGCAGGCCGAAGAGGACTACGAGCGCCGAGGCCGCCTGAAGGTGTTCCTGGGATATGCCTCAGGCGTCGGAAAATCCTTTCGCATGCTGGACGAAGGCCGCCGCCGGAGCGGACGCGGCCAGGACGTCGTCGTAGGCGCCATCCAGGCCAAGACGCCGCCCGACATTGAAGCTGTCCTGAAAAAGCTGGAAGTGATTCCGCCGCGCGAGGTAGACGGAGCCAGCGTGATGGACACCCCCGCCATTCTCAAGCGACACCCGGGCGTTTGCCTGGTGGACGGATTGGCCTACGACAACCCGCCCGGATCGGCCCACGCCAGCCGCTGGGAGGATGTAAACCAGCTTCTGGACGCGGGCATCTCCGTCCTGACGTCCGTCAATATTCAATATATCGGCGATCTGCAGGAGCGCGTCCAGCGCATCACCGGCAAAAGCGTGAAGCAAACCGTGCCGCGCAGTTTTTTGAATTCAGCCGACGAAATCGTGGTGGTGGATGCGCCGCCCGAAATGTGCATTGCGAAGGATGGCCCAGCGGGGACCGCATCGTCGGGACCGGCGCAAAAGCTTTCCGAGCTTCGCGAGATCGCGTTGCTGCTGGCGGCCGACGTGGTGGACAAGCAGCTCGAAGCGTACCTGCAGCGCAACGGCCTGCCGCAAACTTTCGGCGCGCAGGAGCGTATTCTGGTGTGCATCACGCCGCGAGCCAATGCCGCGCCCATGATAGCCAGCGGCAAGCGCAATGCCGACCGGTTTCATGGCGATCTGACCGTCGCTTACGTACGCCAGGCCGAGATATCCGCCAGCGATCAGGAGGCTCTCGAAAAAAATCTCGCCATGGCCCGCGCGGCCCAGGCCCGCATCGAGATTCTGGACGGACAGGACCCCATCGAGACGCTACTGAAATTTGCTCACGAACACGGCGTCACGCAGATTTTTGTCGGCCATAGCACGCGCGAGCAATGGTGGGAACGGTTCACCGGCACGCCGCTGGACCGGCTGATTCGCGGGGCGAACGACATCGACGTGCGAGTGTTTCCTCACTGAAGTTATCCAAAATAAACTATGCCGGACCGGCCGCCGCGGGGAAAACTGAAGATCTTCTTGGGATACGCCGCGGGCGTGGGCAAGACGTATCAGATGCTGGAAGAGGCTCAGGCCGCAAGACACGCGGGGATCGACGTGGTGATCGGCTATTTCGAGCCGCACGCGCGCAAGGACACCATCTCGAAGACGGAGGGCCTGGAAGTGGTTCCGCGCCGCAAGGTGGATTACCGCGGCGGACTGTTCGAGGAAATGGACGCCGACGCGATCCTGCGCCGCCGTCCCGAGCTCTGCGTGGTGGACGAGTTTCCGCACACCAACGTCCCTGGCTCGGACCGGCTGAAGCGCTGGCAAGACGCGCAGGCGCTGCTGGACGCGGGCATCGACGTTCTCACCACTATGAACATCCAGCATCTGGAAAGCCTGAACGATCAGATCTGGAACATTACCGGGATCCGCGTGCGCGAAACCATTCCGGACTGGGTGATGCAGCAGGCCGACCAGGTGGTGATGGTGGATCTGACGCCGCGCGCGCTGCTCAACCGGCTGGCGCGCGGAGTGGTGTATTCGCAGGAGAAGGCGCAGAAGGCGCTAGAGAATTTTTTTCAGGAATCGACGCTGGTGGTTCTGCGAGAGCTGGCGCTGCGGCAGACGGCGCACGAAGTGGAAATCCGGCAGGTGGACTACGACGCTCCTGGATTTGAGCCGGAACCCGGATATCGCGACGAGGGTGAAGAGTCGTCCGCGAATGCAGACCGGATTTTGATACTGGTAACGCCGGAGCCGGCTACGGCTATGCTGATACGCAGGGGGAAGCGCGTGGCGGATTACCTGCACGCGGACTGTTTTGCCGTGGCGGTATCGCGCGAAGTCGATTTGCGCGACATGCCCGCCCGCGACCGCGAGGTGGTGGAGCGGCATTTGAATTTCGCTCGCAACCTGCACATCGAGACGCGCGTGCTGCAAGGGCAGGATGTGGCGAAAACGCTGGTGGAGTTCGCGCACCTGAACGGAGTCACGCATCTCTTTCTAGCGCGGCCGCAACCCAGCCAGTGGCCGGCTCTGTCCCGCCGCAGCCTGGTGCAGCAAGTGGTGCATCTGGCGCGCGACATGCAAGTGACCATAGCAGCCGATCGGGCCAATCGACAACACCCGCAACTGGTTTAAGGACTAACTGGTGTAAGGACCAACATGGACAAAACCGTTTTTCTTTTTGACGTCGACAACACCCTGCTGGACAACGACCATGTGACTGCGGATTTGAAGCGCCATCTGCAGTCCCAAGTCGGCCCCGAGCGGTCCCAACGCTATTGGCAGCGCTTCGAAGAGATCCGCGCGGAACTTGGATACGCCGATTATTTGGGAGCGCTGCAGCGTTATCGCTTCGATTATCCGCACGATCCCAAGCTCCTGGCGGTGTCGTATTTTCTGATGCGCTATCCTTTCCCGAACCGCCTGTTTCCCAATTCGGTGGACGCGGTGGAGCACGTCGCGCAATGGGGGCAGCCCGTGATTCTGTCGGATGGCGATGTGGTGTTTCAGCCGCACAAAGTTTTTCGCTCCGGGCTGTTCGAGTTATTCGACGGCAACGTGCTGATCTATATTCACAAAGAACAGGAACTGGAAGACGTGGTGCAGCGCTATCCGGCCGATCATTATGTGCTGGTGGACGACAAGCTGCGTATCCTGCACGCGATCAAGGAAATCTGGCATTCGCGAGTCACCACGGTATTCGTTCGGCAAGGCCACTATGCGCACGACCCGGAGCTTTTCAATAAATATCCGCCGGCCGATATCAGCGTGGAGCGAATCGGCGATCTGTTGAATTACGGGGCGGAGAGTTTCAGTCCGATGGCGCTCGCGGCAAAATGAAGAATGGCGCCCGCCAGCTCTAGAAACGCCGGCCGGAACATTAGAAACATGGAGCGAAAAACGCTGGAATGGCTGCAGGCTTACGATTGGCCAGGCAATATTCGCGAGTTGCAAAACGTGGTGAGAGGGCCGTCATCCTTTCTGAGGGGGAGACGTTCTCGATCGACAAAACCTGGATTGAGCCCACCAAGCCTCCAATCCCTCTTTCGACTGCGCGCGTGAATCAGGAACGCGGCATGATTGAAGGCGCTCTCGGGGAGAGCCGGGGCCGGATTTCCGGTCCGGAGGGAGCGGCCGGCAAACTCGGAATGCCGCGAACGACACTGGAGTGGAGAATCAAGAGGCTGCGAATCGACAAGCACCGGTTTGCCTGCGCGTAGAATGTGGACCAAGCGGGAACTCAGGTCGCGCTTAGCATGGCTGGTGCGAGACACTCGATCTTCGTGGCACAGAGAATCGTCAAACTTGAGACATCGCGTCTCGCCGTGGGGAACGTACCCAAATCAGCCGGATCGCCCGTGTGTCGACCAGGAGATCCGCTCATGAGGTAGCTCCTGCAAGGATCGAGTCGGAGGCAAGCAAATCATTGAGACGTTGGGCAAGTGCGCCCTGAACCACAGGCATATGGACCCGCAAATTAGGTCCCGGCTATGCGATTCAATGGCAAATCGGCGGGGTCAGTCATCGCTGAAGGAACAATGCGGCCGTTCTCATCACCTTAGAGAGCGCCTTAGGTGAGACCTGACGCGTCAGTTGAATATCCAGCAAGCGGTGTGGATTGCTTCTCTCAAGCGAACGAGTGGCCCCGCTCTAGGATTCTGGAGCGATTCGGGAGGTGGGTAGGCGCGCTAAAATAGGTGTCTTCGCCGTCATGTCCGAACTCCATTCTTTACCCCCCGATCTTCTGATTCACATTGCTGTTACGCTCCAGATCCCCCTGAAGAGCATGGTGGCCGCAACTGGACTTCTCGACGAGGGCTCCACCGTCCCCTTCATCGCCCGCTATCGAAAGGAGTCAACCGGCAACCTTGACGAGGTCCAGATCCGTGCTATCGAAGAAAAGCTCCTTTATTTCCGTGAGCTGGTGTCCCGCAAAGAGACGATTCTCGCCTCCATTCAGGAGCAAGGCAAACTGACCGAGGGGTTGAAGGCTCGCATCGACCAGACCTTGGACAAGAGTGAATTGGAAGATCTTTACCTTCCATACAAACCGAAGCGCCGCACAAAGGCGATGATCGCCCGGGAAAAGGGTCTGGAACCGCTCGCAGACTATCTCTGGAATCAAGAGCCGACCGGTACATCCCTTGAAACATTCGCCGCGTCTTTTGTCGACGCGAAGAAGGGCGTCGCGAGCACGGAGGAGGCGCTCGAAGGGGCGCGGCACATCCTGGCCGAAACCATCAGCGACGATGCGGACATTCGCAAACTGTTGCGCAACGCCATGTTCGAGGAGGGCGTCATCGTCAGCAAGAAAACGACCGACGCCATCGACGAACAACAGAAATTCAAAATGTATTACGACTACCGTGAAGCGGTGAAGCAGATTCCTTCGCATCGCATGCTCGCCATCCGCCGGGGCGAGACGGAAAGTATCCTCTACTTCCTGATCGAACTCGATCCGCTGCGTCCTCTCGCTCTTATCAACAGCAAGATCCACAGGCGGTCCGGCGATTGGACTCCACAATTGAACCTGGCGGCGGAAGACGCTTGGAAACGGCTGCTCAATAGTTCCATCACATCGGAAGTCCGGCTAGAACTCAAGCAGCGCGCCGACGCCGACGCCATTCAGGTTTTTCGCGAGAATCTCCAGAACGTGCTGCTAGCCCCTCCGGCCGGCCAACTCGCCGTACTCGGACTCGATCCCGGCATCCGTACTGGCTGCAAGATCGCCGTCGTCGACGACACCGGTAAATTTCTTGCTCACGATGTCGTCTACCCGTTCCAGCCCAAGAACGATATCGTCGGCGCGACGCGCACGCTCAAAGCTCTGATCGAGAAATACAACGTGCGAGCTATTGCGATCGGCAACGGCACGGCTTCGCGCGAAACCGACGCATTCGTCCGTGACTTTTTGAAAAAAGCCGGCCTCTCGTCGCTCTTCTGCGTGACGGTGAACGAGTCTGGCGCCTCCATCTATTCCGCCTCCGAAATTGCACGCCAGGAGTTCCCCGACCTGGATCTGACCGTCCGCGGAGCAATCTCCATCGCACGCCGCTTGCAGGACCCACTGGCCGAACTGGTTAAGCTGGACCCCAAGTCGATCGGCGTAGGCCAGTATCAGCATGACGTCGATCAGAACCATCTGCACAAATCGCTTGAGATAGTAATTGAAAGTTGCGTCAACCGGGTCGGAGTTGACCTCAACACCGCGTCCTGGGCCCTGCTGCGTTACGTCGCCGGCATCAACGAACGCACCGCCCAGAAAATCGTCGAGTTCCGCAATGCGCACGGCCGTTTTCGCTCTCGCATTCAGTTGACTGCCGTACCCGGCATCGGCCCAAAGACATTCGAGCAGGCCGCCGGTTTCCTGCGAATCCGCCACGGTGATCAGCCCCTCGACATCACCGCCGTTCATCCGGAGTCCTACCCCGTGGTCGAGCAAATTGCCAAGAGGTTAAACGTTACCGTCGAGCAACTCGTCACACAGGTAACCGCGCAGCCTGCGTTATTGGAGAAACTCGACAAGAGTGGACTGGCCGCCGGCGTCTACACGCTGACTGACATTTTGGAAGAGCTTCGGAAACCCGGACGCGACCCGCGCGAGACGTTTCTCGCGCCCAGCTTTCAGGACAATGTGAAGGAGATCGCGGATCTGCAACCTGGAATGATGCTGGAGGGCATCGTCACCAACGTGACCAAGTTCGGAGCTTTCGTCGACGTTGGCGTACATCAGGATGGGCTGGTCCACATTAGCGAACTAGCAGACCGTTACATTAAAGAACCGAGCGATGTGGCCAAGGTTGGCCAGATTGTAAAGGTGCATGTACTCAGCGCCGATCCGAAGTCCAAGCGCATAGCGTTGTCGATGAAGAACCCGGCGCAGAGTGCCACGCCCCAGGCGAAGAAGCCCGCTCCGCTCATCATGCCGCGGACCATGAACGATAAGGTCGCCGAGCTGGCGGATCGCTGGAAGAAACGATGAGGCAAACGGGACCTAATTGCTTAGACAAGCTTAGAGAAGCATATGCCGGTTTGGTGGGCATAGGCCTCGGCGCCAAATCGAACTCTAGGTTCACGGCTCACGTGACCGCCTTACCGTTCCGCGAACCATCTTCCGAATCGTGGGTGGGGAGCCGAATAGTTCGTGCTCCAACGCAACCGCCCGTCTTGGAAGGCGAGTGACCGAACTTGGCTATTTTGGCGAATCTGAAAGCGGAATGGCTGGCACTATAATAAATCCACCACGAATGGCTGATCTCAGCGAGGCGCCCGATACGAGGCTCGCGGTTTACGGAACGTTGGCCCCGGGCCGAGTCAACCATCACCAGATCTCGGCATTAGCTGGAAACTGGCAACGCGGGACGGTGAAAGGCAAGCTGTTCGCTTCCGGATGGGGAGCTGCGCTAGGCTTTCCTGGATTGATCGTGGATCCGCTTGGCCCATTAGTAGAGGTACAGCTTTTCGAATCGACGGACCTTCCCATGCATTGGGCTCGTCTTGACGAGTTTGAAGGCAGTGGCTACCGTCGTGTGGTTACGACGGTGAATACAGAAGAAGGCGCACGAAGCGCATGGATTTATGTCCTTGCTGAAGAGCGGCCCTAGCGCCAGTAAGCTGGGGCTGTAAAGGGGTCCATGCTCGTTCATGGGGGCGAGCTGCGCAGTTGCGCCGACGGATGCGTTATGCAGCGCAGTGATAAGCGGCAACATTGCTGTTGGACCCGATAGGGCCCGATAGGGTGCGCCATATCCGAGCAACGAAACTTCATCTTCACCTACCTCTGGACGTCAGACCGCCGTGTCTCGGATGAGAGTCAAATTGTCCCGTGGTCAGGTGTTTTTGAGGGCGTGCCGACGTTTTCCCCCCAGCCAAATTGCGGTAGCCTATACAGCGATACCTATCGCCAGCAGAATGCATGAACCAACTTTCAGGGCCAATCTTTGATTGGAGACCATCGTAGGGGGCAGAAACAGGCCGATTCCCACGGCGACCAGTGCAACTAAGCAGACGCCGAAAAGCAGGGTACGGAGAGAGAGAGGCCTCATTGCGGCACAACCTTTCAGAAATCAATCCTAGTCGGAAGATAGCAGCTTTCCTCGATTAGTTAGGTCCTTTATATCGTAAGCCGGTACGCATCTGTGCCCCTTTCCCGCCCTGACCGTCGTACCCATCTGCCACATGATCTGGTCAGCCACTCCAGCGGCTTGCTGCCAGCATCCGTGTTTCAGGCCCGGGTGTACATATCAAAATTGATACTAGTGATTGTGTCCGCCGCGCGCCTCGTTCGCTTGGAAGTGGTTGAACGAACGATCGCCGCAGTTTGGGGTCGGTCCGGCGTATCCGTTGCGCGGGTCGTAGCGGTTGTCAACCTGACCGTAGAAGCCGCGACCGCCGTGAAACCTCCAACCACGTCTGGGTCGGTACCCAGGCACTTCTCGACCGAGAAAGGAGTTCCCAACAGTCATCCCGCAGGATGATCAACTCTGCGGTTTGGGCATCAATTGGTAGGCCAAAATACCCGGATCTCCCCATGTAACGCGAAGTGCTTCGGCCAATGCCTGCCGGAGCGGAACCCGTCCCCGCTGTCACTTTCGTACCGTTGCTACCCCACTGAAAGCCGCCTTGATCTCCCCAAGGAGTCGACATGCCAGTTCGATGATCTGGGCAGAGATTGCAAGGACCGCCCGCGAACGGGGAGGTGGCTGTTTATGGTAGGCGTCGAGTATTGCTTGCTCCAGATCGGCGTGGGCCATCTGAATGTCGTGCGGCATGCACGATGCGTCTTTGAATCGAAAGGCGCGCGCGACTCCTTCCAGCAGTGCGCTGACTTCACTGTCGAAGCGTATCGAGGCGCGCAGGAGGGGGGCGGCCAGATCCAGCGGAGAGACCTGCAGCCGGTACTGCAAAAGCGCATTCTGCAGCAGAAAGAGGGAACGGAGCTGAGGTTGCCAGGCGCGCAGCCGGGAGCGCACCGCGAGACTTTGGTCGCGCGAGCGGCCGATCTCAAATAGAACCGCGTCTCCCTGTTGGTTCACGGCGAGAAAGTTCTGGCTGATTTTCTCGCGGAGTGTGCGGATCTTCTTAAGGTCGGCCGGCTTCCCCTGTGGCCAGGGGCGGGCCAGTTCGGCCATGAGGTCAAGGTTCTCGGCGAACAACTCGCGCATAACTTGCACCGCGGGCTTTGAGCCCAGCGTTTCAAAGACGAGCCACATCATCACCAGTCCAAGCATGATACCCATGATGTTGTCGCGTGCAATTGCCAGGTTGGTCTGAGGAGATGGACCGCGAAGTTGGATGAGGTAAAACGCCAGGGCGAGTTGGTTGCCGAAATAGGAAAGGCGCGGGCTGGAAGTGAGGAACCAGGCTGCGACTGCGGTTACGGCGGCGAACATGACCGTGAAACCGGCGATGGTGTCGAGCATGGGGAGGATCAGAACTTGAGAACCGATGCCCAGCACAACGCCACCAAGAAGGGCGCCGGAGAAGCGCAGCAACTGCTTCTGCCGTGAGGAACCGATGCTGGTAATGGCGGTGACAACGCACGTGAACAGCGAGGTGTTGAGTCCGGGCCAGAATACGGCGTTGAAAATGAAGTAGCAGAGTATGGACGCGAGACAGCCGCGAAGAGCAAAGTTCAGATGCTCGGGGTTATGGAAAGCATCGGGCTTAAGGATTGCCGGAGGGGCGGGGTCGATTTGGTCGAGCGCGAACGATTGACCAGGCGCGGGGGAGAGACTTATGCGCAGCAGTTCGAGCGGCTGTTCGAGACCGAGCAGGATCAGTGGCGCGTCGGAGGGCGTTCGGAGCGGCTGGATTGCTGGTCCACCGTTGCGGGTCCGAATTTTTCGTTGCAGCTTCGCGATCTGATCGGCCATGGCCTGGAGGTGAGGTGCGTCGTTGGGGGTGAGCGCATCGAAGCGCCTGAAGGCGGCGAGAATATCCACCAGCCTGCCGACGAGAGCGACCGTGGTACTGAGGCGCGCAGTGTCCTGCCGAGCGGGGTTCGGCCTGAGTGCAAGCCGCCTCAGGCGTGAGACACCGATCATGGCAAACTGAGCGAGCTTGCCCATGGCTTCAGGGCTGATTGCGCCGCGAGCGCTTTGCTTGAGGGCGCTTTGTCTTAGAACCACGCGGACGGCTTCCAGACGTTGCTCTAAGCCCTCAGTCAATTCGTCCCGCGTGTCGAAGAGCGAAAACGCGAATTCCACAACGATGGTTACGGTGACGGCCAGCGCCACACTGCCGAGAACCCAAAGGTTGGAGACGACGATAGCGGCTTGAGGGGCCACTTGATCCCAGGCTGGAACGGAGAGGACGATGACGATTGCAAAGGCTGTCCCTGCGCCGTAGTTGGACAGGGCGCTGAGGCCGTAAAAGGCAACAAAAAAGCTGAGGGTCACCCAGAGGAAGTGCGTCAACGGATAATCCACCAGGAGGATCGCTCCCGTCAGCAAAAAGGCTGTGCCGCAAAGAAAGCTGGCTACGGTGCCGATACCTCCGCGCAACGTGGTGATCGGCGCCTCGCGTGAGATGAGGAGTGAGAAGAAGCCTCCGACGGCCGCACCAGGAAGGCGGAAGGTGACGATCAACAACATGGTGATGGTTGCCGCAACGGTGTACCGGAGAGCGAGAAGAGCGCGTCCCGGATAGGGCTTCAACTCCTCCCGAAGGAAGCTTGCGAACCATTGAATGACGGGCGGCGAGGGAGGCGCAACCGGCCCTCGCTTCAAAGTTTGCCGCTGACCGGCCTGGGCTAAGGCGGACAACGTCTACCTCACCGAGCCCAGCACGGGATGGACCACCGCGACAGCGTTCTCGCCGATGCGCAGCAGACTCGATGGTGGCGATTCGATCCGGATGCGTACCGGGTAGCGAGCCGCGAGGTGAACCCAACTCAGCGAGCGTTCTATGGCGGGAAGACCCGGCGAAAGGACACCAGCGACGCTTGGATCGGGCGTCACGCCGTGCCCGATACTTTCCACGACACCCCGTAAGGGAAGGTTTTCGTGAGCCATGAGGAAGAGGTCGGCCGCAGAACCCAGCGTGACGTGGTTCAATTGGGTTTCGCGGAAGTTGGCGACCACCCACCAAACTCGCGAATCGATCATGCTGAAGACTTGAGTGCCGGTGTGCACATACTCACCCACGGAGGTGGTCAGATTGGTGATGTAGCCGTCGAAGGGGGAATACACGCGACAGTTGTTGAGGTTGTACCGGGCGGTGCGAATCGCGGCGGCGCGCTCCTCACGCTGATTTGTGAGTGGGGCTAGCGTTTCCACTCCGTTGGCCGCCTGCTCGCGCTGGGCTTCGCTCTGCTCGACCTCCGCGCCGGACTGTTGATAGTGCGAGCGAGCGCTCTGCACATGGGCTTCGCTGAGGGCGACCTGCGCTTCAGCCTGCTGGACGGCGCGCGTGCGCGTCTCCAGCAAAGTTCGCGCCTGTTCCACCTGATCGACAGTCACAAATTGCTGGTCCAGCAAAGGCTCAAGCCGGTGCAGATTGTCAGCGGCGTACTTGCGATCCGCCTCGGCGCGGAGCAAAGCGGCGCGCGAGTCGGCTAAGTTTGCCTCCGCTTCGGAGATGGTCGCGTTCAGGGCGTCGCGGTTGGAAGTATTACTGGCGATGTTCGCCTGCGCCACATGGACGCCGCTGATCTGCGAGTTGATCGAACGCTGGCGATCTTCGATTTGACCTTCGAGCGCGGCCTGCTGGGAGAGCGCGCGCTCCAGCGAGTAACGATAAGGGCGCTCGTCTACAACGAAGAGCAGGTCGCCAGCCTTGACGTATTGGTTATCCCGAACGGGCAACTCCATGATGGGCCCGTCCACCTGAGGCGCCATGCCGATGAAGTTCGCAAAAACCTCCGCGTCGTCCGTGCGGGGATTCTCGACCGCGCGGCCTATAGCGATCAGAACGACGATCGAAGCAAGCACCACGACACAGCCGAGGAGAAGCCATCCAACCATCGGTTTCCGCTTTCGGAGCGTCTCGTCGCGCTGATTCTCTTCGTTTTCGTGCTGTTGGTTGCTTTTCTGTTGCTGCTCTTCGTCCTGGTTGTTCCGGGACGAATCCAGCTCAGGCGGGCCGGAGGGTTGGTCTTGCCGCGCGCCAGACTCAGTCTGTGTTTGGTCCGCGTCCTTGCGATTGCCGTCTGTCACCGAAACCTCCCTTACCTTTTTATTCGAACGCGATCAGCCAGATTAAGCAGGCGATGAGCAGTGCGATGGCGAAGTAGAACAAAGGGAGAGCCGGCACTCGTCGCTCCCATTGCAATCGATTTAGTACGAACCGGACGAGAGCAGTCAGCAGGATGCCGGCGACCATGCAGGCGATCCAGCCGGGGAAGTAGGAACCAAGTACGTTGAACGAAGGAGAGCGCCTACAGCCGGTCAACGCGAAAACCAGACTCGACACGAGGCCCGCGGAAACGGTGTGGCGCCGCTTATATTTTTCCGGGCTGGTCTTTTCCTGTCCGTTCATGGATGGGACTTTCGGGATCCCGACTGCAGCAGATCGCCCGTGCGATAGGCATAGTCTGCGAGCCCTGTTAGAAGCGTTGTTCGTGCGGAGACATCGCTGCTGAGCGCTTGGGCCAGGGTGCG
>Ga0302325_10009352_pt1 | contig 21408 bp, 18 predicted proteins | sample Palsa_T0_2_FD_201948 | JGI IMG/M metagenome (GOLD analysis project Ga0302325, IMG submission 201948) | Peat permafrost microbial communities from Stordalen Mire near Abisko, Sweden - Palsa_T0_2 | ecosystem: Environmental > Terrestrial > Soil > Palsa > Peat permafrost | place: Sweden: Abisko...
CCGGGATTTTCCTGCAGCGCCGCCGACAGAAACTGATCTCCGGGAAGAAATAGCACGACAAAGTCGGGACTGCGCTCGAATTGCGCCCAGTACTGCTTGGATGCCAATTCGCGCACCCGCGCACCGACGATTTGAGCATGCCGGCGCAATTGTGTGTTTCGCTCTTCATCGCTCTGGGCCTCGACCGCCGACAAATAGGCATCCAGGGGCGTCTTGACATCGACCACGATGTCGCGCTGCTCCGGCATGTGCACAATCATGTCGGGCCGGACCGAGCCCGTGTCAGTGCTGAGATGCTGCTGCTCGGTGAAGTCGACGTGCAAAGTCATCCCTGACAATTCCACCACCCTGCGCAAGGTGATCTCGCCCCATTGGCCGCGCACCCCCGGCCGGCGCAACGCCGTCACCAGATTGCGCGTCTCGCGTGACAACAGATTTTGACCGGTCGCCAGCAAGTCCATCTGCGTTTTCATGGTTGCGAACGAATCGATACGGTCTCGCTCGATTGCCTGAATCTGCTCCTCGGTCTTGGCGAGGGCTTCGCGTATCGGTCGTACCAGGGATTCGATCGCGGATTCGCGTTCTTTCAACACCTGCCAGGCATCCTGCTGCTGACGCGTAAGGCGTTCGCGAGCGAGGTCCAAGAACACCTCGCTATTGCCTTGCAGACTCTCTCGCGCCAGCTCGCCGAACATGCCCTGCAATTGCTCGCGGGCGCGGCCCGCCGCCTGTTCGCGCTCCGCGCTCAAGCTTTCCTCGGACTTCAGGCGCGTGCGCAGCACCTCGAGGTCGACGCGCAACGCCTGCTCGCGGCGTGCGCGCCAAATGAGCGCAGCCATGGCGCCCAACGCAACCCCGAGGCAGAGCGCCAGCCATAGCCCAAAGTCATTCATAAGCGCCCGCTGGCCTTGAGCCAGTCCAAAAGATCCAGCGGTTGCTGCAAATAACCATCGCCGCCCCAGCGGCTGGAATCTTCGTCGGTCTGCAGATAGCCGTAATTGGCCACCAATGCAGGCATGGCAGCCGCATGGGCAGCTTGCACATCGCGCTCGGCGTCGCCCACGTAAATGCACTCACTGGGCGCTGCTTCGGCAAGCGCTGCGGCATGCAGCAGGGGCAAGGGATGGGGCTTGCGCTCCGCCAGCGTATCGCCGCTGACGACACAGGCGAAGCGCGCACGCAGTCCCAACTCCGCGAGCAGGGGCTCGGTGAGCCATGCCGGCTTGTTGGTGACGATCCCGCTTTTGATGCGCCAACCGGCCAGTGCATCGAGAACTTCGTCCATCCCCGGAAAGAGCCGCGTCTCACGGCTGAGCGCGCTGCGATAAATTTCCAAGAAGCGCTGCTGAAGCTTCGTCAGGGATTCTGGGCTCGCTTCCGGGAATCCTGCTTTCACGACGCGCGCGGCGCCGTGGCTCACTACGCTGCGAATCGCGTCGTAGGGCATGGGAGCCAGCGATTCCTCTGCTCGAAGCGCATTCAGTGCGCCCACCATGTCCGGCGCGGTATCGAGCAAGGTACCGTCCAGATCGAATAACACCGCGGTGAGCGCCATGTCAGGCGGGACGCTTGAAGTGTGCAAGGTAGTTGATGTCGGTGTTCGGCGAGAGGGAAAACGCGCGGGTAAACGGGTTGTACGTGATTCCGGTCAGATCGACCAGGGTCAGGCCTGCTTCGCGCCCCCAACGTGCCAGTTCCGAGGGGCGTATGAATTTCAAATATTCGTGCGTGCCTCGGGGCAGCACGCCCGCAATGTATTCTGCCCCAATGATTGCCACCGCAAATGCGAGCGGTTTGCGGTTCAGTGTGGAGACGATAACATCGCCGCCCGGCCGGACGAGTCGCGCCAAAGCGCCGAGAACGGCCGACGGATCCGGAACGTGCTCGAGCATTTCCATGCATGTGACCAAGTCGAATTTCGAAGGCTGCGCGGCCGCCAGCTCTTCGGCCGCAATGACTCGGTATTGAATCTGGACCTTGCCTTCCAGTGCGTGCAGCTCCGCCACGTCCAGCACGGCCTGCGAAAGGTCGATTCCGAGCACATCGGCGCCGCGATTCGCCATCGCCTCGCTTAAGATCCCCCCACCGCAGCCCACGTCGAGCACGCGCGCGCCGCTCAAGGCCGCCGCCCGCTCGATGTAACGCAGGCGCAGCGGATTGAGCTCATGCAGCGGCCGCGACGGCCCCGCAGGATCCCACCAGCTCATGGCGAGCGCGCTGAACTTGGCAAGTTCAGCGGGATCGGCATTGTGTGTCGAAGCACTCATCGGTTAACCTCGCGCGGCCATTCGAGCGGCCCAGGCTGCGGATCGCCGGGCCACGTCGGGCCAATCGAGACGTGTCAGTTCCCCGCCCGAGAGCAGTTGGCGCCCCGCGACCCAAACATCGGTCACGATGTCACGAGCGCCGCCGAAAACCAATTGCGTGAGCGGATCGCCTATCGGCTGCGTCCCAGGTCCGGATAGATCGACGCAGCACAGGTCCGCCCATTTTCCCGTTTCCAGGCTGCCAACCTCGTTCTCCAGCCCCAAGACTTCGGCGCCGCCGAGCGTTGCGGCCCGCAGCGCATCCCAGGCGCTGCTCAATAGCGCGACGATTTTCATATTGCCCCAAATATCATGGCCCAACGCCGCAGCGCCCGCGCTGCCGATTCCGAGCCGGATCCCGGCCGCGGAAAGGGCCGCGATCGGCGGCAAAACCGCCCCTAGCTTCATGTCGCCTTGAGGGCACACAGTCACCGAGATCCCGGTGCGCTGTGCAAGGTTCATATCCGCGGAGTCGAGATGCACCATGTGCGCGGCATTGAGCGCCGGGGTCAACAATCCCAGATTCCATAGACGTTGAAGGGGCCGCATTCCATGCGCCGCGACGCACTCCTCGATTTCTCGCGCTGACTGATGCAGATCAACCATGATGCCGGCATCCAATTCATCGGCCAGCGTTGCGAGACGCGAAAAGCTCGCATCACTCAAGCGGTTCGCCGCGCGTGGCGCAAAGGCGGTTGATATCAGGGGATCGCCCTTGTGCTTGTCGCGCAGCTTGAGCGCGCGCGACAATGATTGGGCGGCGTCCTGCGCCCAGGGCGTGACGCCATCGGTGACCGGCATGCCGATCATGGCGCGGATACCCTGTTCGTTCGCCGTCCTTGCCGTTTCTTCCGGAAAGTAATCGCGGTCGCAGAAACAGCTGATTCCGGACTTGAGCATTTCGGCGATGGCGGCCAAGGTTCCGTCGCGCGCGAAATCCGCGTTGGCATTGACCTGTGCCGCGCCGCCATTTGCGCCCCGAGACAACAGCGCTGCGGCGGCGGACTGCGCATTGATCATGCCGGGGATCAGAAGATGGGAATTTCGCGCAAGCACCGCCGTGGCAGAATAGCGCTCGGCCGCAACCGCGCTCGGCAAAACATCGAGGATTCGCCCATCGCGCACCAGCAAGGAATGATGCTCGAGGACCAGGTTTCGCGCGGTCATCGGGATGATCCAGCGGACCTCGATGCGTAAATCAGCAGGGACAATCGGCATGCCGCAAGTATATCGGCAAAAGGCGCGCGGTAGGCTTAAGACGCCTATGGATATGTGCTAGAATTCCGCCATGTTTCAGACCTGTCTTGCCTCCTTTAAACCCACTAAATAAAGTCCGATAACTCACCGGACTCGCGCAAATGGCCGAGATCGCACGCGAAATATTGCCCGTAAATCTCGAAGACGAGATGCGCAAATCCTATCTCGATTACGCGATGAGCGTGATCGTCGGCCGTGCCCTGCCCGATGTTCGCGATGGGCTGAAGCCGGTGCATCGGCGTGTGCTGTACGCCATGCGCGAGCTCAGCAACGACTGGAACAAAGCCTACAAGAAATCCGCGCGCGTGGTCGGCGATGTCATCGGCAAATACCATCCGCATGGCGATGCGTCGGTTTACGATGCGATCGTGCGAATGGCGCAAGAATTTTCAATGCGCTATCTGTTGGTCGATGGGCAGGGCAATTTCGGCTCGGTAGACGGCGATCCGCCCGCGGCGATGCGCTATACCGAAGTGCGCATGTCGCGACTGGCCGGCGAATTGCTGGCGGACATCGACAAGGAAACAGTCGATTTCAACCCCAACTACGATGAATCCGAAAGCGAACCGGCGGTGCTGCCGGCGCGTATCCCGAACCTGCTGATCAATGGATCTTCAGGGATAGCGGTGGGCATGGCGACCAATATCCCGCCGCACAATTTGACCGAAATCATCACCGCGTGCATCGCACTCATCGAAAATCCGGAAATTACCCTGGGTCAGCTGATGCAGATAGTTCCGGGTCCGGATTTTCCGACGGCCGGATTCATCAACGGCGCCATGGAGATTGTCGCGGCGTATAAGACCGGGCGCGGCCGCCTGCACCTGCGCGCGCGCACTCACTTCGAGGATGTGGGCAAGGGCGAGCGCCAAGCCATCATCATCACCGAACTGCCTTACCAGGTTAACAAGGCGCGTTTGATCGAACGCATCGCAGACCTGGTGCGCGACAAGTTGATCGAAGGCATCGCTTCCGACGGGTTGCGCGATGAGTCCGACAAGGACGGCATGCGTGTTGTGATTGAATTGAAGCGCGGCGAGGTGCCGGAGATCCTGCTGAACAATCTCTATGCGCAGACGCCGATGGAGCAGGTATTCGGCATCAACATGGTGGCGCTCGTCGATGGCCAGCCGCGCCTGCTCAGTCTCAAAGAGATGCTCGATGCCTTCCTGCGCCATCGCCGCGAAGTGGTTACCCGGCGCACCGTGTACGAGTTGCGCAAGGCGCGCGAGCGCGGGCATGTCCTAGAAGGCTTGGCCATTGCGCTCGCCAACATCGATGAAATCATCGCTGCCATCAAGGCCTCGCCATCGCCAGTCGAAGCCAAGGTTGCCCTGTTGGGGCGTATCTGGAAGTCAGGTGCCGTGCCCGAAATGCTGGCGCGCGCCGGCGCCATCAGCACCCGACCCGACGGCGAAATTGCCGCGCTCGGCATCGTCGACGGCGGCTATCGGCTGACGGACACGCAGGCGCAGGCGATTCTGGAGATGCGCCTCAACCGGCTCACGGGACTGGAACAAGACAAGATCATCGGCGAATACCAGGAACTGTTGGAACAGATCCGCGACCTGGCGGATATCCTCGCGCGGCCGCAACGGCTGCTCGAAGTGATTCGTCAGGAATTGGAATTCATCCGCGATACCTTCGGCGACAAGCGCCGCACCGAAATTCTGGTCAATCATGAAGATCTCACCACTGAAGATCTCATTTCACCCGAAGATGTCGTGGTGACGCTTTCGCATGGCGGCTACGCAAAAGCGCAGCCGGTTTCCGACTATCAGGCACAGCGCCGCGGCGGCCGCGGCAAAGCCGCCACCAGCGTCAAGGATGAGGATTTCGTCGACAAGTTGTTCGTGGCCAATACGCACGACACGCTGCTGTGCTTTTCGGACCGAGGCAAGCTTTATTGGCTCAAGGTCTACCAGTTGCCTCAGGCCAGCCGTGGCTCGCGCGGCAAGCCCATCGTGAATCTGTTGCCGCTCCAGGAAGGCGAGCGCATCAGCGCCATGCTGTCGATCAAAGAGTTCGAAGAAGGCAAGTTCGTCTTCATGGCGACGAGCCTGGGTACGGTGAAAAAAACCTCACTTGCGTTGTTCTCGCGGCCGCGCGCCAGCGGCATTATTGCCGTGGCGCTGGACCCGGGCGACAAGCTGGTGGGCGTGGCGATTACCGACGGCACCAAAGACATCCTGCTGTTCACCACCGGCGGCAAGGCGATTCGCTTTGTCGAGGACGAAGTGCGTGCGATGGGCCGGGAGGCGGCCGGCGTGCGCGGTGTGAAGCTCAGCGATGAGCAGCGAGTCAATGCGTTGATCGTCGCACAGGACGGCTTCATTCTCACGGCATCGCAAAATGGCTTCGGCAAGTTGACCCCGCTGGAGGATTTCCCGAAGCACGGGCGGGGAGGCCAGGGTGTCATCGCTTTGCAAATCACCGACCGCAACGGGATCATGGTTGGAGCGCTGCAGGTAAGCCTGGACGATGAAATCATGCTCATGAGCCAAAATGGCGTCCTGGTGCGCACGCCCGTCAAGGACATATCGGTGGTCGGACGCAATACCCAGGGCGTGCGCTTGATTCGATTGGAAGAGGGCGATCAGTTGTCGGGGCTCGAGCGCATCGAGGGGCTGGCGGGTGAGGGCGACGACACCGAACCAACCGATCCCGCCGAGCCGAGCGATCCCGCCGAGCCGAGCGATCCCGCCGAGCCGACTGTCGGCGACTCATAAAAACGCCCGTGCGCGCGTTCAATTTCTCGCCGGGACCCGCCGTTTTACCGCTCGAGGTTCTAGAGGAGGCGCGTGATGAGCTGCTCGATTGGGGCGGCAGCGGCATGTCGGTGATGGAAATCAGCCATCGCAGCAAAAGTTTTGTCGACGTTGCCACACAAGCCGAAGCGGACCTGCGCGAACTGATGTCGATACCGCCGAACTTCAAAGTTTTGTTCATGCAGGGCGGGGCATCCGCGCAGTTTTCCCTGGTGCCCATGAATCTTTCGCCGCCCAACTCGACCGCGGACTACATCAATACCGGTCACTGGTCGCAGCGGGGCATCACCGAAGCGGCGCGATACTGCGCGGTGCATGTGGCCGGGGATTCCGGCGCCAACTACACCCGCGTGCCGCCGCAAACTGAGCTGCGCTTCAGCGGCCGTGCGGCGTATGTCCACTACACGCCGAATGAAACCATCAGCGGTGTCGAATTCGGCTATGTACCCGAGACAGACGCGGTCCCGCTGGTGGCGGACATGTCATCCAGCATTCTGTCCCGCCCAATCGAGGTGGCCAAGTTCGGCTTGATTTATGCGGGTGCCCAGAAAAATATTGGTCCTTCAGGCCTGACCGTCGTGATCGTGCGCGAGGATCTGCTCGGGCGCGCGCGGCCCGACACGCCTCACGTGTTTGATTACACGGCGATCGCGGACAATCAATCGATGTTAAACACGCCGCCGACTTTTGCCTGGTACATGGCCGGACTCGTCCTTAGATGGCTGAAAGCCGCAGGCGGCGTGGCTGCGATCGGCAAACGCAATCAAGCCAAGGCCGCGATGCTGTATGCCTGCATCGATGCCTCGCGCCTATATCGGAATTCAGTCGCCGCCGATGCGCGATCTTGGATGAATGTCACGTTCACCCTGAGCAATCCCGCCCTCGATTCTGAGTTCCTGACCGCGGCGGCCGCGGCGGGCTTGAAAGGACTCAAGGGCCATCGGATCGTCGGCGGCATGCGCGCCAGCCTCTATAACGCCATGCCGATCGAAGGCGTCGAAAAGTTGTGCGCGTTCATGGCCGATTTCGAGCGCCGCCATCCATGAAGCGCCCCAAGGCCAAGGGAAAGCCGGCGCTCAAGATTGCGCCTGCGACGCCGGCGGGCGCGGGCTTGGGCAATATTCGCGACAGCATTGATGCCATCGATGCGCGCATTCATGCCTTGCTGAATGAGCGCGCACGTTTCGCGCAGTTGGTGGGTATTTCCAAGTCGGCTGCGGGAAAAGCCGTGGATTATTATCGGCCTGAGCGCGAGGCCGAGGTGCTGCGCATGGCGCTCAAGCGCAATCAGGGACCCTTGCGCGACGAGGAAATCGCGCGTCTGTTCCGCGAAATCATGTCGGCCTGCCTTGCCCAGCAGGAACCGCTGAAGGTGGCCTTCTTGGGTCCGGAAGGCACATTTACCCAGGCAGCGGTCCTTAAGCACTTCGGCTCCTCGGTTCGGTCCCTGCCGCTGAGCGCGATCGACGAGATATTCCACGAGGTGGAGGGCGGCGTCGCGGACTTCGGCGTCGTACCCATCGAAAATTCCAGTGAGGGGACGGTCAATCACACACTGGATATGTTCCTGACCTCGGGCCTGAAAATCTGCGGCGAAGTGGAACTGCGCATCAGTCATTTCTTGATGGGCAAGATGAGCGGTTTTGAGTCCATCAAGCGCGTTTGCGCGCACCCGCAGGCGTTGGCGCAATGCCGCGGTTGGCTGGATGATCAGCTTCCCGACGTGGAGCGAGTGGGCGTCTCCAGCAACGCCGAGGGCGCGCGGCGTGCGCGCGATGAGCGCGGCACGGCCGCCATTGCCGGGCGTTCCGCGGCGGAAATCTATTCGCTCAACGTGCTCGCCAATGAAATCGAGGATCGGCCGGATAACACCACACGATTTCTGGTGGTCGGCCGAAAACTCTTCAGCGCGAGCGGTGCGGACCGCACCACATTGCTGGTTTCGACCAGCGATACCGACGACTCAGGTGCATTGTTCCAATTGCTGCAGCCGCTGGCACAGCACAAGGTCAATATGACCCGCATCGAGTCGCGGCCCTCCCGCAAGCGTAAGTGGGACTACGTATTCTTCATCGACGTCGAAGGTCATGTGACCGATCCGGCCGTGGCGAAGGCATTGGCTGCATTGGAATCGCGCGCCTCGCTATTCAAAGTTTTGGGCTCGTATCCGCGGGCCGTGCTCTGATGCGAGGGTTTGAAGCGCATCCGGCGATGCGCGTTTTCGGCACGATGAGCGTGCCCGGCGATAAATCCATATCACATCGTGCGTTGATGCTTTCCGGTATCGCCGAGGGCGAGAGCGAGGTGAATGGATTTCTTGCCAGCGAGGATTGTCTGGCGAGCCTCGCCGCGATGCGTGCGCTCGGCGTGCACATCGAACAGAGCGGCGCAACTCGCGTGCTGATCCGCGGCGCCGGCATGCATGGCCTCAAGGACGCCGGCCGGGCTCTCGATATGGGTAACGCGGGCACCGCGATGCGCCTGTTCACCGGGCTGCTATCGGCGCAAAAGTTTGACTCGCAGCTCATCGGCGATGCGTCCCTGATGAAGCGGCCGATGGAGCGCGTGGCGACGCCGCTGCGCAAAATGGGAGCCGACGTCCGCACGCGCAATGGAACTCCTCCGGTGGATATCGGGGGTAACCGAGGCTTGCGCGGCATCGACTATCAGATGCCGATCGCCAGTGCCCAGGTCAAATCCGCGATCCTGCTGGCGGCTTTGTACGCGGCAGGGCCGACCACGATCACGGCGCCTGCGGCGAGCCGCGATCACAGCGAGCGCATGCTGAAGAGCTGCGGGGTGAAGTTGGACATCGATGGGCTGCGCATCACCTTACATCCGCCGCAGCGTCTCTACAGTCAAAAGATCGACGTGCCCGGTGATTTTTCATCCGCCGCCTTCTTCATCGTCGCGGGCCTTCTGGCGGCGCCGGCGGAAGGACTGCTGATTCAAAATGTGGGATTGAACCCAACGCGCATCGGATTGCTCGAGATCTTGCGGCGCATGGGCGCAAATATCGAGAGTTCCAAGCCGCGTGAGAGCGGCGCTGAGCCTGTGGCGGATTTGCGCATCTTTGCCTCGCCGCTGCACGGTATCCCCGTGCCAAGGGGATTGGTATCCCTGGCGATCGACGAACTGCCGGTGCTGTTCATCGCCGCGGCCTGTGCGCAGGGAGAAACCCTGGTCACCGGCGCGGAGGAATTGCGCGTGAAGGAGAGCGATCGAATCGCCGCCATGAGTGCCGGCTTGACGGCGCTCGGCGTGGCGCATACCGCCTTGCCCGACGGCATGCGGATCACGGGTCGCGAGCAAGGCAGCGCTTTCACGAGCGGTAGGATCGACAGCTGTGGCGATCACCGCATCGCCATGTCATTTGCCATTGCAAGCTTGCGCGCAGCCGGCGTCATTGAGATCCGCGATGTGGCGAACGTCGCCACCTCCTTCCCGGGGTTCGTAGCGTTGGCGCGGTCGGTTGGGCTCTCCATCAGCGAAAGCTTAGGTTCAGGGTCGCCGTGACGGGGGTTTCCGTCATAACCATCGACGGCCCTTCCGGCTCCGGCAAGGGCACCATCAGCCGCGCTGTGGCCAGATCCTTGGGTTGGGCGCTCCTGGATAGCGGGGCCCTGTATCGGCTGGTGGCGCTCGCGGCCCGGCGAGCCGGCATCAATTTGGACGACGCCGAGGGTTTAGCAAGCCTGGCGGAGCGATTTAGCATCCGGTTCGGCTCCAATGAGTCGGGGGAGGAAGTGGTTTGGCTGGACGAACGGGACGTTACCCGGGCGATTCGGACCGAAGAGGCGGGAAATGATGCCTCCAAGGTCGCCGCATTAGCCCCCGTACGGGCGGCGCTCCTGGAGCGCCAACGGCGCTTCGCGGTTCCCCCGGGACTGGTGGCCGACGGGCGCGATATGGGCACCGTGGTATTCCCTCAGGCCAGATGCAAGATTTTTCTCACCGCCAGCCCCGCCGAGAGGGCCCTAAGGCGCTATAAGCAGTTGAAAGAAAAGGGGGTTACTGCTAACCTTGCCGCCCTTTCGCTGGAGATAGCGGAGCGTGATGAGCGCGATTCTACGCGTTCCGCTTCGCCTCTTGTGGCAAGCGCCGACGCCACCATGTTGGACACAACGGGTATGTCCGTCGATGACGTGGTTGAGCGCGTGTTACGGGTCGCTCGTGCTTTGATTTAGGTTGCGGCTGTCATGGATTGATCGCCGTTTTAAGTGGTAACCCTCGGACACCTAGGATCGTGTCCAAGGATCAGTAAGAGAGAACATGACAGAAAGTTTTGCGGAACTGTTTGAACAAAGCATAGCGAGCCAGCGCATTCGTCCTGGCACCATCCTCAATGGATTGATCGTCGAAGTTGGCCAGGACTACGTGATCGTCAATGTCGGACTGAAATCCGAAGCGGTCATCCCCTCCGATCAGTTCAAGAATGAAAAAGGTGAAATCGAAGTCGCCGTCGGCGAGACCGTCGAAGTCGCTTTGGACAGCGTCGAGGACGGTTCAGGCGAGACCAGGCTTTCGCGCGAAAAAGCGAAGCGTGCGCGAACCTGGACCCGGCTGGAGACGGCTTTTGAGAAGCAAGAGGTCGTCATCGGCATCATTACGGGCCGCGTCAAAGGCGGTTTCACGGTCGAGATCGATAATGTGCGCGCGTTCCTGCCCGGTTCGTTGGTCGACGTGCGTCCGGTCCGAGATCCGTCGTATTTAGAGAACAAGCCGCTCGAATTCAAAGTCATCAAGCTCGATCAGAAGCGCAACAACGTGGTCGTATCGCGGCGCGCGGTCGTCGAGCAAGAATACAGCGCCGAGCGTTCTGCGCTGCTGGATAACTTGCAAGAGGGCGCAGCGGTCAAGGGCGTAGTCAAGAATCTCACCGACTACGGTGCGTTCGTCGATCTAGGCGGCATCGATGGCTTGCTGCACATCACCGACATGGCCTGGAAGCGCGTGAAGCATCCGTCCGAAGTGGTCAAAGTCGGCGAAGAAATCGATGTGCGCATCCTGAAGTTCGACCGCGAACGACAGCGCGTGTCGTTGGGGTTGAAGCAACTCGGCGCCGATCCTTGGCAGAACATCGCGCGACGCTATCCGGCGAACACGCGACTGTTCGGCAAGGTCACGAATATCGCGGATTACGGCTGTTTCGTTGAAATCGAAGAAGGCGTCGAGGGCTTGGTACACGTCTCTGAAATGGATTGGACCAACAAGAACGTCAATCCGGCCAAGGTCGTGCATGTGGGACAAGAGGTTGAAGTCATGGTGCTCGACATCGACGAGGAGCGTCGACGCATCAGTCTGGGCGTCAAGCAGTGCAAGGCCAATCCCTGGAAGGAATTCGCGGACAATTACAATCGCGGCGACAAGGTCAGCGGCCAGATCAAATCGATCACCGATTTCGGAATCTTCATCGGTTTGGCCGGCGGCATCGACGGCTTGGTGCACTTGTCGGATATCTCCTGGGACTTGCCCGGCGAAGAGGCGGTGCGCAGCTATCAAAAAGCACAGCAGGTCGATGCCATGGTGCTGTCGATCGATCCGGAGCGCGAGCGCATCAGCCTGGGGATCAAGCAGCTCGCCAAGGATCCTTTCTCCGCTTATATCGCTGAACATCCGAAAAACAGCGTCGTCAAAGGTGTGGTGCGCGAAGTCGATGCGAAAGGCGCGATTATCGACCTGGGCAACGGAGTCGATGGTCAGCTGCGTGCTTCCGATATTTCGCGCGACCGCGTGGAAGACGCCCGCCTGGTGCTGAAAGTCGGCGACGAAGTCGAGGCCAGATTTACCGGCGTGGATCGCAAGGGCCGCAGCATATCGCTGTCGATCAAGGCGAAGGATATCCACGAAGAGCAGGAGGCCATGCAGAATTATCGGACCGATTCGCCGACCGGAACCAGTTTGGGAGATCTACTAAAAGAGCAAATTTCCGGCCAAGATTGAGAGGACCTTGGGGCGGTCGCTGGATGCGCGGCGACCGCTCTTTAGTTAAGTATGACTGATGCCCACGGATCGATAATGACGAAATCGGAACTCATTGAGATCATATCGGCGAAGCAAAAGCATTTGCCGGCGAAAGATGTCGAGCTGGCTGTCAAGCAGCTTCTTGAAATCATGAGCGACGCCTTGGCGACGGGCGAGCGCATCGAGATACGCGGTTTCGGAAGCTTCTCGTTGCATTTTCGCCCGCCCCGGCAAGGACGCAACCCAAAGACCGGCGAGGCCGTCGCGCTAGCCGGCAAACATGTGCCGCATTTTAAGCCAGGCAAAGACCTGCGCGAACGCGTCAACGACGGTGCGGATCAACCGATCCGCGATTAATAGGTAGGCTTTAGAGCCGCTGCGGGCACGTGTCCGATTTACCGCTGCTGAGTTGGGGGTTCGTCCTGGCGGCGCTCGTGATCGGGATTCTTGCCGGTCACTTCGGCTGGGGCAAACGCTGGCCGGCCAGCTTGGGCAAGCTGCATCCTGATTACCTGACGGGCCTGGATTATCTGGTCACCGAGCAGCCTGATCGGGCGCTCGACATGTTCCTAAAATTGATGGATGCCAACGCGGAGACCATTGAGACGCATTTTGCGCTGGGGTCGCTGTATCGCCGCCGCGGCGAAGTAGAGCGTGCGATCCGCATTCACCAGAATCTATTGGCGCGCAAGGAATTGGCCTCGGAGCATCGCGAGCAGGCGCTGCTGGCGCTGGCGCAGGATTATTTGCGCGCCGGCGTGCTTGACCGGGCCGAGGGGTTGTTTCAGCAGGTCAGCGAGGTGCCGCGGCTGCGGGCGAGCGCGCTCGACGCCTTGCGCGGCGTCTACGAGCGCCAACATGATTGGCAACAGGCCCTCGGCGCGTATCGGCAATTGGCACGCATCAAGGCGGCACCGGCACCCACGGTTGCCGCGCACTACCTGTGCGAGCTTGCGAGCGTCTCCATCGAGCGAGGCGACTTTGAAAGCGCGCGCCATTGGCTGCGCGATGCGCAGACAGAGGCGTCGCCTTTTCCCCGCGCTGCGCTGTTGAGTGCGCAAATTGCGGAACAGGAACAGCGCCCCGAGCTTGCCGTACAGCTCATCAGACAGGCGCTCGCCGATTCGCCCACCTTGCTGCAGGAAGAACTCACGCATTTGCTGAAGCTCGTGGGGCCCACCGAGCGGGATGCAATCCTCGCAGAGCTCGTGGTGCAAACCGAATCGCGCAATTTTGACGAACTCAAGCGCTTGGTGTTTGCCGCAATCGCGGCCGACTTGGGCGACGCTGCACCGCTGCGGACCTCGATTGAAAAAGTCTTCTCGCAGGATTCCACGCTACAGGCCGTGTGGCAGGAGGGTCCGACGCAATCGGCGCGCATCGCGCAGGAAATCGGCGCGCTGCTGGCGCACGCTGAGAAATATCGCTGCAATGAATGCGGCTTTTCGGGGCGGAACTTTTATTGGCACTGTCCCGCGTGCCATTCGTGGGACAGTTTTGAGGCGTACGCAATCGTCAAGCTGCGCTAGCTTGCGGCCCGGTGCAATGCTTGGCCAGGCTCCCAGCTCCTGTGTGAGATATGTCCGACGGCGCCGCTTGGGGAATTCCGTTATGCTTTCACCATGACACAGCCAGTAAAAGCAGTCGTTTTTCCGGTCGCCGGCCGCGGCACAAGATTTCTTCCCGTCACCAAGGCAAGTCCGAAGGAAATGCTGCCTATCGTGGACAAGCCGTTGATTCAGTATGCGGTCGATGAAGCGCTTTCCGCGGGCGCCGACACGCTGATATTCATCACCGGCAGCTCGAAGCGCGCGATCGAGGATCACTTCGATTCAAATCCGGAGCTCGAGGCGGTATTGCAAGCGCAGGGCAAACAGGATTTGCTGGATACTTTGCGCGGAATTCTGCCGAGCTGGGCTTCTTGCGTATATATCCGTCAACCGGCTCCGCTGGGGTTGGGACACGCAGTGTTGTGCGCGCGCCCGGTCGTCGGCAATGCGCCGTTCATGGTGCATCTTGCGGACGACTTGATCGACGCGAAGACTCCCTGCCTCAAGCAAATGGTCGAGGTTTTCGAAAAGCACCAGGTCAGTGTGCTTGGCGTGCAGAATGTTCCCAAGCAAGACACGGACAAATATGGAATTGTCACGCTGGAGAAGTCGATTGCGCCACGCGTGGGCAAGATGTCGCACATCGTCGAGAAGCCGAAGCCGGACAAAGCCGCATCGACTCTGGCCGTGGTGGGCCGCTACTTGCTTACGGGCGCGATCTTCGAGGATCTCGCGAAAATCGGCAAGGGCGCCGGCGGCGAGATTCAACTCACCGACGGCATTGCGCGCCTCATGCAGCGTGAACCCATTTATTCCTTCGAATTCGAAGGCAAACGCTATGACTGCGGCAGCAAGCTAGGCTACCTGCAGGCGACCGTGGAATTCGGTCTCCAACATCCGAGCTTAGGACCCGAGTTCGCCGATTATCTGCGCGGCTTGGTTCCCCAGCTGTCCAAAGAGACTGGCTCCTAATAGCTCTTGGACCGGCCCCGCTGCGGCTGGCCGAAGCTTCTCGTTGCGTGGCTTGCGCCCGTGCCGGTGTTCGACCGCGGGCCTGAAGCTTGCGGGCGGCGCGAATCGCGGCGTTCAGGATTTCCATCCCGGCGCCCGCCGCCGTGGTGGTTTTGAGCGCCATGTCGATGCGACGCGTGCTGCGGGCGGCTTTCGCGCGATGGCGCAGGCGTGGTGGATTCGACAATCTTGAATACGGGAGTCGGCAGCGTCGGAATGCTGCGGCGTAGAACCCGTTCGATGTCGCGCAGCAATCCAGATTCATCGGAGGAGACCAGCGAAATCGCTTCGCCCGCGGAGCCTGCGCGGCCGGTGCGGCCGATGCGATGCACGTAGTCTTCGGGCACATTCGGCAGTTCGTAGTTTACGACTTGCGGTAGTTCCTTGATGTCGAGCCCGCGCGCCGCCACTTCGGTGGCAACCAGGCAGGTGACCTGACCGCGTTTGAACATGTCGAGCGCCTTCACCCGCGCGGCCTGGCTTTTGTTTCCATGGATCGCGGCGGTCTGAATGCCCGCGCCTTCCAACTGCTGGGCGAGACGATTGGCGCCATGCTTGGTGCGCGTGAAGATCAGAACTTGGCGCCACTGGCCTTCCTGAATCAGATGCACCAGCAGATGCCGTTTCTGTTCCTTCTGCACCCGATAAGCACGCTGTTCGACGAGCTCGATCGGAGCGTTGCGCGCGGCAACTTGCACCGACAACGGGTTGTGCAGCAGCCGTTCCGCCAACCCGCGGATATCGTCCGAATAAGTCGCCGAGAACAAAAGATTCTGGCGCTTTTGCGGCAGCAATTTGATGATGCGGCGAATGTCGTGGATGAAACCCATGTCGAGCATTCGGTCGGCCTCATCGAGGACCAGCACCTGAATTTTGGAGAGATCCAATGCGCGTTGCTGGGCAAGATCGAGCAACCGGCCGGGGGTGGCCACCAGGATATCGCAGCCGCTTCGCAAAGCGCTGATCTGCGGATTGATGCTGACGCCGCCGAACACCTGGTAGGTGCGCAGCGGCATGTGTTTGCCGTAGTCGCGGGCGCTTTGCGCAACCTGCGCGGCGAGCTCGCGCGTCGGAGTCAGTACCAGCGCGCGCGGTGCGCGGCTGGAGGCGTTCGTCGTATCAGCCGCGAGACGCTGCAAAATGGGCAGAACAAAGCCGGCTGTCTTACCGGTGCCGGTTTGCGCACCCGCGAGCACATCGCGGCCCGCGAGTACTGCAGGGATCGCTTGAATTTGAATGGGAGAGGGGGTGTCGTAGCCTTTATCGGCGACAGCACGCAGCAATTCGGGCAATAGCCCGAGATCAGAAAATGACATTATTAAACCTTGTGAAAATAGACTCGCACGACGGGCTATTAAGCGTCCGCAGCGGTCAGCAGCGAGGAGGGTGAAAAAACGAAGTGCGTCGAAGACGGACCGCGAGCTGAAGGCGGCACTGACCGAGTACCTGCCCTATAAAGCTGCCTGCAGTATACACAGTTTCGTCCGGCCCGTCGAATGCGCTGCGGGATGCGCCTTTAAGCTTAGGGCAAATCCTGCAGCGCGCCGAACGTGCCCGGCGTGGTCGTGCTTTGAAGCAGAACACCAGGATGCGTCGTCGCCACGCCGCCCTGCATCGGAAATGTGACGCCGTTGCTGACTACGATATCGAGCTTGCCGTCACCGTTGATATCGGCGATCGCGATTTCGTTGGCGCCTGGCGCGGGATAAATGCTCGCCGCCAGAAATTTGCCGGGATTCGCAGGATCGTGCAGCAGGACAGTGACGAATTTCTGTCCACCGATGACGATGTCGAGACCGCCGGTTCCCTGCAGATCGCGCAGTTGGATCGACTGCGGACGATCTTGGGTCGCGATGGCGTAACCGACCGGCGCGAGAAATGTGCCCTGGCTCGCGGGATTCTGCAGCAGCACATACACCGCGGTGGACATGCCGCCGGTCGGGCCCGGATCGGTAATCACGAGGTCATTAAGGCCATCGCCATTGACGTCGCCGATCGCGATGATGTTGCCGCCAACGATGTTGGCATTGGGCGTTTGGGTAAAGACCGATACCGGCGCCGCAAAAGTCGTACTGGACGCCGCGCCGGTGTGCATGAGCACTTTGACCCCGACGCTGTCGGTGAGCGCCACGTCCGCAGCCCCATCGCCATTGAGATCTCCCAACGCCACCCAGTTGGCGCCGCCTGGATAGAGACTGATCGGCGCGGCAAAAGTCCCCGGCGATGTCTGCAGGAACAGCGACACATTGAAATCCGCGGAGACCAAATCCAGCATGCCGTCGCCATTCATGTCGGCGATCGCGACCTGCGAGGCCCCCGGAGAGTTCAATACCAGCGCCGGGTTGAAGCTGCCCGGGGTGCTCTTGTTGTTGAAGAACACATCGAGCGCGCCATCAGCATAGCTGGCCGTGACCACATCCATGAGACCGTCACCGTTGATATCGGCGTTGGCTATATAAAGAGGGTTGAATCCGTCAGGGGTGGCGACGGGCGCTGCAAACACTCCCGCGGCGGTCGTTAGGTAAGCCTCGATGTTGGAGGCGATCGCAGAGACCGGAGGTTGCACGGTGTTGAGCGCGACCACATCGGCGAAGCCATCCGCATTGAAATCGGCGCTGACGACGCCGTTTGAAAATTGCGTGGGTGTAACATTTCCACAGCCGTAGCAGCCGTGATGATCATCGTCGCAACTCGCGAGCACGGCGCACAAGGCGATAAACGCAACACGAAGTGAATTAACACGAGTAAGTGTGTGTAACATGCTGATATTTCACCCCTTTAAATCCTGAAAAAGCATGTCTGCCAGCAAAATGAAGTGCCCTAAACCCATCAGGCGGACGGCGTATCCTTTCAACTTAAGACCCGCCATACCGTGTCCAAGTTCAACGTTTGACCACGGGTTCCGATGACAACCGCGACGCTTGAAATGTCGAAATGGACCCACCTGCCGCGACATTGTGTCACCGGGCACGAGTGCTCTTAAGAAAACGATAGGAGTCAAGATGAACTACATGATGCTTATCCATCACGATGAGGCAGCTCTCGCCAAGGCGAACCACAAGGAGCTCTGGGCCGATTACGCGGCCTTCAATGCAGCGCTCGCGAAGGCCGGTGGCCGTTCCGGCGTGCGGCTTCAGCCGGCCTCGGCGGCGACCAGCGTTCGCGTCCGGGACGGCAAGACCGAAATCGTTGACGGCCCCTATGCGGACACCAAGGAAAAACTTGCCGGCTACTTTATGATTGAGGTTGACCGGGTCGAGGAGGCTGTGACCTGGGCTCAACGCTGTCCCAGCGCCCGCTACGGCACGATCGAGGTGCGTCCGATCCATGAACAGGGATGAGGCGCGCCGGACGGTCGAGCGGATAGCACGTGACAGCTACGGACGCCTGATTGCAGTCCTCGCCGTGAGGACGCGCGACGTAGCGTGCGCGGAAGACTTGCTGGCAGATGCATTCGCTGCCGCGCTCGAGCAATGGCCCGCGCAGGGCATACCCATCAATCCCGACGGCTGGCTGGTAACGGTTGCCAAGCGGCGTCACGTGGACTTGTTGCGCAAAGGGCTGGTCCGAATAAACGGCGAGCCTCATCTTATCGCCGCCGAGATCGAAGAAGCCTCGTCTGCGTCAGAGGAGCTGCCCGATCGGCGCCTCGAATTGATGTTTGCTTGCGCACATCCGTTGATCGAGCCGGGGGCAAGAGCCCCCCTCATATTGCAGACAGTTCTTGGCATCACCGCAAAGGCCATTGCCTCGGCCTTTCTCGTTTCGCCGGGCAGCATGAGCCAGCGCCTGGTCAGGGCCAAAGCGCACATCAAGGAGAGCAGCATTCCCTTCAGCGTGCCGGATCAAAACGAAATGCCGGACCGATTGGATGCGGTGCTCGAAGCGCTATACGCGGCATATTCTACCGGATGGGACGAAGCCCACGGCGCATCGGAGCTCGCGCCGGAGGCAATCTGGCTGAGTCGCCTGATTGAAACGCTGCTGCCCGGTGAGCCGGAAGCCAAGGCACTTCTGGCAATGATGCTGTATACGCAAGCGCGGCGTGACGCGCGGCGCGACGCCCACGGATGCTACGTACCCATCGATTCGCAGGATGTTGCGCTATGGGACAGAAACCAGATCGCCGACGCCGAGAAACTGTTGCACGCCTGCAATCGATCCGGACCGACCGGACGCTACCAGTTGGAAGCGGCTATTCAGTCGGCGCATATCGCGCGCAGGCTTACGGGCGCAAATTGTTGGCCTTCGATTGTCTCGCTTTACGACCATCTGGTTTCCTTGACGAACTCTCCAGTCGCCGTGCTCAACCGGGCTGCCGCACTGGCCGAGGTCGCGGGGGCGGAGGCTGCCTTGGCGGAACTGCGGGAAATTTCCACGGACAAGCGCATGCTGGGATATCAGCCCTATTGGGCGACACTCGGCCATTTGAATCTTCGAGCCGGAAACGTTGAGGCGGGCCGCGAAGCGCTCCGGATCGCGATTGGATTGACGACCGACAATGCGGTACGGCAACACTTGCGCCTACAGCTGCCCTGATGGCTTGGTGCTAATTGTCGCGATACGAAGATTGCCGACGCTATACTGTGTTATCCGCAATAAGAGCTGCCAATAACGGGGCCGATGACAAGTTACCGCCTATCCGCTCTTCTGACTTGCGCCGCCATGCTGTCGAATTCGGTTCACGGCGCCGCGCGCTTCGACATCACTGAGATCACGATCGCTGAAACGCAGCGCGCCATCGGTGAACATCGGGTCAGCTGTCACCAGGTTATTGAGCAATACTTGGAACGCATTCGCGCCTACGATCAAAGCACGCACTTGAATTCCCTGGTTCTAGTCAATCCCAATGCGTTGGCTGAGGCGGATCAATTCGACGCAGAGTTCAAGCTCACGCAAAAGATCCAGGGGCTCCAATGTATCGGGGTCATCGTCAAGGACAATTACGACACCAAGGATCTACAGACGACCGGCGGCTCACTCGCCATGAAATGGTTTATTCCCGCCTCCGATGCCTTCATGGTGCAGCGGATCCGCGCCGCCGGCGCCATCATCCTTGCGAAATCAAACATGGCGGAATGGGCCTTCAGTCCCTATGAAACGGTGAGTTCGATCGCCGGCATTACGCGCAATCCCTACAATCTGGACTACGTGCCTGCCGGTTCGAGCGGCGGAACGGCGGCTGCGGTCGCGGCAAACTTCGGGGCCGTCGGCTTGGGCACGGATACGGGCAATTCGATCCGTGGACCTGCATCGCATAACGCGCTGGTGGGTATTCGCCCGACCATCGGCCTGACCAGCCGCGATGGCATCATCCCGCTATTTCTCGGCGCCGATGTTGGCGGACCGATCGTGCGCACTGTGGAAGATGCGGCCGCGCTGCTGGACGTCGTGGCAGGCTACGACCCGCAAGATCCGGTCACCCAGAACTCCGCAGGACATATCCCCGCGTCGTACCGCGCGTTTCTCGATCGACGGGGACTGCGCGGCGCGCGCATCGGCGTGTTTCGCGCGTATCTGGATGCACCGACAGGCGACCCGCAAATCAAAGAGCTCACCGAGCAGGCCATTCAGACCTTGAAGCTGCAAGGCGCCAAGATCGTCGACCCGTTCGTGATTCCCAATTTCGAAGCGCTGACCAAGAATATTTTTTGCGGCGACTTCCAAACCGATTTGAATAGCTATCTTGAGAAACACGGGCAGGGCGCGACCTACAAGACTCTCGCGGAGATCATCGATTCAGGACTCTACCTCCCGTATATCGAAGGCCGTCTGAAGAGCACCGCGGGCGCCAAACCCGGGAGCGAAGCGGACCGCACCGTGTGCCCGGATGTGTATCACAACGAGAAAAAAATGGCGTTTCGCGCGGCGATTCGCGCCGCGATGGCCGCAAACAAGGTGCAGGCAATTATCTATCCGACCTGGAGCAATGCGCCTCGCAGAGTGGGCGATGACAAGAGTCCCGCGGGTGACAACAGCCAGGTGCTATCGCCGCAGACCGGGTTTCCGGCGATCACCGTGCCGATGGGCTACACGCACGGCGAGCTTCCCGCAGGTTTGACGTTTCTGGGCGATGCCTTCGATGAAGGTACATTGATAAAATTCGCTTACGCGTACGAACAGGCGACAAAGCATCGACATGCGCCGCCGCAGTATCCGCCGTTGAATTAGCGACCGCTACCGTGCGCGCCGCCATACCGTATTTGTTCTGTATTGCTTTACTTGGCGCAACTTGCGTGAGGTCAGCGCAAACCGCGGCATTTCCCGACTGGGCCTATCCACACTGCGATAAAACTCCTCCTAGTATTGAACCCGACAACCGCCGACCCTTGAGCGTTGCGGGATCAAAGCTTCACTTCACGGCAGCGGACTTGGCGCGTGCATCGGTTACCTCCGACTGGTTTCCGCTGGAGCATGCAAAATTACCTGCGGTCGTGGCCGCAAGTCACTCCAACCAGAAAATCGCCTGCGGTTATTGTCATCTGCCGGACGGCAGCGGCCGCCCAGAAAATGCCAAGATTGCTGGGCTGCCGATGGGCTACATCATGGCTC
>Ga0302325_10009353_pt1 | contig 21406 bp, 22 predicted proteins | sample Palsa_T0_2_FD_201948 | JGI IMG/M metagenome (GOLD analysis project Ga0302325, IMG submission 201948) | Peat permafrost microbial communities from Stordalen Mire near Abisko, Sweden - Palsa_T0_2 | ecosystem: Environmental > Terrestrial > Soil > Palsa > Peat permafrost | place: Sweden: Abisko...
CCGCGGGACTGACCCAGTTTCTCGACGCCTACATCGATAGAGCACCGGACGCCGCGGGCACAGGACTCCGGGCCGACGATCGCCTCACGCCGATGCAGGACCGTCAGTCCTTGACGAGCTGAATGATGCCGTACATCACGCCCGGAACGTGCGGGATTCCGCGCCGTGACCGGGCGTGCAAATGTCCCGGACGAGGCTCAGTCAGACAGCTCGCACTCAAGAATCTGACTGCGTCGCAAACTCAAAGGCACACGCCACGCAGACCCAGTGTCGGTGGGCACGAACGGATTCGCTGTCCGGACAGCCGTAATGGGTGTATTCATCGACCCGGCGCGCACTGCACTTTGGGCATACTGGTGGGGCCGGGGTCTCTGACATAGCACTCAACCTTCACTGCCAGTCCGGTTCGTCAGACTGTGAGGCGCGAGTTGCGCCGACCCGAAGAACCTCTCCTCGGGCAAACTAGCCGACTGAACGGCCAGGGAGCGCTTACTTCGTGAGCGCGTCCTTCACCTTTTCCCCGGCCTGCTTCAAGTTCCCCTTGGCCTGGTCGCCTTTTCCTTCAGTTTCGAGAGACTTGTCGTTCGTCACCTTGCCCGCTGCCTCTTTGACCTGACCCTTCGCCTCTTGTGCTTTGTTCTTGGCTTTATCGACAGTTGCCACAGTCAGTGTCCTCTCGTTGGATGAGTAAGGGTCTTATACCCGCGCCGTGTGATACCAACCCGGGCGCGTCGAACCGCTGTGATCTGCTACTCGACGACCTTGGACTGGCGGCGATGTTCTCCGAGGATCTCGGCCCCGGCGACGGAAACCGCTTGGGCGCGGTTGCGGACGCCAAGTTTGGCGTACAGATGGCGGAGTTGCGTCTTCACGGTGTTCTCACTGATGTAGAGATGACCGCCAAGTTCGCGGTTCGTCATGCCGGTCGAAAGCAGTGACAAGAGCTCGCTCTCGCGTTCGGTGAGGCCAATGTCGCGTCCTGGCCAGCGCACGATCTCGTCGATCTGTGCGTGTTGCGTCCGTTGCGTCAAGACGACGCGCTCCCCGTTGGCGGCAGCCTTGATGCCGTTGATGATCTGGTCCCGTGGTACGGCCTTGGAGATGAATCCCTGCGCACCCGCACGAAAGGCTCGTCGCACTGCCTCAGGCCGGTCGGAGAAGCTGAAGACAACGATTGCGCCGTTTTCGGGGTCGGCACCAAGAGAGCGGATTCGCTCATCGAACGTTTCGGCTTCGCCGTAGGTGTCGAGAAGCGTGAGATCGACCCGTCGTCTGGGCTCCTTCCGCACGTCGAGTTCGACGATCCTGATTTCCGGGTCGCTCGATTCGAGGAGGGAGCGGAGGCCCTCGAGAACGATCATGTAGTCGTTGACGAGCGCAATCCGAATTGGTTTGGCCACGTCGCCACTCTAGAACCCAGGGTCCTGACGAATATCACCCGATCGGGTGATTGACCGGAGTCGACCTTTCAACGAACCTTAGATGCCGAACCGCTCGACCCCGGAGCGTCCACCGTTGCAGGTCTTCTTTCCGATGGTCCTCGAGCCCCGTGGCGATGCCGGTGGCAGACGCCCGCCTAATCCGAATTGGAGAGGATTGATGACATGGGACTGATACTGCTGGTGCTGCTGCTTGTGCTGATCTTCGCCGGCGCCGGGTTCGCGCTCCACGTGTTGTGGATCATTGCCGTCGTGTTGCTCTTGATCTGGCTCCTCGGGTTTCTTGTCTCCGGCGCCGAGCACAGTTGGTACCGAGTGAAGAAGTAGGGGGCGATACGGATGCGAAAGGTCATCGGACCTCGTGATCGATGACAGGGCGTTGGCCTCACGACACTCTGACGCGAGGTCTTCGACACTTCGAAACAGTGCAGCTCCCAACCTGTGGTACGGAACTTCATTCCAAATTCGAGTGAGCCGTTGCGACGACGGGTCCGTCGCCCTCCTCTTACTGGGCGACCTGGACATCACTTCGATGGTGCAGTTTGAGCGGGCGATCACCGAGGTGCTGTCAGGGAGCCCGAAGGAACTGATCTTTGACTTGACGCAGTCCCAGTTCATATCCGCGCAGGGCTACACCGCTATCGGCCACTGCAGTTTGGAGGTAGCTGTGAGGGTTCGGTCCAGAACTGTCCTGGCATCGAAGGTCCTGGCCATCTACGGGTATGAACAGGTAGCACTCGCCATAGAGCGAGAATCCGACCTGACTCTGCCGTGGTGACCGGGCATGAGACCTTGTGATGGCTCAGCTCGGGTCGTGCTCCTGTGGAAGCGCCGCCCAGTCGACTCACGCAACTGATGCAAGAGGTACCCAGTTGAGGGTGTGGGTGGAGCTGAGGGAGGTCGCGGCGGAGAGCGGAGCCATGCTCCCGAAGCCGGGCTCGGGCGGCACGCCTGCTCGTTTCGCGGCACTCGCCGATTGGGCGACGCGGGATCTGTCGCTTGCCCGATTGGCCGAAGGCCATGTCGACGCGCTGGCCATCCTGGAAGAAGCGCGCCACGAGCCGGATGCGGGAGCCACCTACGGGGTCTGGGCCGCCCGACAACCTGCTGGCGGCACGACGGCGCGGTTCACCGCTGACGGATGGCTCCTGGCGGGAAAGAAGCCTTTCTGCTCGGGCAGCACCCGAATCGACCGAGCTCTCGTGACGGCTGAATGCGATGACGGCTACCGACTGTTCGACGTCTCAGTGGCCGAGAACGTCACGGCAGTTCATGCCGGATCGTGGCCTGCAGTCGGGATGGCGGATTCACTGAGCGAGACTCTCGATTTCGGAGGGCCGCCCCTGCCGACGAGTTGTGCCGTAGGACCTCCCAACTTTTACCTGGAGCGTCCCGGGTTCTGGTTCGGGGCGACAGGAGTCGCCGCTTGCTGGTATGGCGGAGCCCGCGGTCTTGTCCAGGAAGTGCTGCACAGCATTGGCCCACATCCGTCGGAGCCCATCCTGGCCGAGATCGGACATGCGGTCGCCCACGTCGATCTCATGCGCCGGGCAGTCGATTCGGCAGCACGGGAGATCGATGACGACCCCCGGGACCGTGCAGGCGATGCGAAGCGACGGGCCCTCGTCGTTCGTCACGCCGTACACCACGCCGCACAGCAAGTTCTGGTGCATGCCGCGGCGGCGGGGGGAGCTCGCCCCTTCTGCCTCGATGCAGAACAGGCCCGGCGGGCGGCAGATCTGTATGTGTATCTGGCCCAGTACCACGGCCCACAGGATGCCAATGCTCTAGGCCACATGGCATGTGATGGGTCATGATGTCGACCGGCCGCTCTTACTTCGAGCAGATGTACCGTGACTGCGACGACCCTTGGGAATTCGAGACCAGCCCGTACGAGCAGCGGAAGTACGCAGTCACCGTCGCCAGCCTGCCCCGATTCCGCTATCGCTCGGCCTACGAGCCTGGTTGCTCCATAGGGGTGCTGACGGAGCTCCTCGCCACCCGGTGTGATCGGCTGCTCTCGAGCGACATCATTCCCGTGGCCCTGCAGCAGGCCGAAGCTCGATTCCGAAGGAAGTCACACGTCTGGCTCGAGGAACGCTCCATCCCGGAGCAGTGGCCGTCCGGTCCGTTCGACCTCGTCGTCCTCAGTGAGATCGCGTACTACTTCGACGTGACCGACCTTGGCCGGATCATGACATGCGTGATGGAATCGACGGTCCGCGGAGCTCATATCGTCGGCGTCCACTGGCGTGGCGAAACGAACTATCCGCTCACCGGCGAACGCAGTCACGAGATCATTGCCAACACGTCCGGTCTGCTCAGTGTTGTTCAGCACAGAGAAGAGGAGTTCGTACTGGACATCTGGGAGAGACGGTGAGCCAGCCCGGTGCTCGGCGGAAAGTAGCCGCGGTGGGTGTCGTGCTGCCCGTCCACGACGAGGAGAAACTGCTGGCCGGGTCGTTGCAAGGCCTTGAGGTGGCGGTGAACGCGCTGCCACCCTCGATCTCGTGTCGGATAGCTGTTGTGCTCGACCATTGTGGCGACGCCAGTTCGGCAATCGCGCACGCTTGGGGAGCCCGGTTCGAGGCGCTCGTCATTCCCCAAGAATGCGAGAGTGTCGGAATGGCTCGTCAGGTGGGAGCTCGTGCCCTTCTGTCACTCTGGCCCGAGGAGGACCCCGCGAGAATCTGGTTGGCGACAAGCGATGCTGATTCCCGCGTGCCGCGGGAATGGCTTACAGTCCAGCTGGAGGCCTACGTGTCCGGTGCGGACATGTGGGCGGGACGGGTCCGGGTCGCTGAGGAAAGCGCGACGGCGCTCCGTTGGGCGCAGCGCTATTCGGCCGAACGGGATCCGGTCCACGGTGCGAGCCTTGGTTGCAGCGCCACCCTCTACACGGCGCTTGGAGGTTTTGGTGGCATGCGCACTGGGGAGGACCGAGATCTCCACCACCGAGCCGTGACGGCGGGCTTTCGGATCGCCTATGACCTGCGGGCGGTTGTCACCACGAGCTCTCGACGCAAAGGGCGTGCGCCGGCAGGTTTCGCACACGCCTTGGACGAAGTTGATCAAGAGGAACTCGGGGCGACCGCCTAAACGTGGGCCTGGACGCCTCGGTGCACTCGCGGACTGGCCGAAGGGTCGAGCGGTGGATGCTTCTTCAAATTGCGCTCTGAAACCAGGATTGTGCTTGCAAAGCCAATTGCGCCGTGCCAGTTTAGAAAACTGCAGGTGAAGAGGCACGCGAGCAAAGGGATGCACAACACGGGCACGATCAGCACCTCAGACGGGACGGAGATCTTCTACAAGGACTGGGGAACGGGACAGCCGATCGTGTTCAGCCACGGTTGGCCGCTTTCGGCCGATGACTGCGACACCCAGATGATGTTCTTTCTGCAGCACGGATACCGCGTGGTTGCCCACGATCGGCGTGGTCACGGCCGGTCCACGCAGACAAGCGACGGGCACGACACGGACCACTACGCGGACGACCTCGCCGCCGTGATGGAACACCTTGACATTCGTGACGCAGTGCATGTGAGCCACTCGGCCGGTGGCGGAGAAGTGGCGCACTATCTGGCCCGCACGATGAGAACCGAGCGGCGAAAGCTGAAGACGTACAAGGGCTACCCACACGGAATGCCCACCACGCACGCGGACACAAGCAACGCCGACCTCTTGGCCTTTATCAAGGAATAGCTTCGGACCCCTGCGCTCGGCATGAAGCTTGGCGGTTCGTTCGAGGTGTTTCTCTGGGAGTAGCCCGAGTCGGAATCGCATCGATCGGACTCTGCGCTCCGCGGTCCGCCGGGGATATCCTCAGGTGATGGTGGCCGACACCGAGGGGATGCATGCACCGGCTGGCCACGTGGGTCTCTGGGCCTTGCCCGGACTGTCGACAATCGCCGAGTTCGTACGAACGTGCGGGTGACCATGGACGCCCACTTCGCCCGGAACGACGATGGAGCCTGAGCGCCCACACCACTCAGCCCTCGACGCGACGTCGAGACGGGCCCGCTTGCTGCGCTGGGCCGATCTCAGGTCGGTGCCACTGCGGGCGATCCTGGTCACCATCGCCCTGGTGGTTGCCGTCTATCTCGTGGGCAAGCTCCTGTATCGGCTGCGGGACGTCGTGCTTCTCATGCTGGTCGGTGGGTTCATCGCGCTCGTCTTGAACCCGCTTGTTGTCGCGCTGCAGCGCTGGAGGGTGCCGCGACGAGGGCTCGCAGTCACCATCGTGACGCTCTGGGCCGCTCTCCTCTTCGCCGGTCTGGCCGTGGCCTTCGGCTATCCGCTAGTCAACAGCATCACGCACTTCGCCAACGATCTGCCCGGATACGTCAACAAGGCAGAGCACGGGAAGGGCTGGATCGGCCATCTCGTCCGCAAGTACCACATCCAGTCATGGGTGAACAAGAACTCCCCGAAGCTGGTGTCCTACGCCCAGAGTCTCAGCAAGCCGGCTCTCAACCTCGGAAAGGGCGCCATCTCGGTGATCGCGTCGCTCGCCGCCGTGTTTGCGTTCGTCCTCCTCCTCCTTCTGGAGGCCCCGAAAATTCGAATGGCCACCATTGCTGTGATGTTGCCGGACCGGGCTCGAAGGTATTCCGCCATCGGCGGAGAGGTCAGCCGGTCCATCTCAGGCTTCGTCGTGGGGGATGTGCTCACGTCCATCGTCGCCGGCGCCGTTGTCTTCGTCACGCTCGCTGCGCTTGGCGTACCCTACGCACTGCTCTTCGGCCTCTGGGTCGCTCTCGTCGACTTTCTTCCGACCATCGGCGGTGCGCTCGCTGGCATCCCGACGGTGCTGTTCGCCCTTGGGCACTCCTTGACCGCAGGAATCGTGACGCTGGTCGTCTTCCTGCTCTACACCTTCTTCGAGAATCACATCCTCAACCCGATCGTCATGAGCCGCACCGTCAAGGTGAACCCGCTGCTCGTCTTCATTGCCGTGCTCATCGGCGCGGACATCGGCAGCTGGGTTGGCGGCCTCTTCGGGGGTTTCGTGTGCGTCCTGCTCGCGATTCCTGTTGCGGGGTCGATCCAAGTCGTCGTCCGAGAGATCTGGCACGCGACCGCGCCGGAGGCAGCGGTGCCGCCGGATCCGCCCATTGAGCTATCCGGCGACATGGCCTCCTCCTAGGCGTTGTCGCCGCGCGTCAGGATGGAATCGACTGAGCGAAGTGGAAGACATTGTCGGGGTCGTGTTTCCGCTTCACCTGTCGCAGGCGAGGCAGGTTCGATCCGTAGTAGGCCTCCTGCCAGTCGGCCAAGGTGGGATCGATGTAGTTCTGGTACGAACCCTGCGTCACTGGCTCGAAAGCCTGGTGCAGATCCTGCAGCCATGTGGATGCGGCCGAGATTTCGTTCTGCGACGGAGACGTGTTCGCATACGTGATCGAGTACTGAGCGCACGAGACAGCGTTCCGGTGGACGAATGCCGTGTCACTTGCCGCCACCTGATTGATCGCCCCGCCGTAGCCATCGAACACGACACCGCCGCCGGCTCCGGGGAGCGATGACGGGAGCGATGACAAGGCGGAGAGGATGGCGGTCACCGAGCTCTCTGGAAGTGGTCCGCCGACGTAGGACGACTTTGCGACGAACGGCGACTCCGCGGGTGCGGCGCACTGGGCCACCGGCATGCCCTCACACCCCGCCTCAATCATGGTGGCAGTCAGGTAGTTCTCCGGGCCCACGAAGCGGTAGGTCGTTCCTGCAGCCACAGCCGTTGTCAACGGGCTCAATGCCGAGGTGCACGCGCTGACGGAGCCGACGAACACCCCCGTCACTTTGACGAGCCCGCTGCCGACGGTCCCGCTGGCGAACAGCTGACAGTTGGCCCAGAGCTCGTCGGGGGTCGAGGGGATCCACCGAATCCAGGCGTCCAGAACGTTGTCTGCCGCTTCCCATGGCCACTCGAGGGTGAAAAGCGTGATGGCCCGAGGAATGGGATGGGCCGAGAACCCGAAGGAGGTCACCACGCCGAAGTTGCCTCCGCCTCCACCGCGGCAAGCCCAGTACAGGTCCTCGTTTTGCGTGGGCTCGCAGTGTCGCAGGACACCATCCGCTGTCACCATCTCAACCGACGCGGTCTGGTCGCAGGTGAGACCGTAGGCGCGGGAGAACACTCCGATGCCGCCGCCCAACGCCAATCCGGCGATGCCAACGGTGGGGCACGAGCCGCCCGGCAGGAGGAGGCCTTGCGCGGCCAGGCCGGCATACACGTCGATCAACTTGGATCCGGCTCCGACCGTGACCGCCGTGTTGCCGGAGGCGCCGCTCGCCCCGCCGACCGAAATCGAGTTCAGACGCGACACGTCGATGACCAGTCCTGGACACGATGAGTAGCCGCCGTAGCTGTGTCCTCCCGAGTGAGCTGTCACCTCCACGTCGTGTTCGCGGGCGAAGGCGAGACAGCGTTGGACATCTGTCGCTGACTCGCATTGGGCGACGGCGGCGGCATTCGGGACGTAGAGCGCGTTGTACAGGTGGCCGGCCGCCGCGTACCCGCTGTCACTCGGTTGGAGCAAGGTGCCGGTGAGGGATGCGCTCAGCGTTGCCCAGTCGGGCGGGCCTTGCCCTGTCGTTGTGGACGTGAATGAGGTTGCGCTCCGATTGGGGTTCGCGGGGCGGGAACTCGGATTCGAACAGCCGACCAAGGCTCCACCGGCGATCACTCCCGATCCCACGACGGTGGCACCGCGCAGAAAGGAGCGTCGGTCCATCAGCGCCGGACTGTCTCGGCAGCCACCCGCGATGCGCCGACCATGGCCGCTGACACTACGTCAGTCGATGGTCAGGCTGCAGTTGGCACCGGGTGGCCGTTGGCCTTGAGCGTCACCTCGACGTTGCCGCGGGTTGCATTGGAGTACGGGCAGACCTCGTGGGCGGCCGCCACGATGGAAATAGCGCGCTCGGGCTCGTCGATTCCCGGAAGCGTGACATCGAGTCCCACGGCCACGTTGAATCCCCGGTTCTCAGTCGTGATCAGGCTGACCTCTGATTCGATGGAGACGCTCCCGAGATCCGCTCGCTCTCGCCGTCCGACGACGCCCAGTGCTCCCTCGAAGCACGCCGCGTAGCCGACCGCGAACAGCTGCTCAGGATTCGTGCCGCCTCCTTCGCCACCCATTTCGACCGGTGTGCGGAGTTGCACGTCCAAGGTGCCGTCGCTGGTCACGCCGTGCCCCTGCTCTCGGCCACCCGTCACGTGGGCCTGGGCCGTGTAGAGCGATTTGGTCATTTGCCGCTCCTCTCGAATCTCCTGCTCCCCGACGCTACCGTCCACTGCTTGTTGACCCTCCGGTCCCGTCGGCTCGGTCAACCCCTCTCAGATCCGGTTTTCGGGTCAAGAGGAGCGCAGTGAAGAACGATGTTGGGGGCGAGCAAGGCCTCGCGCTGCACCATTTGCTACGAGACCGTAGTGTCGCGCCATGCAGACGCAAGAGGTTGAAGGAAAAGGGGCCGTCGTGACCGGCGGAGCGGGTGGCATCGGCCTGGCGACTGCCGAGCTCCTCGTCGCCGAAGGAGCGAGCGTGGTGATCGGGGATATCGACGACGAGAGCGGGCAGGCGCTCGCCGACCAGATCGGCGCAGCGGCAGCGTTCAAGCAGACCGACGTCAGCGATGCGGAGCAGGTGCAGGCATTGGTCGACTTCGCGGTCGGTCGCTTCGGTGGTTTGGACATCATGTTCAACAACGCCGGTATCGGGAGCCCCCTGAAGCGGTTCCTGCCGGATGATCTCGAGGACTTCACTTGCATCATGAACGTGAACCTCTTCGGGGTCATCGTCGGCAGCCAGCGTGTTGCCCGCTACGTGAAGGACCACGGCGGGGGATCGATCATCAACAACGCCTCTATCGCAGCCATCAATGCGGGCACCGGCATGGCGCGCTGCTTCGAGGAGATCGACCATCCGGTCATCGGGTCTTCCCGCTACAGCACGCTGCCCATGCAGTTCTCGCGGGGGCCGCAAAGGTTGCACCGACGGCATGCCCCACTGCTCGGGGAGCACAACCGGGAGCTGCTCGGGGAACTCGGTCTCTCGCCTGCGGACATCGACACGCTCGAGGCGGACGGGATCATCGGCGGCTCGCTGGCCCGGGGCACCTGAGAGCCGGACGAGAGCCGTATTCCGAGCGGATGGGATTCCAGAAAGCCCCTTTCGATGTCGTCGAGGCTTCCCGTCGGGTCTGGCTGGAACGTTGGGAGCCCGAGGCCGCATCCGGGATGGCGGTGTACACCGCCGTCCTCCGCTCCTACCAGTTGCTGAACGACCAGGTGAACGGCGTCATGCGTCGCCACGACCTGACCTTCGCCCGGTACGAGGTTTTGGCGTGGCTGGCCATGGATCCCGAGTCCTCGCTGGCTCTGAGTTGGATCAGCAAGACCCTGCGGATCCCTCCGGCAACCGTGACGAACATTGTGGACAGACTCGAAGGCGACAAGCTCGTGCGCCGTGTGCCGCATCCATCCGACGCCCGCACCACTCTGGCGGTGATCACGGCCCGTGGCGAGCGGGTCGCAACCGACGCCACGCGAGACCTGAACGAGACCGTCTACGAATGTATCGGCCTGTCCGAGCCCAAGCGGGGCCGCCTGCTCGACCTCCTGGCTGAGCTACGGGCCCGCGGGAACGAGTTCGACATTGAGCACTCCGACGAGGTCATCGAAGAGGTCGGGTCCCGCCAGGCGCACCGGCGCGGGGGCCGCGGCGGCAACGGCCGGTTCGAGGTGGCATAGCCGCCGACCAGGCAAGGTGGACCACTCTCCCCGAGAGGGAGCGCGCGAACAGCCCCTCGGTATGGTGCAGGGCACGGGAGCCAAGTTGCTCCCATTAGGTTCGCAGTGACCCCTAGCCGCCCCTTGAGTTGCGCCTGAGTCCCGGGCGAACGGAAGAGAGAGACACCGTGGAGTCAAGTGACATCGTGACGGCATCGGCGGCGGGCGTGACTGACGAGTCGGGTCCCGACCCGAGGCGGTGGGGGATCCTCGCCGTCGTCATCGTGGCGCAGCTGATGATCGTCCTCGACGCGTCGATCGTCACGATCGCGCTCCCATCGGCGCAACATGCCCTCCATATCTCCACGCCCAACCGCCAATGGGTGATCACCGCCTATACCCTGGCTTTCGGGGGCTTCCTCCTGCTGGGAGGCCGGATCGCCGACTTCTCGGGCCGGAAGCGGATGTTCGTCATCGGGCTGCTTGGCTTCGCCGGCGCATCGGCTCTCGGTGGCCTGGCCGTCGACCAAGCCATGCTGTTCGCCGCCCGCGCCCTGCAGGGCGGGTTCGCTGCACTGATGGCACCCGCCGCCCTGTCCATCCTGACGATCACCTTCCAGCACGACGCCAAGGAGCGGGCCCAGGCGTTCGGGGCCTACGGTGCCGTCTCGGGCGCCGGAGGGGCCATCGGCGTCCTGCTGGGCGGCGTGCTCACGGAGTACGTCTCGTGGCGGTGGTGCCTGCTCGTCAACGTCCCCATCGCCGTCCTCGCCTCCATCGGGGCGTACCTCATCGTGCACGAGAGCAGGGCTTCGGGGTCGACAAAGTACGACGTGCCCGGCGCGCTGCTCTCGACGCTGGGTCTGGTCAGCCTCGTCTACGGCTTCACCAAGGCGGAGAGCGACGGCTGGAGCGCCACGGTGACCATCGTGCTCCTCGTCGTCGCGGTCGTCCTCCTCGCCGCCTTCGTGTTCCTCGAGACGAAGACGAGCCATCCGCTGCTGCCGCTCCGGGTCGTCCGCGACCGGAACAGGGGCGGCGCGTTCCTCGCCTCCTTGCTCACGGGCGCCGGTCTCTTCGCCATGTTCGTCTTCTTGAGCTACTACCTGCAGAGTGTGCTGCACTACTCGGCGCTCAAAGCGGGGCTCGCCTTCCTACCCTTTGCGTTCGGCATCATTCTGGCTGCGGGCGCATCGTCGGGTCTGGTGCCGCGGATCGGACCGAGGATCCCGATGACGGTCGGCCTCGCGATTGCCGCCGGCGGCTTGGCCTGGCTGACGCAGATAGGGGTGCAGAGCGACTTCTGGGTCCACGTCGCTCCGCAGGAGATCTTGATGAGTATCGGCCTGGGCCTGGCCTTCCCGGCCTTCAGCAGCACCGCCCTGACCCGGGTCCGCGATCGGGACGCGGGCGTGGCCAGCGCGCTGGTCAACACCACGCAGCAGATCGGTGGCTCACTGGGCACGGCACTGCTCAACACCCTGGCGGCGACCGCCACCGCGAGTTACATCGTCGCCCACGGCGCAGCGGCCTCCCAGGCCGGCGTCGTCCATGGTTTCGCCGTGGCCTTCGCGGTCGGTGCGGGCTTCCTCGCAATGGGAGCGATCGTCAGTGCCGTGCTCATCTCCGCCGGGCCGGCCGAGGTCGCGCCGGCGGAGGGTGCGGTCGCCGGCACAGGGGGCTGACGAGCCATGACCCCGCGGCGGTCGGGTGGCCCGCCGACTCCGGATCCGATGCCAGAGATCGCCACCGCAGTCCGGCTGCCCTGGGACGCGGTCGTCGGGGACCCCGTGGCGACGCTGGCCGAGGCCCGGACGCGTCTCGGGGACACCTTCGTCGTGGACAGTGGCGACGACCGCTATCTCTTCGTCTTCTCGCCCGTGGGAGTCGCCGCCTTCTATGCCCTGCCCGAGGAGAAGGCGAGCAAGGGCGTGGCCGACTGGCGGATGCTCCGGCGCAAGCTGCCCGACGAGGTCTTCGACGGCCGCCGCGTGCTCCCGCACCAGCTCTTCGGGAGGGAGGACGTCGCCACGTATCTCCGCAACGTCGAGGTCGCCGTCGCGGGCGCCGCCGACGAGCTGGGACCGGAGGGCGAGGTGGATCTCTTCTCGTTGAGCAGGCGCCTGGGCCACCGCGTCGGGTTGGCCTCCTGGGGTGGTCCCGGTGCCGCCGAGGGGGAGCGCTTCGAGACGCTCGTCCGAGCCTTCGACCAACTCGACGGCGCAGAGTCCTTCGTGCACCCCGACGCGATGGCCCACGTTGCCGCGACCGGGAAAGCCGAGGAACGTCAGGCTCTGGCCGTGATCATCTCCCGACTCGGGCTCGGGTTGGAAGAACGTCGCGGCCACGACGACGCGCACGCGCTGTTCGACCGGGTGGTTGGCGCCTGGGCTGATGCAGTACCCGCCGAAGCGGTGACGGGCGTCTGCCTCGACATCACCCTCATCCACGTCGCGTCCATGTCCAATCTCTTCGCCGCGTTGGGATGGCACCTGGTCGATCTCATGGAGCATCCGGAGGCCGCCGAGCAGGTGCGCCTCGGCGACACGGGTCTCGCCGAGGCGTGCGCGCTCGAGTCGACCCGCATGGCGCAACGCTCCATCATGGCCCGCTTCACGCTCACTCCGGTCACCTTGGATCTCGAGCAGGGCCCACTCGAGATCCCGTCGGGAATGACAGTGGCCACGCTGCTGCCACTCACGAACCGGAGTGCGGCGCCCGGGCTCGACCGCTGGGAGCCGGCGCGGTGGAACCGTCGGAGGCTTCGCACGCCGAACGGCCTGCCGGCCGCCGAGCTCGTGACGGTGTTCGGGCACGGTGGTCACTCCTGCCCGGCCCGACCGTTCTCCTTGGCCGCGATGACGCTGACATCGAGGCGACTGCTCTCCCAGTTCCGCTGGGAGCTGTGCTCGTCGGAGCATCCGGAACCCGTGCGGGCGCAGATCGGTGGTGTGGCCCGTTCGGCCGCACCCTGTCGCGCCCGCTATTGGAGACGGTGAGGGGCAACGTGCCCGCGACGTCGATCATGAGACGGAGGATGCGCGATGGCTGACGATCAGACCGAAGGAGCGGAGGGCACCGCCGTACGGGTGGCTCTGTGGCGGGCCATGCACGTGCAGGTCGATCCGCCGCCCCACGTCCTCGACGACGAGTTCGGCCTTCGGCTGGCCGCCCCCGATGAAGGTTGGCGCGCACGACCCGACATGGATCCCGACGGCACCCGGTGGTTCCGGGCCGGCATTGTCGCCCGCGCCCGGTTCGTCGAGGACCTGGTTGCCGAGCAAGCCGACAACGGCGTGGCCCAGTACGTCATTCTGGGTGCCGGCCTCGACACGTTCGCCCAGCGAAGGCCTGAGGTCGCATCCCGTCTCCGGGTCTTCGAGGTCGACCAGCCGGGTCCGCAGGCCTGGAAGCGTCGACGGCTCGCTGAGCTCGGCGAAGGGGTGCCGGAGTGGCTGCGCCTGGTGCCGGTGGACTTCGAGGGAGGTGGATCCTGGTGGGACCTGCTGCTCGCCGCCGGCTTCGATCCGGCGCGGCCGGCGGTCGTCGTCTCGACCGGCGTCACCCTCTATCTCTCCAAGGAGGCGAATGCCGCCACGCTGCGCCAGATGGCCGAGCTTGCCCCCGGCTCGACGCTCGCCATGACGTTCCTCCTGCCGCCGGAACTGGTCGAGGACGTGCTCCGGCCCGGGTTCGAAGCGGCCGAGAGAGGTGCCCGCGTCGCCGGGACGCCGTTCATCAGCTTCTACACGCCGGACGAGATGAAAGCCCTTGCCCTCCAGGCCGGATTCGAAGAGGCCCGTCACGTGTCAGCGGCGGCGCTGAACGAGCGCTACTTCGCCGATCGGACAGACGGGCTGCGGACGGCGCGGGGCGAGGAACTGCTGGTGGCGACGACCTGAACGGTCGCCGCCCGGCGGCACAACCTGCATGCCCGGGGGCCCGGAAGTGTGTCACTGTGTCGGCCGGCGCGGCCGAGCATGGCCGCCAAAACGCGGAGACCGAGCATGCGAAAGAGCCTTGTCACCACTGTGGTCAGCGCACTGCTGTTCAGTGCCGTGGCCATCGTGGGCGTCGCCGGTCCTGCGTCGGCCACGAGCGCTCCGACCCAGGGCGTCACGGCGACGACCATTCGGGTGGGGATCCCGTACGTCGACCTGGCCGCCGTCCGGCAGTTCGGCATCACGTTGGACCAAGGCAGCTTCCCCGACGCCTACAACGCCATCATCGCCAACCTGAACGCGCAGGGCGGCATCAACGGCCGCAAGCTGGTGCCCTACCTCGTGGCGGTGAACCCGGTGGGAACGGGGCCGGCCATCACCGCCTGCACTCAATTGTCCGAGGACGACAGCGTCTTCGTCGCCATCAACCCCCAGCAGTCCGACTGCTTCGTGCAGCAGCACCATGTCCCCACGATTTCTGGAACCTTCCAGGACGCGCCGTCCACGAGCGCGACGCCCAACTTCACCCTGCAGCCGCCTCCGGCCGCGTACGACCCGGTGCAGCTGGCCGTGCTGGCGCACCAGGGTGACTTCAAGGGCAAGAGGGTCGGGCTCTTCGCCGGCCAGGAAACCGACGGCGCCGAACTGAAGGTCGTCCAGTCGTCGCTCAAGTCGTTGGGCGTGCACGTCGTCGAGAGCGCAGTGGACGGCGCGCCGCAGAGCGACGAGGTGGCGACCAACCAGCAAGCCGCGCTCATCGCCCAGCGCTTTCAGCAGGCGGGTGTCAACGAGGTCGTGGCGGTGGGGACCGGCGCCACCATCTGGCCCGAGTCGCTGCAGGCGAACGAGGGCAGCTACCTGCCGTCCTGGATCGCGACGAACGAGTCCAGCTTGGAGACCTCGGTGCTGGGAGCCTCCATCCAACCGAAGTATCTCCGGAATGTCCTCACGACGAGTCCCGTTCCTTCGAACGACACGCTCTGGCGCACGCCTGCGGTCCAGGCCTGTGACCGTGTCGTGCGCAAGGCGTACCCGTCCCTCGAGATCACCCCGCCCACGAACCCGCTGACGGGATCGGACCAGACCTTCTACGCGGTCGAAGCTGCCTGCCTGAACATCGATCTGTTCGCCACGATCGCCAAGGCGGCGGGGAAGAACCTGACCGAGGCGACGTTTGCGCACGCCGGCTACGCACTGCGGAACGCGGACATTCCGGGCTCGGGCGTCCCGGTGTCGTTCGCGCCGGGGCGGCCCTATCCGCTTGGCCCGGTCTACCTCGTGACCTTCGACAAGGCGAAGAACGTGCTGCAGTTCGCCAGCACGCCGGCGGCCAAGTAGCAACCCCGTGTCACCGTCGCGCCGGGCCCACCGGCGAGGACGGGTACGCTGCCGCTCCTTCGGCCAGAAGGGGTTCGACGTCGCGCGGGAGGATGACGCCAGCCGCTTCAGCCGCCCGGGCCGCGGCTTCGTAGCGAGTGAGGTACTCCGCACGGCTGCCGTACAGCTCACGCACCCTGTCGTCCGTGAAGCGCTCGTGGAAGCCGACGAGCCGGGCGAACACGTCGGGCGACTGCTGCAGGGCGCTGTTGTGGCCCAGGGGGACCTCGACCTGGGGCAGCCTGATGCCCCCGAGAGCGATGCCGTCATCGTCTCGCGCGATCTCCAGTGGATCGCTGTCGAAGGTGATGCGTGGTTGGACCGGCGGGGGGGTGCCGTCGGTGAGCCCGGCCTGCAGGTGATGCAGGGCCGCGTCGACCATTTCGAGTGGATCTCAACCGTCGGCCCGGAGCTCACGCTTGAGCACCTTGCCCGAGGGGTTGCGCGGCAACGCCTCGACGAACGTGACCTCTTTGGGCACCTTGAACCGAGCCAGCTGAGCCTGACAGTGTGCGATGAGCGCGTCCGCCGTCACGTCGGTCCCCGGGCGCCGCACCACGAACGCCACGGGCACTTCTCCCCACCGTTCGTCCGGACGGCCGACGACGGCCGCTTCGAGGACCGCGTCATCCTCGTACAGGACGCGCTCTACTTCGGAGCTGGCGATGTTCTCGCCGCCCGAGACGATCATGTCCTTCAGTCGGTCGACGATGTAGAGGTAGCCCGCGTCGTCGCGGACGCCGATGTCCCCCGTGTGGAACCAGCCTCCGGAGAACGCCGCGGTGGTCGCGTCTTCGTCTTGCCAGTAGCCCTTGAAGACCTTGGGGCCGCGCATGACGATCTCCCCCTGCGCGCCGGCGGGGACGGACCTTCCCTCCTCGTCCCAGATGTCGAGCTCGAGATAGAGGCAGGGCCGACCCACCGACCCGAGCTTCGTCACGATGCTGTCGCGGTCGAGAAAGGTGTCGCCCGAAACCGTCTCGGTCATGCCGTAGGCGTCGGCGAACCATGCCGAGGGGAAGACGCGCTGAATGCGCTCAATGAGGGGAATCGGCATCTTCTCACCCCCGTTGATGACCACCCGGATGGACGAGAGATCGCGCTGCTCAATATCGGGCAGGGCCATGATCGCGTTGACCATGGCGGGCGCCAGCCAGACGGTGGTGACACGGGAGCGTTCGATCTCGTCGACCACGGCCGGCGCCTCGAACGAACGATGCACAATGGTCGTGGCACCCGCAGCAATGAGCGACGTGGTCGTCAGGTCGAGCGCGCCGACATGGTAGAGCGGACCGCAGGCCAGACCGAGGTCGGCACTGGTGAACCCGAATTCGACGATGTGCGCCAGGTTCTTCCAAGCCAGATTGGCGTGCGTGAGCATGACGCCCTTGGGCCGGCCGGTCGTGCCGGACGTGTACATCAACCGGTGCACGTCGTCGGCGGCCGCCGCCACCGGCGGCGCTCCAGTGGATCCGGCGCGCAGGTCGCCGAGGAAGGTCCAGGCGCGGTCGTCGACCGGCGCGATGCTCACTCGCACGAGCGCGTCCTCGAGGCCGACCGTCGCCTCGTTGGCGAGCAGGAGGAGGGACGCATCGCAGATCAGGGCGCGTGCACCGGAGTGCCCCAGGATGTAACGCACCTCGGCCGCGGCCAGTCGCCAGTTGATCGGCATGGCGATGGCGCCGAGGGCATTGGCCGCGAAGAGGGCTTCGAGGAACTCCGGACAGTTGTACGACAGGATCGCCACGACGTCTCCGGGGCCGACGCCACGATCGGCCAGTCCGCCCGCCGTTGCCGCCACGCGGTCGTCCATCTCCCGGTACGTCGTTGCTGTTCCCTCGAAGATCGTCATCACCTGGTCGGGAGCGCGTTCGGCGTGGTACGCGAGCACGTTGCACCAGTTCACGTCCCCTGGGGCCATCGGAGCGGCCGTCACGAGCGCAATCCGACGAGGAGAACGATTGTTCCGGAACTCATGTGCGGCACGACTCCCCACTCCTTGCTGATCCGAGGCACGCACTCACGCGCGAAAGCAACGGACCGGCCTCTCGTCGCGCACCGCGGGACATGCGGCCGCGTGGTGGCCCGCTAGTCTCGCACTCAATGGCACGGGTGGAAGCGACCGGCGACTCCCGGCGGAAGGCGAATTGGGAAGCGCGCTACCAGGCGATCATCGACACGTCGGCCACCGTCTTTGCCCGTGGCGGCTATCACGCCACGGGCATCACCGAGCTCTGCGTGGCCAACGATCTCGGGAAGGGCGCGCTGTACCACTACATCGGCTCCAAGGAGGATCTGCTCGCCGCCATTCACGACCGGGTGATGGACGAGGTGATGCTCGGAGCGGAACGCGTGGCCGAGGCGGGTGGCTCGCCGTCGCGACAGCTCGCCATGCTGGGCGAGGAACTGCTCGATGTCATCCATCGCTACCCGGACCACGTCTGGGTCTTCCTGCACGAGTTCCCTGCGCTCACCGGAGAGCGGGCCGAACAGTTCCGCCAGCGGCGCCACGCCTACGAGCAGCGGGTCGAGGCGGTCCTGCAGGCCGGCGTCGACACGGGCGAGTTCCGTGCTTTGGAGCCCCGGCTGACCGCCATGGCGTGGTTCGGCATGCACAACTACACGTACCTCTGGCTCAAGCAGGGCGGTGAGCTCTCGGCGCGAGACGTGGCCAAGCCCTTCGCCGACATCTTCATGCGGGGCATCACCAACCACCCTGCTGATCTTCCCGACTAGCACGTCTCACGGCGCCGAGTAGCCGCCGTCCACGACGAGCGCCGACCCGGTCGTCCAGCGTGCCGCGTCGCTGGCCAGGTAGGAGTAGGCGCCGACGAGGTCGGCCGCCGTCCCGAGCCCGAGCGGATGGCGCTCGGCGACGGCGTCGAGGGCATCGGCAGGAAGCCCGTCGTGGATCGCCGACCGGAACGTGCCCGGGCACACGCAGTTGACGCGGATGCCGTCACGGGCGTATTCGACGGCGGCCACCTTGGCCAGGGAGATCACGGCCGCCTTGGTGGCGCAGTAGGGCGCCGCGTGCGACCAGGCGGTCAGACCGGAGACCGAGGCGGTCAGCACGATGGAGCCCGAGTGCTGCGGGCGCATGACGCCGACGGCGGCACGAATGCCGTTCGCGGCGCCGAGGAGATTGACCCGGAAGGAGCGCTCCCAGTCCTCGGTGCGCAGATTGTGGATCCGGCCGTTGGGCGAGAGGATCCCCGCATTGCTGATGAGGACGTCGAGGCGGCCGAACCGTTCGACCGCTCGCGTCATCACCGCTTCGACCTGGTCGTAGTCGCTGACGTCCGCCAGCATGGTCTCGACCGAGCCGCCCGCCGCGGCAACGCCGGCGACGGTCGCTTCGAGCGACGCCGCGCTCACGTCGCTGAGCATGAGGTCGGTGGCGGGCTCGCCGGCGATCTGCTGGGACACGGCGGCACCGAGCGCCCCGCCCGCGCCGATGATCGCCACGACCCGTTGCGTCGCCGTCATACCAACAAGTATCCGCCGTCGACGCTGAGCACGGTACCGGTGATGAAGGCGGAGGCGTCGGAGGCCAGGAACTGGTAGGCGGCGGCCAGGTCGGTGGACGTGCCCCAGCGCTGCTGCGCGGTGTGCCCCGTGATGGCGGCGGAGAGCTTGGGGTTGTGCACCCATTCGTCGGCCAGCGGGGACTCGAACCAGCCGGGCGCCACGACGTTCACGGTGATGCCGGCGGGGGCCAGATCGAGGGCGAGGCCCTTGGCGACGCCGACCAGCCCGGCCTTCGACGCACTGTAGGCGGACAACCCCTTGCGCGGCCGTTCGCCCAGGACCGACCCGGTGAAGATCAGCCGTCCGCCGTCGCCCATGACCCGGGCCGCGGCGCGCGCCCCCAGGAAGGACCCGGTGAGGTTGACCTCTATGACCTGCCGCCAGGTCGATGCGTCCGTCTCCCGCGGACCGGCCACGATGGGCGAGATCCCGGCGTTGCAGATCCAGGCGTCGACACCACCCCATTCGGACACCGTGGCATCGGCCACCGCTTCGTTGAAGTCCTCGTCGGTGACGTCGCCACTCAGGACCAGGGATGTCCCGGGGAGAGCCTGTGCCACGGCCTTGAGATCACGCTCCGTACGCGCCACCAGCGCTACTGAGGCGCCGGCCTGGGAGAACGCGTGGGAGAGGAGGGCGCCGAGACCGCGACTGGCGCCGGTGATGACCACCCGCTTGCCCGAGACCGCCCCGGGGCCGGGGAACGAGTCGGGTATGTCGATCTGCTCGATCATCGTTTCCCTCGCGTTGTACCGACCAGTACAGTACACGTTCGATGCCCGTCGATTTCTCTGCTCCATCCGACTTCTCGACGGTCGACCTCGTGGAGATGCAGCGCCGGATGCTGCTCATCCGCGGCTTCGAGGAGCGCGTGGCGGCGCTCTACCGGGACGGCGAGGTTCCCGGTTTCGTCCACTTGTCCACCGGGCAGGAGGCGACCGCCGTCGGGGCCTGCTGGCCGCTCGGTGCGGCCGACGTCATCACCTCGACCCATCGCGGCCACGGCCACTGTCTGGCCAAGGGCCTGGAGCCGGTCGGCATGTTCGCGGAGCTGATGGGCAAGGACCAGGGTACGAACCGCGGCCGCGGGGGCTCCATGCACATCGCTGATCCCCGGATCGGCATTTTCGGGGCCAACGGCATCGTGGCCGCCGGCGTGCCCATCGCGGCGGGGGCGGCGACGGCAGCGCAGCTGCGCGCCGACGGCAGCGTGACCGTGGCGTTCTTCGGTGACGGCGCCGTGGCACAGGGTGCCTTCCACGAGGCCCTGAACCTCGCCGCCGTCTGGGAGCTCCCGATAGTCTTCTTCTGCGAGAACAACGGGTATGCCGAGTTCTCCCCGGCTTCCACCCAGCACGCGGCGTCACTCGAGCTTCGGGCGGCCGGCTACGGCATCCCCTTCGCCGCAGTGGACGGCAACGACGTGGTGGCGACGGCATCTCTGATGGAGCACGTCGTCGACGCGGTGCGCGATGGCCGGGGCCCCTTCATTGTGGAGGCCGCCACCTACCGTTGGCACGGCCACTACGAGGGTGATCCCGAGCGGTACCGGTCGGCGGACGAGGTCGAGGAGTGGCGGTCGCGCGACCCGCTGCTGATGCACGAGACCGTGCTGCGCAGGGCGGGCGTGGGCGACGACGAGCTCAAGTCCCTGGAGGCGTCGACGGCCGCGGTCCTCGACGGCGCGGTCGAGGCGGCTCGCCGCCTGGCGGCACCCGCCGCGGCGACGTTGGCGGACTTCGTCGTGCGCCCGCGGGCGGCGCGGGCGGAGCCGGCCCGGCCGGCCGGGGATGCGCCCGTGTTCCGCACCATGGACGCCGTCCGATCGGCACTGGCGGCCGAGCTCGCCGAGGACGAGCGCGTCTTTCTCGCCGGCGTCGACGTCGGCGCCGGCGGCAACGTGTTCGGGCTCACGCGCGGGCTGGCGGACGAGTTCCCGGGGCGGGTGCGCGACACGCCGATCTCCGAGACCGCCATCATCGGGCTCGGCGTCGGGGCGGCCATGGCCGGCATGCATCCCGTGGTCGAGCTCATGTACCTCGACTTCATCGGTGTGTGCTTCGACCAGCTGCTCAATCAGGCGGCCAAGCTGCCCTTCATGACCGGTGGCGCAGCGGAGATGGCCCTCACCGTGCGCACCCAGTTCGGGGCCGGCCGCTCGTCGGGCAGCCAGCATTCGCAGAGCCTGGAGGCGCTGCTGGCCCATATTCCCGGCTTGAGCGTCGTCATGCCGTCGACCCCGGCCGACACGTACGGCCTGCTGCGGGCCGCGATCCAGGACCCCAACCCCGTCGTGTTCATTGAGAATCGTCAGCTGTACGGTATGAAAGGACCGCAACCGCCGTCCGACTACGTGCTGCCGATCGGCCGGGCCGCCGTGGTCCGAACCG
>Ga0302325_10009356_pt1 | contig 21402 bp, 16 predicted proteins | sample Palsa_T0_2_FD_201948 | JGI IMG/M metagenome (GOLD analysis project Ga0302325, IMG submission 201948) | Peat permafrost microbial communities from Stordalen Mire near Abisko, Sweden - Palsa_T0_2 | ecosystem: Environmental > Terrestrial > Soil > Palsa > Peat permafrost | place: Sweden: Abisko...
TCGACCGGAGTGTCCACTGTCACCCGGTCAGGGTAACGGCCGGCGGGCCGGCCGGCCGGCCGGGCGGGCCGGCACTCAGGCGTTTGCACGGGTGTTGGTAGGCTCGCCATCCAGCATGAAGATCTACACCCGTAAAGGCGACACCGGCACGACGGGTCTGCTGTACGGGGGTCGGGTCGGCAAGGATTCCGCCCTGATCGCCGCCGGCGGGGCGGTCGACGAAGCCCAGGCAGCTCTCGGCGTGGTGCGCGCCGCGGTGGAGCGCGGCTCGGAAGTGGATCTGCTCCTCATCAACCTCGAGCGCGACCTGTATGTGCTGATGGCTGAGCTGGCCACGGCTCCGGCCAACCGGCCCAAGCTGCAAGCGGGGACGTCATTGGTGACGACGGACATGGTCAGCGCGCTCGAGCGGCAGATCGACGCCCTGACAGGGAGGTTCCCGCCGTTGTCGGATTTCGTGATCCCAGGGCACGACTCGGTGTCGGCCGCGCTCGACGTGGCCCGCACCGTGGTCCGCCGGGCCGAACGGGAGGCGGTCGCCACGGCGGTCGACGGCTCGCTGGTAGTGCCGTACCTCAACCGGCTGTCCGACCTGGTGTGGACGATGGCCCGTTGGCAGGAGCAGGGCGAGTCGTTGCTTTCCAGAGCTGCCGCCGGGAGCGACGGCGCCCGGGGGGCAGGCGCCTCATGACGGCACCGCCGCAATTCGCGGTCGCCGGCCGGGTGCCCTCTGGCGCGGCGGTGCTGGGCGTCCCCGTGTTCTCCGACTTGTCCGTCCCCGCGGGTGCCGGAGCCACCGTTGACCGGGATTTCCTTGTCCAGCGGCGCTTCGAGGGCCAACCCGGCCAGGCTCAGGCTGTCCTGGCCGACGACGGAACGACGGTGGTCGCCCTAGGGGTTGGGCCGCGGAACCGGGTCAGCGCCGACGGGCTGCGACGGGCGGGGGCGGCTCTAGCCCGGAACGCCGGCGATGCCACCGAGGTGGCGACGACGTTGTTGGCAGCCACGCGCGATCCGGATCTCATGGCAGCCGCGGTCGAAGGTATCGGTCTGGGCGCCTACCGCTTCGAAGGCGCCCGCAAGGTGACGCGGTCGGGCGGCTTGGCGCGAGTCGTCGTCGTCGGATCCACCCGCAACCAGGAGCGGCGGGCCTCGGTGGAGGCGGCGGTGCACCGCGGCCAGGTGGCCTCTGATGCCACCTGGCGGGCCCGCGATTGGGTCAACCGGCCGCCCCGCGATCTCACTCCAACGGAGCTGGCGAGGCTCGCGACCGAGGCGGCGGCCGGCAGTGGGGTGACGATCGAGGCGTGGGACGAAGAGCGGATTCGGGCCGAGCGGCTCGGCGGGTTGTTGGGCGTCGCCGCCGGCTCAGCCGAGCCCCCGCGCCTCCTGCGGCTGGCATACGAACCGCGGCGCGCCAAGACGACCGTGGCGCTGGTCGGCAAGGGGGTCACCTTCGATTCGGGAGGGCTGTCGCTCAAGTCGGCGGCCGGCATGATGACCATGAAGAGCGACATGGGCGGGGCCGCGGCCGTGATCGCAGCGATCATTGCGGCGGCCAAGCTCGATCTGCCGGTGCGAGTCGTGGGCTGGGTTGCAGCCACCGAAAACATGCCCAGCGGGACCGCCATCCACCCCGGCGACGTCCTGGTGGCCCGCAATGGCACCAGCATCGAGGTCCTCAACACCGACGCCGAAGGGCGATTGATCCTGGCCGATGCCCTGTGCCTGGCGGCCGAGGAGGAGCCGGACGCCATCGTCGACATCGCGACGCTCACCGGAGGACAACGAGTTGCCCTTGGCGACGGGGTGGCCGCGGTCATGGGCACCGACGACGCCCTAGTGCGCCGGGTGATCTCGGCCGGGGCGGCTGCGGGCGAGCCGGCGTGGCAGATGCCGCTCGTTGGCGCCTACCGCAAGCAGCTGGACTCGGAGGTGGCTGACCTTCGCAACGTGACGACGAAGCCGGCCGCGTCGTCGATCATGGCGGCTCTCTTCTTGAAGGAGTTCACGGCCGGTCGGGCTTGGGCCCATCTCGACATCGCCGCGCCGAGCTGGTCCGACGGCGACGACGGCTGGATCACCAAGGGCGGGACCGGCTGGGGCACCCGGACCCTGATCGAGCTGCTCCGAGGCTGGGCGTAGCGCTTATGTCGCTTGGCTCACCGACGACATGTTGAAGCCGTCGACTCGCAGCGGTGGCATGGCGGTCCGGGTGAAGTCGTCGGACCATTCCCGCGGCAGGGTGCGCCCGGAGGCGCCGACCTCGGCGATGCGGCCGAGCAAGTCCACGGGGCTTTCGTTGAAACGGAAGTTGTTGACCGCGCCGACGACCTCTCCGCCTTCGACCAGGTAGACGCCGTCGCGGGTAAGCCCGGTGAGCAAGAGGGTTTGGGGGTCGACCTCCCGGATGTACCAGAGGCAGGTGAGCAGCAACGCCCGCTCGGAGCTGGCCACCATGGCGTCCACGGTCGGCCCGCCGGCCGGGCCGTCCATGATGAGGTTGTCGACGTAGGGCGTGACCGGCAGACCGGTGAGCTCGGCGGAATGGCGGGTCTGCACCAGCGAGGTCAGCACCCCGCGCTCGATCCAGGCGGTCGGCTGGAGGGGCAACCCGTTGTCGAACACGGAGAGGGCGGCGCCCGACTGGTGGGCGATGACGAACGGCGAACATTGGATAAAAGGGGCGGCCGGGTCGCTGCGCAGGGTCACGGTGCCGTCACCCACGCGTTCGCCTACCCGGGTTCCTCCGCCGGGCCGGCTGAACACGGTTCGCCCGTCGTGGGCGTCCCTCGCTCCCGCCGACCAGTACAGGTAGATCATCAGATCGGCGACGGCGCTGGGAGGCAGGATCGTCTCGTAGCGGTCAGGTGACAGGTCTACCTGGCGCTCTGCCCAGCCGAGGCGCCGACTCAAGTCCTGGGTCAACAGCTCCGCGTCGACGTCGCGGAAATCGGCAGTGGCAACCCCCGCCCAGGCGGAGCGGCTGAAGTCAGGTGATTTGGCGTTGATCTCCACGTACCCGGTGGGCTGGTCGAGTCGGGATCGCAGGCCGGTCGACGACGCCGCGTAGGTGGTGCGCATCTGATGGGAGGCGTATCCGAACAACAGCTCTCCCTCCGCCGTCGCCCGGGCGAACGACTCACCGAGGCCGGGCGCGAAGCCCTCGAATATCCTGATTGACGTCTCGGCCGGCGGCGAGTCCCACCCGTCGCGGCTCCCGCTCTCCACGAGCGACATCTGATCGTCAGCCGGGGCGCTGGTGGCCGCGGTGTGCTCGGCGGATCGAACGAGCGGCTCGAGCGAGTCGAGGGTCACACCACTGCGTGACACCACCCCGACGGCACCATCGATCACCGCGATCACCGTGAGCTCGTTACCTCGCGTCACGCCGTTGGTGGTCAGGGTGTTGTTGGCCCAGCGCAGGTTGGCGTCGCTGACCTCGTCGGCGATCACCACACAAGAGTCACCCTTTGACAGGTCGAGGGCCCGCTCAACCAGCTCCTGCGGGGGCAGTCCGACGTCGCTCACCGGCCTGCCTCCCGGGTGGTGTTGAGGACCCGGACCTGGCGCAACAAGACGGCAGGACAACCATGGCTGACCGGCGCGACCTGGCCGGGCTGGCCCTTGCCGCAATTGAACGCCCCGCCGAGCACGTAAGTGGATTCCCCGCCGACGGCCTCCATCGAGCCCCAGAACTCCGTGGTCACGCCCTGATAGGCCACATCTCGCAGCTGGCCTGACAGGCGGCCGTCCCGGATGCGGTAGAAGCGCTGTCCGGTGAATTGGAAGTTGTAGCGCTGCATGTCGATCGACCAGCTCTTGTCGCCGAGTACGTAGATGCCCTCTCGGACCCCACCGATCAGCTCGTCGGTGGTCGGCCCGCCCGGCGCGGGTTGGAGTGACACGTTCGCCATTCGCTGCAGTGGGACGTGCCGGCTGGAGTCGGCGAAGGCGCACCCGTTGGAGCGGTCGAAGCCTTGGCGGGCAGCCATGCGCCGGTCGAGCTGGTAACCGACCAGGATGCCGTCGCGGATGAGGTCCCAGGACTGGGCGGCCACCCCCTCGTCGTCCCAGCCCACCGTGGCCAAGCCGTGTTTGACGGTCCGGTCGCCAGTCACGTGCATCACCGGAGAGCCGTAGCGCAGGGTGCCGAGGTGGTCGAAGGTGGCGAACGACGTTCCGGCGTAGGCGGCTTCATACCCCAGGGCGCGGTCCAGCTCAGTGGCGTGACCGATCGATTCGTGGATGGTGAGCCAGAGGTTGGAGGGGTCGATGACCAGGTCGTAGGTGCCGGCGTCGACGGATGGCGCCGCGATCTTCTCGGCCAGGAGCTCGGGCAGGGTTCGCAGCTCGGCGTCCCAGTCCCAGCCGGTGCCGGTGAGGTACTCCCATCCGCGCCCGGACGGGGGAGCCAGGGTGCGCATGGTGTCGAACTCCCCGGTCTCCTGGTTGACAGCCACCGCCGTCGCTGTCGGGTGGACCCGGACTCGCTCCTGCACCGTGGTGGTGCCGGCGAGGTCGGCGTAGAACTTATCCTCCTGGTAGGCCAGGACGGCGGCGTCGGCGTGGTCGACGCGGGCGTCTGCGAGCAGGGTGGACGTCCAGTGCAGCAGAAGAGCGGACCGCTCCGCGGGCGCAATGTCGAAGGGGTTGACGTCGTACGAGGAAACCCAGGTACCGGACGGGTAGACCGGCTCGCTGACCAGCTCGATGCGCTCCGTGCGGAGGGAGGTTGAAGTGCGGGCCACGTCGACCGCATCAGTCGCGGCCCGGGCGGCGGCCGCGGTTGTGAGGTCGGTCGTCGCCGCGAATCCCCATGTCCCGTCGTGCAGAACTCGTACCGACAGTCCGGCGGATTCCTGCTCCGAGGCGCCCTCCAGACTGTGGTCCCGAGCCCGGGCATCGATCTGGCGGGTGCGCTCGACCCGGATTTCGGCGTGAGACGCGCCGGTGCGGCGGGCCCTTTCGAGGGCTGCGCCGGCCAGTTCGTGGAGCGGCAGGGCGAGGAAGTCCCGGTCCACGATCCGGGCCTGCGAGTCGGATGCGTCAGTGTCGGTCATGTCAGGCCCTACGGTACGCCCGGACCGCCAACGCCGCGAACAGCGTCCCCAATCCCACCAACCACACCGCGCTCTGCCAGGCGTGCATCGCCACCGGTCCGCCGACAGCGAGCGTCCGCATGGTCTCGATGAAGATGGTGAACGGCTGGTTCTTGGCGAAGGCTTGCATCCACCCAGGCATGGTGCTGATCGGCACGAAGGCCGCGCTCACGAAGGTGAGCGGGAACACCCAGATGAAGCCGAACGCCTGCACCGCCTCCTCGTCCTTGATGCTCAGCCCGGTGAAGGCGGACACGCAGCAGACGACTAGGCCGAGCGCCAGCGCGACCACGACCATGAAGACAGCGGGCACCACGCCGTTCTCGAATCGGAACCCGACCGCGTAGCCGAGGCCGAGGAGCACGATGACCGTGATCGTGAGCCGGACGATGTCGGCGCCGAGTCGACCAAGCAGGACCGCCGAGCGGGCCATTGGCATAGAGCGGAGGCGGTCGATGGAGCCCTTCTTGAGCTCTTGGGCCAGCGCGATGGCCGTCCCAAAGGACGTGAACGCACCGGTCTGGGCGAAGATGCCGGGCACCAGGTAGTTGACGTAACCGCCCTTTATGTGGACCGGTATGGCGCCGCCGAACACGTAGCGGAAGAGCAGTATGAACATGGCCGGCTGCACGATCGTGAACACCAGGTTGGCCGGGACCCGGACCGCCAAGAGCAGGTTGCGTCTCGTCATGGTGATGGAGTCGACGACCGCCCACCGCAGGCGGACTGCCGCCGGGGGGCGGGGGAACTGTGACGCCGGCGCCACGGCCGGCAGGGTGGCTGCGGTCATCTAGTCCTCTCCCGTGGCCACGGATTCGGGCGGGATCACGGACTCCGGCCGCCGGCGCCGGCCCCGTTTCGGTGCCGCCGGCTCATCCGATTCGGTGGCATGGCCCGTGATCGCCAGGAACACGTCGTCGAGCGAAGGGCGGCGTAGGGCGAGGCCGCGCGTCTCGATGCCGGCCGAGTCCAGATTGCGAACCACCTGGATCATCGCCTCCGACCCGCGGTTGCCGACCCTGACGCTGACCTGCCCGGCGGCGCTGTCCGCCGACGGTTCGTCGTCGGTGAGGCCCGCCACTGCCCGCACGGCGTCGAGTAGGCGGGCGCGGTCGGGGACGGTGAACTCGACCACGTCCCCGCCGACGCGGTCCTTGAGCTCTTCGGATGTGCCGGCCGCTATCACCAGTCCGTGGTCGATGACGACGATCTCGTTCGCCAGTTCGTCGGCCTCGTCGAGATACTGGGTGGTGAGCAGCAGGGTGGTGCCGGCCGCCACCAGGTCCCGGATGATCTCCCACATGCCGATGCGAGCACGAGGGTCGAGCCCGGTAGTGGGTTCGTCGAGGAACAGGACGGCAGGTTCAGCGACCAGGCTGGCGGCCAGGTCCAGGCGGCGCTGCATGCCGCCCGAGTAGGTCTTGGCTGTGCGGTCGGCCGCGTCGGCGAGGTCGAACCGCGCGAGCAGCTCGGCGGCCTTCTGGCGGCACCGAGATTTCGGAAGGTGATAGAGCCGGCCGATGAACTCGAGGTTCTCGCGGCCGGTCAGCTCTTCCTGGATGGCTGCCGACTGCCCGGCCAGGCCGATGATCTCCCGCACCGCGGCGTCGTCTCGGACCACGTCACGCCCCTCGATGAGGACCCGGCCGGCATCGGGTGTGAGCAGCGTGGTCATGATGCGGACCGCGGTGGTCTTGCCCGCCCCGTTCGGTCCGAGGACGCCGAGCACGGTTCCTCGCGGCACGGCGAAGTCGACACCGCGGAGGGCGTGTACCGTTCCGAACGACTTTTTCAAGCCCTCCACCAGGATGGCGGGTGAGCTGGTCGACACCATGGGATCGACGGTACCGCAGCCGGGTTAGCCTCCGGGGGTGGTGCGGCGGGACTCGTTACTGCGCAGCGCGGCCCACGGTCCGCTGCCGGGATTGCTGCTCGCTTTGACGATCGTGACCGGGGCGATCGACGCCGTGAGCATCCTGCGCCTGGGGCGGGTGTTCGTGGCCAACATGACCGGCAACGTGGTCTTTGCCGGCTTCGCGGCCGTTGGCGCTCCGGGGTTCGCCCTGGGCTCGTCGCTGGTCGCTCTGGCCGGTTTTCTCGTTGGAGCCGCCTTCGGCGGATGGCTCGCGACCCGCTTCCATGCCGACCGGGCCGCGCTGTTGCTTGCCGCGTGCGTTGTGGAGGTTGCGCTGTCGGCCGCCGCGCTGGTGATCGCGGCGTCGGTGGCCAACCTCACCGCGGCCGGTGGGCGCTACAGCCTCTCCGTCCTGCTGGCCGCCACCATGGGCATCCAAAACGCGGCGGTGCGCCATCTCAAGGTGCCGGACCTCACGACCACGGTGTTGACGATGACCCTGACCGGGATCGCCACGGACGTCCGCAATGGGGAGTGGCGTAAGCCGCCGATGCGACGCCGGCTGGCGGCTGTGGTGGCCATGGTTGGGGGGGCGGTTGTCGGCGCTGAGCTCGTCCTCCACCGCGGCGCGACGGCCGACCTGGTGCTGGTGACCGCCATCCTGGCCCTCGTCATGGTCGGCACCGCGATCACCAGGGCGCATGACCGGGGCGACTGGCGGCGGCCGCCGGCGTGAGCCCCGACGGCTGTGCTGCCACTTGGAGGGAGCCCGGCCACACTGAGGCGGTGGTCCGGGGGGAACGGACCACCGCCTCACTGCGTCGGCCACCCTCCACCGACACAGGCGTGGAGTCGGCCGGGCCGGCGGCCGGCTCCCGAGTTGGGTGCGATCCGCTTACTTGGGTGCGTATAGCCCTCGAATCGAGGGTTACACGCACCCAAGTAGGAGAACCACACCCAAAACGTGGCGACCTGGTCGCCTGGCCGCCCAGCAGGTGGGCACCGCCTCGCTCTGCGACGGACAGACCCCCCGTTGGACGCGCCCAGCGACGCGAGGTCTGTCCATTTGAATGCCTAGGCCACGCTTGGCGACGGACAGACATCCCCGTTGGGCGCGCCCCAGCGAGGCGAGGTCTGTCCGTCTGAGTGCTCAGGCCACGCTCGGCGCGGACAGACGTCCCCGCTGCCGGCACTAAGCGTTGTTTCGGCGCCGCAGCCGGCCAATGTAAGAGGAAGAGCGGGGGGTGGCATATCAAGATGTCCGCCTCGTTCATTCGGGCAGACATCTTGATGTGCCGGCCCTCGGTCCCCGGTTCAGCGTGGTCCGGCCGCGAGCGCCAGAGCGGCGTCCACCGCGGCGAGGTGTACGGCCGTCGACGGCAAGTTACCCATGAGCTCCCCCGAGATTGGATCGGCCGCTTCGGCCAGCAGTCCCAGCCGGCCTCCGAGGGTCACCACCGCTTCCATGCGCTCGTGGCCCTCCTCCCATCGGCCGAGCGCGGCGAGAGCGCGGACGGCCCACAGCGACGCCAGCAGGTCCGGGCTGTCCGGCCCGGCATGACCGTCGTCGACCCGTTGGGAGTAGCGGTACAGCAGGTGGCCCGAGCCGAGCTGCTCGAGCACCCGGTCGACCGTGGCCCCCACGATCGGGTGCGCCGGCGGCCACGGGCCGCGCCACGCCACCCGGAGCAGGGCGGCGTCGGGTTCGTCGTCGCCATCGGGGGCACCGTCTCGGCGGAGGCCCCCGCCGACTGCGAACGCCCCAACCGCTAGTCCGTCGGTCTCCAGCCAGGTCAGGACCCGCCGGGCCTCCTGGTGCCAGGTCGCCGCCTGCAGGTCCAGTGGGTTGGCCGCCCGGCCAATCCGGGCCATGCGATCGAGGGCGTACCAGGCCTGCACCCGCGAAGCGACCAGGACGGCCCGCGGCCCGGCGGACTCCCACACGCCGGCGTCCGGGTCGCCCCAATGATCGGCAACCCAATCGACCGCGTTCGCCAACGCCGCCCAGGCCGCTGACAGCGGCGTGGATCCGCCGGCCCCGCCGGCGCCCCCGGCCCCGCCGGCGTCCCAGGCTCGGCCGGCGCCCCAGGCGCCCCCGCCCCCGCCGGCGCCGCCGGGCCAGGTTGCGGCGGCCCCGTAGGCGCCGATCACATCGCCGTAGAGGTCGAGGTCCAAGATTCCCTCGGGTCGACCGACGACGACCGGCTGCGACCGGCGCCACCCGACGAGCCCCAGCACCTCCAGCTCCGGAACGGGCTGGCCGTCGGAGTCGAGGCCACCTGGCCAGGGGAGCGGGGTGTTGGACACGGCTTGCCGGAGCCAGGCCTCGGCGGCCTCGGCGTCCTCGGCGAACCCGGCCGCGCCCCAGGTGCGAGCGGCCGTGGCCACATCCCGAAGGCGGACCCACCTGTCGTCGGCCGTGCGCTCACTACCGGTGTGGCGGGGCAGCGAGGTCGTGCCGGCTGCGGCCGGCGCCCCGACCGGCCCGGTGAGGGCGCGCACGGCCAGCAGGCAACGCTGCACGGTCTCGCGGTACGGGCCGTCGTAGCTGATCGGCGCCAGCCAACTGCGCCAAGCGACCTCGGTGTCGTCCGCCAGGCGCCGGGCGGCCTCCACTGACAACGGGTGCTCGTCGCCGCGTCGGTCGAGGGTGACGACCATGGTCTCCCCCGAAACGAGGCGGCGGGTGCCTCGCCACCGCGGCGCGTCACGACCGAGCGGTTCGAAGTACAGCGGCAGCCCAGCCCGCACCACGAGGTCGTCCACCACGAGTCCGGCGTCGAACGGGGCCACCTCCCGGGCCGGCCTGAACGGGCCCGCCGGGATCACCTCCACCTCGACATCCACTGGTCCAGCGAGGGCGGTCACGATGCGGACCACCTGGCCCGGCGCGCTGAGCCCGGGCCCGGGCCAGGGCAACAGGTCCAGGATGGACACCCGGCCGCCCGCCCCGTTGCCGAGCACCGTTTCGAGCACGTTGGTTCCCGGCCGGTAGGCCTGGCTCGAAGACGGCAATTGCCGCGCCGCCCGGCTCCCGTCGCGGACCGGACCGACGCGCCCGGCCCCTCCCGCCGGGTCGAGCAGGGCCCAGCACGCCGGCGGACCAGCCACTCCCGAGGGGCAGTACCAGTCGATCGTCCCATCGGCGCTGACGAGCGCGCCTCGCACGCCGTCGCCGATCCACCCTCGGGCGCCGAGCGGCACCCGGTCGGGGTTGGTGATCAGGACGTGCCGCCGGACAAGGTCAGCCGACCGCGACGATCTCGACTTCGAGGGGGCCGCTCGGTGCTTCGTAGGACACCCGGTCGCCTTCCTTCTTGCCCATCAGCGCCTGTCCGAGCGGTGAGTTAGGCGATACCACGGCCACGCCTTCGCGTCGCTCCTCGATGGAGCCGATGAGGTAGCGCTCGACGTCGTCGTCACCCGTGTAGCGCAGCGACACCAGTGCTCCGGTGCTGACCTCGCCGCCCGCGGCGGCAGCGGTGTCGACGATCACCACGTCGGAGAGCATCGCTTGGAGTTGGCGGATACGGGACTCCATTTTTCCCTGGGAATCCTTGGCGGCGTGGTAGTCACCGTTCTCCGACAGGTCACCGAGGGCGCGGGCGGCCTCGATGAGGCGGGCGACGTCGATCCGCCCCCTGGTACGCAGGTCATCGAGCTCGGACTGCAGCCGGTCGAAGGCTTCTTGGGACAGTTGGGTTGCAGCCATACGGGGCGAGGCTACTAGCGGTTGACGCGGCGCCGGCGATCGGCGAGACTGGTGGGACCGTGACCGCTATCCCCGCGCCCCCCTCGACGAGCCAGATCGTAATTATTGTGTAGCGCATCGGAGCGTGAGCCGATGCGTGTTGTGACCGTCCCGATGGGGCGGTCGTTTTGTGTCCAGACCCCCGCAGCAGGAGAACCCCCACTGTGCACCCTATGAAGATTGCCGTGATTCCCGGTGACGGGATCGGCATCGAGGTCCTCACCGAGGGACTCAAGGTGGCCCGCGCCGCCGGGGCCAGTCTGGACCCCACTGACTACGACCTCGGCGCCCAGCGCTACCTGGCCACCGGGGAGGTGCTCCCCGACCGCGTCCTCGACGAGTTGCGGACCTTCGACGCCATCCTGCTCGGCGCGGTCGGCTCACCAGATGTTCCGCCCGGGGTGCTGGAGCGAGGCCTACTGCTGCGGATGCGCTTCGAGCTCGACCTCTACATCAACCTCCGCCCGTTCGTGGCCGCCGCCAGTGTCGGCGCCGGCGTCCCGATCGACTTCGCGGTAATCCGTGAAAATACCGAGGGCACCTACGCAGGGGAGGGTGGTTTCCTCCGCAAGGGGACAGAGGCGGAGATCGCCACCCAGGGGTCCGTCAACACCCGCTTCGGCGTGGAGCGTTGTGTCCGGTTTGCCTTTGACCTGGCCCGGTCGCGCCAGAAGCGGCACCTGACCCTGGTACACAAGACCAACGTGCTGACGTTCTCCGGTGACCTGTGGCAGCGGACCTTCGACCAGGTGGCCCTCGAATACCCGGACGTGACCACCGCGTACAACCACATTGACGCGGCCTGCATCTACTGCGTGGAATCCCCGCAGCGCTATGACGTGGTCGTCACCGACAATCTCTTCGGCGACATCTTGACCGACCTCGGCGGGGCCATCGCAGGAGGCATCGGGCGGGCCGCGTCTGGCAACCTCAACCCGGCCCGGACGGGGCCGTCGATGTTCGAGCCGGTCCATGGCTCGGCGCCCGACATCGCCGGCACCGGCAAGGCCGATCCCACTGCCGCCATCGTCTCCACCGCCATGATGCTCGACTTCCTGGGAGACAGCGAGGTCGCCGGGCGCATCACCCGAGCGGTCGCGAGTTTCACCGCGGCTGACCGCACTTCGGTCGCCAACCTGTCGACCTCCGAGGTCGGCGACGCCATCGCAGCCCATGTCGCAGCCGAGAAAGCAGAAAGGGTGTAGCCCAATGCCGATCACCAAGACCGAGAAGATCTGGATGGACGGGGAACTGGTCAACTGGGACGAGGCCAGAATTCACGTGCTCACCCACACCCTCCATTACGGGTGCGGGGTGTTCGAGGGAATTCGGGCCTACGCCACCGATGACGGACCGGGCGTGTTCCGGCTGACCGACCACATCACCCGCCTCTTCAACTCGGCCAAGATCTTCATGATCGAGGTGCCGTTCAGCCAGGAGCAGATCATCGAGGCCACCAAGACGACCGTCAGGGTCAACGGCCTGCCCGAGTGTTATATCCGGCCCCTCGTGTATCTCGGCTACGGCGAGATGGGCCTCAACCCGCTGCCGTGTCCGGTCAACGTGTCGATCGCGGTGTGGCCGTGGGCTGCCTATCTCGGCGACGAGGGGATCGCCAACGGTGTGCGGACCAAGATCAGCTCCTGGCAACGTCACGATCCCAACGCCATGCCGCCAGCGGCCAAGGGGACCGGCATGTACATCAACTCGTCGATGGCCAAGATCGAGGCGCTCAAGGCCGGCTATGACGAGGCCATCCTGCTGTCACCGCAGGGTTACGTGAGCGAGTGCACGGGGGAAAACATCTTCGTCGTCAGAGGCGGACGCATCATCACCCCTCCGCAGTCCGCCGGAGCCCTGGAGGGCATCACCCAGAGCTCGGTCATGGCCATCGCCCGGGATCTCGGTTTCGAGGTGGAGATGGGTCACATCTTGCGCTCCGATCTGTACATCGCCGAGGAGGCATTTATGTCCGGGACAGCCGCCGAGGTGGTGCCGATCAACTCGGTCGACGACCGGATCGTGGGTGACGGCCGTCCCGGCCCGATCACGCGCCGCATACAAGAGGTGTTCCATGCCGCGGTCCGCGGCCAGGTAGATCGCTACAAGGACTGGGTCGAGTATGTCGGGTAATCACGTACACGGACTGCCCCGTGAGCTCCCCGAAGCGGTCGACATCTACGACACCACCCTTCGCGACGGCAGCCAGCAGGAAGGCCTCTCGCTCACCGTCGACGACAAGCTGCGGGTGGCTCAACAGCTCGACCACCTCGGCGTCCAGTACATCGAGGGCGGCTGGCCCGGAGCCAACCCCAAAGATGAGGAGTTCTTCCGGCGGGCGGCGGCCGGGGACCTCCAATTGGAGACGGCGACCCTGGTGGCGTTCGGTTCTACGCGCAAGGCTGGAGGGCGGGCGGAGACCGACCCGGTCCTGGCTGGGTTGCTGGCGTCGGGGACGGACGTGGTGTGCCTAGTCGCCAAGTCGGCGGAGTGGCACGTGACCGAGACGTTGCGCACCACCCTGACCGAGGCGGTGGACATGGTGGCCGACTCAGTTGCGTTCCTGGTTGGGCAAGGCCGGCGGGTGTTTCTCGACGCCGAGCATTTCTTCGACGGCTACCGGGCCAACCCCCGCTTCAGCGCGGACGTGATCCGAGCGGCCGCTGCAGCCGGGGCCGAGGTCCTGGTCTTGTGTGACACCAACGGCGGGAGCCTGCCCTTCGAAGCCGAGCGGGTTGTCGGCGAGGTCCGCGACATGGTGGACACCAGTCTGGGCTGCCACTTCCACAATGACTCCGGTTGCGCCGTCGCCAACTCCCTCGTCGCGGTGCGCATGGGCGTTACCCAAGTCCAGGGTTGCATCAACGGCTACGGCGAACGGACCGGCAACGCCGACCTGACGTCCGCCGTGCCCGACCTGACCTTGAAGATGGGTGTGCGGACGATCGGGACCGAGCGGTTGGGCCGTCTCACCGCGGTGGCGCACCACATCGCCGAGGTCGTCAACATCGCCCCTGACCCGCATCAGCCCTTCGTGGGGATGTCCGCCTTCGCCCACAAGGCCGGGTTGCACACCAGCGCCATCGCCCGCTCGCGGGATGCCTACGAGCACGTCGGTCCCGAGCAGGTCGGCAACGGCACCCGTTTCGTGGTCAGTGAGATGGCCGGCCGTTCCACCATCGCGCTCAAGGCCGAACAGCTCGGCCTGGCCCTCGACGACGCGGTGCTGGCCGACGTGGTCGAACGGCTCAAAGAGCTCGAGTATCGCGGCTTCCACTTCGAGGTGGCCGACGGATCCCTCGAGCTGTTGATGCGGTCCGCGACCGGTTGGAAGCAGTCATTCTTCGCCTTGGAGTCGCACCGGGTGATCACCGAGCTCCGCGAAGACGGCGCCTTCGTCACGGAGGCGACGGTCAAGGTGATCGTTGGTGACGACCGCGTCCTGGCCACCGCCGAGGGCAACGGTCCGGTCAACGCCCTCGACGCCGCGCTCCGCAAGGCCATCGGGCCCGTGTACCCCGAGCTGGCGCACGTGCACCTGACGGACTTCAAGGTGCGGGTGCTCGACACCGGCCGCGGCACGGCCGCGGTCACCCGCGTGCTCATCGACTCCACCGACGGGGAGGTCACGTGGACCACGATCGGCGTTTCGGAGAACGTCATCGAGGCTTCGTGGGCTGCCCTGGAGGACTCGATCGTGTTCGGGTTGCTCCATGGTGGTTCGGCCCGGCAGACTCGCAATGTGGCGGACACTGTGGCGGACACTCCGTGACTCAACCGCCGCACGTACCTCTGCAGGACACCGATCGGGTCCGACCCTCCTCACTCTTGCCGGCCCCCCAGGCGTGGTACTCCGACCGTCCGGGCGAGGTGGATGAGGTCAAGCAGCCCTGGAGCCCCCGCCTCGGATCGACTGGCCCGAACCTCGGCTACGGGCTCAAGTTGGCCCGTCGGTTGGAGGATCGCGTGGAAGTAACGGCAGGGGAGCGCCGCGACGACGCGGTGGCTGGCTGCTTCGCGTGCGGGACCCGACGATCGGCGCATTTCCACCGGGCCCCGGTCATCCACGACATGGAGTGGGCTTACGTGCTGTGGGGCTACCTGGGTGGGGCTCCGGAGGATCTGGTGGCTTGGCGGGCCGGTCTTTTTCGCGGCGCGGCCGACCACTACTGGGAGCAGCGCCTGATCGTCGACGCGGTGCGGCCCGAAACCCTCAAGCTGACCCCGGTCCAGGTCCGGGATCGCCTCACCTCCTGGAAGGAACTACTGATCGCATGACGATGTCGGTCGCCGAAGCCGATAAGCAGCTGACAGCCCCCGATCAGATGTTCGAGATCATCGAGATCGAGATCCGCGGGGTGCGGACCCCGGTGTGGAAGAACGCCCCCGCCACCCTCGGGGACATCCTGGCGGCGAGCCGCGCGCACGGTGACGCCACCTTCCTCGTCTACGAGGACGAGCGGATCACCTTCGAGGAGCACTTCCGCGCCGCGGCCCACCTGGCGGGGATATGGCGCGATCGCTTTGGCGTGGAGAACGGCGACCGGGTGGCGATCGCTATGCGCAACTTTCCTGAGTGGTCCGTCGCCTTCTGGGCGGCGGCGGCCGCGGGTGCCGTGGTCGTGCCCCTCAACGCCTGGTGGACCGGTGAGGAGCTCCACTACGGACTGACGGACTCCGGCACCAAGCTCCTGATCTGCGACCAGGAGCGCGCCGATCGCATCGCCGACTACGTGACGTACCTGCCGGACCTCCGCGCCACCGTCGTCGCCCGCGTCACCCAGGACCTGCCGATCGGGATGCACCGCTTTGAGGAAGTGCTCGGGGAAGTTCCCGCTGACGCCGAGTTACCCGAGGTCGGCCTCCAACCCGAAGACGACGCCACCATCTTCTACACGTCGGGGACGACCGGGCGACCCAAGGGGGCCCTCGGCACCCACCGCAACATTTGCACCAACCCGATGAGCCTGTTCTACGTCAACGTGCGCAACAACCTCCGAGCCGGCGGACCGGCGGGCGGCGGGCCGGCGCGCGAGGAGCCGGCGCCTGCCAGCCAGAACTGCTACCTGCTGTCAGTGCCCCTCTTTCACGCCACCGGATGCCACTCGATCCTGGTGGCCAATATCCTCGCCGGCGGGAAGTTGGTCATGATGCACCGCTGGGAGGCGGGCCGGGCGCTCGAGCTGATCGAACGGGAGGCCATCGCCAGCTTTGGGGGGGTGCCGACCATGGTCATGCAGGTGCTCGATCATCCCGACTTCGAGACCAGGGACACGTCAAGCATCAGGACCATTGGCTATGGCGGGGCGCCGGCCCCGCCCGAGCTGGTACGAAGGGTGAAGGCCCAGTTCCCGGGTGGGAGCGCGTCCAATGGCTACGGCCTGACGGAGACGTCGTCGCTGTCCACCATGAACTCGGGCGCGGACTACGAGGCCAAACCCGACAGTGTCGGGCCGCCGGTACCGGTCGTGTCGGTCAAGGTCGTCGACCCAGCGGGTCAAGAGGTGCCCGTCGGCGACGTCGGCGAGCTGTGGATCAAAGGGCCCAACGTGGTCAAGGGTTACTGGGGAAAGCCGGAGGCCACCGCCCAGTCTTTCAGCGAGGGTTGGTTGCACAGCGGTGACATCGCCCGCCTCGACGAAGAGGGTTTCGTCTACATCGTCGACCGGGCCAAGGACATGCTGATCCGCGGCGGCGAGAACGTGTACTGCGTTGAGATCGAGGCCGTCCTCTACGAGCACGCCGCCGTCTCCGATGCCGCAGTCATCGGTATTCCGCATCCGGTTCTCGGCGAAGAGGTGGGTGCCGTCGTGCAGATTCGTCCCGGTATGTCGGTGTCAGAGGCCGACATCCAGGAGCACGTGGCGTCCCGCCTCGCCGGCTTCAAGGTGCCGGTGCGAGTGTGGTTCTCCGACCAACCGCTGCCCCGCAACCCCGCGGGCAAGATCCTGAAGCGTCAGTTGCGAGACGAACTCGTCGCCGTCGGCTAGGCCGAGGTCACGACGGAGTCGAGGAAGGCGGCCAGCCCCTCCAAGTCGTCGGGCGTGGCCACGTTGGCGCGCGCGGCTCCCTCTACTGTCCGCTTGACCATGCCGGACAGCTCCGACCCGGGTCCCAGCTCCAAGAAGTGGGTGACGCCGAGCCCGGACAGGGTCAGCAGCGACTCCCGCCAGCGCACGGGCGATACCAGCTGGGCTGAGAGCAGATCGGCCCAGCCGTCGCGATGGGGGGCGGCGTCCACGTTGGCTACCACGTCATAGTCGGCGGCCCCGAACACCGCGCCGGCCAGGGCTTCGTCGAGGGGGGCTTGGGCCGGCGCCATGAGGGGGGAGTGAAAGGCTCCGCCGACCGGGAGCGGCAAGACCCGCTTGGCGCCGAGGGCGATGGCGGCCTCGCCGGCGGCCTCCACGCCCGGCGCCGTGCCGGCCACCACGATCTGGCCTGGCGCGTTGTCGTTGGCCGGCCACGCCCCGTCGACGCCTGCGCACGCCTCGGCCACTTGCGTGGCGTCGAGGCCCAGCACGGCCGCCATGGTCCCCGGGCCGGCGTCGGCGGCGGCCTGCATAGCCTCGCCCCTGGCCACTACCAGGCGGGCCCCCTCCTCCGGCGTCAGGACCTCGGCAGCCACCAGGGCCGTGTACTCGCCGAGGCTATGACCGGCGACGGCCCGGACGGGTCGGCCGCCCAGCCCCGCGGCCCGGGTTGCTTCGAGGACCAACAAGCTCAGGCCGAACGCCGCCAGTTGGGCGTTGCGGGTGGCCTTGAGGGTCTCAGCGTCGACGTCGAGCAAGAGCCCGGCGAGATCTCGCCCGGTCGCCACGGATAGACGTTCCACCACGTCCCATGCCGGATGGTCCCTCCAGGGGGCTCCCATCTGGGCTCGCTGCGATCCTTGACCTGGAAAAAGTAGAGCCAGCACGCCGCCAGACCCTATTCGCTCACATAAGCGCTATGGCCGCCTGAGGGATGCCCGGCTGTTGCTAGGACGTCCAACTAATGGGGAAAGCGTGCCATGATGGTGGCCATGCAGCCGTTTACTCTCACCGACGAGCAACGAGACTTTCGGGCCGCGATCCGCCAGCTGTCCGAAGGGCGTTTCGCCGCCCGGGCCGCGGAGATCGACGCGACCGGCGAGTTCCCGTGGGACAACTTCAAGGACTGCGTGGCCATGGACCTGCTTGGCATGGCCGTCCCCGTCGAGTACGGCGGGTCGGGCGCCGATCATGTGACGCGGGCGATCATGGTCGAGGAGCTGGCTCGCGTCTGCGGGTCCACCAGCCTCATGGTCACCATCAACGGCCTGTCAGCTACCCCCATCGTCAACTGGGGATCTGACGAGCTCAAGGCCCGCTACCTGCCCCGACTCGCCAGCGGCGAGATGCAGGGGAGTTACTGCCTGTCCGAGGCAGACGCCGGCAGCGACGTGGCGGCTATGTCGACCCGGGCGGTACGCGACGGGGATTCGTACGTCCTCAACGGGACCAAGTACTGGATCACCAACGCCGGCATCTCCGACATCTACGTGGTATTCGCCAAAACCGACCCGGCGGCGGGGTCCCGAGGGGTCTCCTGTTTCCTCGTCGAGCGCGACCACGGTCTGCGGATCGGAAAGCTCGAGCACAAGATGGGCATGCACGGCAGTCCCACCGGCGAGGTCATTCTCGATGACGTTCGCATCCCGGCGGCCAACCTTATCGGCGGGGAAGGTCAGGGATTTATGATCGCCATGCATACTCTGGACCGCAGCCGCCCTTCGATCGCGGCGCAGGCACTAGGCATCGCCCAGGGCGCCCTCGACTATGCGGTCGGGTATGTCAAGGAGCGCAAGGCCTTCGGGCACCCGATCGCCGAGTTCCAGGGTCTGCAGTTCATGTTGGCGGATATGGTCATGAAGGTTGAGGCCGCCCGGGCCTTGACCTACCGGGCCTGCGCCATCATCGACGACGGAGATCCCAACGGCGAGCTCAACTCCGCCGGCGCCATGGCCAAGTGCTTCGCCAGTGACGTGGCCATGGAGGTCACCACCAACGGCGTCCAGCTCCTCGGTGGCAACGGCTACACCACCGACTTCCCCATGGAACGCTTCATGCGCGACGCCAAGATCACCCAGATCTACGAGGGGACCAACCAGATCCAACGCGTGGTGATCGCCAGGAACCTTCTGCGGTAAGGGTATTTCGTATCTAAGCGACTTCTCTGAGGCACGCTATTTCGCGGTAGACGCAGCGATAGCCGATTCGGGGAGCGGTCTTGCGGCGGGGGATGAGGTTACCTTGCATGCGCCGCCCGCAGTGATGCGTTCCAGCGCGGTGTACACCGAACGCTGCTAGGCTCACGGCCGGATTGGAGCTACACTTGTCTAGCAGTTTTTGGTCGCGGGCGTCCGGGCGGGGCAGCTGATGGGGAAGACATTTCGCCGAATTGGCGTTTTGTGGACGACGACTGCGCTGGTGGTCGGAAGCGTCGTCGTGTCGATGCACGCTATCCCGGCCTTCGCGTCTTCGTCCTCGGCGCCGTTGACGAACACGGCCACGACGTCACTTGGTGACATCGGCCCGACCGCCCTGGTGGTCGACGACGCCGACCAGCACGTATTCATCGCGGGAGCGACCACCAACACCGTCGATGTATCAACCTTCGATGGTCAGATCGTTGACACGATCCCGGTCGCCGACCCGCAGGCCATGGTCATCGCCGGCTCCTCGCTATACGTTGATGCCGTTGGAGCGGGGACGATCGAGCAGATCGACCTGGCGACACTCACCGACGAGGGATCGCTCGTCGTCGGTCTTGACCTGGCCTCCACGCTGGTCTACGCCAACGGGGAGTTGTGGACATTCTCCGTCGATCCCGTCTCTAATCAGGATGTCCTCACCTCGATCACCCTGGATGGCGACGTCACGACCTATCCCGGCGTTACTTTCCCAGACGCGGATCTGTTCGCATCACCGGCGATTCCCGATGCTGTATTCGTCACCAACAGTTACAACTACCAATACACCCTCTACCGCGTTGATGTATCAGCAAATCCAGCCATCGCGACATCGACGACCACCGGGGGTGCGACCAACCTCCTGATCTCGCCGGACGGCACCAGGCTGATCGGCGCCCTGTCCCTATCAGAGGTGCCCGAGGAACTCGATCCCACGACCCTGCAGCCCGACGGTGTCACCTACCCCTCCTTCAGCGGGGTAGACGCCATCTCCTCCGGATCCGGTGACTCCCGCAGCCTCGGTCCGCTGTTTGCAGGAGGCGAAGAGATCGACGAACAGTATGCCCTCGACATATTCCAGCCAGGGAGGTCCGCGCCGGTACTCCAGCTAACAACGCCGGTTCCGTCGGCTTTCAATGATCCGACATTCAACGAGGTGGGGTTGGCGGCCGACGATTCGCGCATATTCGAGATAGTCATCAACCCCAACACCGAGCAACTCGAGTGGGACCTCGTCGTGCTTCCCTTGATCGGCCCCACCTCTGTGGCCGTGTCCGTCCCGGCGGGCACCAATCCTCAGGCGCTGACCGAAGGGGGGTCGGTGCCGGTGACGGCTGCGGTGACGGCGAACGGTGACCTCGGACCTCTGACCGGCACGGTCACGTTGTCGTTGGACGGGACGCCGTTCTCGACCGTGCCGGTACAGGACGGTCGGGCCACCGCCGATCTGTCGATTGACGCGGTGGGGCAGCACACGGTCACGGCTGCTTATAACGGCGACGCCGACAACACCACTAGTACCGGGTCTCTGTCGGTCAACGTCGAGGCTTCGACTTCGACTGCCCTGTCTGTCACGCCGAGTCCGGCCATGGCCGGAGGCCAGGTCACCTTGACGGCCAGAGTGAGCGGAGTTACGAGTCCGACAGGCAACGTGGAGTTCTACGTGGACGGGTCGGTGGTGACGTCGTATCCGGTCGGTGACGGTTCTGCGTCGGTCTCGGTACCCGCTCCAGAGGTGGGCAGCAACCAATTCCAGGCCGTCTACGAAGGCGACAGTACCGATTTCGGGAGCAGTTCGCCGACGGTGGACGACTCGGTGGATAGGTACCCCTCGACCAGCCAGGTGACCACGATCAGCCCGGTGGACGGGGCCCGCGGTGGGCGTTATCAGTTCGCCGCCTCTGTATTTTCCCTGTCCGCCAACGCCCCGTCGGGCACGGTCACCTTCTACGCCACCTCGGGATCGTCGACCACTGAGATCGGAACGGCGCCGACCGCCGAGGGTCAAGGCGAGGTCGACGGCACGTTGCCCGCGGGGTCGTACCATTTCACGGCGGTCTACTCCGGTGACGCCGACACCCTGCCTTCGTCGTCTCCTGCGTTCGCGGCCACCCTGCAGGAACCGGCCGCGACTACCACTCCGACTCCGACTCCGACTCCGACGACGTCGGGTTCGGGTCGCGGTGAGGGGTACTGGCTTACTGGTAGCAACGGAGCGGTATACGGCTTCGGGACGGCCGACAACTTCGGCAGTACAGCCAACCACACTCTGTCCAAGCCGGTTGTGGGGATGGCGTCTACGCCGGATGGCAAGGGGTATTGGTTGGTGGCGTCGGATGGGGGGATTTTCGCGTTCGGCGATGCCGGCTTCTACGGGTCCACTGGTGCGGTCCGGCTGAATAAGCCGGTTGTGGGGATGGCGTCTACGCCGGATGGCAAGGGGTATTGGTTGGTGGCGTCTGATGGGGGGATTTTCGCGTTC
>Ga0302325_10009357_pt1 | contig 21402 bp, 19 predicted proteins | sample Palsa_T0_2_FD_201948 | JGI IMG/M metagenome (GOLD analysis project Ga0302325, IMG submission 201948) | Peat permafrost microbial communities from Stordalen Mire near Abisko, Sweden - Palsa_T0_2 | ecosystem: Environmental > Terrestrial > Soil > Palsa > Peat permafrost | place: Sweden: Abisko...
GCAGCCCTGCTCCGACTCGAGCGCCAGATTGGCGCGAGGCCATCGGAGAACAGCTTCGAGGGTCGCCAGACGGTGCGGATTTACAATCTGCTGGCTCACGGCAGGCCGTTCGAGGCGGTTCCGGTCCGTCGCTCCGTGCTCCCGATCGTGGAGGGCGTGCTCGACCCGGGATGCCTGGTTTCCTCGCTCTCCTCGATCGCCATTGACCCGGGGGAAGCGGCGCAGCCGATTCACGCCGACGACATGGGTATTCCCTTGGAGAAACCGCACCGCCCGATCGTCTGCAATTCCGTGTGGGCGCTTGGCGATTTCACCGCCGCCAACGGCGCGACGCGCCTAGTCCCGCGAAGCCATCTTAAGCCCAGTCCGCCGTATGGCGCCAACTGCGAGACGATCGCGGCCGAGATGCGGGCCGGAGACGTGCTCATCTGGGACGGCGCCCTGTGGCACGGCGGCGGCGCGAACACGACGGACAAGCGCCGGGCGGGTCTGGCGATGAACTATTGCGCCGGCTTCATTCGCCAGCAGGAGAATCAGCAACTTGGCCTGACACCGGCGCGGGTGCGCGGCTTTTCACCGCGCCTGAAGGAGCTCGTCGGCTATGGCGTCTACAAGGGCCTGATTGGCCACATCGACAAGAAGAGTCCGGCGCAACTGCTCGACGGCGCGACCGAATTCACCTCCATCTGGGATCGGTGAGGCGTCGATCGTCGGCTGGCTTGCGGGGCGCTCGTCGGTGGCTCGACGTACGTGTGAAGAACTCCACTTAACCCTTTTGCTACGGCGACGCTGAGATACTGTGGGGCTCGGCTTGCGGGCGTAGGGTTGCGGGGCGGCGAATGCGCGCGGGGTCGGCGGGCGCTTTGAAATCGAGATGGCTGAGGGGGCTGCTGGCGCTGGTGTTCGTCGCCTGCTGCGCCGCCACGGTTGCGGCGACCGAGCAGGTGATCGTCGCCTCCACCGGGATAACGAGGCTGCGGCTGGGCGGCGACGAGGTCGAAACCCGGGTCGTGATCGACCTCGGTCGCGCAGTGTCGGCAAAGCTGGACGCTGCCGATGGCCCAACGAGGGAAGTCGTCCTCGTCCTGCCGAACGTCGGCGCCTCGGCCGCGATGGAAGGGCAGGGACGCGGGCTTGTCCAGGCGTGGAAGGTGGAGAACCGTCCAGGCGGCGGGCGCCTGACGCTGCAGCTCGTCCGGCCCGGTCAGGTCCGACGGCGCTTCCTCCTGCCTCCCACCGACGCGGTGAGCAATTACAGGTACGTCGTCGACATAGACGCCGTTAAGCCGGACGCCCAAGCGCCGGTCGAGGCGGTCCCCGTCGCGATGACTCCGCCGCCGACCCTGCCTCGCCACGACAAGAAGGTCGTGGTCATAGACGCCGGGCACGGCGGCCAAGATCCTGGCGCCCAGAGCGGGAAACACCAGGAAAAAAACATCACCCTGGAAGCCGCAGAGGCTCTGAAGTCGCGCCTGGAGCGCGGCGGCCGCTACAAGGTGGTGATGACGCGTTCGACCGACGTCTACGTTCCCCTTGAGCAGCGCGTGCAGATCGCCCGGCGGGCCGGGGCCGATCTCTTCATCTCGCTGCACGCCGATTCGGCCGGCCCCGACGCTGGAACCCACGGCGCCAGCGTCTACACCCTCTCCGACCAGGGTGGCGCGCGCGTCACCCAGGTGCTCGACCGCCACGAGTGGTTCTCCAGAATGGCCGCCCGGGAGGGAGATCCGGCGGTGGGCCAGATCCTTCTCGATCTCACCCAGAGGAACACGCGAAACCGCTCGGCTGTGTTCGCCCAGATGCTTGTCGACCGGATAGCCGAGCGGGTGGACCTGCTGCCGCGCAGCCATCGCGACGCCGGCTACTTCGTTCTCCTCGCCCCCGATGTGCCGGCGGTCCTGCTGGAGATGGGATTCATCACCAGTCCCGAGGATGAACGGCGGCTGGTCGATCCGGGCCAGCGGGGCCGCCTGATGAGCGCGGTGAGCGACGCCATCGACGTGTATTTCGCCAGCCAGGGGCGTCTGGCCGCGCGCTGAGCCGTCGCGCCAGACCAAAGTTGGCGCCCGCGCGGAAGCGGGTTAGAGCAGCGGCGCGGCGGTCTGGGGCGTGGCCGCGGAGGTTCGCTTCGTCTTGCATCGCTTTGGTCGCTGGGTCGCCATCGCGGGACTCGCCATCCTCGGCGCCGCGGGCGTCGCTGGGCTGGCGGCGGCCGTCTATGCGCTCGTTCTTCTCCACGACATGCCCGATACGGCCGATCTGGCCGACTATCGTCCGCCGACGGCGACGAGGGTCTATGGCTGGGACGGCACTCTGATAGGGGAATTCTCCAGCGTCCGGCGGATATACGTCCCCTACGACCAGATGCCGCGAAATCTGATCCTCGCGTTCCTCGCCGCCGAAGATCACAGCTTCTTCCATCATGGCGGCGTCGACGTCGGCGGTCTCTCGCGGGCGCTGATCAAGGACGTCTTCAACGCCCTTCAGGGCCGCAGGCCCGAGGGCGGCTCGACCATCACCCAGCAGGTGGCCAAGAATGTGCTTCTGAGTAACGAGGTCTCGGTGGGCCGCAAGCTGAAGGAGGCGATCCTCGCCACTCAGCTCGAACAGGTTCTGACCAAGCCGCAGATTCTCGAGCTTTATCTGAACGAGATCTGGCTTGGCTATCGCTCCTATGGCGTCGGCGCGGCGGCCTACAATTACTTCGGCAAGTCGATCTCCGACCTGACCCTGGCTCAGTGCGCCTATCTCGCGGCCCTGCCAAAGGGGCCGGACAACTACCAGCCGGTGCGCCAGAAGACGGCGGCTATCCGGCGGCGCAACATGGTGCTCAAGGAGATGGCGGATCTCGGTTGGGTAAGTCCGCAGGAGGCTCGGTTGGCCATGGCCGAGGACCTCGAGGTTCAGGCCGCTCCAGCGCGCGCCAAGTACCACGACGCCGACTATTTCGTGGCGGAGGCCCATCGCGACGCCCTGGCGATGCAAGGCGTCGGCAAGGACGTGAACGAGGGGGGCTATTACATCCGCACCACCCTCGATCCCCGGCTGCAGACGGCGGCCCGGATCGCGCTCATGGACGGGTTGGAGACCTACGATCATCGCCACGGCTGGCGCGGCGCATGGGGTCACGTGGCGATCGTTCCCGGCTGGCAGAAGGCGACGCTGGCCGCCACGCCGCCCTCGGAGCGCAGAAAGTGGCGGGCCGCCGTCGTGACCGAGACCTCGGGCAGCGCGATCAAGGTCCAGACCGCCGACGACAACACCGTGGGCGAGATCATCCCAGCCGATGTCGCCTGGGCGCGAGCCGGCAAGGGCGTGGCCGTCGGCGACCTGGTCTTTGTCGAGCCGGCCGATGGCGGCGGCCTTCACTTGCGCCAGGTCCCCATCGTCAACGGCGCGATCGTCGCGATGGAGCCTAACTCGGGCCGGGTCCTCTCGATGGTCGGCGGCTACAGCTACTCGCTTTCGAACTTCAACCGCTCGACCCAGGCCGCCCGGCAGCCAGGTTCGTCGTTCAAGCCTTTCGTCTATGCGACGGCCCTCGAGACCGGCGTTTTCACGCCCGCGAGCATCGTCCTCGACGCTCCGATAACCTTGCCGGGATTTAACGGCCAAGCTTGGAGTCCGGAGAACTACGAGCACAAGTTCCACGGACCGCTGGTCTTTCGCCGGGGCCTGGAGCTGTCGCTCAACACCATGACGGTGCGGATCGCCGAGCAGGTCGGCATGCCGCGTATTGTCGCCACCGCCAAACGCTTCGGCGTCGTCGACAAGATGGAGCCGGTGCTTGCGATGGCGCTGGGCGCCGGCGAGACGAACCCCTACCGAATGGCGGGCGCTTATTCCTCGTTCGTCAACGGTGGCCGCAAGGTCGAGCCACATCTTATCGAGCTGGTGGACAACCGCGAAGGCAAGACGATCTACCGCGCCGACGGACGCGACTGCCCGCTCTGCACGAGCGACTTCTCTGGGGGGTTCTCGCCGGACATCCCGCCCGCCGGCGAACAGCTGATCGATCCGATCACCGCCTATCAGATCGACACCATGCTCGAGGGCGTGGTGATTCGCGGCACCGGTGCGGCGGCACGAGTCCTTGGCCGTCCAATCGGAGGCAAGACTGGAACGACGAACGATTTCCGCAGCGCCTGGTTCATCGGTTTTTCACCGCAGATAGTGGTCGCGGTCTACGTTGGCTTCGACGACAACCGCTCGCTGGGCAATGGTGAGACGGGGGCCGTCGCCGCCCTGCCGATCTTCATCGAATTCATGCAGGAGGCGATCAAGGGTTTTCCGCCGCTGGAGTTCAAGGCGCCACCCGATGCCAAGTTCGCCATGGTTGGCCCCAACCGCGAGGCTTTCCGGCCGGGAACCGAGCCCCGCACACCCTCGCCGCCGCCGCCAGGCTTGGGTCCGAAGGTTGGCGACGAGCCTTTCGCCGTCACCCCGTTGGGGCCTTCTCCGACCGGGCCCGGGCCGCCGCCCCCCCGCGAGCCGCCAAAGGCCGATCGGCCGCCTGCCAAGCCTGACTCGCTCAACGGATTGTATTGAATCACGCGCCAGTTTATCGGCGATCCCTCTACCGAGAACGGAGCGGCGCCATGCGAGCGGAAATCGAGAATGCCGCCGCCGCCATCGAGCGGTCCATCGCCCTCTTGCGGAGGCGTCTTTGACTGGGAGCCGGCGCTCCGCAGACTCGACGAACTGACGGCGCGCGCCGAGGATCCCGCCTTCTGGGAGGATGTTGAACGCGCGTCCGTCCTGATGCGAGAAAAGACCCGGCTGGCCGGCCAGGTCCAGGCGGTGCTGGGGCTTGAGCGCGAACTTTCCGACACCGTGGAGTTCGCCGAGCTGGCGCAGGGCGAAGGCGACGAGGCCTCCCTGGACGACGCGGCGGCGCAGCTCGAGGCGTTGAAAACGGTCGCTGAGCGCTCGGAGCTGGAAGCCCTGCTCTCCGGCGAGGCCGACGGAAACGACGCGTTCCTGGAGGTCAACAGCGGGGCCGGCGGTACGGAATCCTCCGATTGGGCGGCGATGCTATTGAGAATGTACCTGCGATGGGCCGGCGCCCATGAGATGGACGTGGAGCTGATCGAGGAGACGTCCGGCGAGCAGGCGGGGATCAAGTCGGCGACGGTGAAGATCTCCGGTCCCAACGCCTACGGATGGCTCAAGACCGAGGCTGGAGTTCACCGCCTGGTCAGAATCTCGCCCTTTGACGCCAACGCCAAGCGCCATACGAGCTTCGCATCGGTCTGGGTCTATCCGGTGGTCGACGATCGGATTGAGATAGAGATCAATACTGCCGATGTGCGCACCGATACCTACCGGTCGAGCGGCGCCGGGGGACAGCACATCAACAAAACCGACTCCGCGGTCCGGCTCACCCATATCCCCACCGGCATCGCGGTGGCCTGCCAGAACCAGCGCTCGCAACACCAGAACCGCGAACAGGCCTGGAAAATGCTGCGCGCTCGACTTTACGAACTCGAGCTACAGAAACGCCAGGCGGTCGCGCAGGCGGTCGAGGACGCCAAGACCGACATCGGTTGGGGTCACCAGATCAGATCCTACGTCCTTCAGCCCTATCAGATGGTCAAGGACCTGCGGACCGGCGTCGAGACCTCGGACACATCGGGCGTCCTCGACGGCGATCTCGACCGCTTCATGGCCGCCTCGCTGGCGCAGAGCGTAGGCGCGACAAGGCAGGGGTGAACCGGGGAGTCTGCGGTTTCGCGCCGCTCGGAGTGTCGGGGACAGGGATAGGTCGACGCCTCTAAGGCGCTGGCGCGGGGCCTGTCGAATGACCGTTGCCATTGTCGCGCGACGGCGAGGGCGGGTCCTTGCGCAGCGCGGCACCCGCCTCGGCTGGACGAGCGACGGGCGCGCTCGCCGGCGCCTGGGCAGGGGGCTGCGCCGCGACGGCGGCGGGACGCTGGAGGCGCAGCGAGCGGCCCTGGAAGAAAGCGCCGGTCTCCATGGCGAGCTGCTCGTGGGTGATGTCGCCGTCGACATGGCAAGCGCCGTAGAGGCGGACCTGCTTGGCAGTGATCGAGCCGCTTACCTTACCGCGGACTTCCACTGCTTCGGCGAAGATTCCGCCCTCCACCTGGCCGCCATCGCCGACCGTCACCCGCTCGACGCGGATATCGCCCTTGATCACGCCGTCGATCTGCAGATCGCCGCCGCCGCCGATGTTGCCTTCCACCGTCATGTCGCTGGCGATCAGGGAGGTTGGGGTCTGGCCAGTTCGGCGCGGCGCCGCTGATTCGATCGGCGCGGCGGGCGGCTCCGGCCGCGGAGCGTGCTGTGAGGGCTGCGGGGAATTAGTCGGTGTTTTGTTGAACATAGTCGCCGGCCTTTACGAAGCGGAGGGGGTTCTGCGGACGTCCGTCCACCCACACCTCATAGTGGAGGTGGGTGCCTGTGGAGCGGCCGGTGTCGCCCATCGCGCCGATCCTCTGACCGAGCGCGACCCGCTGGCCGACGCTGACGGAGATGGCTGCGAGGTGCGCATAGCGGGTCTTGAATCCGTGACCGTGGTCGATCTCGACGGCGTTGCCGTAGCCCGACCGTACGCCGGTGAAGGAGACGACGCCAGGGGCCGTGGCCTGAACAGGCGACATGAATGCGCCGGCGAAATCCAGGCCTGGATGGAAGGCCGGCTGGCCGGTGAAGGGGTCGACGCGAATTCCGAACGGACTGGTCTCGGTGGCGTCGGCGGCTGGCCGGCCGAACGGCATGGTCTGGGCGGAAGCCGCAAGCCCGCGCATGTCCGAAAGGTCTCGGGCGGCGATCTGGACGCGGCGAGCAAAATCCTCGTTGACATCGAGAATGGCCGCCAAGGACCGGGGGTCCTTCGCTTCAATGAGCGGGCCGCCGAGCGCGTCGCTACGGCCAGCATAGAGCGTTGGGTCGAGGCCGGCGAGCCGGAAGACCATCCGCAGCCTATCGGCGCGGTTCTTGGCGAACGAGCCGGCCGCTTCGATCAGGCGCTCCTGGCTTTCCCGCACGGCCTCTATGCGCTGGACCGCGGTTCCGCCGGGCGCGCCCCCGTGAACCGAGATCGGCGCCAGCCCTCGTTGCTCGCCGGACGGGGTCCCGGCCGAGGTCAGCAGCATGGCAAGCGCGGCCTGCCGTTTTTCAACGGTGTTGGCGATCTCATCCATGGAACTCGAGGAGGCGTTGAGCTGACTGACGGCGCTGTTGAGTCTCGCCTGGCGGTCGGCAATCCAGCGCTCGTACTTGGCCTGGACCTGGGTGACCTGGACCTGAGTGCGCGAACTGTTGAAGGCGCCAAGGACAAAGGCCGCCGTCGACAGGCCCATCCACGTGGCCGCCACCATCACCACGGCGGCGATCGTGATCTGCCTTTGGGTCGAGAGTACGAAGCTGTGCATTTCGCCGTCGGACCGCACGTAGAGGTGGCGCTCCGGGAAATGATCGGCGAGCCATCGGGCGAGGCGCGCGATGCGGCTTGAGTTCATCAGTTCGATACGCCCACTTTTTATTGGTTGCGGCGATATGGCCCGATAGCGGCGCCGAGCGCAACCCACGGGCGAGTGGACCGCGACCAGACTTGGCCTCCGAGGCCGACACTTGGCTAATCGGACTGAATCAAGGCTGCTTGGCGGTCTCTGTCGCCCAAGACTTGCCAAATGGCGGGCATCGACTAGGCGCCGCTCGTCTTGGCCCTAGACTTAGAGCGATCGACGAGGCGCGCGCGCACTCTTAACCAATCGATGCGACGCCCGGCCGCGGCCGCTGCCAACGAGATATTCGATGGTCAGCCCTCCGGCCCCAGCGCCCGGGCGGCGTCGAGAACCTCGGCGGCATGATCCTTGACCTTCACTTTCCGCCATATTCGGCGGACGATGCCTGAGGAATCGACAAGGACGGTCGCGCGCTCGATACCCATGTACTTGCGGCCGTAGAGGCTTTTCTCGACCCAGACGCCCCACCTGTCCACTACTTCGCCGGTCAGATCGGAGGCGAGAACGGGAGAAAGGTCGTACTTGGCGCGGAACTTCGCGTGGCTCTTGGGCGTGTCCTTGGAAACGCCGACGACGACGACGCCCGCGGCCGCGAAGTCATCGGCAAGCAGGCTGAAGTCCTTCGCTTCGGCGGTGCATCCCGAGGTGTCATCCTTCGGGTAAAAGTAGACAACCACCGGTTTTCCCCGAAGATCGGCGAGGCGTACATCGCCCCTATCGCCCGGGAGGTCGAGATCCGGGGCCTGGTCGCCCACCTTCAGCGAAGCCGTCATCCAATTTCATCCTCTATCAAACCAAGGCGTTTGCGAAGGTTGCCTTTGCGAAGCTCGGCCTCCCCGCCGGCGAAGCTCACGAGTGCGTTGGCGTCCTCGACCTTGGTTCCGTTGATCCGGAAACCGCCGCCGGCGATCTGGCGCCGGGCGTCCGACTTGGAGGTCGCGAATCCCGCCGCCACCATCAGCTCGGCGTTGGAGACGTCCCTCAGCCGGGTTCGCGACATCAGGACGGTGTTCATGCCCTCGGAGAGCCGTCCCTCTTCGAACGCGGCCCTGGAAGCCTCGGCGGCCTCGCTGGCGGCAGCTTTCCCGTGGAGCAGACCTGTCGCCTCGGTGGCGAGGATCTTTTTGGCGTCGTTGATCTCGGCGCCTTCCAGCTTCTCCAGCCGCGCGATCTCGCCAAGCGGCAGCTCGGTGAAGAGGCGTAGAAAGCGTCCCACGTCCGCGTCCTCGACATTTCGCCAGAACTGCCAGTAATCGTATGGTTTTTTCAGATCGGCGTTCAGCCACACGGCCCCATCCACCGTCTTTCCCATCTTCACTCCCGAGGCGGTCGTCACCAACGGCGCGGTAACGCCGAAGGCGGTGACGCCCTCGAGTCGGCGAATAAGGTCGATGCCGTTGACGATGTTGCCCCACTGTTCGGAGCCGCCGAACTGGAGGATGCAATTCTCGCGACGGTACAGTTCAAGAAAGTCCGTCGCCTGCATCAACATGTAGTTGAATTCGAGGAAGGTGAACGGCTGGCCGCTCTCGAGCCGGGTCTTCACGAACTCTAGCGCCAGCATCCTGTTGATCGTGAAGTGGACGCCGTAGTCGCGCAGGAACTCGATGTAGCCAAGCTTCTCGAGCCAGGCGGCGTTGTTCAACATCCGGGCGTCGGTCGCGCCATCCCCGAAGGCGAGAAAAGGCGCGAAGGCGTGGCCGATGCCCTCGATGTTGGCGCCGATCTCCGCATCGGTGAGCAAGGGGCGCTGCGCGGCCTTGTCCGACGGGTCGCCGACCTTGGTCGTGCCGCCGCCCATGAGCACGATCGGGCGGTGCCCGGTCTGCTGCAGCCGCCGCAGCGTCATGATCTGCACCAGGTTGCCGACATGGAGACTGGGCGCCGTGGCGTCGAAGCCGATGTACGCCGTTATCGGACCCTTCAGCGCCGCCTCGTCCAGTCCCGCCAGATCGGTCGTCTGGTGAATGTGGCCCCGTTCGGCGAGAACGCGAAGAAGTTCGGATCGTGGCTTGAATTGCGCTTCGGCCAGGGATTGCACGTTAGGCTCCTCGAGGGTTCTGGCGGGGAGCTCGCATTTCCCAGAAAAGAGCCCGCTGCGGCTTTGGCGGCAAGGCGTGATCGGCCGGCCGCTCGCTAGAAGGGCGAGCGACGGTAGAGCGTGGGGCGGCCCAGGCGGATGGTCATGGCTTGCCTAGCTACCGGCCGGGCGGTGTGGCAGTCAAGCGCCCCATGCGTGTCCTCGGCTTCATGACCGGCACGTCGCTCGATGCCGTGGACCTGGCGGTGCTGGAAACCGACGGCGAGCGGATCCACAAGCTTGGCCCGGCCGGCGAGAAGAAACTCGATCCCTCGACGAGGGCGAAAATCGAGGCCGCGATCATCGCCGCCCGAAGCTGGAAAGTGGGGACTCCGGTCCCGGTGGCGTTTGAGGTCGCGTCTCGCGCCGTCACCTTGGCGCACCTTTCGGCCGCTAGAAGCTTCTTCGGGAGGAGCGGTCTGCGCGCCGCCGATCTCGACCTGGCCGGCGTGCATGGCCAGACAGTGCTCCACGAGGCGCCCGGTCCGGGGCGACCCGTTGGTCGGACCGCTCAGCTTGTCGACGCCGAGGGGCTCGCCCGCGGCCTTGGCCTGCCGGTCGCGTTCGATTTCCGCTCGGCCGATATGGCCGCGGGCGGGCAGGGCGCGCCGTTGGCCGCGATCTATCACCGCGCCCTCGCCAGATGGTCGAAACTCGCCTTGCCAGTAGCGGTGCTCAACCTTGGCGGCGTCGGCAATGTCACCTTCATCGGGGCCGACGATGCGATGGCCGCCTTCGACACCGGACCGGCCAACGGCATGATCGATCTGTTGATTCAGCAACGCACGCGCTTGCGCTGCGACGTGGATGGAGCGTTGGCGCGCGCAGGAACGGTCAGCGAGGAGGCGCTCTCATTCTATCTCGCCCATGCGCATTTCCGGAGCCGGGGGCCACGGAGCCTGGACCGCTTCGACTTCCCCCTCGAACCGGTGGCCGGGCTCTCCACCTCCGACGCCGCCGCGACGCTCACTGCCTTCGCCGCCGAGGCGGTGGCGCGAGCCCTGCGCGAGGCGCCAAGCCAGCCCCGTCGCGTCGTCGTCTGCGGCGGCGGCCGGCTCAACCCGTTCCTGATGGATCAGATCGGCGCGCGTATCGGCGCCTTGGCGCACTCCGCCGAAGAGGTCGGATGGAGGGGCGATTCAATCGAGGCCGAAGCCTTCGCCTATCTGGCGGCCCGCACACGACTTGGCCTGCCGATTTCGTTCCCCGAGACGACCGGCGCCCCAGGGCCCCTGGCCGGCGGCCAGATCGCGCTGCCCTGACGGGGCCTGAGCGCGCCTATGCCGGATCGGCCGCCAACCGTTTGTCGAGATAGGCGCCGACGCGTGTCTCCACCTCCGAAAGGTTGTCGGTCCAGAAGTGGCCGCCGCCGGCCACGAGTTCGTAGTCGATGACGATACCCTTTTGGGTTCGCAGCTTCGAGACCACGCGCTCGACCTCCAGGGGTGGGACGACCGTGTCAGCGGACCCGTGCAGGATCAGGCCCGAGGCCGGACAAGGGGCGAGGAAGCTGAAGTCGTACATGTTCGTCGGCGGCGAGACCGAGATGAAGCCGTCCGTCTCCGGCCGCCGCATCAGGAGTTGCATCCCCACCCATGCGCCGAAGTCGAAACCGGCGACCCAGCATTGGGACGCCGCCGGGTTCGTCGACTGCAGCCAGTCCAGCGCGGTAGCGGCGTCGGCCAGCTCCCCGATGCCGGAATCGAACTCCCCCTGGCTGCGTCCGACGCCCCTGAAGTTGAACCGCAGGACATTGAAGCCGCGCTTCATGAACAGGTGGAAGAGCTGGACGGCCACCGGGTTGTTCATGTGACCGCCGGCGCGCGGGTGGGGATGAAGGATGAGCGCGATTGGCGCGGTGTCGTCCTTGCGCGGAAAGTATTGGCCCTCGATGCGCCCGACGGCGCCGGGGAGAACGACCTCGGGCATGATGTTCCTAAAGCGGAGACTGGGACGTCGTGAATACTTGACTACGGAGGTTGGTTTTCCTAAATGCGGCTTCCTCACCGGAAAACCCCATCGGCGGCGGTCCTTTAGCAAGAAGCCTTCTGCGATGGCGAGAAAATAGCGACAGGCGACGCCATGCAGCTGAGCACCAAGGGACGCTACTCGGTAATGGCCATGGCCGAGCTCGCCGGCCGCGAGGCCGCCGGCCCGGTGTCTCTGGCCTCGATCGCCGAGCGTCAGCAAATTTCACGGCCCTACCTCGAGCAGCTCTTCGCCCGCCTGCGTCGTCGCGGGCTGGTGCGTTCGGTGCGCGGTCCTGGCGGGGGCTACCGCCTCGCAAGGCCAGCCAGCGAACTCTCGGTCGCCGAGGTCGTGACCGCGGTCGACGAGGGCCTGCGGGCGACGAGATGCGCCGGGGTCGGACCAGGGTGCATGAAAGGCGGCGCGCGCTGTCTTACCCACGACCTGTGGGCCGAAACCGGCAAGCGAATTTACGATTATCTCGCCGCGGTGTCGCTGGCCGACGTTCTCGTCGGGCGCCTCGACGGCGGTCAGGCGAGGGCGGCGTGAACGAGCGAATCTACCTCGACTACAACGCCACCGCCAAGGTGCGGCCGCAGGCGCTGGCGGCCGCCGCGGCGGCCATGGCGGAGGCCGGCAATCCGTCCTCGGTTCACGCCGCCGGCCGCGCCGCCCGCGCCGTCATCGAAAAGGCCAGGGCCGAGGTCGGGTCCCTTGTCGGCGCGCCTAGCGACGCCGTGACCTTCGTCTCCGGCGGCACGGAGGCCAACGCCCTCGGCGTTGAAAGCGGCGTCGCCGAGGGTTTTGGCAGGCTGATCGTCGGCGCGACCGAGCACGAGGCGGTGCGCAAGACGGCGCAGGTGTGCGGACTGCCGGTCGAGGAATGGCCAGTCGATGGCGACGGCGTCGCCGATCTCTGCTGGCTCGAGGATCGGCTCGCCGGGTCACGGCGGGCGTTCGTGTGCCTGATGCTCGCCAACAACGAGACAGGCGTCATTCAACCCGTTTCGGAGGTTGCGGCCATGGTGCGCGCCGCCGGCGGCCGGCTCCATGTCGACGCCGTCCAGGCCGCAGGCAAGATTTCCGTCGATTTCGGATCCCTCGGCGGCCACACCCTTGCTCTGTCGGCCCACAAGCTCGGCGGTCCGCAGGGCGTTGGCGCCCTTATCGCCGCCGCCGACGCGACCCTGACGCCGAGGCTCCGCGGGGGCGGGCAGGAGAGGGGGATTCGCGCAGGGACTGAGAACACCCCGGGCGTCGCCGGCTTCGGCGCCGCCGCGGCGGCGGCCTCGCACGAACTCTCCGAATTCGACACCCAGGCTGGCTGGAGGGACGAGCTGGCCTCTTTGGCGATCGCCAGGGGCGCCGTAGTTCTGGGCGCCGGAGCGCCACGCCTTCCCCAGACCCTTTGTTTCGCCACGCCCGGCTTCGGCTCGGAGATCCAGGTCATGGCCCTCGACCTCGCCGGCGTCTTGGTGAGCGCCGGCGCCGCCTGTTCGTCCGGCAAGGTAAAGCCGAGCACGGTCGCAGCGGCGATGGGCCGTTCCGATCTCGCCCCCTTCGCCATCCGCGTCAGCGGCGGCTGGGCTACGAGGCGCGAGGACTGGCGCCGCTGCGGCGAGGCATGGAGCGAAGCTCTCGATCGGGCCATGTCGCGACGCCGAGAGGTCGCCTGAGCCATGGCCGCCGTCACCCAGACCGTCGAACACGTCGCCGAAATAGAACGCTACAAGCACGGCTTCACCAGCGACATCGACCAGGAATTCGCGCCCAAAGGCCTTAGCGAAGCCACGGTCGCCTTCATCTCCGCCAAGAAGAGCGAGCCGGCCTGGATGCTGGAATGGCGGCTCGAAGCCTACCGCCGCTGGGTGGCGCTGGAGGAACCGGCGTGGGCGCGGGTGACCTTCCCGCGCATCGACTATCAGGACTCCTATTACTACGCTGCGCCCAAAGAGAAGACCGGGCCTAAGAGCCTGGACGAAGTCGATCCGGAACTGCTGGCCGTCTACGCCAAGCTCGGCATTCCCTTGAAAGAACAAGAGGTTCTGGCCGGCGTCGAAGGTGCGCCCCGGTACGCGGTCGACGCGGTGTTCGACAGCGTCTCGGTGATCACGACCTTCAAGAAGGAACTGGCGCAGGCAGGGGTGATCTTCTGCTCGATGAGCGAGGCGATCCGCGACCACGGAGAACTCGTCCGCCGCTATCTCGGCTCGGTGGTGCCGGTCTCGGACAACTATTTCGCCTGTCTGAACAGCGCCGTCTTCTCCGATGGCAGCTTCGTCTATGTGCCGCCGGGCGTCCGTTGCCCGATGGAGCTCTCGACCTACTTCCGGATCAACGCCGCCCAGTCTGGCCAGTTCGAGCGAACGCTGATCATCGCCGACGAGGGCGCCTACGTCTCCTATCTGGAGGGCTGCACGGCCCCGATGCGCGACGAGAACCAGCTGCACGCCGCCGTTGTAGAACTCGTGGCGCTGACCGACGCCGAGATCAAGTATTCTACGGTCCAGAACTGGTATCCCGGCGACGCGCAAGGGCGCGGCGGCATCTACAACTTCGTCACCAAGCGGGCCGATTGCCGCGGCGACCGCTCCAAGGTCAGCTGGACTCAGGTGGAGACCGGCTCGGCGATCACCTGGAAATACCCCTCGTGCATCCTGCGGGGCGCCGGCTCGAGCGGCGAATTCTATTCGATCGCCATCACCAACAACCACCAGCAGGCCGACACCGGCACGAAGATGATCCACCTGGGCCTGGGCACACGCTCGCGCATCATCTCCAAGGGGATCTCGGCCGGACACTCGAGCAACACCTATCGCGGCCTCGTTTCCGCTCACCCCAAAGCCCGCGGTGCGCGCAACTTCACGCAGTGCGACTCGCTCCTGATCGGCGCCGACTGCGCCGCCCACACCACCCCTTACATCGAAGCGCGCAACGGCTCGGCGCGCTTCGAACACGAGGCAACGACGACGAGGCTCTCGGAAGACCAGCTGTTCTACGCGATGCAGCGGGGTCTTTCCCGCGAGGAGGCTGTTCAGCTGCTCGTCAATGGCTTCGTCAAGGAGGTGCTCCAGGAACTGCCGATGGAATTCGCGGTCGAGGCCCAGAAGCTGGTGGCCATCTCGCTCGAGGGAAGCGTCGGATGACGATCGAGGCCATCGACCATGTCCAGCTGGCCATTCCGCCCGGCGCCGAGGAACGTGCGCGGGCATTCTATTGCGGCTTGCTGGGCCTGAAGGAGCGGCAAAAACCCCCGGAACTGGCGCGGCGGGGCGGATGCTGGTTCGAGAGCGCCAACCTGAAGGTGCATCTTGGAGTCGAGCACGAATTCCGGCCCGCCCGCAAAGCTCACGTCGCATTTCGGATCGATGATGTGGCGGGCCTGGCCAGCCGCGCTCGCGCCGGCGGCTTCGAGGTCGTGGACGACGACGCCCTGGCAGGCCACGAGCGCGTCTTCATCTTCGACCCGTTCGGCAACCGGCTCGAATTCCTGAAGCCGACCGAAGGATAGAAGATAATCGTGAATCCAATGCTTTCTATAAAGAACCTGAGAGTTTCCGCGGACGGCGAACCCATCCTGCATGGGGTTACACTGGAGATTCCGGCTGGCGAGGCCCATGCGGTCATGGGGCCGAATGGGGCGGGAAAGTCGACGCTCTCCTACGCCCTGGCCGGAAAGCCGGGCTACGAAGTCACCGGCGGGTCGGCGACCTTGGACGGCGAGGATCTGCTGGCGCTCGATCCCAGCGAGCGGGCGTCGCGCGGCGTCTTCCTGTCGTTCCAGTATCCAACCGAGATCCCAGGCGTGTCGGCCCTGACCTTTATCCGCGCGGCGGCCAACGCCCAGCGTCGAGCGCGCGCGGAAGCCGAGATGAACGCGCCAGATTTTCTGCGATTGGCCCGCCGACAGGCTGAAGCTCTGAAAATCGACTTCGACATGCTCAAGCGATCGCTGAACGTCGGCTTTTCGGGTGGCGAGAAGAAACGCCTGGAAATACTTCAGATGGCTATTCTTTCTCCACGACTGGCGATCCTCGACGAGACCGACTCCGGCCTCGACATAGACGCCCTGAGGATCGTCGCCGACGGCGTGAACGCCATGCGTTCCGGCGATCGAGCGATGCTCATCATCACCCACTACCAAAGGCTGCTGGACCATGTGCGGCCGGACAAGGTGCACGTTCTGGCCGGCGGTCGCATCGTGGCGTCGGGCGGACCCGACCTCGTCCATGAACTGGAGCGGGAGGGTTACGACAGGTACGCCAGGATTCCCGCATGAGCCTGACGCGGGCGATCGCCACCGGTGATCTCGCCGAGCTTCCCTCGCGGCGGGACGAGGACTGGCGTTGGACCGACCTGCGCGGCCTGCTCCGGACCCTGCCGGCGGCCTCTCCGCACAGCGACGCGCCGATAGGGCCCGGCCCTTTCGACGGCCTTGCCGGATCGGATCTCATTGTCGTCAACGGCCGGGGCGCCGACCGTCTGGCCGCGGTCGCCGGCGAGCCGATGGTCGTGGCCCTGCGTCTTGTCGCCGCCGGCGACGCCGGGGCCCACGCTTCGCGGTTGAAGGTCATGATCGGGCAGTCCGCAGAGCTCACCTTGTTGGAGAGCTATGAAGGTCAAGATCCAGATTATGTGGTCGAAACGGACATAGAATTCGAAGTTGGACCGGGCGCGTCGCTCGAGCGGATCGTGCTGGCCCAGGACGGATCGGCCGCGGTCTCGGTCTCGAAGGCGGAGGTTTCGCTGGGCGCGGGCGCGCGTTTTCGCCAGACGGTGGTCACTTTCGGGGCGAGGCGCCAGCGTCACGAGACGAGCGTCGACCATCGGGGCGGGGGCGCTTCGGCGCATCTGGATGGCGTATATCTGCTCGGCGGCCAGCGCCACGCGGACATTACCACGGTCGTCAGCCATTCCGGGGTCGACGGCCTCACCGACCAGCTCGTCAAGGGTGTGGTGGCCGGCCAGGCGCGCGGCGTCTTCCAGGGACGGATCGTGGTCGCCCGCGGCGCCAACCGGACTGACGCCAGGATGGGCCACCACGCCCTGGTGCTCTCCGACCGCGCCGAGGTCGACGCCAAGCCGGAACTCGAGATTTACGCCGACGACGTCGCCTGCGCCCATGGCAACACGGTCGGCGCCCTCGACGAGGAGGCCCTGTTCTACGCCGCCTCGCGCGGGATCGGCGCCGACGAGGCCCGCGCCATGCTCATCGAGGCGTTTGTCGGCGAGGTGATCGACCGCATCGGCCATGCAGGCGCCCGCGAGCGTGTCCGCGATCTGGTCAGAGACAAGCTGGCGGACCTGTCATGAGCTTCGATCCGCAAGGGGTGCGCGCCGAGTTTCCGATCCTCGGCCGAAGGGTGAATGGGGCGCCGCTCGTCTACCTCGACAGCGCCGCCTCGGCGCAGAAGCCTGACGCCGTGATGGCGGCGATGACCACTGCGTCGCGTCACGCCTACGCCAACGTCCACCGGGGCGTCCACAGCTTGGCGAACGAGGCCACGGAGGCCTACGAAGGCGTGCGCGAAAAGGTGCGGCGTTTCATCGGCGCGACCAGCGCCGGCGAAATCGTCTTCACCAAGGGTGCGACCGAGGCGATCAATCTCGTCGCCGCGACCTTCGGGGCGGAGTTGGCGGCGGGCGACGAGATCGTGCTCACCCAGATGGAGCATCACGCCAACATCGTCCCGTGGCATTTCCTTCGCGCTCGGCGTGGCGTCGTCCTCCGTTTTGCGCCAGTCACCGACGACGGCAGGATCGATCGCGAAGGCCTTCGCGGCCTCCTTGGACCGAAGACCAGATTGGTGGCCCTCGCCCACATGTCGAACGTTCTTGGGACCGTGAACCCGGTGGCCGAGATCATCCGCGAAGCGCACGCAGCGGGCGCGCGGGTGCTGGTCGACGGCGCCCAGGCCGTGGCCCACTTCGACGTGAACATTTCCACCTTAGATGCGGACTTTTATGTCTTTTCTGGTCACAAGCTCTATGGCCCCACCGGCATCGGAATCCTCTACGGCAAGTCCGAACTGCTGGCGCGGCTGCCCCCCTACCAGGGCGGCGGCGAGATGATCGAGAAGGTGACCGAGGAGGCCGTGACCTTCGCCGAGGCGCCGCACCGTTTCGAGGCCGGGACGCCGCCGATCCTCGAGGCGATCGGCCTTGGCGCCGCGATCGACTGGCTCGGCAGCCTCGATCGGCAGGCGGTCACGGCGCACGAGCTTGGTCTCTACCGGCGGGTCAAGGATCGACTGAACGGCGCCAACTGGCTCACGGAGATCGGCACGGCGCCTGGCAAGGGAGCGATCTTCGCCTTCACCATGGAGGGCGCCCACGCCCATGACGTCGCCCAGATCCTGGACCGCTACGGCATTGCGGTTCGCGCCGGAACGCACTGCGCCGAGCCGCTGATGCGGCGCTTCGGTCTTACTTCCAGCGCGAGGGCCTCATTTGCCCTATATAACACCCTTGAGGAGGCCGACTCCTTCGTCGACGCCCTGAACAAGACGCGGACTTTTTTCTCCTGATGGATGACGCGAGCCCCACCCACCACGCAACCGCGACGGCGCTCTCCCAGGCCGAACTCGACGCGATGACCGACCGGCTCGTGGAAAAGCTGAAGACGGTCTACGACCCGGAGATCCCGGTCGACATCTATGAGCTTGGTCTCATCTACAAGGTCGATATCTCGGACGAGAAGATGGTCGCCATCGACATGACGCTCACCGCGCCGGGCTGTCCGGTGGCCGGCGAGATGCCCGGCTGGGTGAGGGATGCGGTGATGCAGATACCGGAGGTCAAGGACTGCAGCGTAAACTTGGTCTTCGACCCGCCGTGGGATCCCTCGCTGATGAGCGACGAAGCCAAGCTCGAACTGAATATGTTCTGACTAGCGATGGAAACGTCAGTAGAAATCGTCAGACGCCGACCTCGGCCCAAGGTTGTCACTCTCAGCGAGGCGGCGGCGGCGCGGGTGCGCGAGATCATGGAAAAGGCCGAGAGTCCGTGCAAGGGCCTGCGGGTCGGGGTGAAGAACGGCGGCTGCGCCGGACAGGAATACGTCCTCGAATACGCCGACGCGGCCGGTCCGCTGGACGAGGTGGTCGAGGACAAGGGCGTGACCATCCTAATCGAGCCCAAGGCGATCCTGTTCCTGATCGGCACCGAGATCGATTACGAGGTCAGCCGCCTTTCCTCGAAGTTCGTGTTCCGCAATCCCAACCAGACCGACGCCTGCGGCTGCGGCGAGAGCGTTACGATAAAGCCGGCGACCGAATAGAAGCGCCTCCAGGTAAACGCCGCGCCGGCGGTAGCCTTGCCTCAGCCAGCGGCCGCCAGCCCGTCGCTGCGGGTGGTTCGGTCCCGGCCGCCGCGCTTGGAGAGGTAGAGGGCGGCGTCGGCGCGGGCCATCAGGGAATCGGCGCTCTCGCCCGGCAGCCGCTCGGCGAAGCCGGCGGAAACGGTCAGCGATCCCAGTTCCTCGTTGGTCGAGCGGCGACGCAGCATCCGAGCTGAGACCTCCCGGCGGACCTGGGTGAGAGCGCTTTCGATCTGCCGCGTGCTTTCGCCGAGGAAGAGGATGGTGAACTCCTCGCCGCCGTAGCGGGCCGGGAACCTGGGCGGCGGAGCGAGCCGGCCGATGACGCTGGCGACGAACCGCAACACCTGGTCGCCGGTCTGGTGGCCCCAGGTATCGTTGAACCGCTTGAAATTATCGACATCCAAGAGGGCGAGGGCGATCACCCGATCGCGAGGCTCGTCACTCGCTCCGGTGCAGAGGCGGCGCAACTCGACGTCGAAGGCTCTGCGATTGGCGAGATTGGTCAGCGCGTCGGTGCAGGCGTCCTTTCGCACCTCGTCGAGGTCCTCCTTCAACCGGGCGACCTCCCGCACGGATTCGGCGAGCCGCGAGTCGAGGGAGCGATGCTCCGTCTGCACCGCGCGGGTGGCGGTGGAGAGGTTGTCGACGACGGCGCGAAGGCCGCTGTCGCCGTCCTGCGGCTGGCCAAGTTCGCGGCCCGCCGCTTCGAGGGTCTGGCCGAAGGAGCGCGCCGCGGCGCCGGCGCTGCGCACCGCTCCGGAAACCGAAACCAGTTCTCGCGTCAGGGCGTCGCCGGTGTCGTTGATCTGTTCGTTGAGCCTGCCGCTGGCAAGGAATGTCGCCGCGAGACTGGCGCAGACCTCGTCGGTCAGAGCCGCGCCGGATTTCAGCAACCGCTCGATTTCCTTGGAGAGTTCGCCATCGGGATCGGCCGCCAGGTGAAGCCAGAGCTCGTAGTTGAGCGCCGTGGGCCAGACCTTCGCCGCCTCCAGTTTCTCGATGGCCGACCTTGCCACCGAATAGGCCATCGGGCCGCGAACGGCGCCATCCACCTTGTCTGTCATACCCACCCCCGCTGCCGGCCAGCGCGGGCTGCGGCCCATCACCTGGACAGAGAGCTTAGCGCCTGAATTCAAACGGCTCCTTAACCGCGGGAACAGTCCCGACGGGACGGGGCGCGGCTAGTTCTCGGCCCCCCCGGCTCGCATGGGAGGACGGGCCAGGAACGCCGGCGTATCGGAGCCGAAACCGATCACCTCGCGTTCGCCCGGTGGCTGCGGCCGATCTGGTTCGACCTCGCGAGCGCGGATTTCCCGTTCGATCGGCGCCGGCCTCTCGGGTGCGGGCGGGGCCCTCGGCCGTTCGCGCGGGTCCCTCTTGGGCCGATCGGGGCGCACTCGCGCTCTTACGGGGATCGGCGGCGCCGAATCTGGGTCCTTTGGGCGCTCGCCGGCGGCCGGCGATGACATCGGAAGAGGCTCCATCGAGACGACCGAGGTTTCCGACGCCGGCCGGCCGCGGCTGCGATCTCGGGTCTGGTGGCGAGGTCTTCCGCTTCCCGCGGCGCCTCTGGGGCCGGCGGCGCGGTTGGCCTGGCTCCAGTCGACCTCCAGGACGAACTCGTCGGGGATGAGGCCGATCAGCCGGATCACCTTGTCCAGGGCCCGGCCGTCGAGGGGGGTCACCAGCATGTAGGTCTCGCCGCTCTTGCCGGCCCGGCCGGTGCGGCCGATCCGGTGAACGTAGTCGTCGGCGTGATGGGGGACGTCGTAGTTGAAGATGTGGCTCACATCGGGGATGTCGAGCCCCCGAGCCGCCACGTCCGAGGCCACCAGCAGCTTCAGATCCCCCTTCCGGAAGGCGTCGAGGGTGCGCATGCGCGTCATCTGGTCGAGATCGCCGTGGATGGGCGCCGCGTCGAAACCGTGTCGCTTCAGGGACTTGGCGACGATGTCGACCTCGCTCTTGCGGTTGCAGAAGACGATGCCGTTCTTCACGTTCGCCGCGCCGACGAGGGTGCGAAGAGCCAGCCGCTTCACGCCCGGTTCCGGCGAGGGGACGCGCGCCAGGTGCTGGGCGATGTTCTCGGCCGTGGTGGCTGGGCGCGAAGCCTCGATGCGCACCGGATCATGCAGGAACTGCTTGGTCAGCCGGGTGATTTCCGGCGGCATCGTCGCGGAGAAGAACAGCGTCTGCTTCTTGACCGGCGTCAGCTTGAAGATGCGCTCGAGGTCGGGAATGAACCCCATGTCGAGCATTCGGTCGGCTTCGTCGACGACCATGATCTGGACCCCTGTCAGGAGCAGCCTGCCGCGCTCGAAATGGTCGAGCAGGCGCCCTGGGGTCGCGATGAGCACATCGACGCCGCGGTCGAGCTTCATCTCCTGGTCGCCGAAGGGGACGCCGCCGATCAGGAGCGCCCAGCTGAGTTTCTGGCCTTGCGAATACCTGTCGAACGCCAGGGCCACCTGGTCGGCGAGCTCCCGGGTCGGCTCGATGACCAGCGACCTTGGCATCCTCGCCTTTGAACGTCCGGCGACGAG